>Ga0182030_10023498_pt1 | contig 11395 bp, 10 predicted proteins | sample 812S3MmetaG_FD_121299 | JGI IMG/M metagenome (GOLD analysis project Ga0182030, IMG submission 121299) | Permafrost microbial communities from Stordalen Mire, Sweden - 812S3M metaG (Illumina Assembly) | ecosystem: Environmental > Terrestrial > Soil > Wetlands > Permafrost | place: Sweden...
CGGCGGTGACCGCCTTGCGGCCAACGGCTGGAAACGAGAACGGCAACAGATTAGAGTCGGTCATGGCGAGCGGGTGTGGGGCGAGAGGCGAAACGGATCGGTGTAAGCAGCCAAATCCTACGCTAAATCAGACCCTTATGCCACGCTCGCCAGCCTCAAAAACGCCCCCCTGATGAATAAGATGGGCTAGCAAAAAACGAACGGCGGCGCGGCGAGCGACGATTTGACGCGCGGTGGAAGGGGCCTACGCCGGCTCGAGCTCGAGCCGCATCGGGCTGCGGAAGGTCGACGACGGCATCCACGGCAGGCTCGCTTCGACGCGATGGTAGTCGGGGACGACCTTGTGGAACTCGTCCATCGCGATTGTCAGCGACAGCCTGGCGATGGTGGCGCCGAGGCAGGCGTGCACCGAGCCGCCGAAGCCCAGATGGCCGCGCGGCTTGCGCGCCAGGTCGTAGACGTCGGCGTTGGGGTATTGCCGCTCGTCGCGATTGCCCGAACCATAGGCGAGGCAGACGAAGTCGCCCGCGCGCATGCGCTGGCCATGCATCTCCACGTCCTCGGTCAGGCAGCGGCGGAAGCGCTGCGCCGAGGTGTTGTAGCGCAGCGACTCCTCCATCGCGTCGGGCAGCAGCGCCGGATTGGCGACGACCGCGCGGCGCGCCTCGGGAAAATCGGCGAGGTTGAGGCCGAACATCGACATGAAGCCGCCGAGCGACTCGACGCCAGCCATGATCAGCGTCGTCGTCGTCAGCAGCACTTCGCGCTCGTCGAGCCTGTCGCCGTCGATCTCGGCCAGCGAGAAATGCGAGATGAGATCGTTCAGCGGCTTGGCTCGCCGCTCGGCGATCACCTTCGCCGCGTAGGCCTGCATCCATTCATAGGCGGCGATGTGCTCCGGCCCCTTGGCGCGGGTGGCCGGGTCGGACTGCACCATCTGCACCGCCTTCTCGCGCACCGTCGCCTCGTCGCCGAGCGGCAGGCCGAGGGCGGCGAACAGGACCCTGACGGTGAACCTGGAGCTGAAGTCGCCGATGAAGTCGAAGCGCTGGCGGCCGCGCAGGGCTTCGGCCGCTTCGCGCGCGATGTCGCGGATCGCCCCGGTCAGCGATTCGAGGTTGCGCTTGACGAAAGCGTGTTGGACGAGCGCGCGCAAGCGGTCGTGGCGCGGCGGATCGGTCGTGCCAAGCGTCGCGCCGGCGCGGTTGGGCAGCTCGGTCATCATGTTGCCGTTGGCCGACGAGTAGCGCCGCCAGTCGTTGAGCGCGGCGGCGATGTCGGCGAAGCGCGAGAGGATCCACATGTTGGCCTCCTCGCTCCAGAAGCAGGGGAACTCGTCGCGCAGCCGCCGATAAGCGGGAAACGGGTTGGCGTCGATCTCGGCGGAGAACGGGTCGAAACGGAACATCGCAACCTCCCTGTCGGCGGCCTTGGCTTCGCGTCGGGTCGGCGCGCGCGGCTGCCTTGTCGCCGTCACCTTGGCGCGCCGGACGAGGCGGGGCATTGGACGAAGGCGGTCGAATTCTGTACTTTTCCGGCAATCGAGGGGCGGACGACGGTCCGGATTGCCATGGAAATACCCATAAAAAAGCACGGTCGCGGCGCGGCGGGCGGCGACGGGACGCGCGCTGCGCCTGCATTTTCCCTCTATGGCGAAACCCCAGCCTCGCATGACGACGACTTCGTCCATATCGAGGAGATCGCCGCGCGCTCGCAGCGCTACGATTGGGAAATCGGCCGCCATGTCCATCACGGCCTATGCCAGATCCTCATGCTCGCGGCGGGCGAAGTCGCCTATCGGCTCGACGAGGACGCGGGGTCGAGCGCAGGCCCGTGCGCGCTGGTCGTGCCGCCGGCGACCGTACACGCTTTCCGCTTCACCCCCGGCGCCGTCGGCCATGTGCTGACCTTCGCCGAGAGCCGGTTCGTCCACGGCGCGCCGGAACGCCGCGCTTTGGTCGAAGCGACGTTCGAGCGACCGGCGGCCTTGTCGCTCAGTTCGGCTGACCCGGCCGCGGCGCGGTTGGCCTCCCTGATCGCAGAGATCGCCGTCGAGTTTCGTCAGCGCGGGGCGGGTTGGACGACCGCGGTGGAAGGGTTGACCGCCGCCGCTGTGGCGCTGACCGCGCGGCTGCTCGCCGCCGGGCTCAGCGAAGCGGGGCGAAGCCGCGAAATCATGCTCTACGGTCGCTTCCGGGCGCTGCTGGAGACGACGTACGCCGAACACCGAACGATCGGCTGGTACGCTTCGGCGCTCGGCGTTTCGGAGAGCCGACTCGACCGCGCCGCGCGCGCCGTCGCCGGCAAGTCGGCCTATGCGGCGGCCCAGGAGCGGCTGATGCTCGAGGCGCGTCGCCGCCTCGCCTACGTCGCCGCGCCGGCGACCAAGATCGCCTACGAGCTCGGCTTTGCCGACGCGGCCTACTTCTGGCGCTTCTTCCGCCGCCGCGCCGGCGTCACCCCCGCCGATTTCCGTCGCGCCGCGAGACGGCGGGCGATCGAGGGGAGCGGCGCGGCGCGGGCTTAGAGCACGTTGCGGTCGAGTCGAACCACCTCGATCATCATCGCGAGCAAAGCGACGCGATCCAGACTTGGGGATTGCGGCTGCGGCTTGGTCTGGATCGCTTCGCTGTCGCTCGCGATGACAGTCGGAATTGCGTCAACCTAAGGACAACTTGCACTAGGCGGAACTGTCGGACGCGCGCAGCTCCCTCAGCGATTGCGAGAGATCGCCGTTGAGATGTTTCAGCGACTCGACGAGGGCGCGACGCTGCTCGCCGCTCCAGCTTTCCAGCAGCGTCTCGATGCGCTTCACCCGCATTGCGCTCGTCGCCGCGCACAAGACCTCGCCCTTCGCCGTTGCCGCGACGAGATAGCTTCTGCCGTCGTCCGGGTCGGGCTTTCGTCGCGCCAGGCCGAGCTTCTCCAGCGCGCTCACCTGCCGGGCGATCGTCGAATGATCGAGCAGGAGGACGTCGGCGAGATCGCTGCTGCGGCGAGGGCCTTCGCTCAAGGTCCTGAGCAGGAGGTGGTGCGATCGCTCCAGCGGATAGCGGCGCAGGCGGTAGATCGCCTCCATCGAGCGCACCAGCAGGACGAGCGCGAGCTCCAATTCCTGCGCCGCCGATTTGGTCTCCATCCGGGCCTCCCTTCGCCGCGGGCGCCTTGCGCATCGCGACGATAAGTGTATCATACACCTAAATCCAAGCATTGGCGACGGGGAAACGGTATGGCGCAGCATGCCGAAAGCGTGCGTTTCTTTGACCAGCCGCGGGCGGTCTGGGCGACGGGTTTCGCCTGCGTCGTCGGCTTCATGTCGATCGGCCTCGTCGATCCGATCCTGACCTCGATCGCCGCCGGGCTCGAAGCGACGCCGACCCAGGTCTCGCTGCTGTTCACCAGCTATTTCCTGGTGACTTCGCTGATGATGCTGGTGACCGGCTTCGTCTCGAGCCAACTCGGCGGACGCCGCACGCTGATTCTCGGCGCCGCGCTGATCGTGGTCTTTTCGGCGCTCGCCGGCACGTCGAACTCGGTCGTCCAACTGGTGCTGTTTCGCGGCGGCTGGGGTCTCGGCAACGCGTTCTTCGTCGTCACCGCGCTGGCGGTGCTGGTCGCCTCGTCGCGCCACGGCGTCAGTTCGGCGGTCCTCGTCTACGAGGCGGCGATGGGCCTCGGCCTGTCGGCCGGCCCGCTGGTCGGCGCGGCGCTCGGCGCCCATTCGTGGCGTTATCCGTTTTTCGGCACCGCGACCCTGATGGCGATCGGCCTGGTCGCTGTGGCGATGTTCTTGCCGCAGCAGCCGAAGCCCGCCGTCAAGACCTCGCTCGTCGCGCCGCTTGTGGCGCTCGGCCATCCTGGGCTTTTCGCCGTCTCGGCGGCGGCGTTCTTCTACTATTACGCGTTCTTCACCGTGCTCGCCTTCGTCCCCTTCGTGCTGCAGATGTCGGCGCACGCGGTCGGCCTGATCTTTTTCGGCTGGGGCGTCCTGCTGGCGTTGTTCTCGGTGATCGTCACGCCGCGCCTGCAGGCGCGCTTCGGGGCGCTGCCGGTCGCCGGCGCGAGCCTCGTCGTCCTGGCGATCCTGCTCGCCGTCATGGGCGTCGGCGCCAAGCTGACGATCGCCGGATGCGTGATGGCGAGCGGCGCCGTCATGGGCGTGTGCAACACGATCTTCACCGAAATGGCGATGGAAGTGTCGGACGCGCCGCGACCGGTCGCGTCGGCCGGCTACAATTTTCTGCGCTGGTTCGCCGGCGTCGTCGCGCCGTTCCTCGCGCCGACGCTGGCCGAGCATTTCGGTCCATTGTCCGCTTTCGTCGTTGCGGCCGCGGCGGCGCTGATCGCCCCCCTCATCCTGCTCGCTCGCCGCCGCGTGCTCGACGTCGAAGGCCATCTGATCGGCGAGACGACCGCGCCGGTCGCAACGGCGGCGCGGCCCCTGGTCATCGCCGCGGTCGACGGCAGCGCGGGGGACGAGGAGGTCGTGCAGCGTGCGATTGCGATTGCGAAGGCGGCGCAGGGCGGCGTTGTCGTCGCCCACGTCCTGGTTCTCGAGGTCGCCGGCGAAGACGCCGCCGACGACGAGACCCTCGAGCAGTCGGGGGCCACCATCGCGCGCTCGCAACGCGCGGTCGAGGACGCCGAGCTATCCGCAGCCTCGATGCTCATCGAAGCGCCCGAGGGTCTGGCCGCCAAAGCTCTGCTCGAACGCGGGCTCGCGGTTGGAGCGCGTTGGCTCGTTGTCGGCGCGTCTCATGGCGACGCCGGCGACAGGATCCACGGCAGTTTCGCCCGCGCAGCGCAGCGCGCGTCGCACGGCGGGTTGGAAGTCGTCGTCGTCCGCCAGCCGGCGACCGAGTCCACGCCCTTGTAGGCGGCCTCGGCGCCGTCCCGCCTCCGAGGCGGGAGACGGACTAACGCATCGCCCTTTCGATCCGGTCGAGCGTGCGCATGGCGGGCAGGCACTGGGCGACCGAGGCGTTGGGCTCGCGCTTATCGCGGATGGCGGCGACGAATTCGCGGTCGATCAGCTCGATGCCGTTGCTCGAGACGGCGACGCCGGCAAGGTCCATCTTCTTGTCCTCGCCGTCATAAAGATCGTCGTAGCGCGCGATATAGGTGCCGTTATCGCAAATGTAGCGGAAGAACGTGCCGAGCGGCCCCTTGTTGTTGAACGACAGCGACAGGGTGCAGATCGCGCCCGACGGAACCTTCATGCCGATCGACATGTCCATGGCGACGCCGAGCGTCGGGTGCTTGGGCCCTTGCAGGCCGAAGGCTTCCGAGGCCGCCTCGCCGGTCTGGTATTGGAAGAGGTCGACGGTGTGGCAGGCGTGGTGCCACAGCAGGTGGTCGGTCCAGCTGCGCGGCTGGCCGAGGGCATTGAGGTTGGTGCGGCGGAAAAAGTAGGTCTGCACGTCCATCTGCAGGATCTTCAGTTCCCCGGCGGCGATCCTGTTGTGGATCCACTGATGGCTCGGATTGAAGCGCCGGACGTGGCCGGCCATTGCGACGAGGCCGGTCTCCTGCTGCGTTTTCACCACCGCCTCGCTGTCGGCGAGGCTGTCGGCCATCGGGATTTCGATCAGCACGTGCTTGCCTGCCTTCATGCAGGCGATCGCCTGCTCGGCGTGCATCTGGGTCGGCGTCGACAGGATGACAGCCTCGATCTCGGGCCGCGCCAGCGCCTCGGCGAGGGTCTTGTCGGCGTGCGCGACGCCGCGCTTGGCCGCCAGCGCCTCGATGTCGGCGAGCTTGCCGCCGACCACGCTGACGACCTCGACGCCGTCGATGGCGGCGAGCGCGTCGAGGTGCTTCATGCCGAACGCGCCCGCGGCGCCGGCGACGCAGATCTTCATTTTGTTTCTCCGTGGGAATCGAGCGCCGACAGAATCCGGTCGGCGAGATCGCGATAGTCCGAGGGGTCGCCATCGGCGGCGCGCAACGCCAGCTCGCCGATCCGCTGCTGCCAGTCGGCCGCGCCGCGCGACATCGCGGCGTCGAGGCCGAGCCCGTCGACGGTCAGCGCCACTTCGCGCATTTCCGCGGCGCGGCGTACGCCATGGGTCATGACGCGCTCCATCATGTAGGCGGCGCGCTTCTTCCAGTCGAAGCCGGGAAACGTGTCGTCGAGGGTGGCGAAGACGACTTCGTCGACGCCCGCCGCGCGGCCGGCGAGCGCGCATTCGCAGGCCAGCGCCTCGAGCCCCTTGATCATCACCGAGCGGATCATCTTGACCGCCGACGACGAGCCGACCGGCCCCGCATGGACCTTCGCCGCCATGTCGAGCGCGACGAGCGCGGCCGCCGCGGCTTCGGCGTGCGGGCCGCTGACGAGGATCGGCGTGCGATGCAGGCGCGGGTGGACCGGCGACATGACGGCCGCGTCGACATAGCGTCCGCCCGCCGCCTCGACCCGCGCGGCCGAACGCGCCTTGGTCTGCGGCGCGCAGGAATTGCAATCGAAGAACAGCGCGCCTTTGCCGAGGCCGGGCAGGGCGGCGAGGGCCGCCGCCTCGGCCTGATCGGCGGTGACGACCGAGAAGACCAGCGGCGCGTCCGCCAGCGCCGCCGGCGCGCTTCTCCCGCCTTCGACGTTCGCCGCGGCGTAGTCCTTGCCCTTGGCGTCGCGCACGCGCGCGTCCGGCGAGTCGGTCTTCACGTCGTAGGCGGCGACGCGCGCGGCGAATTCCGGGCGCGATCGCCAGCCCTCGAGGAAAGCCTGCGCAGCCTCGCCGAAGCCGAGAAAGGCGATGCGGTCGGCGCCGGTCGGCCCTGTCTCCATGCGTTCCCCCCTAGACCACCGTCATGGCCGGGCTTGACCCGGCCATCCAAGCCACGGCCTCGGCGGGCTGTAACGCATCGGCCAAGTGGCGCCGGTCTCGGGAGCGCCAGCCTGGATGGCCGGGTCAAGCCCGGCCATGACGCCGAGCGCAATTGTCGTTCGCCGCCACTCCATCTAGCTGCGCCGCCGCGCCGGCGGCGATGTCGAAGGGCGCCGCCGGCCATTCGTTTTTCCTATAGCGTCCTCCGCCGCCTCGGACTCGCGCGAGCGCCGCAGCAGTTCCATCAGCAGCGCCTGGGTCGGCGTCGGCCGCCAGCCGCGCCGGGTGGTGAGGCCGATGCGTCGCGTGCCGAACGAGATCTGGAACGGCGCCAAAGCGAGCAGCCCCTGGTCGATCTCGACTTGCGCCTGTCGCGCCGACAGCAGCCCCAGCCGGTCGCTGCCGGCGAGCAGGCCGCGCAGCAGCACCAGCGAGCTGGTCTCGAACAGGCCGCCCGGCATGCGCGCGACGTCCTCGGGCGGAAACAAACGGTCGAACACGGCGCGCGCCGGCGTCTCCTCGGCCGGCGCGACCCAGGGGTAGGCGAGCAGGTCCGCTCGCGTCGCAGACGTGCGCAGGGTCAACGGATGGCCGCGGCGCGCGACGACCGACAAGGGGTCGTCGAACAGCGGCTCCTGGACGATGTCGTCGATCGGCGCCGGGTCGCGCAGGGCGCCGACCAGGAAATCGATCACGCCGTATCGCAACCGGCCGAGCAGCCCGTCGTAGGGCGCGGCGATCACCCGCACCCGCGCGCGCGGGCGCTCGCGGGCGAGGGCGTTCAGCGCGTCGGGGAGCAGCTTGGTGCGGGCGAAGGGCATCGAGCCGACGACGATTTCCCCGGGATCGGCGTCGAGCCGCTCGGCGACCTCGGCGAAGCCCTGCTTGAGCTCAGCGTGGGCGAGCGCGGCGTGGCGGGCGAAGATCGAGGCCGCCGGCGTCAGCTCGACGCCCTGGCGCGCGGCGATGAACAGGGTCGCCCCCATGATGCGCTCGAGGTCGCGCGCGGCGCGATGGATCGACGGCTGCGACAGCTTCAGCTCGCGCGCGGCAAGGCTGAAATTGCGATTGAACTGCATCGCCGCCAGCGCGCGCAATTGCGCGACCGTGAGCAACCGGGCGAAGCGGGCGACGCCGTCGCCGGGCCGACGCGCGTCAGCCCCGAGCGCCTCGCGCGCGCCCGCCTCGATCAGGGCGAAGGCGCGCGCGACGCGGTCATGGAACAGAGTCCCGATCTCGGTCGGGCGCATGCCGTCGGCGCCGAAGACGAACAGCTTGGCGCCGAGCCGCGCCTCGAGCTTCGCCAGGGCCTGAGTGACCGCCGGCTGCGAAAGATGGATGCGCTCGGCCGCGCGCGTCGCGCCGCCGTGTTCGACCGCGGCGGCGAAGGCGCGCAGGTGTCGGAGGTTGGGGATGTCGGTCCACATGGCGCCGCGGCGAGCCGTTTGGCCGCTCTTATAACAAAAACTTATGGCAGGGGACGAATTCGAACTGGCCAGCCGCGGCCGGCGGGCGAATGATCCGGCGCGAGAGCGGGTGGTCCCTCCGTCGTTGCGAGCGGAGCGAAGCAATCCAGGAGACCAGGGCCGAGATCGGCGCCTCCTGGATGGCTTCGTCCCCCCGGACTTGATCCGGGGGTCGCTCCTCGCAATGACGGACCGCCGCCGCAGGGAGGAATGAGGCGATGACCAACAAGACCGCGCTGGTCGTCAGCGCGCACGCCGCCGATTTCGTCTGGCGCGCCGGCGGGGCGATCGCCCTTCACCAGGCCAAGGGCTACGCGGTCACCGTCGTCTGCCTCAGCTACGGCGAGCGCGGCGAAAGCGCCAAGATCTGGAAAGAGCCGGGCGTCACGCTGGAGAAGGTCAAGACCGCGCGCCGCCTCGAAGCGGAGCAGGCGGCCAAGGCGCTCGACGTCCACGACATCCAGTTCTTCGACCTCGGCGACTATCCGCTGGAGATGGACAAGGAGGCGAAGTTCCGCCTCGTCGACGTCATCCGCAAGGTCATGCCGACCTTCATGATGAGCCATTCGCTGTGGGACCCCTACAACACCGACCACATGTTCGCGACCAAGGTCGCGCTCGAGTGCCGCATGATCGCCCAGGCGTGGGGCCATAACCCGCACGAGAAGGTGCTCGGCGCGCCGCAGCTCTACCTGTTCGAACCGCACCAGACCGAGCAGATGAACTGGAAGCCCGACGTCTTCCTCGACATCACCGAGGTGTGGGACAAGAAATACGCCGCCATCCAATGCATGGTCGGCCAGGAGCATCTCTGGACCTATTACACCAACCTCGCCGAGAATCGCGCCAACCATTTCAAGCGCAATTCCGGCGGCCAGTCGGGCGGGCGCAACGCCAAATACGCCGAAGCCTTCCAGTCGATGTTCCCCCGCACCGTGGACGAGCTCTGATGAACGTCGTCGTCCAGAGCATTGCGCGCGCCGAGCCCGACGTCGTCGCCGGCCTCGCCGAATGCGGCGTCGCGACGGTGCACGAAGCGCAAGGGCGCATCGGGCTGCTCGCGTCCTACATGCGGCCGATCTACGCGGGCGCACGCGTCGCCGCCTCGTCGGTGACCGTCTCCGTCGCGCCGGCCGACAATTGGATGATCCATGTCGCGGTCGAGCAGATGAAGCCGGGCGACATCATGGTCGTCGCGCCGACCTCGCCCTCCGACGCCGGCTATTTCGGCGACCTGCTCGCCAGCTCGTTCAAGGCGCGCGGCGGAATCGGCCTCGTCATCGACGCGGGGGTGCGCGACGTGCGCGACCTCACCGAGATGGGCTTCCCGGTGTGGTCGAAATGCGTTTCGGCCCAGGGCACGGTCAAGGAGACGCTCGGCTCGGTCAACGTGCCGATCGTCTGCGCCGGCGCCTATGTCGAGCCGGGCGACGTGATCGTCGCCGACGACGACGGCGTCTGCGTCGTCAGGCGCGCCGACGCCGCCGACGTGCTGAAGAAGGCGCGCGCGCGCGTCAACAACGAGGAGGACAAGCGCTCGCGGCTCAAGGCGGGCGAACTCGGCCTCGACATCTACAAGATGCGCGAACGCCTCGCCGAGCGGGGCCTGAAATATGTCTGAGCGGACACCGATCTCGGCCCGCTGCATGTGGATGCGCGGCGGCACGTCGAAGGGCGGCTATTTCCTCGCCGAGGATCTGCCGGGCGACGTCGCGACGCGCGACGCCTTCCTGCTCGACGTGATGGGCTCGCCCGACAAGCTGCAGATCGACGGCATGGGCGGCGCCGATCCGCTGACCTCCAAGGTCGCGGTCGTCTCGCGCTCGACCCGCCCCGGCGTCGACGTCGATTATCTCTTCCTGCAAGTGTTCGTCGACAAGCCGATCGTCACCGACGCGCAGAACTGCGGCAACATCCTCGCCGGCATCGGCCCGTTCGCGATCGAGCGCGGGCTGGTGAAGGCGACCGGCGACGAGACGCTCGTGACGATCTACATGGTCAACACCGGTCAGATCGCGGTCGCCCGCGTCCAGACGCCGGGCGGCAGGCCGACCTACGCCGGCCAAGCGCACATCGACGGCGCGCCGGGAACCGCCGCGCCGATCCCGATCGTGTTCCGCGACACCGCCGGCTCGAGCTGCGGCGCGCTGCTGCCGACCGGCCGCGCGCTCGACGTCATCGACGGCGTCGAAGCGACGCTGATCGACAACGGCATGCCGGTCGTGGTGATGCGCGCCGCCGATCTCGGCGTCAGCGGCTACGAAACGCGCGAAGAGCTCGAAGCCAACGAGGCGCTCCGCGCCAGGATCGAATCGATCCGCCTCGAGGCCGGGCCGCTGATGAATCTCGGCGACGTCGCCGACAAGTCGGTGCCGAAGATGTCGTTGGTCGCCGCGCCCAAGAACGGCGGCGCGGTGATGACCCGCACCTTCATCCCCCACCGCTGCCACGCTTCGATCGGCGTGCTCGGCGCCGTGTCGGTCGCCACCGCCTGCCTGCTCGACGGCTCGCCCGCCAAGGGGCCGGCCGTCTTGCCGGAGGGAAAGCGCAAATCGCTCGCGGTCGAGCATCCGACCGGCGAAATGACGGTGGTCGTCGATCTCGATGATGACGGCGCGGTCGCATCGGCTGCGCTGCTGCGCACGGCGCGAAAATTGTTCGATGGCGTCGTTTTCGGCCGCTGAGGAGAGCCTGCGTGGACGCGAATTACATGCCGTTCAAGCCGAACCCGACGCGGCCGAGCTTTGTTCCGCCGCCGGGCGCGGTCGACGCGCATTGCCACGTCTTCGGCCCGACCGACGTCTTCCCTTACGCGCCGGAGCGCAAGTACACGCCCTGCGACGCACCGAAGGAGAAGCTGTTCGCCTTGCGCGACTTTCTCGGCTTCTCGCGCAATGTCATCGTCCAGGCGACCTGCCACGGCGCCGACAATCGCGCCCTCGTCGACGCGCTGAAGGCCTCAAGCGGCCTGGCGCGCGGCATCGCCACGGTGAAGGCGAGCGTCAGCGACGCCGAGCTGAAGGCGCTCGACGAAGCGGGCGTGCGCGGCGTGCGCTTCAATTTCGTCAAGCGGCTGGTCGACGCCACGCCGCGCGAGACCTA
>Ga0182030_10023500_pt1 | contig 11394 bp, 13 predicted proteins | sample 812S3MmetaG_FD_121299 | JGI IMG/M metagenome (GOLD analysis project Ga0182030, IMG submission 121299) | Permafrost microbial communities from Stordalen Mire, Sweden - 812S3M metaG (Illumina Assembly) | ecosystem: Environmental > Terrestrial > Soil > Wetlands > Permafrost | place: Sweden...
GAGAGCTGCAGAACCATCTCCAAATACTGTCTGATAGTTGTCTTCCGTCCAGAATCGACGCAAACCCATCTGCGAAGTGGGACCTGCCATTCCTTCGACAATGACCTTCATGCCGATCAACGCCCGGGCAACATCAGTCTTCGGGTCAAAGTCCTTCGCCGACGTTCGGGTCTCACCATCAGCCGCAACTGCACTCATGCGAACATTCCAGCTCGCGACGTTATCGTACTTATCCACTACAAAATAATCGGCAAGTGGAATTGGCGCATTGATTGTTCCGAACTTCAACCTTCCGTCGGGATCACGTTGCAGATTACCTTGGGAATCTTGTTCGACCTTAATCACAAGTGATGAGGCTTTGCCGTCGCTTTCGTAGCTCTCAACACTTACAGCCAACTGTTTGCCACGGGAGACACACGAGATGATCGCCCTCACTGTGCCTTGATCGTTCGCGATTTCAAAATCTTTTTGTGCCATGACTCGGTCGCCGTCAATCGCTGACTGGACTTTTGATAGAGTCCAGTCACTCGTTGTGTCAGACGCAGGCGAATTAGTTTTGGGCGTCGACGGCGAGGCAGGAACTCCAGACCGCCCACAGCTAGCCAATGCAATGCATATGCAAGTCCCAATTAACGCTTGTCGGCGCATTGTCATTCCCCCCACTGATAACACTATCGGAAGTATAGTTGTCCAAGGCATTTACGCCGAGCTTTTTCGCCTTGGTTGACGAAGTGCAGAGAAATAGTCGAACCTGCAACAGACGGCGTCCACCCCCTCCGGCTTCCATTTGGCTCACGGGAGGAGACCCACCGCCCGCCTTCGGTTCCGTAGCCGACCCGCTATGCCTCGCCCATAGTATCCATCGCCAGGAAACTGCCCCTTGGCAACATTCAGCATCACGAGCTGGCCCGAAACAACCCAGCGGTGAGCCTTCTTCGGCGAGAAACTCTTCAGGTCGATATTCGCTGCGTCGTCCACGGTGTCGAAAGCGTCAGGCTCATGCGAACGCCACCGCCCAGCGAGCCGTCTGCCGCGCTCCCCCTGGCGCCGAAGGGTCTCTCGCTGCTTCTTCATTCTCTTATGAATCTTTGCGTAGGTTTCCTTAAGCAGAGAGATTTTCTCCCCGAGGCTCAGTGCCGTCTGCCGCTGTGCCAGGTGGATTTCGAGCAGCCTCTTGTACACTGCAAGCGTCTTGTAGTTCACCTGCGACGTTGGTTTGTATCGGGAGAACGACCGTGTGCGCCGCTTCCCACGATACTGGCGAACGATTTCACCGACTCGGCGCTTCACAAAGTCCATTTCCACGTCGGTCGCGACTTTGAGCACTACGTAGCCCGCGCCCGTCCTTTCAACCGTCACGGCGCGCTGTCGTTCATCCTGGTCGAAGGCGAACATCGCCTTGCCTCGCTCCCGCCACCACCGATTGAACGTCATGCCTTCGAGCTCTGCAGGCGTTCCCCAATTTGAATAGTACTTCTCGTTGATCGGCACGCCGCTGCGGATAGCGAGCTGGAGGTAGCCGAACCAGAGCTTGTACGTCCCACTGCTGTAGCGCACAACGCCGTCTCCTTTGAAAGATTCAAAGTTGCATGTACGTCCGAAGCGTATCCCAACACTGGCCCCTCGTGTTGTGTTGGGGTGACGCATTTCAAGCTAATGGAGGAAAATATGCATCGTGAGGTTGGTCTTCTCCCCCGACACCACCACTGCCAACCAGGGAGTCAGTTAGAGGTACTTATGGACAGCTCCACTTATTCAGTCATTGAAGATCCGCTCACGTCAGAGCGCCCCGACAACGCGACGCCAACCAGCTCAGAGGACTGGTCGCTCACCGCCGCTGTTGCCGAGGTCACGTCCCTATGGACAAACACCAGCAGGTCAATCGTTGCCGCCCGGACCGGTCTCTATATCTTTCTCGGCGCGACCTACGAACACGCGCATAACGTCCAGCGCAATTCGAGCGCACTGCACGAACTTCGCCTCGAAGTTCGACGGCAGTTCAGCTCGGACCGACAGAAGAAGCGCATCGGGAGCGCGTCTGCCGAGGAGTTGCTGTTGGTTTCCGCTCTCGGAGTTAACCAGGGCTCGCTGCGATCAAAGTACAAAGCCCTTTTCGCAAAGGCAGCCAATGAACAGATACCGCGAGACCGTGAAAGTTTCAAGTTCTGGCTGTGGTCAAACGGGGGAATCGTAAAGGCGCTTCGGGACGCGGTATCCGATGACGCCCCGCCGCCGCGCCCTGTACGCTCCATACGTCCGTTCAAGTCCTGCGCAGGCGATCTGCTCAAGACTCGGACTACGAAGCCAATCGAAAAGCGAATGTTTGACAAGCAGCCACATGACGGCTTTGTCATCGTGCTGTTCTATATCGATCCGCAGACGAAGCAGACGCGGTTGATGGCGGAACTAAACGATGTCGGTCTCATCGACCAAGCCGTCCGGCTGTCCAGCGAGCAGCTAGCCGATGCGCCCGCTGCCGAGGCAGCCTGAGGGAGGTCTGACTATGAAACTTTCCAGGTCCACGATCACCGTCCTTGAGTGGTGCAGCAAGCTCGGACCCCGGCTCCTTATAGAGCCGGGGTCTCGCATCCGCAAGGCGAGCAGCGATAGATCGGCATACCTTGAAGCAACGGTGCCGGACATGTTCACTTGCAGTTGGGGTATCGGCAATCTCCGTGACGTTGTCTCAAACATATCGGATAGCACCGATATTCAGTTCCTGCCCGGCGACGCCGTGCATTTGTGGGACAACAATAAATGCACTCAACTGATCAATGAGCCTGCGAGCGACTTCTTCCTACCGCCCAACGGCATCACCGCAGATTGGAATGAGTCGTTCTTCCTGCATGCCGATGATGTCTATGCAATTCGCATGCTGCTGAAAGGGCTGCGCATCAAGGAACCCAAGCATGTAGGACGGCGCAAGCCGACACCCCATCTGGTCTTCGACAGCAACAACCCGGAGCGCTTGCTTCGCATTCACTACTACGCTGCTGGCTCCAAGACGCCAGATGCCAGGCAGGTGCCAGGAGCGGTTATACGAAGCACCATATCGCCGCATACCGACATCATTTTAGGAATGCCGCTCTGGTTGGTTGTTGATGCGCGTTGTGTCCAGCTGATCGAGGGCTCTTATGAGGTCGGCATCAGCCTGAAAGGCGCGTTGAAGTTCTCTTGGTTGTCAGCAGATGTCTCGCTTTACATCGTATGCTCATGCGGACTCACCACAGGGCTGGCGGCGGTTCCGTCGGAATCTTCAGTCGGCTGTGAGTCGGTCCAATCGAATCCACGACATAGCGGATCCAATTCCCAGCTCCCATCCATCACCCAGGCGAGGGTACAGCCCCCGCGCTTCGCGAGTGAATAGTGACCACTCGCGCTCGCCCGACTGCGCATGGCGCCCCTAAGTGCTTGGCTTTACTAAGAATTTAGTATCGTGGCTGGAGTGTTATCGCCGCTAAATATGTGAGACAAGCACACCGGGAAGGGTAGCTGTACTGACTGAAAGCAGATTTCACGAAGTTCGGTGGATGAGGTGGTAGGACCATCAATCGACCAGCATCAAAGCCCGGATGTACTTCCCTACATTCGGGCTTTTTCATGTCCGATGCGGGAGAACAAAGGCAAACAGCCGCCAGCGATGGCATCTAAAGGTGGCTGGGTCGCGTGTAGGTCAAAAACAGACCGATAGCTTACTGCCCGAGTTCGGAAGTCTTCGCCACCGACCGGCGCGTGACAGATGTAGGGGTTATAGCCCTTGCTGGATTTACACGAAGCCTGCCAAGCAGTAACGGACACCCCTGGGGTTGTGAGCCCCAACAGTGGTGATCGAAAGGTCCAAGGGCGACCGAGTAGGTGTTCGATTCCGTTCCCAGCAGTGATGGTCTCACGGTTGGGCTCGCTATAACCAAACATGGGTTCTCTCCTACCCAGGCTTTGAGCCTACGAGGAATGTCACGCCAGGGTTATCCGGCGAGTCGAAAGACTGAAGGGACCGATCATCCGGACCCTGTGGGTATCGGTGGGTGTAGCTTGACCGAGTCCGAGGCGAGAATTGGTGGACAGTCATTATCCGACTGCAATAGTCCAATCAGTGCTAGAGGAACAGAAGACAGCTGTCTGCCGCCGTAGAACAGGAACTCCCCGGATGCCACGTGGGCGAGGCGTCCATTGAAGACAACTTCATTGGTGCAGGTGTGTTGAGCTTCTGGCTCAGGAATCCACACCGAAGCGCGCAGCGAACCCGAACAGTGGGACGGCGGTCTCATCGCTGACTGTTGATCCGTTGAAGAAACGGGAAGGTTGGTGGTGTTAGTGATTCTGTAGGAAGGGATCATGAGATGACCGGATAGAAGCCCTAGCTCTGTCCGTAAGAAGCTGCCGTGGTAGCATCGTGGCATGGCGACCACACCGACCCTGAAAGATAAACTCGACCACGTTGCGGACGGTTATCACAATTCTGTATTCACGCTACAGAACTTCGTGAATACGATAAATGCGGGCTTAGAGACTCGGAATCCGGAGGACTTGCAAGGGATTGAGAATTGGTGGGAGTCCATGAAGAGCATGCCATCTCCGGATTCTGTCGCCTCACAGCCTGCAATAGTTGAACCCAGACCATTCCTTCGTCGGGTTTACGAAGAATCACTGCGGATGGTCAACCGCTATCCAGGACTACTGTATGAGATGGCCTTCATCTCCCGTATAGCGCTATTCGACGCCTTTCTGTCCGATGTACTCCTGGTCTTGCTTTGTAGCCGTCCCGAGATGCTCAAGAGTGGAAAGACTCTTACAAATGAGGACATCATCGACGCACCGGACAAGCAGGCGCTGATTCGAATGATGGCTGAAAGGGCGCTATCCAGTATTAGTCGCGAATCCATCACGGGCTTGAGCGATTGGTTTCGAAGTCGCACAAATATCGAACTATTCAAAACCGACCAGCAACGGGACATTATTATTGAACTAATGTCGCGACGAAATCTGTTTGTTCACGCGAACGGCTTCGTCAACTCTCAATACCTATCAGCGGTGCCTAACTCGACTGTTAAAGCCAATGAGCGCCTATTTGTGGACGATGCGTATTGGCGCAAGATCGACGCTGAGTTGATCGGGGTCGCGGAAACGCTTCGCTTCAACATCAACCAAAAGTTCCCCTAACCTTCTTCTTGAAGGGTCTCATTGTTAATGTTATCAATTCCAGTGAATGGAGGCGGCGGCTTTGGTCCGACAAAGATTTGCATGTTGGGTGGATCGTTGCCCCATCTAGTCACCGCCTCTATTTCGGGATTAATGTGCACGACTCCGGTTATGTCGATTTTCGCCTCACTCAGCGCGCGCACTATTGGATCGAAATTAGCGCCAAAACTGAATGCGATATTTAACCCGAACGTAGACTGAACAAGGAATGAATTGGACTGGAATCGTAGTGCAACGATGCCTGCGTCGCGAAAAGTCAACGCTAACTCACGCGCATATGCGTACGCCTCTGGATCACCGGTCTCGTATTCGACCGCGAGTTTTATCCCAGGGACGTGCGCGTGAAGAGAATCTCTCAACGCCCGATATCTCTCCGGATCAATGTGTCGCCAAGCCGTTAGCTTTTGTAGTTCGGCGGTCCGCTCCATCGCTTCTGCCGCTCGTGCGTTCGCAGCAGCCACCTTCTCATTCGATATCTCACGCAGCCGTTCTTCAGACTTGCTGCGTTTCCCGCCGAAATGTAGTTCTCCCCACACGCCTCCGGCAACCAACAAATCGGCGAATACAGGACCAAAATTCCGAAGCGTATCTTTCTGATCAGAGAAGTAAAGCGCTAACAGTGCTTCCAGCAGGATGCCAAGTACAACCAGCCCGCCGCATAACTTCGCTGAAGTCTCGAAGCGAGACGCGCTGGTCAACAAGCTTTCTTCTTCGGTAGCCATCATTTCCCAGGCATATCACCGACGAATTGTTTGGTTAGCAGATGACTATCAATCCAATTCACAGTCAATCTAACGAGCGTTTTCAGGTCCGTAATGTCCCTGTCCTCATACTTCTTGGTGTAGTGGGTATGGTCGTTACCGAGCCACGAAGCCCGTTCGGCGCATTGCTGAACTAGAGGGTCCGGAATGTATTTCTTAATTACATCCGCTAACCATTTCGCCTTTATCTCTGCCTCTTTGTCCTTGTGCTCGGATATCGCAAAGTCGAATATCAAAAACTCCAGCGCCTTCCTGAGACCGATTCCTACCAACTGATGTAGTCCATCAGACTCCGCAGCCGCCACCTCTCCCAATATCGTTACGAAGGTCTGCGAGATTTTCTTAACCGAGTCCGGAATGTTTGGTGGTGGAGCGTTGCGTGGAGCGAGTTGCTCAAGCCTTACGTTAAACCCGCCAGATGGTTGGAACCCTACTTGCCTCACCTCTGCAAGGCTCGGTCTCGCCATGACTACGTACGTCGCAATGAACACTTCCTGGCATTCAGACCGTGGGCAACGAAACAACACATGGAGCAAATCCCGGCGCCAAGCAAATTGTGAGCTGAACTGAATCGGACTAATCCCGTGATTACACATTGGGCAAGTGTCTGGAAGCCGATTCAAATTGAATTGAATCGGCATGCTTGATTCATTCGTAGTGACGACCGTTAGAGTACTCACAGAATCTTCCTGTTGAGCGCCGTCTTGGTTTTCGGCTTCTTTCGCTCTGCCTGTTCGAGACTCACCAGATGCTTCTCCAGCTCGTTGAACCGTAGTCGGACCAACGGCAGATTGTTCGAGATGATGGCTGCCGTGATGTCATCACACATGTCGATCACGCTCATATGGACCGGAGTGATGTGGTCCTTGTTCTTCATCGCCACCTAAATCCGCTCCCGCGTCGCTCAAGAAAGGCTTGCATTCTACGCCTATATACAACCGTGAAGATCACCCATCCGGTGGCCGATTTGTCTCCGTGCGCTGGATCCCTCTTGCTTCGAGAGTTTGTTGCATACAGGCGTCATGCACGTCATTCACTGTACGTCCTCAAGCGTATGCATCGCCCGCGCCTCCCCAGTCCTTACCGACTGGAGAGCATGCCCGACTACCTTCTCCATACTGATCTCCTCACTTCTGGAAGGGGGGGCAGGTTAGCGTGACGCCTCACATTGCAGTCGGGCTAGCTTATCTGAGGGTTTCGGGAAGCTGAATATTCGGACTCTCGACGACATCACTGCTTTCAGTTCGTGACAATTACACTCCATCGACTCAGCAGTTTACGGATACCACTGTCGGGCTTCCACCCCAGACCCATAGCACCCTCCAGACTCCCACCTGATCACGTCACTCGCCCTTCAGCGCTTTGATCAGGGCTGTTTCCGGGATGACGTACGCGACGCACTCATCGAGGAAGGTACTAAGATCTGATCCCTGGCAATTCTGCAATCCAGTACTTCATCAGGACAGTGAAGCAGCTGCCCTGCGACCAAGGCTCACATGACAACTGTCGGTCCAGTGCCAGCCGTCCCCTGTGATTAGTGCTCGAATTCCTGACGCCTCGATATCCAGGTGTCAGGGATTTCCATAATTCTCAAACTCCGATGACAATTATGGTTGGGTTTTTGTCTGTCAAGGTCATGAGGGCGACTTTATTTTCTTAATTTTCAAAATAAATGCCCGATTCCACTCACGCGCTCGCATAAGTAGAAGGTGAGCAAGCAATCGCGGACCGTTACCGTCTCGGATCAGCTGATGTACAAAAACAATGTCATTCTCGCTTCCCCACAACCTGCCGATCCGGTCCAGGTTGTTCAACCATGGCCGAAACATTCTGAGCCCAGCCAGCAATGGCGTTCCACAGCAGCTTCCGGGATCCAGAGCGACCAACAGCACCCAGTGCATTCAGAGTACAAGCCGGATCAAGGCTCCGCCTCAACATCGCGCTACATTCAACACATAGATGAAAGCATCGTCCTTACGCCTAAAGAGGCTGCCAAGGCTTTAGGTGATGAACAGTGGATTCAATGGTTACAGTCCCGGAAAGCTACTGTAATTATCAACGAGTCCGCCTCTAATAAGTCTGAGAACCTTCAGGACAAACATGCCTGGAGCCAACGAGATGGGTTTCAGTTCTATTTGATGACGTTCACGTTTGAGTGCTCAATGCCTCGGGCATCTGCCTGTCTCGATTTCTACGACACCTACATCGACCGCTCCATTCACAAGCTGTCTGGATACAATCGCCAACGCATCACTTTTATCGGGGAGTACGAAGAAGGCGGTCCAGTACACGCCCCACGACACATCCACGCAATCGTCGGCATCCCGTCCGTTGAACACGTTATCAGACGCTTTGAGAGAGCCATCCACAAGAAGTGCTCGCTGAATCGCATTCGGGTGAAGGTTGATCTATCCGCGCCCTTACAGAGCGCTAACGACATCGAGCGAGTCTACTGGTACATCCGCAAGTGGAAAACTCACCGTCCAATGGGTGCATGACGCTTTTCCGCTTGGTCACGCGCTTCCCTGAAGAATCCGTCGTCCTGCCCGCGATATCTGCGCGCCTAAATAGAACGCTGGGAGAACGCTTTCCCATAAATAACTCAGAAAAACGCCCATAACTGGTGCGCAGCCCGACAGATACAAGGCAATGAATGATCCGCTTCAACTCTCCGACAAGCCGACCGCGATAGAGATAAGACTGGCTCGGTCCGCACCGCAGCCAGATGTCCAGCGGCTGTACGAGAGAATTAACAATCCACATTGTGCCGACTCGGTTGATGTCCGGGTACTGCTGCTCGCACATCTCACCTACATGATCTACAGAGACATAAAGGAGGCGCTAGCACAATGAATATTGAACCAGTCATCGTATACCCAAGAATCGTCGGCTTTCGTGCATCCGAGCATCTCGACATTCGTCTTCGACGATTCAGCAGCGCCGTCGGTCGGCGCAGAAGTGACGTGATTCGTTACCTGCTGGTCTCGTGCCTGAACGCGTATGAGGCGAATAACGACGCCATTGAGAAGATTCGACAGGAGCTGTACTGATGTATTCAAAAGCGAGGACAAAACAGGATGCCATCCGCGCGCTTAGCAGTGGTAATGTGCAGTTTATAGACGAACGCGAGGTCGTGAATGATTCGGATACGCGCTCACTGACGGATTTCGCGCGCTCCCAGATCAAGCGGGGAAAGAAGCTCTGTGTCTTTGTTCTGGAGCGCAAAGACAGCTAGAAGGCATAGAACTGAATAGGATCCGTGCAGTACACCGACGGAGGACCATGCGCCTGGTGATGGGGGCACCGGGGACACGGTATGCCCCGGGGGGTGGTAAGAAAGCGTAAAAGCCCGGATGCAGTGGAGGGACGTTCCAGCGGCACAAATAGCAATTACCATCGACCTCCTGTTGAGTGCGTCCTCGATTCCGCGCGTTGCCCCCAATATAGATGGCCCGGTCAGGCGTTACTAAAAGAGCCGCCGAACGCTCTCCGCCAGATCCAACAAGTTCAGCAACTTACGGACACCGTTCGATTGCTGCGTAAGCCGTACTGAAACTCTAGTATTAGGGTCGCCGCTTACCAGCTGAACGCCATGCCCTCATCGTATGCGGCATGACCGGACTTCTCTCGGCAAGCTGTAGTCGAGACCCAAGCGAGAAACGAGGTTCCCAACAAGACTGACGCTATGATGATGTGGCGAATCATTGTGCCCTCAAAGCTGGTGTGGCCTCAGCGTTTTCAGGACCATCCAAAAGTAGACGGTTGACATATCGTGACAAGGTCGCGGTCAACCGCAGAATTCGCCCATCCAGTAATGCAGTACAATACTCGTTAGACTTCAGAAATCCTTGCGATGCGCTGACAGTCACTCCAGAGGGATCCAGATTACCCAGCCCACACCGATCTTGCCCTTCCTTGACATACCATCTACAAGTCGGTGGCTCCACAAGAAGCTGCCCAGATAAAGCTCGATCCAATTCCAAAAGAACAAGGTCCGAACATCAACATGAACGACTGGAATCGTATAAGTCAACACCCCTGACTAAAAGGGAATATGTTAGGGCCATGTTTTAGGACCGCTCGGACTCGCGGTTCTACAGAGCTAAATTTGATAACCGAAACAATAACCAAGGGGATAGTGTCATGCGCGATTTCCGTATGTTGATATCAGGAGCAAAGGCAGTTGCCATTGCCCTCACGGCTCTGCCTCTTTCAGCGCTCGCTGCTGACATCGTAATGAACGGTAGCTTCGAGATTCCCAACGCCGTGGCACCAAATAACGGGGCTACAATTAACCGTAATAACGGACTCGACTCGACCTGGTATGCCGGAGCCAACCTCGGCGGATGGACGGTCGGTCAGAACTCGGTCGATCTGATGTTGGACACCTTGGCAAATCCGGCGAAGGGGCATCAGTCAATCGACTTGAACGGAGATTACGGGCTCGGAGGATCGCTATATCAAGATCTTAAAACCGTGCCAGGACACTGGTATCGCCTTCGATTCGCCCTCTCTGGAAACTACGATCTCACCACTCAGGACGGTCCGAATTCCGAGATCAAGAGCGTCGAGGTGCAATGGAACGGCTCACCGCTCGCCGACATCGACCTACGTCCGGCTTCAAACAGCACGGCTGTACCAAGCAGCTTGCCCGTGACAGTGCTCTGGTCGCACTACGCGTATTATGTTTTAGCGACATCGACGACGACGCGCCTTGAGTTTGTAAGCACGATTCCAACAGCGACGGCATATGGCGCCTTTTTAGATGCGGTATCGGTGACACCCGTTCCTGGACCGAATCAGAGAGGTATAACTGACGAGGATGACCATCATCACAACTGAAATGCGTTACAACGGAAACTAACACTCCATTCAAGAGGCTCCGTCGTAGTGTTCGCGGCGTTTGGTTTGTAAACGACGTCCGGAGCCTCTTGATCTCTCCTGATCTGAATCCGTTCTGCCCGACGTCCCTCCGCCTTGAGTAGCTGTTCGTAGCAGAGCTGTCTGCACACATACGTGAAGACATCGGTTTGCCTCCAGCGGGGCAGGCTCTCTTTTTCCGGGGATCGTCGGTGCTTGCGAGGAACTGCGCGCGATTGGCGAACGCGTCAACGTGCGACTTCGAGAGGAAGCCGCTATGTGGAAGCTGGCCCAGGATCTTGCGGTAGGTCCGTCCTATGACGAGGAAATCGAAGGGTGAAGCCGGGGACGGCTTCTGGGCATAGCGTTACGCGAGGAAATCATCTATAGTTCGCGTCCTGATTTGGTGAGCCTGAACTATAGACACGTTAGCAGTGACCTATAGAGAACCGGGATGGGTTCGATAGGAACTTTAGCTAAATCAGGTAGTTACTCCTGGTGCGGGGTGGAGCAGTCTGGCAGCTCGTCGGGCTCATAACCCGAAGGTCGCAGGTTCAAATCCTGCCCCCGCTAC
>Ga0182030_10023501_pt1 | contig 11394 bp, 10 predicted proteins | sample 812S3MmetaG_FD_121299 | JGI IMG/M metagenome (GOLD analysis project Ga0182030, IMG submission 121299) | Permafrost microbial communities from Stordalen Mire, Sweden - 812S3M metaG (Illumina Assembly) | ecosystem: Environmental > Terrestrial > Soil > Wetlands > Permafrost | place: Sweden...
ATAGCGGGGCTCGGTCGGACCGAATATACCTGATCTGAGCGCAGCACTTTTGTACCTTGCAAACAGATTTGCTTGGTCATCCGTTCGAATAGGCAGGTATTGGGGCGACGTTGTCCGCGGCCTATTTTTTCTCCAAAAATCAATGGCTATTAGCAGATGGCTTCGGCGCCGACGCGAGCTTCCTTCACAACTACGCCGTCGTTGGCGGGCGCAGCGACAACAGAGTGTTAACTGAGCGGGCGCAGGATAGAGCGCGCATGGATACTACCCGCCGCCAGTTGCTTGCCGTCGGAGCCATAGGCGCTGCGGCGTATATTTTTCCGGTCAGCGCCGCGCCGCGTTTATCGCTCGGGATCAATGCAGCCCAGTTCGGCGTTCATCCCGGCGCCACCGGTGACCAGAGCAAGGTTTTACAAACGGCGATTGACCAAACCGCCGAGGCTCGCGTTCCGCTATGGCTTGCACCCGGCGTTTATCGTGCCGGCAATTTAAGCTTGCCCTCTGGAGCGCATTTGGTCGGAACAAGCGGCGCCACCCGAATCGTGCTGGCGCAGGGACCGTCCTTGCTGTTCGCGGAACATGCCGATGGCGTCACGCTCGCCGGTCTCATCCTCGATGGTGGTGGTCTAAAGCTCCCAAAAAACCGTGGCCTCGTTCATATTCAAGCCGGGATGGCTTTGCGCATCGCCGATTGTCGGTTAATTGGATCTGGTGGGAACGCGATTGCGCTCGAGAAATGCGACGGCGAAGTCACACAATCGACGATAATTGGCGCTGCCGACAATGCTTTGTTTTGCAACGACAGCAACGGCATGCGCATCATTGGAAACAAAATCTCCAAATCCGGTAATGGCGGTATACGCGTCTGGCAAAGCAGCAAGCGCCGTGACGGCACCCTTATCGCCGACAACTGGATCGACGACACCGGCGCTCGGGACGGTGGGACCGGAGAGAACGGCAACGCCATTAATGTATTTCGCGCGGCCAACGTAACCGTTCGCGGCAATCATATTAAAAACGCGGCGTTTTCGGCGATCCGCGGTAATGCTGCGTCCCACATTCAAATAATCGATAACCATTGCAGCGGGCTCGACGAGGTCGCTATCTATTCAGAATTCGATTTTGAGGATGCGTCGATCGCCGACAATGTCATTGACGGCGCCGCCAGCGGTATTTCCGTCACCAATTTCAAGGAGGGAGGCCACCTCGCTGTTGTGCGGGGAAATATTATCCGCAATGTACGGGAGCGCCGACCCGGGGCAGACCCGGCAGAACAAGGCGTTGGGATTGGTGTTGAAGCTGACACTACGGTGTCTGGTAATGTCATCGAGCACGCAGAAACCATTGGTATCAATGTCGGCTGGGGACCTTATTTGCGTGACGTCACGGTCGCGAACAATATTGTGCGCGACGCAGGTCTAGGCATCGGGGTATCGGTGGTCGATGGCGCCGGTGACGCTGTGATCTCCGACAACCAGATAATGGGCGCGCTGCATGGTGCTATCGTCGGCATGAAGTGGCAGAAGGCGGCGACCGGCGATCTTGTCCTTGCCGGTTCTGAGCACTATCCCAAGCTGCGGATTCGCGACAACCATGTGAGCTGAACCCGGCAGGCATCGCCTATAGGTATCAGGCAGGCGCTATAGGACCATGGTCGGGGAAATCGCACTAAGCGCGTCAGAGTTTACTTTCTGGACCGGCAGCATGCGTGAGCTAAGGTCAGGACCCATTAAATATCTTGCGGATTAAATGATCGGTTGATTCAATGGCGGCGCAAGGAGGTGTCGCCATGACTGATATGTTTATGCTGTCCGAGGCGCAAATGCGCCGGATCGAGCCGTTTTTCCCGCTGTCGCATGGTATTCCCAGAGTTGATGACCGGCGGGTGATTAGCGGGATCGTGTTCGTCATCAGGAACGGGTTGCGCTGGCGCGATGCTCCGCGCGAGTACGGTCCGCATAATACCAAATCTCTGAGGGCGTGACTCGTAGAGGATTCACAAATCAGCGGCGGTCTGATTCAACGTGGCGAACCAAGGAGGTTCGCCATGTCGGTTCCGATACCATTGCGGCGGGATTTCGGTGCATCTCGGCTGCGCAGTTTAGCAAAGAAGACCAAGGATGGGCCGCAGGCGCGGCGGCTTCTGACCCTTGCCGCGATCTATAATGGCGCAACCCGCACCGAGGCAGCCAAGATCGGCGGGGTCGGTCTACAGATCATCCGGGACTGGGTGTTACGGTTCAATGCGTACACCCCAGGCCCGGCTTTCGCAGTTTGGCAAAAGCACTTCGGATTTTCTCAAAGTCGTCATATAAAGTTTTTGGTTCATGCGGGAAAGTGCCGGGGAAAGAAGGTCGTCTAGATGCATAGTATCGTTGGCGTATGGCTTCGGAATCTCCTTGCCGGATCAATTTGTAGCGTGCTGTCGATCGCCTTCGGCCTATCCTATGCGGCGCTCATATTCTCTGGCCCTCTCGCCGTTTGGGTCGCATACGGCGTTGCAGCAACATTTCTCTCGACCGCGATTGCCGGCTTATTCTTTGCATTGCGCAGTTCACTTCCCTTTGCGATGGCGGGTCCCGATTCTTCGACATCCGCTGTCACGGCTGCACTAGTAGCCGCCTTGGCAGAGCGCCTCATAGCCAGCGGTACGGGCGATTATCTGCTCATACCGGTTTTAATCGTAATGCCAATCAGCAGCGTACTTGCGGGAATTTTACTTTATGGGCTGGGGCTTGCGCGGGCAGGCCAGGTAATCCGGTTCGTGCCCTATCCTGTGATTGGCGGGTTCCTCGGCGCTACGGGCTGGCTGGTCGCCCTAGGGTCAATTGAGGTCATGACGGATATAAAACTTGGATTTTCTAACGTTGACGCGCTGCTAAACGCCTTGAGTATGTGGAAGATTATTGCCGGCGCCGCCGTAGCGGCAACTCTGTTTGTTGCGCGTATTCGGTTTCCTAATGCCTTCGTCCTGCCGGTAGTCCTTGTGATATTCGTCGTGGTATTTTATCTCGCCATCTCGTTCTGGCACGCGCCCGTCACGGCGATGCAGGCCGAAGGTTGGATGTTCAAGCCTCAGAGTGCGATCGCGCTCACATTGCCGTGGAATTCAACTTCGCTTGCTCACTTTCCGTGGAGTTCGCTGCCGGCTCTTTCCGGAGATTTCATAGCCGTTATGTTCGTGACTGCCATTAGTATGTTGTTGAACACGAGCGGCATTGAGCTTGCTACCCAAAAGGAAGCTGATTTCGACCGCGACCTTAGGGCACTCGGCGTCGCAAACCTGTTATCGGCCGCGGCAGGTGGTTATGTATCTTGCGTCTCACTTAGCCGTTCGACGCTAAATTTTTCCGCTGGTGCCACTGGCCGACTTGCCGGGATCACGTCTGCGGTTATCGCGGCATCGATGCTGTTCGTGGGTCCCCACTTTCTCGGTTTTGTGCCAAAATTCGTGCTGGGCGGGGTTCTACTTTATTTTGGCCTTGGTCTGCTGAACCGATGGCTGGTTGATTCATCGAAACGGCTTTCCCTCGTCGAGTATGCCTCGCTCTTGGCCATCATGTTGATCATCGTGAAGTGGGGCTTCATCGCAGGAGTGTCGATCGGAGTAGTTATCGGCTGCGCCACCTTCGCGTTCGGCGCAAGCCAGGTGAACGTCATAAAATTCAGTTTCAATGGTTTGGAATACCGCTCTTCGCTCGACCGCGGCTCGGATGAATTTAAACTGCTCGCCGCCCACGGTGGCGAGCTGCAAGGCGTGACCCTGCAGAGTTATCTATTCTTTGGGTCGGCCAACCCACTTTATCAGTACGTCAAGAATTTGTTCGCGAGCGAGGTTAAATGTCGTTTCCTGATTTTCGACTTCAGTCTGGTCACCGGCATTGACTCTTCTGCGACCCAAAGCTTCGCTCAGATCAAGCGAGTGGCCAATGCAGCTGGAGTGCGGCTTGTAATGCTCAATCTCAGTCCGGAGCTAGTTAAAGCCTTCCGCGCCGTTCAATTTCTGACAGACGATATCATCTTGGCCGCAAATCTCGACGGATCGTTGGAGTGGTGTGAGAATGCAATCATCGAGGCAAATCGTGCCGACGATGATCAGACGGAAACCCTGAGCGGGTGGCTTACTTTCGCCCTCGGTAATGTCGATTATGCTGATATTTTAGCGAGCTTTTGCACGCGGGTTGCTGTTGGCACGGGCGACGTAATTGCCTGTCAGGGTACGCCATCCGACTCGATGCATTTCATTCTTGAAGGGCGTGTCGGAATCAACATCGACATGGGCGCCGGACGGGTGGTGAGAGTACGTAGCCTGGGTCGGCACACTACAGTCGGCGAAATGGGGTTGCTCACAGGCCAAACGCGCAGCGCCACGATCACGGCGGAGTCCGAAAGTGTCCTCTACGAATTGAGGGCCGATGCCTTTGAAAAGATTAAAGCTGAAAATCCAAAACTGATTCAGGCACTACTCACCTATATAATAAGAGTTATGACTGAACGATTGAGCTTCGCCAGCCGCCTCATTGGTGTCCTAAAGCGTTGATGGGGTAGCCCCGACGGGCGCGCCCTGTGGTCACTTGCAAATTTTCTGGGAATCGTCAGGCTTGCAAGCCTTTACTTGCTCTCCAAAACATACGCTCCGCTCCATTCCTCTGGTGGCGGATTTGATTGGAAGCCATGAATGCGCGCGGCATAGACATCATAAAGTGTTATAAACTTCAATTCATTATCAACAGCGCGGCCTTGTTCTATGGCGCCCGTAGCACCTGCCCAATCGCGTCTTCGATAACAGGAAAGCATCTTCGCAATTATGGACTGACATTGCTGAAACTGTCGCGACTTCACCAAGTCGCCTCGACCAATAATCGCATAAACCAGCTCGGGCTCTTTCTTGCCCTTGACCGCAGCATAATCAATTTCCAGGATTGCAAACTTGTCCTTCGCGGCGAGAGCCGTCTTTGCGCCTACAATTAATTGGAGCCCATAAGACTTGCACTGCCCCTCAAGACGCGAAGCAAGGTTCACATTGTCGCCGAGGACGGAATAGTCGAAGCGCAAATCCGATCCCATGTTTCCGACAACGCATAGTCCAGTATTGATTCCGATGCCAATCTTGATTGGAATGAACGGCGTTGCGTTAGTTTCTGCCTCCCTTTCACGTGCTTGATTAAGTTTTTCCACACAGTCCAACATGTCGATGGCGGCCTCACAGGCGTTGATCTCATGGTCGGAATCGTACAACGGTGCATTCCAGAACGCCATGATCGCATCGCCCATGTATTTATCGATTGTTCCCTTGCGACCGATAATGGCGTTGGTCAAAGGTGTCAAAAAGCTGTTCATCAGTGATGTCAATCCCTGGGGGTCATCTTTGTACATCTCGGAGATTGTGGTGAAACCTCGCACATCGCTGAACATAATCGTCATGTTGCGCTGCTCTCCGCCTAGAACCAATTTTTCCGGCGACTGCGCCAGTTGATCCACGAGAGCCGGCGATAAATATTGTCCGAACGCAGACCGGATTTCGCGCCTCTTTGCCTGTTCATTGGCAAAATTAGTAAAGATGAGCGTGATAAAAATAAAAGCACTAGATAAAAGAGGATAAGTAAAATCGATTAATGTGTTTTCATATTTGAAAAACAGCCACGACGTTCCAACGAGCAGCGTGACTATCAAAACGCCCGTAACCAATAGCAATGTAGGGCCCAAAATCGGCACTAGCCAGATAATTACGGCGCCAACCAGCAATGCGGCACAAAACTCAACAATAACCGCATAATTCGGCATCGCCAGCAGCGTTCGAGTCAACATGCTTTCCAATACTTGCGCGTGCACTTCAACGCCCGGCATCGCTGGATCAACTGGAGTCGTTTTCAGATCCAGCAATCCTGCGGCTGAGGTGCCTACGAGAACTAGCTTGCGCGCTATTCGTTCGGACCCGACTCGGCCTTCGAGTACATCGATAGCCGATACAAAGCGTTCCGAATCGTGAGGCGAAAAGTGAATCCAAAGCTGCCCATTTCGGTCGGTCGGCATCTCAAAACCTCTAAACCCTACGCTTTTGATGCCACTAGCGTCCGTTTTGATCAGAATGGCACTGGCGCCCGCTGCAATTCGTAGCATCTCGAGACTTAGCGAAGGCATGATCTGCCCATGAACATCCATGACCATTGGAACGCGTCTTACGATGCCGTCATTTTCATTCTTGATCGTGAATAGTCCGCGTCCCACCGCGCTCTTTTCCAAGACCGGAATATTGCGCAGATCTCCAGGAAAGCTCAAAAGAAACGGTTTTGGGTTGCCACCAAGCATTGCAATGCCCGCGGGTGCTGCCTTCGAATTTCTTTCTGGCACAGCCACCGACAGGCCGGTCTCTCCTAGCACCACATGTGCGTGCCGAATCGCATCTGCAAAAATTTCATCACTGCTCGGCAACGCACGTAGTTTGCGTCGTACATCATCGTCGAGATTTGGAAAAATCTCGGCTGCCACTTGAGGAGAAAGTCTGTCTGGCTCTGCAAAGATCACGTCAAAACCGATCACAGCCGCTCCGAGATTGTTAAGGCGAGTGACAAGATCCGCAACAAGCGTCCGAGGCCATGGCCACTGGCCAGCCGTCCTAAGACTCCGCTCGTCGATGTCAACGATGACAACAGGCCTTTGGTCAGCAACCCGCGGCCGAATAACCTGAAAAAAGTCGAAAACGCGCAAGCGAAGCTCCTCGATCGGAGCCGGATCGATAATCCGCAGAAAGACAAATGCAAATAACAATATTACGCACGATATTCGCGCGACACCAAATCGCTTTATCAAATCGACAGACCATTTCATATAAACAAGCCTAGCTTTTTCTAGATGTAGCTTCGAGTAACTGGACCAATCGTTTAAACGGTTTATATCATAAAACGGTTAGGATCCTCACTCAGATGCATCTCGACCGCCGCTCGCCTTCACAGCCGACACGACTTACGACTGCGAGAAAGCGCCAGCAAATCAGGGACGAAGGCGCTTTGCCAGCGATGCCGAACCGCAGGACTGCCATCAAGAAGGCCGATTGTCCCAGGCGCTTGTATCGTTGGCGACACAAAATCGAGAACTTCTTTTGCCGCATCAAAGATTGGCGACACATCGCCAATCCCTATGAAAAGCTCGCTCGAAACTTCCTGGCTGCCACCAGTCTCGTCGCGGTACTCTATCGGATCAAGTTGTGAGTCCAGACCTTTGGTAGCGTCATTCACTGACCTAGCTGCACGAAGGCTTCATCTTTTATGCTCGGTACTAATTTGACTTACCGATTTAAGCTGCTTGCTTCGAGTTCCCGGATCATGGACTGGCGGTCCCGCGGGATGGACTACCAAGGGGTTAGTTGAGTGTTTCCAGCAGCACCAGAGTAGCCAAATATGTTTGTCACCGTCGCGCAGGCAACGCTGTAGAGTTATGGCAATGGCAGTCTTGACGCAGTCGGCGCCCAATGATTTTTCGTGCAAACAAAGCCTTCCATTACGAACAATTTTGCGTTTAAGGTGAAAGCATTAATGTATGGAGGACGAGCTTGAAACGCCGCGAGTTCATAACGTTTCTAGGCAGCACAGCGCTAGGGTGGCCCTTTAGCGCGCATGCGCAAAATGAGACAATACCACGCCAAAACGAGACGGTACCAAGCCACTCAGACGCAAACCAAGCCGATGACAATGCCGTTGGAACGGTTGCCACTCTAGTTGGCAGTGCGACGGTAATGCGGGGTAATGCGGCAGCAGTTGCATTGAAGGTTACCGATTCTATCTTCAAAAACGACGCGCTTAAAACTGACTCGGGTTCCTTTCTCGGCATCACCTTCTCAGACCAGACTAGTTTCACTCTTTCTGCGAACACGCAGATCACTGTAGACGAGTTTGTCTATCAGGAAGGTGGAAACGCCAACGCCGCTAACTTTAGTGTCGTGGTTGGAACGGCCGCTTTCGTCGCGAATTTGGTCGCGAAGACGGGTGACATGAAGATAACTACACAGATCGCAACGCTTGGTATCCGCGGCACGACTGGGATTGTTGAAGTGCCAGTAGATAATGGAACGAGAACGACTGCCCGCGCGCCCACGATAAAGCTTTATCCGGACCCTGATGGCCATGTTGGTCGAATAGAGGTTTCCGATCGTCAAGGAAAAAAGCTTGGCACATTGAGAGAGGGCGAGAACGGGCTTGCGATTCGTCTTGACCCCAGTGGGAAAATAACTACCGAACCATTCAATATTCCGCGGCAGGAGATGTTGCGCGACCGCGCTACGGTGCAGCGCCTATTCGATTCACATGTCGCCGGCCAAAAGATGATCACTCAGCGAAATCAATTGCGGGCGCCCGATCGACAACGGCTGGAGAACAAGAAGCGGCTAGACGAACAGCAGCAGCGCGGGCGCCCAGGGCGCGACCGACCTAAAGATGGCTCCAACACGCCGCTGAAACCTAATTCGTCCGGGCAGAAGCAAGGCACTAACTCTCACGTGGAAAAGTCGAAGACCCACTCGGCAAAGGATCACGTGGATACCCAAAAGGCTCGTGCATCAAAGAAGCCCGTGGAGACTCCAAAGTCTTCCTCGCCAAAGCGACCCGCGGTTTTGCCGACAATTCGAAAACCTAAACCCTAGGGATTTTATTGGCCATTTAAGATTCATGAGTGGAAGCAAGCCCGGGATTGGTTATGTGCCACATCGTGCTGCTATCGCGATCATATAGACTTATTGGCAGTGCGTAACCGTTGCGCCAAAACGCGCATGACATTAAGCGCAAAAAACGGCGTGCTACTGACAAGATACAAGAATTGCTTTTCTGAAATGGGCACAAGTGTCACATCTGTCGTAGCGATGGCACTCGCGCTTCGCGGCATACCGTCGATGAGTGCCATTTCGCCGAAGATGTCGTTAGCATTAAGGGTATCGAGCAATTTGTTACCAAGTTGAATGGCCACACGGCCATTCTGGATGACATAGAATTCCGATGACGAATCTCCCTCGCTAAAGATCGTTTGTCCCGCTTTGTATGATCGAGCCGGGACTTGGGGCCCGATAAGAAGGCTAAAATCAATTGGGTGATTCGACATGTGGCCTAAGTCATGGATTGCGTGGACGAATTCCGTGCCAGATTAGCGACGAAAAATCAGGTAAGCGATTAATAGTTGCAGTTTTATGACAGATCGAAAAGATTCTGAGTCCGGCATGCACACGGCAAATGAGATTTGCGATTGTACTCAGAAAGACCAATCTGATCATAAATGGATTATTTGACCTTCACGCGCGGTAATTGTGCCAGGGCGCGCCTCACGGGCCTCGGCGGCGAGGGTATCCATAAAATTGTCGTCGTGCGAGGGATCGTGATGAAACAAGCACAGTTGTTTGATTTTGGCTTCATCTGCTAGCCGAATGCCTCGGTTATAAGTGGAATGGCCCCAGCCGGATCGGGAGACGATTTCGCTCTCAGTGAAGGTGGTATCGTAAACAACCAAATCAGCGCCCCGGGCTAACGACACAAGTTCACGATCATATTTGCCGGGAAATCCCTCAGTATCGCTCAGCAATACGAACGCGCGGTCGCCGTATTCAAGACGATAGCCACTGGCGCCATCTGGGTGATCAAGCATCCCGGTTCGTAACGTCACGCTGCTGTGTGGGCGCAAAATATCGCCAGTCTTAAAATCGCAAAACTCAATCGCAGCTTTAAATATCTCGACTTCCACTGGAAACAGAGGAGAGCTCATTATTTTCCGTACGACCCCTTCGATGCCTGTCCCGGGCGATTGATTTCCTGCCCAGATTCGTACGTGAAAATAATCGCTGAACAACGGCGCAAAGAATGGGAGCCCTGTAATATGATCAAAATGACAGTGAGTGAGAAAAATATCTATATCGCGAAGTGCTTTGTCCTTAATAAGCTCATTGCCAAGCGCTCGCAAACCTGTGCCGGCATCGAAGATGAGCATATGCGCACCGCAGCGCACTTCGATGCACGGAGTATTGCCCCCATAGCGAATAGTTTCCGGCCCGGGACAAGCAATGCTCCCTCTCACCCCCCAGAATCGAACTCGCATTGAAGGTTGAGGCAACTCTCTGTCTGACGACATTTGAGTATCGATCTCGCTGACGGGAGGTGCCCGAACTCTATTTTGTCCCACTGCCGGAAAACAAGTTCGCTAAACTTACTCAGCAATCAAACGCAGTAACCCAACCTTGGGCGTTTCTAGACCAGGCTCCCTGGACGACTCGACGCAATCGCGCATCTTTCTATAATGCGCGCGGCAAGTTTTTGCCATAAAAAGAATGACAGTGACCTGACGGATATTTTGTACCAGCGCGATTGAGAGACTATTGCATTTGCGCGGCTTGATCCAGCGGTGTCAGGAAAGGGTTCATTGTCTGCGGCGCAGGCGGTCGATAACCGAGCGATGAGTGCGGTCTGATCGTGTTGTAGTGCTTGCGCCATCGCTCGATGACAATCTGTCCTTCTTTCAGGCTGTAGAATATCTCTCCGTTGAGCAGTTCATCGCGTAGTTCTGCTGCGACATCCCCGCCGCCCGGCAGGCCTTTGGTGCGGATCTGCCGTGTGCCATCGATACTTCAATCTGGCGAAGCAGCGTCACGATCTGCTCCGCGCTGAACCTCTTCTTTGGCATGACTGGCTCCTTTCCAAGCTCATTCTCTCACAACGCTTGGTATAAAAAAGCCAGGTCAGGTCACCATGGCGCTACTCCGCTTGAACTCTGATAATATGAGGTGTTATGGTCATTCGCCACAATTCTTCGCACGGGCGTACTCGCGACTTCGTTAGGCTGGTTGGATCATCTGGGGGCATCACTTGACCTTCGATGTCGACTTTATAACGCGGCTGCTAGTCGGAAACCTCTCATATGTCCTGCTCGTCATCTCCATGATGATGACGCGAATGCTGCTGCTTCGTCTCGTTGCGATCGGCTCGGGCCTTGCAGGATTGGTCTATTCCTACTTCTGGCTCGACGACCCGGTGGGCACATTTTGGGAAATAGTGTTTAGCCTGGTTAACATCATCCAGATTGCTTTGATCACGTATCAGAATCTTGTGGCGCGGTTCAGCGACGACGAACAGTTATTCTACGACCGAGTCGTGCCTGCGCTTGAGCCTCGCCAGGTGCGTCGACTGTTGCGTGCGGGTACATGGCTCGATGCCGAGCCCGGGACCGAGCTCATTTGCCAGGGTCAATCGGTGTCTCATCTGGTGTTTCTGCGATCTGGAAAGGCGCGCATTCTGGTCGACAAAAATCCCGTCGGGACTTGCATGGCGGGGAGCATCGTCGGCGAGATCGGCATTTCAACAGGCGCACCTGCGACCGCTACCGTGGTCGTCGAGGAGCCCCTTCGCTACTTTGCACTCGAGCGCG
>Ga0182030_10023503_pt1 | contig 11393 bp, 16 predicted proteins | sample 812S3MmetaG_FD_121299 | JGI IMG/M metagenome (GOLD analysis project Ga0182030, IMG submission 121299) | Permafrost microbial communities from Stordalen Mire, Sweden - 812S3M metaG (Illumina Assembly) | ecosystem: Environmental > Terrestrial > Soil > Wetlands > Permafrost | place: Sweden...
AAGTGGTAGCCCCTCGTATATAATCGTCTCATTGGTTTATGAGTCTTACCTTGATTTTACGTGATGGAAACTGAAGCCGCGAAAGAGGGCAAGGTATACGAAGCCCTGCCAGGTTTGATGTTTCGGGTCAAGATCAACGGCTTAGAGACCGAGGTTCTCGCGCATCTTGCGGGAAAGATGAAGATGCACAACATCAGGGTATTGCCCGGAGATCGGGTGCTTGTTGAAATGAGCCCCGATGGAGAGAAGGGAAGGATCGTGCGCCGGTTGTAAGTCATTCACTATATATAGACATGAAAGTACGAAGTTCAATAAAAAAGATCTGTTCGAGCTGCCAGATCGTAAAGCGCGATGGCAAGCTTTTTGTACGGTGCAAAAATCCAAAACATAAACAGCGCCAAGGCTAACTATCATGCGTATATTCGGAGTCAACATCCCAGACAACAAGAGGATCGAAACCTCACTTACGTATCTTTACGGAGTGGGCCCGGCCGTCAGCAAGAAAGCGCTTGCCGCCGCCAAGATCGACGTTGCCAAGAAAGCGAAGGACCTTACCGCCGACGAGGTTTTGCGCGTGCAGAACTTCTTGGAGACCACGTATCCGGTGGAAGGCGAATTGCGCCAGTTGATCAAGCGCAACATCACGCGGTTGAAGGACCTCGGTTCGTACCGTGGCAATCGCCACGCCCGTCGCTTACCGGCGCGCGGTCAGCGCACTCGCACCAATTCCCGCACCGTCCGTGGAAACGTTCGTAAGACCGCAGGTAGTGGTAAGCGTAAAGTTGACCTGAAGTAACATCCTAGAAATCCAATAATCACCATGGGAAAGAAAACCGTAAAAACTCAAGAGGGGGATGCCGCAAAGAAGGCTGCCAAGCCGGCGGTTGCCGAGGGTGCCGTCGTAAAGGCGGCGTCGGCGGCTTCACGCAAAGCCAAGCGGGTTCAGGAAGGCAAGGTATACGTGAACGCCACGTATAACAACACCGTCGTTACCGTCACGGATACCTCGGGCAACGTGCTCGCATGGGCTTCCGCCGGCTCGCTCGGTTTCTCCGGCCCGAAGAAAGCGACCCCGTTCGCTTCCTCCAAGGTGATCGCGGCGATCACGGAAAAGATCCAGGCAAGCGGCCCGAAAGACATCTCGGTGATCGTAAAAGGGATCGGCTCCGGCCGCGATTCCGCCATTCGCTCCCTCATCAACAACGGCTTCAATATCCTTTCCATCAAAGACGCTACGCCGGTCCCGCATAACGGTCCGCGCCCCCCGAAGATCCGCCGGGTATAACGAATTTGATTAAAACCCGGAAATTTGTTACTCTATCACTACATTAAACACCATCCATGAGAGGTCCTAAAGAAAAAAAAGAGCGGGCATTGGGCGTACGTCTCGGTCTCAAGGGAGATCGTGCGATGTCACCGAAGTCTGCGCTCACGCGTAAGCCGTACAAGCCCGGTGCTCATGGGCCTCGTTCGCGTCCGAAGGCGCTTTCCGAATTCGGTCTTCAGCTTCGCGAGAAGGCAAAGTTCAAGATCGCATACGGCGTCAACGAGAACAACATGAAGCGCCTCTTTACGATGGCGCAGGCGGCGAAGGGCGCGTCGGGTATGCGCGTGCTCGAACTCCTTGAATCCCGCGTGGACTCCGTGGTGTTCTTGCTCGGCTGGGCGGTCTCGCGCGCGACGGCTCGTCAGCTCGTTGTGCAGGGTCACATCACGGTCAATAAAAAGAAAGTCGTCTCTCCGGGATATCAGCTTCGCAAGGGTGATGTGATCGGCGTTCGCGCCGCGTCAAAGGAAAACAAGACGCTTGTGGACCGCATGGAACTTATCAAGAAGTACGATGCTCCGTCGTGGCTCCGGATGGACCCGGTCAAGCTGGAAGGCGAGGTGCTTTCGGCCCCGGTGGACCTCAACCCTCCTTTTGAAATTAACCTTTTGGTCGATTCGTTCTCTAAATAAAAAACTTATTTACATTTATATAATTTCATGGAATTTGCATATGTCAGCTCCAGTGTTTCCATAAAGACCATTTCCGAGGATGCTCGGGAGGGCGTGTTCGAGATCGAAGGATTGTACGCGGGCTACGGATTGACGGTAGGCACGGCGCTTCGCCGCGCGCTCTTGTCTTCTTTGCCGGGCGCCGCAGTGACGGAGATCAAAGTAAAGAACGTTCCGCATGAATTTTCGACCTTGCCGGGCTTGCGCGAGGATATTGTAGAACTCGCGCTCAACTTCAAGAAGATCTATTTCCGCTCGCACACCGACGAGCCGCAGGTTTTGGCGCTCAAGTTGAAAGGGGAGCATGAGATCACGGCCGGCGACATCGAGCTCAACTCGGATGTGGAGATCATCAATCCGGAGGTGGTATTGGGTCATCTTACCGCCAAAGACGCGGAGATCGACATCGAGGTCAAGGTGGAGCGCGGTTTGGGATATGTTCCGGTGGATGCCCGCAAGTCGGAAGGCCGCCTCCCGATCGGCACCATCGCGATCGATTCGATCTTTACGCCGGTGCTCAAGGTGAACTACACGATCGAAGATATGCGCGTCGGCGATCGCACGGATTACAACCGCTTGCGCCTGGAGGTTTCCACGAACGGCACCATCAGCCCGTCATCCGCGGTGCACAAGGCGTCGAGCATCTTGAAGGATCACTTCGAGAAGGTTGGCGTCGTTGCGGTCCAGGAATTCGATGCGCCGAAGTCGGAAGGCGGAGAAAAAAAGAAGGCTACGAAAAAGAAAGAAAAGTAGGATTGCTTGATATATACCCATGACCCACGGTAAGAAAAACAATACAAAATTCGGCAGGCTTCGCGGTGAGCGCGTTGCGTTTATGCGTAACCTCGGCAACGATTTGATCCGCGCAGGCAAGATCGAGACGACCGAAACCCGTGCCAAGGCGATCCGCCCGCGCGTGGAGCGTTTGGTCTCCTTCGCAAAGACCGCGACCGTCGCCAATCGCCGCCTCGTTTCGAGCCGCGTGGACAACGATAAGATCGTCAAGAAATTGTTCGAGGATTACGGACCACGCTATGCGGAGCGGAAGGGAGGTTATCTTCGCATCACGAAGCTTGCGCAGTCCCGCAAGCGCGACGGAACGCGTATGGCGCGTATTGAATTTGTTTAATATATAGAGTAAGCTATACCGGCAATCAGAAACCATGGATTATCACATAGACGCAAAAAATAAAGTATTGGGCCGCATCGCGACCGACATCTCCCTTATCTTGCAGGGAAAGAAGTCGGCCACGTTCGAGCGCAACCGTGTGAGCGCGGATAAGGTCTACGTGACGAACTACGATTCCATCATCGTCACCGGCAAGAAGGCGACGGACAAGGTGTATTACAAGCACACCGGATACGTCGGCCACCTCAAGGAGAAGAGCTTCGAGCAGCATATGGCGAAAGACCCCCGTTTCGTTTTGCGCCACGCGGTGCGGAAGATGCTTCCCAGGAATTTCCTTACCCAGCAGAGGATCAAGAATTTGGTATTCGTGGAGCCGGCTGCGATGGCCGGTATAAAGAATGCGGGCAAGCGCGTGCGCCCCGTCAGCAAGAAACCGGGAAAGGCAGCGGTAACCGTAAAATAACATCATGGCAACGACCCAAGAAATGGAAAAAGATGAGATGGTAGTAGCGGCCCCGGCGCATCATGCGGCGGCGGCACATGCTACCCACACCGCACCGGCTCACAAGCCCGCGGCAGGAAAGAGCCATCGCTACACGGAGGCCATCGGCCGCAGGAAGACCGCGATCGCGCGCGTGCGCATCACTCCGGGCGGTACCGGCAAGATGACGGTCAACGGCAAGACCCCGGCGCAGTACTTTACCCTTCCGCGCCTGGTGCAGGACGCACGATCTCCGATCGAACAGCTCAAATTGAACGAATATGACGTTACGGTCGTCGTGACCGGCGGCGGTATTCACGCGCAGGCCGGCGCCGTGCGCCTCGGTCTCTCCCGCGCGATCATCGCAAAGGAACCGGATTGGAAGCCGCGCCTTCGCACGATGGGATTCCTTACTCGCGATTCGCGCATGGTGGAACGCAAGAAGTACGGCCTGAACAAGGCACGCCGGGCTCCGCAGTGGGCGAAAAGGTAACGCTACAAATTCTGCATATAGTCAAACAGCCCAGCAAACATGCGGGCTGTTTTTCATCTGTGCAGAAATTGAATAAGTGAATTATTCGGAGAGCGGAAAAGTTTTTGGAAAATATTTTTGCATAGAAAGGCGATGTGTGCAGGAATTGGAGATACTCATCATGGGTCTCGAGAATAAACTCATATAAAAAAAGAACCTTGCTGAAGGGTTCTCGGTTGATTCGTATCTCGCAATACCAGCGGTGGATGGGATAAGCGGTCAAGCAATCGCGACCGCGTCGTTGAGCGCGTTGGTGTTATACCATGCGATGTGAATTGCATGACCCATAGCGTGCTCGTCGTATAGAGCATGCACATGCTCCAATGTTTCGCAGATGAACATTCGCTCTCCGTCGCCTTCGTCAAAACCGCAGACGATCGTATGTCCCTTTGGAACCCTGGGCATGTTTTCCGGGCGTTGGTACATGCAGAACGTGTGCCACTGTTTTACTCCAGCGATCTGGGATTTCTTACCTAGTTCAATCATTGCGAGAGTCTCCTTCCAACCGTATTGTTAATGTGCAACTGTTTTTTTGTGAAGATAATCCACATAAGCTACTACGATAATAATGCGAGATAAGTTTCACTTTACTACGACTCAATGAATATTTACGATGCCGCTCCCGCAGGGGCCGAAACAGCGTGAAGACGGAGTGTCGTAAAATAGGCGGGGATGATAAATCCAAATAATCCTCCGCCGAACAAGCAAAGCATCCCGCTCGCGAGAGCGAGGAGGACAAACCAATAGCGCGATTCTTTTTTAGCTGAGAGAACAGCGATGGACAATGCGGCGCTACCTAGACCGACAATAACTGCGCCGACCTCTTCGCCTTTCGTGAATGTGTCGCTAAAGTTCTTTGGAATAGTATTTGTCGCCACGCCAATGATCGCGGCGACCATCGCGCCAATGAGGACGAACAGTACAAGGTAGGCTAGATAGAAACCGAGCGCTTCTTTCCTGTTTCTCTCATAGCTAAAATTAGCGAGGTGTTTGAACATGATTTCATTATACCTTTCTGTATACACTGCGCGTAATAGGGTGGTATCATTGGACGGAACTCCATGACATTTGAAAGAAATAATATCATCGTCAATGGCGAAAAGACATTCTACTGGGAAAAATATCCTGCACGGAAATCCGTTGTAGTTTTTCTCCATGGCTTCCCGGGGAGCCATAAAGGGCTGGTTGAATTAGCAGACTGTTTTACCGATTACCGTTTGATTATTCCCGATCTTCCTGCATGCGGGGTATCGGAGCCGTTACGGACGCATCATTCATTAAAAAATTATGCAGCGTGGCTTAATGATTTTTTAACCGCTCTTTCCGTCGATCGCGCGATCATCGTCAGCCATTCGTTTGGCGCCAGGATCGCCCTACAATATAGTATTAACCATCCTAAAAGGGTTGAAAAATTGGTACTCATCGCACCAGTCATGAAGGTCGATAGCTATGTAGGGAGGCTCGCCGCCCTCTTTTACAAATTTGGAGATATTTTACCTCCTTACCTCCAGGAATTATGGAGTAATAATACGATGTATCGTGGTATTGGACATACGATCATTTATAAATCCGCAAGTCGTGCGCGGCGAAAGCATTTGATCGATATGGATTCCATGGACGCGAAGTATATTGACGGTCGCATTGCCGTTCAGGTGTTCGACGATTTTTATAAACATCCGTCCATCGCGGGGAGTAAGACGATCAACACAAAAACATTGCTCATCGCGTGCGATAAAGATGAGATTGCCACCCCGGATTCCGTTGAAAAACTGTACCGGCGATTTACCAATGTCGAGATGAAGATTATGAAAAACTCCGGACATCTAGTGATTTTGGAAAGACCTATTAGGGTAGGGACTATCATCCGCAAATGGCTTTTGGGGATAGGGGTAAAAAAATGATATAATAGCAGGAATGAATACACCCTCCATCGACAAATCAAAAACCGCATTGGTCGTCATCGATCTCCAAAAAGGAATTGCGGGCAGACAGGTCGCCCCATACGATTCGGCAACAGTGATCAAGAATGCGGCGGCGCTCGCGGACGCATTTAGGAAAAATGCCATGCCGGTGTTTCTCGTGCGCGTCACGCCGTCGTCGGATGGGAAGGACGCATTGCATCCTATTACCGACGCAGCACCGTGGACGCAAACTCCAGCACCAGACTGGGCGGAGATTGTTCCCGAAATGGGGCTGAAGCCTGGCGATTTTGTGATCACGAAGCATCAGTGGGGCGCGTTCTACGGCACAGAGCTCGATCTGGAGTTCCGCCGTCGTGGCATCACCACTATGGTGCTTTGCGGCATATCAACGAACATCGGCGTCGAGAGCACCGCCCGCTTTGCGTACGAGTATGGATATCACCAAATCTTTGCGGAAGACGCTATGGCGGCCATGTCGGCAGAAGAGCACTCATTCACGGTTTCAAAAACATTCCCGCGTATTGGGCTGGTAAGAAAAACAGAAGAGATTATTGCCGGGCTGTAGTCAAATATATGGAATCCACTGAGACATCAAAAATAATCGAAGTCAATAATCTCGTAAAGAGATTTAAGGAATTTGCGGCGGTTGATGATATCTCGTTTAGCGTCGAAACCGGAGAAATCTTCGCGTGCCTTGGTCCAAACGGAGCGGGGAAGAGCACGCTGATTAAGATGCTCATCACGTTGCTCAAATCCACGAGCGGCGACGCAATAATCGACGGGTATGATATTGTTTATCACGCCGCAGAGGTGCGGAACGTGATCGGCTATGTGCCACAATCGATCTCCGTGGACGGGACGCTTACGGCATACGAGAACCTGATGCTCTTCGCGCGGCTCTATGATATTCCGCGTGCGGAGCGCGCGCCGCGTATCGCGGAGACGCTCGCGTTCTTGCATCTCGAGGCGCACGCGAAGTTGCTCGTTCGCACATTCTCCGGTGGGATGATCCGCAAGATGGAGATTGGCCAGGCAATGCTGCATCGCCCGAAGGTGTTGTTCTTGGATGAGCCGACGACGGGGTTAGATCCTATCGCGCAACAGAGCGTGTGGGGTCACCTTGCGGATCTTCGCAAAACAATGGGTACGACGATTTTTTTCTCGACGCACAATATGGAGGAAGCAGACGGCGTGAGCGATCGCGTTGCCATCATGAACCAGGGGAAAATTGCTATTATCGGCACGGTGCCGGAATTAAAAGAAAAGACGGGCAAGCCGAACGCCACGCTCGAAGACGCATTCATTTTCTTTTCGGGAAATAAAATAAGCGATGTGGGCAACTTCCGCGATATCCGTCGCATGCGCCAAACAGAAAAACGTCTTGGATAAAACCATGTTCCATTATCTTTACGAAACAATCAATAAATCATGGGTGCTGACGGAAATGGAAGCGCGGAAGCTTTTGCACGATCCGACCGAGCTCATTTCCCGCGCGATACAACCCATATTGTGGCTCGGCATCTTCGGCGAGGCGCTCAGTAAGGTGCGCGCAATCCCAACAGGAGGATTCACTTATCTGCAATTCATTACTCCCGGTATTCTTACGCAGTCGGTTGTCTTCGTTGCGATCTTCTATGGTCTCTATATTATTATGGATCGCGATACGGGTATTTTGCAGAAGCTGCTCGTGACGCCGACGCCACGCCTCGCGCTCGTGTGGGGGAAGATGCTCTCTGCTGGGCTACGGGGGCTTTGCCAGGCACTCATCGTTTTCATCTTCGCCCTCATCCTCGGCGTATCATTACATATTTCGATCGTGACCATCTTTGGCGTGATCGTAATTGTTCTGCTCGGCGCAGCGGTCTTTACCGGCATCTCCATGATTATCGCTTCCATCGTAAAAACACGCGAGCGGTTCATGGGCATCGGGCAGGTGATCACGCTGCCGCTCTTCTTTGCTTCGAACGCGATCTATCCGGTCTCCATCATGCCGGGCTGGCTGCAGGTGGTTGCCGAAGTAAATCCGCTGAGCTATATGGTAGACGGCCTTCGTGCGCTTATGCTCACCGGCACGACCGCCGGTGTCGGGCTCGATATCCTCATTCTCGCGGTCGTCGCGCTTGGCATCTCAATGATCAGTGCGTGGATGTACCCGAAGGTGGTGATATAGCGAAACTTTACCGCTCTTTTCTTCGTATTAGTAGGTATGAGAAAAAGGCTTTTTCTAGCAATCCTTATATTTCCAATATTTATAAGCTTTCAAACAGCAAGTGCTGCAAGTGTTGGCGTCTCTTCAAATTGGGCGGGATATGTCGCCACGAGCGGGATGTTCACTGCGGTAGGAGGGAGTTGGATTGTGTCTCAGGCAACGGGTAGTAATGCCAATCTTTCCGCTGATGCGACATGGGTTGGTATCGGAGGGGTCTCCGGCACTGATCTTATCCAGGCAGGAACTCAGGATGTCATCCAAAACGGCACTTCAACCTATACCGCGTGGTATGAACTTCTCCCAGCCTCGTCGGTGCAAATTCCCCTTGCGGTGCATCCAAATGATGCGATGACGGTTTCCATTGCCCAACAGCAAAATGGTCAATGGCAAATTTCATTCAGCGATACAACCACCGGACAAAGTTATCAAACGTCGATTTCATACGCATCTTCGCTTTCTTCGGCGGAGTGGATAGAAGAAATGCCGAGCGATCAGCGGGGATTTGTTCCCTTCGATAATTTTGGCACAGTGTCCTTCTCGGGCGGATTTGCGGTACAGAATGGCTCGCAGGTTTCTATAAGTGGATCAGGGGCTCAGCCAATGACGATGATAACAAACAATGGTCAGGCGCTTGCGACACCATCGTCGCTTGGTTCCGACGGCGCAAGTTTTATGGTAACTCGCACTAGCGCTGTGTCGACTGCGCCAACGGTAACAAGGGTCGGCAGGTGGTCTCGCACCGGCGTTGGCGTTTATGGATATACACCAGGATCTCGTCCCTCGCCATTGCCATCGCGCACGCAAAGCACTGGAGGGTCATTCCCTCAGCGATTGAGAAATTTATTCGGAAACTTTAGGAACAACACCTGGGTCGCGTCGGAGATTTTTCAAAAAATCGGATTCCGAGCGCGATAATCAAATGAACCGTTTTGCGCCGCTGAATAGTATATAATGACAGGGTAGACGCGATATGAAGAATAAACTTTCAATATTTTTACCGATAGTCGCAATTGGCTCGTTAGCCCTTTTTTCAAGCGCTCTTGCCGCTACCTCGGTTGAGAGCGTCAAGCTTACTGGTCCAAACACAATCAGCATCGCTTATTCCGAGCCGGTATATACAAGCCCCAGCGATTATTTTGATTTTACCGGTTCCTTTGCGGGGAATGGCGTCAGTTCGATAAGCGGTAGCGGCACGAGCAACATCACTCTTACTTTAAACAACTCTGAATCGAGTGGTGCGACGGGATACCTTACGATCGGCACCAATGTGCAGGATGTGAGTGACCAGCAGTACTTTGGCGGTGCTACGTGGAACATTGTGAGTTCCATCGGTCCCGCGATCACATCGTTTAGCTTATCTTCCAATGACGAGAACGGATCGTTCGCGGGAACGAATGACACGCTTACGGCAAGCTTCAATACAAATGAGCAAGTAAATGTCCAGAATATGAATATTGATGGCCATTCGGTTTCTGTTGGTGGCAGTGGAACGGGCCCGTATACTGGAAACTATACCATGCAGGCAGGAGATTCAGTCACGAACATTCCCATCACATTCACCATCGAAGATAATAATAACAATCAGAGTAATATTTCATTCACCTATGCCGGTAATGGTACTGCATCGGTCAATACGGGCAATGCGGTAATCTCTTCTATTACCTCAAACGCTAATACGTCGGGTGTGTTGAATAGTGGTAATTCAATTACGTTTACATTAACACCGACCACCGCAGAACCAAATGCACACGTTACGGGTTCGTATAACGGCATACCGCTTTCATGGGCGACAACAAATAATGGGGTAAATTATGTTGCCACATATGTTATTTCATCGGGGCAGGCGAGTCAGTCGTCGCCGTTACAGATTAGCGGTGTGACGCTTACCGACCAGTATGGAAATGTCAGTGCTCCGGCATCTGGTTCTGATGTACAAAAAACTATAAACGTAACAGGTTCATCAGCGTCGGCAGCGGCGATCTCGCAAGTGACGCCAGTGCCCGTAACGACAACTTCCGCGACGCCAAGCTATACGTTCTATACAAACGAACCTGGGACGATCATCTACGGCGGGGGATGCACTAGCCCAACCGTTTCGGCAGTGGCTGGTTCGAATACAATCACATTTAATGCACTGGCAAATGGCACCTACAGCTCATGCACTATCGCAATCGTAAATAGTTCTGGTGTCGAGAGCGGCGCGCTCACAATCTCGTCATTCACTGTTGCCGCGACGTCATCAGCAAGTGCTAATTCATCGGCCATTACCACGGAAATTCAATCGCTTGAGAGTCAGCTGACTGCGTTGCAGGCACAAGCGGCAAACGGCGGCACTACCTCGGGCAATACCGATCCCTCGGCCGGTTTTAACTTCACGGAATTTCTCGGTGTGGGATCGCAAAATGAACAGGTAACGGCGCTTCAGGAACGACTTACCTTTGACGGAGATTTCTCCGGGCCAATCAGCGGTTATTACGGTTCGCTTACGGAGGCTGCGGTGGAAAAATATCAATCTGCGAATGGTATCGATGTGAAGGGGTATGTTGGTCCTGGCACGCGCGCGGCGCTTAACGCGGGGAAATAGAAAAACTATTGTTTTGGTGCCGATAAAATCACCTACCGTGCCTCTGAGTGGGCGAAAAGGTAACGCTATAGATTTTGCATATAGTCAAACAGCCCTGAGAATATCGGGGCTGTTTTGTATCTGTGCGGGAATTGAATATGTGAATTTTTGTGTGCGATGAAAATATTTTGAGAAATATTTTTACATGGAAAGGCGATGTGTGCAGAAATTGAAGATGTTGCGATTTGTTCGAGCCCAACGTTGACACCACCTCTCATTGAGATATATATTGAGCACAGTTCGTTATCATGGCAATTTATGCAGCAATCACTGAAACGAAAGGAAACTGAATGATGGATTCGATCAAAACAATCACCGTTTTGGGCGGCCGAGGAAAGACCGGCGAATCGGAGCAAGTGGGCACGGTTACCTTCAGGATGGGGGATGTTATCAGCATCGTCGGCCCGACCGGTTCCGGCAAAACAACGCTCATCAACGACATTGCGTTGTTTGCGAACAAGACAACGCCATCGCAGCGTCGGCTGCTCATCAATGCCGC
>Ga0182030_10023504_pt1 | contig 11393 bp, 10 predicted proteins | sample 812S3MmetaG_FD_121299 | JGI IMG/M metagenome (GOLD analysis project Ga0182030, IMG submission 121299) | Permafrost microbial communities from Stordalen Mire, Sweden - 812S3M metaG (Illumina Assembly) | ecosystem: Environmental > Terrestrial > Soil > Wetlands > Permafrost | place: Sweden...
AATTCAGGATGAGAATCCCGAGGCGCGGGAGTCGATGCGGGTGCTGATTGGGCGCGCGCGGGAGAATAAGCAGTTCCTGTTTCTGTTCGTGAACAATCGGCTGGAAGGCAACGCTCCGCTGACCATCCTGTCGTTGGTGGATAAATGAGCTGAGACATTCTCTGACGTGTGTTTGCGGCTTGAGTGCTACCGTCGTGCGGAGAGCAGGGTTTATGCCACTGCTGGCATCCGAAGTAAGATGACGCGACTGTCGGGTATTGCCCTAGCAGGCGTTCCGGCACTGGCGAGCAAGCGACGCGAGGCGGTTTGGCCCATCGTGGTGCAAGGCAAGGCCGCAACTTGGATAAACTAGCTTCATGGCGTTCAACAGCGGGCAACGCCGCTTTTCCTGGCTTCTGTTTGGGGGCCTTCAAATGCGTGCAGAGGACTGGCAGTGGCCGAGCTCGTTCCTCGATGGGTTTCGGCAGGACCTCAAGCAAGTCCATACTATGGCTGGGCCTTTTGACGCGGTCTTCTTTACTGGGGATCTAGCCTACTCCGGCCAGCGGGCCGAATATGTCAATTGCTCGCGATTCATCGGCCAGCTCGTTGCCTTGCTGGACGATCTAGGTACCAAGCCTAAGCCTGCAATATTCTTTGTGCCTGGAAACCATGACATGCTTCGCAGTCCGGATACCATGTCGTTGGCCGGGCTTCCTGCGTCTGCATGGGAGCCCGGCCAAATTGACGAGGCATACCTGCGTCGGGTGTTATGGAACGCTCTGGAGCCGTTTGACGCTTGCGCACACGGATGGCGGTACGCGAGCGTGAATTGGGGCGCAACTATAGGCGACTTTTCAGGTGACGTCGACAAGAATGGCTATGCAGTGGGTGTTCTCGGGATCAACACCGCGGTCAATCAAGGTGGCGCTAACGAAAACCCAGAATGGGTTCCCTTTGATCGACGCCGAGTTGAAGATGTGTTGAAGGCGTCCGTCGAGCGTTGGGCGGACAAGCGCAGATTGCGTTTCCTGCTGACCCATCACCCTCCGCAGGACTTTCAATATTTACATTGGGATAGAAGTTTCCCAACCGGCAAGAGCGGCTTTCAGATCCACTTCTGTAGCCGGCCGAGAAAAACCGAACCTCAATCAGTTCTGTCCGGTCGAGGATTGTTAGTCGTCGAAGCGCCTGATTTCGCTCCGCAGAGTGGGGGCGAGATCGGATACTCCGCCGGAGCAGTGGATCTTGAAAACCCGGCCTTCGCGTCGATCTGGAACCGCAGCTATTCGCGGCACACGAATACCTGGCAGCCTACTGGCGGATCTGTAGTCGTTACGGTTTCCGCGCTTCCGGTGGGGAAGCCCGCGAAGACACTAAAGCCACTACGGGAGTCAATCTATATCGAGTCGCTCAGCCTCCGAGGTTTTCGCTGTTTTGACCAGATCAAATTACCGTTGAATCGGCCATCGCGCCTGGAGGGCCGGTGGACGTGCATAGCTGGAATCAACGGCGCCGGAAAATCGAGCATTCTACAGGCTCTGGGAGTGGTGCTCCTGGGCGATAGATTGGCAGCAGATTTGCAAAGCGGGCGGCTTAGCCGCATGCGCCGGTTGGTGGGTAGCGAACGTCAGGTCGCAGAAATCGGCGTCGCACTGCGCGCGGCCGCAACCAACCGCCCGATCAATTTGCAGGTCGAGATCAGCGATAGTGGCATTGCGTCGAGCGGGGGCCTGCCCGTTGCCCCTCCGTCTCCCGCTCCGTCCTGGGATGAAATCCGGCGCTACGTTATTGCAGGCTATGGCGCCACGCGCAATCTTTCGTCTACCATCGAGCGTGGCATCGACGAACTGGGTCCTGACGTCCGTAGGATGATCACCTTGTTCAATCCTCTCAGTCAACTTTCCGCAGCGGATGTGCTATTGACACAACAGCCCGAAGACGGACCACTAATCCCGCTGCTTCAAAATGTCCTAACTCAGATCTTCGGAAGGGAGCTTAGGATCGAAGCAAGCAGTGAAGGAGTTCGATTTACGGTCGGCGGGGAGGATCGCGTCGAGGCGATCGATTTGCCAGATGGGTTTCGCGCTGCTGCGGCATGGATGGCCGATCTCTGCGCCATTTGGTGCGAGAAGGCGCCGGAACTCGCAGCCAACGGCGATCCTGCAGATATCCAGGCGATTGTTCTGCTGGATGAAATAGATCTCCATCTCCACCCGAGTTTACAGCGTGAGCTTGTTCCGCGGCTACGAAAAACATTTCCGAAGGTGCAGTGGATAGTCACGACACACTCACCGCTGGTGCTCGCGAACTTCGATAAGAACGAGATCATCGCGTTGGACCGGGACGTCGAGGGAGGCGTGCGGGAACTGGATAGGCAGATCCTTGGATTCACGTCAGATGAGGTTTACAGCTGGCTTATGGGTACACAGCCGACTGGAGCGGCACTCGAAGAGGAAATCCGACAATCCGACGGAGGGGTTGGACGGAGTGCAGAAGAACTCGCGAGCCTAATGCAGGAATCACCTGGTACGAATGAAGCGGAAGCTCAGAAGCAGGTATCGGAGTTTAAGGAGATTCTGAAATCTCTCAAGCGCTGACATGCGGCAGCTGCGACGACCCCGATACCCAGTTCCGACGATGGCCGATTCCGGTTTAGCCGGTCAACGTCGCATTGCGGACTGCCAGAATTACGAACGGAGTGGGCTTGTTCCTTCCAAGTTTTTGCCGCACTGGAATCGCCCGGACGTCGAAGGCATGCTCCATGCCATGCAGGGCCGCGTGTGCGCCTATTGCGGGATTTCCAATAACAGCTTGGATGTGGAACATTTTAGGCCGAAGGGACCCATTGACGGCGATCAAAATCACGGCGGCTACTGGTGGCTGGCATACGATGAGGCGAACTATTTTCTCAGCTGTTCGGCCTGTAACAGGAACCGTAAGAGGGGTTGTTTTCCGCTTCAGCAAGGAGCAACGCGGTCTACATATGAGTCGCGAGGCGGAATAGCTACGGAGTTGCGAGTCCTGTTGGATCCAACCATTGACCCTGTCGAGGAATGGCTTACCATCGACCCTGAGGACGCTACTGCTCGACTGATCCCGCATCCAGAGCTCGGCGCAGCGGAGCGCCGACGCGTGCAACACGTCATCGATCTGTTTGGACTTAATGTGAATCCGGAGATACGCCGGCTGCGGCTCCAGGCGTACATGGAGGCGGCCCGGGCTGCCTCCGAGCAGCGATGGGATGATCTACGGAGGAGGGCGATGCGACATCAATCGCACAGTCTTGTCGCCCGAATCGTCCTGCAGAGAAACGCACCGGAGCAACCGCCGAGTCCTGAGCTTGAGATGAGGGAACTCATGGACTTGTTGTGGTCTGACCTTAAGAACCTCGTCGGTGAGATTTCCGAGATGAAGGCTCGGGGCAAGACGCCAAGTGCTCCGGATGACGGAGGGGTTAAGGCCCTGTGTTGGGCGCTGGCCATATTACGTGGCGATCCTCCCACCGGTGAACCGGCGACCGCTGACAATCATTTTGAAGAGCTATTCAGGAAGGAACCAGTCGAAGCTAGAGCTGAATTCATAGAGTTGTTTCGAGCGCTCAATTAGTTTGCCAGGGCTGATGCCGCACGTCTGCGCGCGCAAGGTGGCGCACGTGTACAACGCATGGTCGAAGATGCCGGAATTGCGGAGTCAGATGGCCATACCGGAATCGGCGACCACCGATTTTCTGGTGAGCAGGGCGCTGCTGCGTCGCGGGCGGGTGTATGAGGATGCGGTGGGATTGTTCCAGCCGTATCGCGAGATTCAGGACGAGAATCCCGAGGCGCGGGAGTCGATGCGCGTGCTGATTGGGCGGGCACGGGAGAACAAGCAGTTTTTGTTTCTGTTCGTGAATAATCGGCTGGAAGGGAACGCACCGCTGACCATCCTCTCTTTGGTGGATAAATGAGCGCGTGATATACGGCGAACTCCCATTTGAAAGGGCCCGTAGCTCAGTTGGTTAGAGCGCTTCCTTGACGCGGTTGTTTTGTCGGCATCAACCGATCAACGCGTTTGTTTGGTGCTGGCGGTGGCTAGCGCGCTGTCCGTCCTCCGGCGTCGTGGGATCCGATAAGGGTCCCAACGCCAGTGGTTATCAGCAATGGAACCCTTGCGGACTCTTCCTACCATGTTATATTTAGATATAACTTTAGGACGACCCCCATGCACACAACCAATCTGCGTAAGGTCGGCGGCTCGATCATGCTAGCCGTTCCGCCCGCACTACTCGACATCCTGGGCCTGCGGCCGGGAGCCCAGGTCGGCATCGCGATTGAAGGCAGCCGGCTAGTCGTGGAACCGCAGCAACGGCCCCGCTATACCCTGGACGAACTCCTGGCCCGATGCAATCCCAAGGCAGCGCGCACCAAGGAAGACCGTGAATGGCTCGGCAACGGGCCGGCGGGCGCCGAGATCCTCTGATGAAGCGGGGTGAGATCTGGCTGGTCGGACTCGATCCCTCGGAAGGGCATGAGCAAAAGGGCCGCCGCCCCGTCTTGATCGTTTCGCCGGAGGCGTTCAACCAGGTGACCAAAGTGCCCGTGGTCCTCCCCATCACCAGCGGCGGGAACTTTGCGCGGACGGCCGGATTCGCCGTGCCCCTGACAGGCGCTGGGACCAAGACCACTGGCGTGGTCCGCTGCGATCAGCCCCGCGCGCTCGATCTCCGCGCACGCGGCGGCAAGAAACTGGAAAGCATCCCCGCAGCGATCATGGATGAGGTACTGGCGAAGCTCACGCCGATTTTCGAGTAAGCAGCCACGGTCACCGGCCGCCTGGCGCCGAAGTGGTCCCACGATGGATGAACGTCTCGTCCGTACCCGGTTTGCCCTTCTGCCGCTCTCCGGGCCGGCACCGCGAGCGGGCATCGACGGTCACCGGACGCCGTCCGCGAGCACCGTGCAGAGCACTGGCTTGGTAGGTCTACAGAGCCACCGATTTTCTGGTGAGCCGCGCGCTGCTGCGGCGCGGGCGGGTGTACGAGGATGCGGTGGGACTGTTCCAGCCGTACCGCGAAATTCAGGATGAGAATCCCGAGGCGCGGGAGTCGATGCGGGTGGTGATCGGGCGCGCGCGGGAGAACAAGCAGTTCCTATTTCTGTTCGTGAACAATCGTCTGGAAGGAAACGCGCGACTGACGATCTTGTCGTTGGTCGACAAGTGAGCGCGTGATATACGGCGAACTCCTCTCTGAAAGGGCCTGTAGCTCAGTTGGTTAGAGCGCTTCCCTGACACGGTGGGGGTCTGGCGTTCGGGTCGCCACGGGCCCACCATCGACACCAGTCTTTTGTAGCCAACTTGAGGACCGCCGCGTAAAGAACCTGAGGTAGGCAGGACGGCCACATCCGAAAGTCTGAGGTGCTTCAATCAATGGAATTGGTGCCGCCAAAAAGCTCGCGGGCCAAACTTCGTAGACACTCTACAGAATATATAGTAGAATGCCTACACAATGGGCAGCAGATTACCAGCGCGTATCGAACTCCTGCAAGGCACTCTCGATGTTCTAATCCTCCGCACGTTGCTTGGCGAGCCGAAGCACGGCTACGCCATCGCGCAACACATCCAGCGCACTTCCGAAGAACTGCTGCAGGTTGAGACCGGTTCCTTGTACCCTGCCCTGCACAGGCTGGAGGCGAAAGGTTGGGTCGCGGCCTCGTGGGAGCTGTCGGAAAAAGGCAAACGCGCCCGGTACGATCGCCTCACGCCGCGCGGACGCAGACAATTCGTCACCGAACAATCGAAGTGGGAGATGTTCTCGCGGGCCATGGGATTACTCCTGAGTCCGGTGAACCAGGAGTTTCAATGATCTCGTTCTTTCGGAAGCTGGGCTGGCTGGTGCAGCGGCGGAGCAAGGAGGAACAGCTCGCGGCCGAACTCCAGTTCCACTTGGACGAGGAGACCGAAGAGCACCAGGCCGCCGGCATGCCGGCGCAGGAAGCGCGCGGGGCAGCACGGCGGGAGTTGGGAAACCTCGGTCTGGTCCAGGAAGACACTCGATCCACATGGAGCTGGACATTGCTGGAACAAATCGTTCAGGACCTGCGGTATGGAGCGCGGACGATGCTGCGCAATCCGGCATTCACGGTCTTGGCGTCCCTGTCTCTGGCGCTGGGAATTGGCGCCAACACGGCGATCTACAGCTTCATGGATGTTTTGCTGATGCGGCCGCTGCCGGTGCGGGATCCTGGGTCGCTGGTGCTGTTGAAATGGCACATCACGGCAAAGAACGGCACGGAAGATACCGTGGTGCATGACGCCAGCGGCTACTTCGATGCAGATCCGCAGACGGGGACGACGTCGCCGATCTTCCCGTACCCGGCCTTTGAGGTGCTGCGGAAATCGAGCGGCGGCGCGCTGTCCATTCTGTTCGCGTACCATCCGGCCGGAAAGCTCAATGTCTTGGTTGGGCAACAGGCCGAGATCACGGGCGGCGAGTACGTTTCCGGAGATTATTTCCGAGGGCTCGGGATCGCCCCTGCGGCAGGCCGATTGGTTGCGGGCGATGACGATCGGGCCGGAGCGCCGGCCGTCGTGGTGCTCAGCTACGGATTTGCGCAGAGGCGGTGCGGGGACGCGGCCAGCGCTGTCGGGCAGAGCGTGTCCATCGACAGTAAGCTCTTCACCGTAATCGGAGTGGCACCGCCGGGGTTCTTCGGAGTAGATCCTTCCAAGGTGCCAGACTTATATCTTCCGTTTCACGCCGACCTGCTGCTGGATCCTGAAAAGGACCCGACACCGATAGGCCGTTATCAAGGCAAACACTATTACTGGACAGAGATGATGGGCCGCTTGAGGCCCGGAGTCACGCGCGCGCAGGCGCAGTCCGGGCTATCATCGGCCTTCGATGCCTGGGTCGCCGCCACGGCAACCACAGACCTGGAGCGAAAGAACCTCCCACGGTTCCTGTTGGAGGATGGCGGCAGAGGCGTGGATCGTCTGCGGCGATCCTACTCCCAAACGCTCGGTATCCTGCTGGCCATGGTGGGGCTGATTCTGGTCATCGCGTGCGCCAACATTGCGAATTTGCTCCTCGCGCGCTCAGAGGCGAGGCGGCGGGAGATGGCCGTCCGGCTCAGCATCGGGGCGGGGCGGTGGCGGGTGATCCGGCAATTGCTGACGGAGAGCCTTTTGCTCGCCCTCTTGGGTGGCGGCGCGGGGATTCTGGTCGCGGTTTCGGGCATTCGGTTTCTTACCAATGTGTTTTTCGCGGGAAGCGAGCCTTTCGCGCTGCAGCCGGAGTTGAACCCAGGCGTTCTGGCGGCCGCTCTGTTTCTGACCGTGGGAACGGGGCTGCTGTTCGGACTCGCTCCCGCGCTCCAGACGGCGCGGGTGGATCCCATGCCGGTGCTCAAAGAGAGCCGCGGCGGTGGGCCGCGCTCGGGCGCGCGGCCGCGATTCGGACTGGGCCGGGTGCTGGTGGTTTCGCAGATGGCGATCTGTCTCTTGCTGCTGGTGGGAGCGGGCCTGTTTGTGCGGACGCTTTCCAATTTACATTCACTGGACGTAGGTTTCGACCGCAATAGAATTCTGCTCTTCAGGGTAAATGCCCGCCAGGCCGGCCATCGCGATCCGGAGATTCTTTCGTTTTACGCGAATCTCGAAACGCGCCTGGCGGCGATTCCAGGCGTCCGCAGCGCGACCATGGCGGACTCGCCATTGATCGGCGGGGGAGCGTGGGGATGGGCGGTTGTGCCGTTGGGTCAACAGCCGCCGAAGAACGCGCCTACCGGCCATGGCTCAGGCTTCTCTCGGTCGGCCACTCATGTCCTGGGCGTCGCTCCGGGATTCTTTTCCGCCATGCGCATTCCGTTGGTGGCCGGCCGCGAATTCGACGAGCGTGACCGCAAGGATAGACCGCCAGCGGCGATCGTGAACGAGGCCTGGGCGAAGGTGAATCTCGGTGGCGGAAACCCGGTCGGGCAGCGCGTGGTCAGCTTTGGATTGGACAACGCGAAACCGCGGCAGATGGAGATCGTGGGACTGGTTAGAAACGCGAGGTATGACGACCTAACCGGTGATTTTCCGGCGGCCGTTTACCTGCCGTTTGAACAGACTCCGGATCGGCTCCTGGACGAGATGACATACTTTTTGTGCACGGCTGGCAGTCCATTGGGAGCCGCTGGCGCGGCTCGCGAGATATTGCACCAGGCCGACGCGCGGATCCCGGTGGCGGCATTGAGCACGCAGACGGCGCAGATTGAGCACGAGATGGTCCCGGAGACCCTGCTCGCGCGCCTCTGCACGGCGTTTGCGATGCTGTCGCTGGCGATCGCATGCGTGGGATTGTACGGAACCACGTCGTACACCGTGGCGCGGCGCACGGGCGAAATCGGAATCCGCATGGCATTGGGGGCGCGGCGCGCAACAATAGTCTGGATGGTGCTGCGAGACGTCCTGATGCTTGCGGTCATCGGGCTGGCGATCGGCGTGCCGGCGGCGCTGAGTGCGTCGAAATTGGTTGAGTCTCTTCTTTTTGGAGTCAGACCGGGCGATCCGGGGGCCCTGGCGGCCGCGCTGGCGGTACTCCTCGGCGCTACGCTCGTAGCCGGCTACCTACCGGCGCGGAAGGCGTCTAGGATAGATCCCATGGCTGCGGTCCGCCATGAGTGACTCGTGTTCTGCTTGGGTGGCATCTCGATGAGTGCCAACAATAGCGGTCCTACACGTCCACGCTCCGAGGTTCAACTTCAAGCCCGACATTGAGTCATAATCGCCTCCATCCCCCGCGGATTCAATCTGAGAAAAACGTCCGGTTACGAGGGAAACGATCGTCTCTCGTGCGTACCCGGTTTGCCCTTCTACCGCTCTCCGGGCCGGCACCGCGAGCGGCCCGCGATCACCGTGGAGAGCACTGACTTGGGTCTACCGACCACCGATTTTCTGGTGAGTCGTGCGCTGCTGCGTCGCGGTCGGGTGTATGAGGACGCGGTGGGGTTGTTCCAGCCGTATCGCGAAATTCAGGACGAAAATCCCGAGGCGCGGGAGGCCATGCGGGTGCTGCTCGGGCGCGCGAGGGAGAACAAGCAGTTCCTGTTTCTGTCCGTGAACAATCGGCTGGAGGGAAACGCGCCGCTGACCATCCTCTCATTGGTGGATAAATGAGTGCGTGATATACTGTGAATTCCCCTCTGAAAGGGCCTGTAGCTCAGTTGGTTAGAGCGCTTCCTTGACACGGAAGAGGTCTGCAGTTCGAGTCTGCACAGGCCCACCATCTCTACAACAAACTCCCTCTCGTGCCAGCTGTAGAATATAGTCGTCATGGGTGCTCAAAGCGCACCGAGGCCAATCACCGTCGAGGAATACGAACGGATTCCAGATCCGCCCGGCGGCAGGTACGAGCTCCATCATGGTGAGGTGACATTCGAGCCATTCCCTGTCTGGGAGCACAAGGACTTGCAGCGCCGCCTGCGGAAGCTATTGGAAGCCATGGCGGAACCCTTGGGCTTCATCGTCGACACCGAGTATCCCTATCGGCCGTTCCCGGAGAACGAAGTGTGGGGCGCGGACGTGGCTTGTGTGAGCGAACCGCGCTATCGAGTGAAGAAGTGGCTGGAAGGCTCTCCCGAGCTGGTGATTGAGGTGAAATCACCGTCCAACACCAAGGCCGAAATGCACGACAAGGCGATGACCACTATGGCAGGCGCGGGCGCCGTTGAATTCTGGATCGTCGATGCGGAGACCAGAGCGGTAGTTGTGCATCGGAAGGCCAGCGGCATGTCCGTCTATGGCGCGGGGGAATCGGTCCCCTTGCCGCTGTTCGGAGGCGCGATCGTCCTGTCCGAACTTTTTGCCGGACTCTAATTCGTCGCAGCCGTTGCCGCGGCAAATGCCAGAACAAATTTCTGCATCAGCCGTGACAGCCAAAATGGTAGATGCCGATTTGCATCCCAGCAGGGCAATTTCACTCAATTCATTGGATGCGCCCGCCGGGCCGCGCATTACCGCATCCGCCTGCTGTACCCGGCCCGCCCTCAACCCCACCAACGATAACCGTAAGGCGATAACCATCGTGAGTATTTCGATGCTTCCCCTTGGCAGCTTGTCACAGGTTGCCCCTAGCTATTAACCTCTACTCACTATGTGGAAGCCTGCACTGTTTTTCCTCACCATCGTGCTTGTAACACCCAATGGGAGGGCGTTCTTCAGCGAACACTTCGTCCGGGCGTCTTCTCAATTCTTTGGGAATTCACTCTACTCGGAATTGGCGATAGGGGCCGTGGCGCTGGCGCTGGCCGGGTTCGTTCTGCTGCTGCTCTGCCAGTCCCCGCGGAGCCCGGAGGCCCAGTGGATCAGGCGAGAGGTGCGCACCCCGGAGCCCGCTCCCGCGCTTCCCAATCGAACCCGGTGATCGACTATTCGTACCGCAGCGCGTCGATGGGATTAATCCGCGACGCCTTCACCGCCGGGTAGATCCCGAACACCACGCCCACAAACACCGACACGCCAAACGCGATCACCACCGACGCCGTCGTGACGATGGTCTTCCACTCCGCGGTGCGCGCGATCAGCCACGCCAGGAAGAAGCCGAAGCCGATCCCCAGCAGTCCGCCGCCCATGGAGATCAGCACCGACTCCGTCAGGAACTGCCGCACGATATCGAATCGCCGCGCCCCCACCGACCGCCGGATGCCGATCTCGCGCGTGCGCTCCATCACCGTCGCCAGTACGATATTCATGATGCCGATGCCACCCACCAGCAGCGAAATCGCGGCGATCGCTACCATCACGTACGTGAAGATGGTCTGCGTGCGCTTCTGCTGCGCCAGCAGCGCGGCGGGGATGGTGACCGAGTAATCCTGCACTTCGTGGTGCGTCTGATTCAACACCGCCGTCACCACCTTGGCCACCTCCACGCTGTCGGCTTCTTCCCGCAGGCGGATTTCGATGCCGTCCAGATCGTCCTTCTGGCTGGCGCTGGTGTCCCAGAAGCGGTACTGAAAAGTATTGAGCGGGATGTAGATCAGGTTGTTGATGTCCTGCATGGAACCGCCGCTCGAACTGGCGCCGGCCATCAACTGCTCGCTCAGCACGCCCACCACTTCGAGCCACGTGTCGTTCACCTTAATGAACTTGCCGGTGGCGGGAGCGTACCCCAGCAGATTGACCTTAGCCGATTCTCCCAGAACGCACACCGTGGAGCTGGCATCGTCGTCCGCCGGAGTGAAGAACTTACCTTCCGCGATGTGCAAACTGTGGATGGCCCCGTAACTCGAATTGACACCGTACAATTCCGGCATGTCTTTCGCCGGCTTGGGAAGCACTTGCGCGGGATGCATGGTGCGCCGCGCCGACAGCAGCTCGATCGATTCGATATTGGTGCGCAGAATTCGCACATCGCGCTCCGAGAGCCCGGGCGACGACTTACGCCGCTG
>Ga0182030_10023505_pt1 | contig 11392 bp, 9 predicted proteins | sample 812S3MmetaG_FD_121299 | JGI IMG/M metagenome (GOLD analysis project Ga0182030, IMG submission 121299) | Permafrost microbial communities from Stordalen Mire, Sweden - 812S3M metaG (Illumina Assembly) | ecosystem: Environmental > Terrestrial > Soil > Wetlands > Permafrost | place: Sweden...
CCGGCCCGGACCTGGTCGAGGAACTGCGCGCGCACGTGGGAACCCGGATCGGCAAGTTCGCCCGGCCGCAACGGGTGATCTGGGCCGCCGACCTGCCGAAGACCCGGTCCGGGAAGATCTGCGCCGACTGTTGCGCGATATCGCCGACGGCCGCGAGCTCGGCGACGTCACCACCCTGGGCGACCCTTCGGTCGTCGAGTCCCTGCAGAAGGCCGCAGGCGACGGAGGGTGAGCGGTGACTGAGCCTCAGTGACTAATGCGCGGTTTGGACAGCATGCGTATCGCTCCGGGCGCCGAGCCCTCTCCCGCCGACGTTGACCAGCATCCAACCGGTCCCGGTGTCAGGTCGCATCGGGCTGCGGCCTGGTGGGCTTAGTTGAGGTCGTGCTTCTCGAAGAGCCGGTCCTGGCTGGGGTGGCGGGCGTGGTAGTCGGCGTTGGCGAAGCTGGTGTAGATGGCGTAGTCCAGGTCGAGTCGTTCGCCGTACCAGGCGGGGATGATGGTGTCCGGGGTGATGTCGGCGTCGTGGCAGTCCGCGATGGTTCTGCCCTCGTCGATGGCGGGCAGGGCGGGGCTGGCCGGCAGCAGGGTGCCGTCGGGCTGGTAGAAGGTGGCGGTGCCGCCGCCGGGTCCGGGGGCGATGAGGTAGCCGCGGTCGTGGACGAGCATGTGATGGGCCTTGCACAGGCTGATCATGTTGTCCAGGCTGGTTTTCCCGCCGTTAGCCCAGTACTGGATGTGGTGCAGGTCGGTCCGGCGGGACTCACAGCCCGGGTAGCGGCAGCGGCCGTGGTCGCGTTCGCGGGCGGCGCGGCGCTGGGCGGAGGTGGGCCGGCGGCGGCGCCGGCCCAGGTCCAGGATGGTGCCGTCGCGGTCGTGGAGCATCCAGCTCAGGGCGGCGGTGCAGGTGATCATCTGGGCGGTGGTGATGCTGATCGCGGGTCCGTCCTGGACGTGGCACCGGGCCGGGTCCGCGGGGTGGCCCGGCGTCCGGGCGTCGGCCGGCGTTTCCGCGGGAACGCCGTCGTGGCCGGGGCGGTCCAGCTCGGCGGCGGCGCGCAGGGCCTGCAGCAGCACCGCGCCGTCCAGCGGGGGGAGCCGGAAGGTGCCGGCCAGGGACCCGTCGTCGTCGAACCGGAAGGTCAGCCGCCGCCGGACCCGGGCGGCAGCGTCGTATTGCGTCGTGCCAGTACCCGAGGCCGTCTCGCGGGACCTCACGGACCGCCTTGAACGCTGCCGCGGTCTCGTCGTCGTAGGTGATCCTGGCCATGTCGTGCCTCCTGATTGGTACTGCTCCGGGATGGAGCTGCCAGGCGGTCCTGGTCTGAGGCGGTGCAGTCATCACCCAGGCCGCGGGCACGCGGAAGATTCTCTTGCTCTTGGGCGCGTTCGCGGGTGCAAGCTTGGGCGGCGCTGGGCTGTCGGTCCGGAGCCGCGACCACGACCCGGTAGCCAAGGTCCAGTTCGTCCAGCGCGAGCAGGTGCCCCCACCGCCGGTCCCACTCGCCGTTGTCAAGGTCGGCTCGTAGGCGGTGCATGCCTTCCTCGCGGTCAGCGTCAGGGATCAGCGCTAGCGCCGACATCGGCTGCCAGACCCGGGCATCCAGCTGCCGCCTGGAACTGCTCCCCGCTGTCCACGAACAGGGCCGCCAGGGCCAGGTGGGCGACGTGCGCACCTACCCCGGCAGGTGGCATGACCTGGCCCGCCGTGCGCCAGGCACAGCTGATGTTCGGGACCGGCACCGGGCGGTGCTGCTCAACGGAGTTCTGAGCTAGGCGGGCTACCCGGCGGGATGGGCGTTGAGCCAGGCCGCGGCTCTGGTGGGTGACGCTTGAGCGAGCCAGGCGTCTTGGACCACTTCGGTCAGTTCCTGCAAGGTGAGCTCGCCGATCTGGCTCCCCCGCACCAGCACCGACGGGTGACCATCGAAGTGCGAGGTGGTGAAGAAAGGCGACGCCTGGTCCTGGACCATTGCCTGCTTGTCAGATTCCGAGGCGACCCAGAATACGATTACGTCCGGGTAGCGCTCGCCGGTGTCGGGGTCAGTGGCATCGGGGCGAGGGGTACGGAAGAAGACGAAGGATTTGCTGCCGACCTGGTAAACCGGGTTGCCGTTCGCTCCGTGCTCGGCTTTGACATGGGGCATGCGCATGGCCAGGTCATGTACGTCCTCGATCCGTACGCGCCGCGATCTTGCCGCCATGACAGCAGCGTAGGCCGTAACCCGGAATTACATTCAAGCGGCTGACGGTGCGGCAATGAGTTCCAGGATGCGAGCCGGGGGCAAGTGCTGCTCGTAGATCCGCACACCGAAGGGTGAGAGGGCGTCCTCGATTGCGTTCACTACCGTGGGCGGTGCGACGATCATGCCACCTTCACCCACGCCGCGGAAGTTGACGTCAGCGTCGAGCGGCACAGTCTCGAGGTGCTCGATCTCGATGCGAGGAACGTCACAGGTGGTCGGCAACAGGTAATCCATGAACGTGGCTGACTGGAAGCTTCCGTCCTCGCCGTACGCCGATCGTTCAAGCAGCACCGCGCCGATGCCCTGCGCGACGCACCTCCAGGAGCAGCTCGTCAGGACAGCGTGCCGTGGTGAGATAACCCTCGAACCACTGCGCCGCCGGGATCACCCGGTCGCCCGACGGGCCGCGCACCATGAACTCGGCATCGAGCGCCCGGGCGACGGCCGGCAACTCGGCCGCCGGATCGGCATGCGCCAGGCTGCCCCCTATCGTGCCGCGGCTGCGGATTGCTTCATGGCCGATCAATGGCAGAGCGGCCGCCAGCAACGGCACGGCGTCGGGCGACGACCTCGGATTCCTCGGCAACGTACTCCCGCGTCATGGCACCGATCGCCGCTCAGCCGTCTGCCGCCGAGACCCCAGCCAGCTCAGCTAGGCCGTTGATGTCGATGAGCACCTCCGGGCGGGCCAGCCGCAGCGCCAGCAGCGGTATCAAGCTCTGGCCGCCGGCGAGCACGCTCGCCTCGTCAAGGTGCTCGGCCAGCAAATCGATAGCTTCAGCAACGGTCGTCGGCGCCTCGTACTCAACAGGAGGCAGCTTCATCGGCGCGGCCCTTCGATCGGGGCAACTCGTTCCTAGCCCGCCAGGGCTCATTAGTTAGCCTAACAACCGTGGCGACGCAACCACCGTCACCACCGCCGGCTCCCCGCAGACCCGCTAATTTACGTCTTTCAATGAGTGCTGCCACGGTACTGTCGCCGACGCGGCGGGCGAATGATTACAATGTTACAGTTTCTGGCATGAGTGAGGTGCCGCGACTATATGAGTGGGCGGGCGGCCGAGAGGCGATCGAGCGGATGATCGGCTGCTTCTATGACCGGGTTGAGCGCGACGACCTGCTCAGCCCCTTCTTTCCGGGCGGGGTCAGCGCCGCCCACCGTGAGCACGTCACCACCTGGTGGTGCGAGGTGTTCGGCGGCCCGGCCGGGTACACCGAGCGGCTCGGCGGCTACCCGGCCATGCTCGCCCATCACCGCGACCTGGGCATCACCGCGGACCAGCGCTTCCGGTTCGCCTCGCTAATGAGTCTGGCCGCCGATGACGCGGACCTGCCCGCCGATCCGGAGTTCCGCGCCGCGCTGGTCGGCTACCTGGAATGGGGCACCCGGCTGGCCATGCACAACTCCCAGCCGGGCGCCGACGTGGTGCAGCAGGCCCCGGTGCCCCGCTGGGGCTGGGGTGTCGCCCCGCCCTACCGGCCCTGACGGGAGCCGGGCTAACTCAGCGGAGCCTTGGTGCCGTGGCCCTGGAACAGGACGGCGGTGGACCAGGTAGGGACCATCGTGACGGCCGGGGTTTTGCGGCGCAGCCAGCGCTGGAGCGACCACAGCGACGGGCGCAGGCCGGTCAGCTGGAGACGGACGCCGTGGCGGGCGCACTCGGCGACCAGGGCCTTCCGGTCGACGAACAGGGCGGGATCGTGCAGGCCCGGCGGTGCGGCGCCGGGAATCCGCTCCCCCACGGTGACGACCAGCAGCCGGGCCAGGAAGGTAGCGGCCAGGGTATCGACGACCAGGACTCCGCCCGGGCGCAGGATCCGGCACGCTTCGGCGACCGCGGCGCGCAGGTCCGTGACGTGCTCAAGGATCTCCCCGGCGCAGACGACATCCGCGCAGCCGTCGGCAACCGGCAGGGCGGTGACGTCGCCCTGGACCGCGGCCTCACCGTGCCCGGCCGCCTGCACCAGGGCGGACCTGGTCAGGTCGACGCCAACCAGCCGGTAGCCGAGCGTGGCGACATGGGGCGCGAGCAAGCCCGCCCCGCAGCCCATGTCCACCAGCACCGCTCCCGGCCGGGCAGCCAGCGGGACCAGGGCGGCGCGCGCCCGGGCCAGCCAGTGCAGCATGGCGAAGGTGCCGCGCGGATCCCACCACTGACCGGCCAGGTCGTCGTATTGAGCCGGGTCGTTGCGGACCCGAGGTGGTACTGGTGCCATCCCCTGATCCTGCCATCGCGTAAGTTGGCGCCATGGGCGGGGAGAGACAAATCGGGATAACCGGGGTCCGCCGGGCGGGATCAGCCCTGGCGTTGCTGCGCGCCTCTCACCCGGAACCGACGGTCATGGTGACCGCCCTGGCGGTGGCACTCGCCGTGAGCACCGGGCGCGCGGCGGCCGGCGTCGCGGCCGTGGGCGCGGCGGTGCTAGCCGGGCAGCTCTCCGTCGGCTGGCACAACGACTGGCTGGACGCCGGGCGCGATGCGGCCGCTGGCCGGCCGGACAAGCCGGTCGCGGCCGGGGACATCTCCCGGCGTACCGTCGCCCGGTGCGCGCTGGGCGCGCTGGCCGCCGCGGTGCCGCTGTCGTTCGCGTCCGGCTGGCGGGCCGGCCTTGTCCACCTGACGGCGGTGCTGCTGGCCTGGTCCTATAACGCGCGGCTGAAGGCGACCGTCGTGTCCTTCGTGCCCTACGCCGTGGCGTTCCCGCTGCTGGTCGCCTTCGTGACGCTGGGCGGACCGGCGGCCTCGTGGCCGCCGTGGTGGGCGCTGGCCGCGGCGGCCTTGCTCGGCTGCAGCGCGCACCTGGTCAACGCCGTACCGGATCTGGCCGACGACGCGGCCGCGGGCGTGCGAGGCCTCCCGCACATGCTCGGCCGCTCCCGCAGCGTGTCGGCCACGGTGGTCCTGCTGCTGGCGGCCACCGTGGTCGAGTCCTTCGGTCCCGGCCGCCCCGGCTGGGGAGCAGTGGCGGCCATGATCGGCGTGGCCGTGGTCATCACGGCCGGGATCTTCCTGGCCCGGCGCCCGGGATCGCGCTGGCTGTTCCGCGCCGTCCTGCTGGCGGCCGCCATCGACGTCGCCGAGCTCATCGCCCGCGGCAGCCGCCTGTGACGCCCACTCCCCCGCCAGGCGACACGGACGTCGCCATAGTCGGCGCCGGGCCAGTCGGCCTGCTGCTTGCCCTCCTGCTCGGTCGCAGGGGATGGCAGGTAGAGGTCCTGGAACGGCAGGCCAGCGCGTACGGGCGGCCCCGGGCCGTCCACCTCGACCACGAGGCCGCCCGGATCCTGCAGCACGCCGGCATCATGGACCGGCTGGCCCCGCAGACCGAGGTCATGGACAGCTACCTGTGGCGCAACGCCGCCGGGACGCCGCTGCTCTGGCTGGACGGCCAACCGGACATGCCGACGGTGTCCGGGTGGCCCGCGTCGAACATGTTCCACCAGCCTGACCTGGAACGGCTGCTGGCCGAGGCGGTCGCCAGCCAGCCAGGCGTCCGAGTCAGGCCCGGCTATGAGGTCCGGGACGTCGTGGCCGGGGACAGCGAGGACGGCAGCGTCAGCGTGCGAGCCGACGGTCCCGGCGGCGTTGCCGCCGAGGTCCGGGCGCGATGGGTCGTCGGCTGTGACGGTGCCGACAGCCGCATCCGGGCGCTGGCGGGCCTGGCGGTCAGCGATCTCCATTACCAGGCTCAGTGGCTGATCGTCGACGTCCACCCGGCCGTGCCGGTCCGATGGTCGCCGCTGAACGTCCAGGTCTGCGACCCGGCCCGGCCGACCACCGCGGTGTCCGCGGGGCCGGGGCGGCGCCGGTTCGAGTTCATGCGGTTGCCCGACGACGCCGACGACGGATTCGACTCGGCCGCGACCGCGTGGCGGCTGCTCGAGCCATGGGGCCTGACCCCGGCCAATGCCGTCCTGGAACGGCATGCGGTCTACACCTTCAGCGCCCGGCTAGTCGACCAGTGGCGCCGCGGACGGCTGCTGGTCGCGGGCGACGCCGCCCACCAGATGCCGCCGTTCGCCGGCCAAGGGCTGTGCTCGGGCCTGCGGGACGCGGCCAGCCTGGCCTGGAAGCTCGACCTGGTGCTGGCCGGGCAGGCGCCCGACGCTCTGCTGGACACCTACGGCACCGAGCGAGAGCGCCAGGTCCGCGCCGCGATCGACTTTTCCGTCGAGCTCGGGAAGATCATCTGCGTGCTCGACCCGGCCGCGGCCGCGGCCCGGGACCGGGACTTCGCGCCGATCGCCGAGGCCGGCCCGGCGCCGATCCCGGACCAGCCGCCCCCCGGGCCCGGCGTCTGGCTTCCCGGCGATCCGCAGGCCGGCCAGCTGGCCCTGCAGGCACCGGTCGGCCGGGACGGATCACGGGCCCGGCTGGACGATGCCACCGGCGGCGGCTGGGTGCTGCTCGGCCATACCGCCGATCCAGCCGCCGAGCTGCCCGCCGAGCTGGCGCGCTGGTGGGAGTCGCTCGGCGGCCGCTGCCTGCACGTGGCCGCGGGCGGACCATATGACGACAGCACGGGAGCGTACGGCCGGTGGTTCGGCTCGCTAGAGCGCGATACCGTCCTGATCCGCCCCGATTCCTATCTGTTCGGCACGGCGGCAGGCCCCAGCGCGGCCGCCGGGCTGGTCGACGCGCTGCGCTCGGTGCTGGCCGCTCCGGCCCGCGCCGCTGAACCGGATTGAAGGAGATGCGATTGAGTTATTTCCCGGTGATCACCGGAGCGGCGAACGCGTACCCGCCGTCGCGCAGCCAGGAGCAGCTGTGGGACGGCTTTTTCGCCCAGCACTACGGGCAGAATCGCTGGGCCCGGCGGGTGTTCATGTCGGCGGCGATCCGGCACCGGCACTGCGCGGTGGATCCGCTCCAGGAGGACGTGTCCTCCTGGACGACCGGGCGGCGGATGGCGCGTTACGTGGACGAGGCCGTCCCGCTCGCGGCGGACGCGGTGACCAGGGCGCTGGCCGCGGCGGACCTGAGCCCCGGCCAGGTCGGACTGCTGGCCGTGGTCTCCTGCACCGGCTACGCCACGCCCGGCGTTGATCTCCAGCTGGCGGCCAAGCTGGGTTTCGCGCCGTCCCTGCAGCGGCTGTTCATCGGTCATATGGGCTGCTACGGGGCGGTGCCAGGACTTGGCGCGGTCGCCGACTACGTGACGGCCCGCCAGCAGCCGGCCGTGCTGGCCTGCGTGGAACTATCCAGCCTGCATCTCCAGCCGCCGACGGCCGACCTGGAACAGATCGTGGCGCACGCGCTGTTCAGCGACGCGGCTGCCGCCGTGGTGGTGGAGCCCGCGGCGGGGAACCGGCCCGGCGGGCCGGCCGGCCTGGCGGTGGTGGACGTCGCCGCGCATACCATCGCGGACGCCGCTTCGCTGATGACCTGGTCCATCACCGACAACGGGTTCCGGATGACCCTGGACCGGCAGGTTCCCGACGTCCTGGCCCGGCACGTCGGGCCGGCGGTGGACGAACTGCTGGCCCGCAACGGACTGGGGCGCGGCGACGTGCAGGCGTGGGCCGTCCATCCCGGCGGCCCCCGCATCCTGGACGTGGTCGCCGACCGGCTCGGCCTGGCCGAGAGCGACCTGGCCGGCTCCCGCCGGGTCCTGGCCGAGCACGGCAACTGCTCGTCGGCGACCCTGCTGCTGGTGCTGGACGAGCTCCGCCGCCGGCCGCTGGACCCTGGCGCGCCGGTGGTAGCGATGGCGTTCGGCCCCGGCCTGACGCTATACGCCTGCCTGCTGCGCTGGACGGAGGCCGGGCGCCGGACGTGACGGGGGCACGCGCCACGGCCCGTTCGGAAAAAAAATAACAAGCCCGGCGCGCCGCCTCTCAGAAGGGACGCGCCGGGCCCGGTATGGGCGGCAGGAGCCTAGCTGCCGACCGTGTACTCGTAGGGGATGGCGGCTAGCTCATCGCCGCTCAGCTGAACGTTTGGCGGGACTCCGCTGGCGAAGTCATCGACGTACAGGTCACCGGAGACCACCGTGCCGGCCGCGGCGGACGGCGTGATGGTGACGTCGATGGTGGCCGACTGACCCGGGTCGATGGTGATCGGCGCGAACGTTGCCGACGGGTTGGTGGCCGCCAGCCACAGGTCGCCCGGCGCGGAGGTTACCGCGGTGTCGAACGCCTTGGTCTGCGCGGTCATCGAGATAGTGGCCGAGCCTGCCGGGGCCGGCGCCGAGTACGGCCCGCACTCCGACGGTCCGGCATCCCACAGGCCAGCGGTCACGCTCCCGCCTGCGGGGCTGTAGGAGGCCGATTCGGTCGTCGAGCACAACGGACCTGGCCCGACGCTCGCGCTCGCTATATCCGGGTCCCCGTTGAACGGGCTGAAGTCGAACATGCCCGGCACCGTCGAGGTCTGGGTCAGCGAGAGGCTCGACGTCTCCGTCGGGACCAGCCAGGTCGGGAAGGCGCCCGTCATCGGCAGCGCGACGGTGCCCGAACTGCCGTCGGTCGCGGTCAGCGTGACCGACTGCGTGGTGTCGAGCCTGGGGTCGATGAAGAAGTCCTCAGCTGCGGCACCGGTGTTCTTGATGGTGACAGGGACCGTCACCGGCGTGCCCGCCTTCAGTGTCGTGCTGGCGCTGTCCGGCAGCCCGGCCGCGCTGGCGCCGGTGTTGTTGAAGGCGATGTTCCCGGTGTAGGGATCGGACAGCTCGTTGCCTTCCACCGGCTCGGCGAAGTCGACGATCAGCGTCCAGGTACCGGAGACAGGGTGCAGGGTGTAGGCGGTCAGCGAGAGCCCGCTGGCGCCGTTCAGGCTGTTCTGGCCGTAGCCGAGGGTATCGCCGTCCGGGCTGATCAGGTACTCGCCCACCGGGTCGTTCGCGTCGTTGGCGAGCGTCACGTTGGCGGTGATGTCCTGCACGCCGGCGCCGACGTTGAATTCGTAGTAGTCCTGCTGTCCCTGCCCGGGCGGGCGCCCGTTGCCGCCGGTCAGCACCCCGCTGAAGGTGCCGCCACCGGCCACGTCCACCAGGGCGCGCAGCGTCACCGGGACCGAGGTGGTCTCGCCGCCGCTCGACCTGACGACAACCGAGCCGGCCGAGTCGCCCGGCGTAGCCGGAGCGGTCGCGCTGACCGTGACGGTCCGGCTCTGGCCAGGCGCGAGCACGAGCGCGGAGGGCCAGACCGAACCGAACGAGTCGAACTGCTCGGTGGCCACCTTCCACGGCACGGTCCCGGTCGTCCCGCCGTTGGCGGCCGTGTCACCGAAGATGACACCGGTCCAGGTGCCAGCGGTCGGGTACCGCACGTCCACGCTGCCGTAGTTCCCCGCCCCCTGCGGCAGTGAATGCGCGGCGAACCGGCCGCGCGGATCGATGAGGATCAGCCGGACCCGGGAGTTCAGCCCGGTCTCGCACGCCACCTGGAGGCAGTAGGTGGGGTTGCCCGGCCAGGCGATCGAGCTCACCAGCCGGTCCTGCCGCCGCGCGACGGTGAAGTGGAAGACTTCGTAGTTGTTCTCCAGCCCCTGATAGTTCGTGAAATGCGGGCTGGTGGAATCGCTCAGCGTGACGCTGCCCGACTGCGCGTTCTGCTCCGGGCCGAAGCCGCGGCCGCTGAGCCGGACGACCTGGGTGTGCGCGCCGGTGTTGGTGATCGTCTCGGGGAAGCGCTGCGTGCTGCCCGGGTTGCCGACTGCGTTCAGCTGGGTGCTGGACAGCAGCAGGGTGTCGCCGACCGGTCGCGGCGAGCCGTCGCTGGTCTGGATGGACTCGGCCAGCTGGACGGCCTTGTAGCTGTTCAGCAGGCCCGAGCCCTGCTCGGTGGCGGGAGTGCCCAGATCGGTGGCGGTGCTGGTCAGGATCTGCTTGACCAGCGCTGGTGTCGGGTCCGCGCCGCCGTGGGTCTTGGCATACGCCTGGATGACCAGCGCCGCCGCACCCGCGATGAACGGGGAGGACTCGCTGGTGCCGCCGCTCTCCTCGATGTCGGAGGGCTGGCCGGCGAAGTTGAGGCAACTGGTGTAGATCGCCGTGTCCGTGCTGCAGGAGGCAAAGCTGATGTCACCCGGCGCGACCAGGTCGACCGTGCCGCCGGTCTCGTCGAACCCGGCCGAGCTCAGCGAGCTGATGTTGTCGCTGAGCCAGCCCGTCGTGGCGAAGTAGCGCGCCGCGGCGTAGTTGGTCTGGGCGTACGCCTGGAACTGCGTCGAGGCGCCGGCCGAGATGACCTTCGAGTCGGTCGCCGGCGAGCCGATGGTGTTGGTCGAGCCCGCGTCACCGGTGGAGGAGACGACGGTCACACCCGCGGCCACGGCCGCGTCGTCGAACTGCTTGGTCGCGTCCAGCGCGGTGATGTCGGGGAAGGGGTTGCTGCCGAACGACTCGTTGAGCACGTTGACGTGGTCCGTCTCGACCGCGTAGTTGATGGCCTGCAGGAAGTTGGATTCGGTCGTATCCAGCTGGTCACTGCTGTCCTCGGCGAACACGTCCAGCCCGACCAGGCTGGCGCCGGGGGCCACGCCCTCGATCCGGATGTTGCAGGCCGACGGATCGGCCTGCGCGGAGAAGCCGTTCACGTTATAGACGTGGATGCCCTGGCCGGCGATCTGGTTGGCGTCGAGGAACGCCTCGTCGCCGCCGGTCGGCGCGCCCGGGCCGTTGCCGGTGAAGTCCTGGTAGTCCCCGCCGGTGGCCGGGTCGAACACCGAGGTGCCGTCCGGCCGGATGAAGTTCACGTTGTTCGGGTCGAGGCCGTCCGCGATCCAGGCGACCTTCACGCCGGCCCCGGTGATACCCAGTGAGCGCGCGGTCTTGGCGGCGGGGTCGTCCGACGCGGTGTGCGTCAGGGAGAGCCCTTCGGGGGCGAGCTGGACCTGGCCGTTGGGTCCGCAGGCGCCGGGGATGTCATGCAGCGCCGGCGACGACGCGGCCGGATCCGCCGCTGCCTTCCCGGTCGTGGCCGCCGGCGCGGCCGCCGCGTCCTGGCCGCCCCGGATGGTCACGTCAGGGATGACCTCGGCGACGGAGGAATTCGCGCTCAGCCGGTCCTCCTCGCCCGAGGACACGGTCGCCGCGAACGCGTTCACCAGCGAATAGCTCTTGACATGGGTGGCATGCACCGTGCTGAGCTCGCTCATCATCGGCGCCTGGCCGGAGCCGATCGCGGCGGCCCGGGTGTTCGC
>Ga0182030_10023506_pt1 | contig 11392 bp, 10 predicted proteins | sample 812S3MmetaG_FD_121299 | JGI IMG/M metagenome (GOLD analysis project Ga0182030, IMG submission 121299) | Permafrost microbial communities from Stordalen Mire, Sweden - 812S3M metaG (Illumina Assembly) | ecosystem: Environmental > Terrestrial > Soil > Wetlands > Permafrost | place: Sweden...
GCGCTGATTTTATATGCCGCGTCCGCCGCAGTGCGGCGTCCCGCAGATGGCGGGTTCATTTTGCCGGACTTTCGTGCAAGGATGCTGGCCGAACGCTCCGTTCCCCCTTCAATGCCCTGAAATCACGAGGTTTACGATGGTCAACCGCCTGCAATTCTACATCGACGGCGCCTGGGTCGATCCGGTCGTCAAGAAGTCCACGCCCGTCGTCAACCCGGCGACCGAAGAGGCGATGTACGAGGTTGCATTGGGATCCAAGGCCGACGTCGACAAGGCGGTGACCGCCGCCAGGCGCGCCTTCGAGACCTTCTCCCAGACCAGCCGCGAGGAACGCGTGGCGCTGCTGTCGCGCATCATCGAGGTCTACAAGACCCGCATGAAGGACATCGGCGCCGCCGTCTCCGACGAGATGGGCGCGCCGCTGCCGATGGCCGAGAAGATGCAGGCCGGCGCCGGCCTCGGCCACATCGCCGCCACGCTCGACGTGCTGAAGAACTATCATTTCGAGGAGCAGGTCGGCTCGGCGGTGGTGGTGCGCGAACCCGTCGGCGTCATCGGCATGATCACGCCCTGGAACTGGCCCTTGAACCAGATCGCCTGCAAGGTCGCGCCCGCGATCGCGGCCGGCTGCACCATGATCCTGAAGCCGTCCGAATTCACCCCGACCTCGGCGCTGATTTTCGCCGAAATCCTCCACGAAGCCGGGGTGCCGAAGGGCGTCTTCAACCTCGTCAACGGCCTCGGCCCCGAAGTCGGTGCCGCCATGAGCGAGCATCCCAACATCGACATGATCTCGTTCACCGGATCGACCCGCGCCGGCATCGACGTCGCCAAGCGCGCCGCGCCGACCGTCAAGCGGGTCAGCCAGGAACTCGGCGGCAAGTCGCCGAACATCATCCTGGAAGGCGCCGACCTCGCCAAGGCCGTCACCGGCGGCGTGATGCACATGTTCAACAATTCCGGCCAGTCCTGCAACGCGCCGTCGCGGATGATCGTGCCGCTGTCGAAGATGAAGGAAGTCGCCGCCATCGCCAAGGGCGTCGCCGACAAGACCAAGGCCGGCGATCCCCGTGCCGAAGGCACCACCATCGGACCGGTGGTCAACCGCGGCCAGTGGGACAAGATCCAGGGCCTGATCCAGAAGGGCATCGAGGAAGGCGCCACTCTGGTGGCCGGCGGCCCCGGCCTGCCGGAAGGCGTCAACAAGGGCTTCTACGTTCGCCCGACCATCTTCGCCGATGTCACCGAGAACATGACCATCGCGCGCGAGGAAATCTTCGGGCCGGTGCTCGCGATCATGGGAGCCAAGGACGAGGAAGACGCGGTCAGGATCGCCAACGACACGCCCTACGGCCTGGCCGGCTACGTCTCCGCCGACACCGTCGAGACCGCCCGCAAGGTTGGCCGCCGGATCCGCGCCGGCAATGTCAACCTGCAGGGCGTGCCGAACGAGCGCACCGCGCCGTTCGGCGGCTACAAGCAGTCCGGCAACGGCCGCGAATGGGGCAAATACGGCTTCGAGGAGTTCCTCGAGGTCAAGGCGATCGCCGGCTTCAACGCCGCGTAAGCGCGAACTCACATCGCAGCGCCGGGGCGGACCAACCGCTCCGGCGTTTTGCGTTTCGGGAAATGCGAGCAGTGTTGACTCTTTACCCTCCCCTGGAGGGGGAAGGTCGGGTCAAATTGAGCGCAGCGAAATTTGAGCCGGGGTGGGGTGATCTCTCAACTTGGGCAGCATTCGAAACGAGAGGCTGTCACACCACCCCGCCGCTCATTTCATTCGCGTCGACCCTCCCCCTGCAGGGGGGAGTAAAAAAAGGGGACGTCGCATCTATCCCCCCGGCGCGCCCTGGGTGTTGACGTAGAGCGCATAGATCGACTGGCTCGAGGCCATGAACAGCCGGTTGCGCATCACGCCGCCGAAACACAGGTTGGCGCAGCGCTCGGGCAGCGCGATGCGGCCGATCAGGACGCCATCGGGCGCATAGACCACGACGCCGTCGAGTTCGGGATCGCCCATGCCCCAGCCGCACCACAGATTGCCGTCGATGTCGCAGCGCATGCCGTCCGGCGTGCCCGGACCGGCGTCGATGAACACCCGCTTGTTGGTAATCGCCTCGCCACCGGCTGCGACGTCGTAGGCGAGAATCTTGCGGTTCGGCACCCCGCGCGATTCCACCACATAGAGGATTTTTTCGTCCGGCGAGAAGCACAGCCCGTTGGGCCCGAGCACGCCCTCGGCGACGAGGCTGGCCTTTCCGGTCGCACCGTCGATCCGGTAGACGTTGGGCGCGATCTCGGATTCGGCCTTGTAGCCTTCGTAATTTCCGAGCAGGCCGAACACCGGATCGGTGAACCAGATCGAGCCGTCGGATTTCACCACCACGTCGTTCGGCGAATTCAGCCGCTTGCCCTCGAACTGGTCCATCAGCACCGTGATCGAGCCGTCATATTCGGTGCGGGTCACCCGGCGGCCGCCGTGCTCGCAGGTGACCAGGCGGCCCTGGCGGTCGCGGGTATGGCCGTTGGCGAAATTCGACGGCTTGCGGAAGATGCTGACCGCGCCGGTCTCCTCTTCCCATTTCAGGATCCGGTTGTTGGGAATGTCGCTGCACAACAGATAGCGCCCGTCGCCGAACCACACCGGGCCCTCGGCCCAGCGCAATCCGCTTGCCAGCCGTTCCACCGCCGACAGTTTCAGCCAGTATTTTTCGAACCGCGGGTCGAGCGCGCGGATCGCCGGATCGGGATAACAGGTGGCCGGCCGCCAGCCGGCGGAATGCGGTGTTGCCTCGGACATTTGCTGTTCTCGTTGTTGCGTTTCCCAAGCGTTCTGGTTTGCTATCATTGTCGGTCAGCGACCGCAAATCAGCACCACAAGAGGGATAAAATGCCACGCATCTTGATGACCGGCGCGGCGGGCGGAATTGGCTCCCGTCTGCGAAAGCTGCTGCCGCCGATCTATCCGGACCTGGTGCTGAGCGACCTGAAGCCGCCGGCCGATCTCGGCGCCAACGAGACCTTCACGGCGGCGGAGCTGTCGGATCCGGCGCAGGTCGAGGCGATATGCGCGGGCGTCGACGGCATCCTGCATTTCGGCGGGTTTTCGGTCGAAGGTCCGTGGGACGCCATCCTGCAGTCCAACATCGTCGGCTGCTACAATCTGTTCGAGGCGGCGCGCAAGCAGGGCGTCAGGCGCATCGTGTTCGCCTCCTCGAACCATGCGATCGGCTTCTATCCGCGCCATCACCGCATCGGCACCGACGTGACGCCGCGGCCGGACAGCCGCTACGGCGTCAGCAAGGTGTTCGGCGAGGCCTTGGGCGCGCTCTATGCCGACAAGCACGGGATCGCCGTCACCTGCATCCGAATCGGCAATTTCGGCGACCGGCCGCTGGACCGCCGCCGGCTCTCGATCTGGCTCAAGCCGGAGGACCTGGTGCAGCTGTGCCGGATCGGGCTCGAGCATCCCGACATTCGTTTCGAGATTTTTTATGGCGCCTCGGACAATGAGCGCTCGTGGTGGGACAATCACCGCGCCTACGATCTCGGCTATCGCCCAACCGGCCGGGCCGAGGATTTTCGCGAGCATGCTTTTGCCGAACAGGCAAAGCTGCCGCCCGATCCGGTCGGCGACTTTTACCAGGGCGGCGCGTTCTGCGGCATGGAGTTCGACGGCGATCGCAGCCGGATCTGGACTGGGAAATAATTATTGCCGTCATTCCGGGGCGTGCGAAGCACGAACCCGGAATCTCGCGTCCATAACCTCTGGATTCCGGGTTCAGCCCCGAGGGCTGCCCCGGAATGACGACTTCATATGACTTCATGTTTGGCTCGCCCCGACGTAAGATGGCGGCACACAAAAGGAAAACCGAGATGGCCGACGGACTGCGCAAGGGACTGACGAGTTATGGGGACGCCGGGTTTTCGCTGTTCCTGCGCAAGGCCTTCATCAAGGCGATGGGCTATTCCGACGATGCGCTGGACCGTCCCATTGTCGGCATCACCAACACCCACAGCGACTACAATCCCTGCCACGGCAACGTGCCGCAGATCATCGAAGCGGTGAAGCGCGGCGTGATGCTGGCGGGCGCGATGCCGATGGTGTTCCCGACCATCTCGATCGCCGAGAGTTTTTCGCATCCGACCTCGATGTATCTGCGCAACCTGATGGCGATGGACACCGAGGAGATGATCCGGGCGCAGCCGATGGATTCGGTGGTGGTGATCGGCGGCTGCGACAAGACCCTGCCGGCGCAGATCATGGCCGCGGTCTCGGCCGATCTGCCGACCGTGGTGATCCCGGTGGGACCGATGGTGGTCGGCCATCACAAGGGCGAGGTGCTCGGCGCCTGCACCGACTGCCGCCGGCTGTGGGGCAAGTTCCGCGCCGGCGAAATCGACCAGCAGGAGATCGACGCCGTCAACGGCCGGCTCGCGCCTTCGGTCGGCACCTGCATGGTGATGGGCACCGACTCGACCATGGCCTGCATCACCGAGGCGCTGGGGCTGTCGCTGCCGATGAGTGCGACGATTCCGGCGCCGCATGCCGAGCGTTTTCGTTCCGCCGAGGCCAGCGGCAAGGTCGCCGCCGCGATGGCGGCGGCGAAGGGCCCGCGCCCCAGCGAGCTGCTGACCAAGGCTTCGTTCCGCAATGCCCAGGTGGTGCTGCAGGCGATCGGCGGATCGACCAACGGCCTGATCCATTTGACCGCGATCGCCAACCGCACCGCGCATCGCATCGATCTGGAAGCCTTCGACCGGCTCGGCCGCGATGTGCCGGTGCTGATCGACTTGAAACCGTCGGGCGCCCATTACATGGAGCATTTCCATCATGCCGGCGGCGTGCCGCGGTTGATGGCGCAACTCGGCGACCTGATCGACCTCGATGCCAGGACCATCACCGGCGCCAGTCTGCGCGAGGTCGTCGCCGGCGCCGAGGAGGTGCCGGGCCAGGATGTCATCCGCGCGCGAAAAACGCCGATCAAGCCGGAAGGCGCCATGGCAGTGTTGCACGGCAATCTCGCGCCGCGCGGTGCGGTGATAAAACATTCGGCGGCAAGTCCAAAACTGCTGCAGCATACCGGCCGCGCGGTGGTGTTCGAGTCGGTGGAAGACATGACGCAGCGGGTCGACGATCCCGCGCTCGACGTCACCGCCAACGACGTGCTGGTATTGCGCAACGCCGGTCCCAAGGGCGCGCCGGGCATGCCGGAGGCCGGCTATCTGCCGATCCCGATGCAGTTGGCGCGCGCCGGGGTCAAGGACATGGTGCGGATCTCGGATGCGCGGATGAGCGGCACCGCGTTCGGCACCATCGTGCTGCACATCACCCCGGAATCCGCGGTCGGCGGTCCGCTGGCACTGGTGCAAAACGGCGACCTGATCCGGCTCGATGTCGCTGGGCGCAGCATCGATCTTCTGGTCGATGCCGCCGAGCTCGAAAAGCGCCGCGCGGCGCTGGCGCCGATCGCGACGCCGCAATGGGCCAGGCGCGGCTACGCCCATCTGTTCAACGAGACTATCCTGCAGGCCGACGAGGGCTGTGATTTCGATTTCATGCGCGGCGAGGGCAAGGGGTGATCCCGCATCAGCCGAACTGCTCGACCAGCGCCGACCACAGCTGCATGACCTCCGGCTGCGCCGTTTCGACGGCGGTCTGGACCAACACCAGCTTCGAACCGGGATCGACGAGGATGCGCTGACCGTAATCGCTGATGAACGCGAACTGGCGCCGGCTCCCCGGAAGCAGCCAGATCAGGTAGCCATAGCCGAATGAGCCCGGGCCGTTTCTTCCCGGCGCGAGAAAAGCATCGGAAGGGCGCGCCGTCGTGGCCTCGATCATCCGCTGCGCCGGAATGATTGGCTTGCCCTCCCAGGCGCCGTCATGGGCGAACAGGCGTCCGAGCCGGGCGTAGTCCCGCAGCACGGCGTTGAAGTGGGTATGCGCCACTTCAAAACCCTCGGCATCGATCATCCAGGCCGCGTCGGCTTCCGCGCCGATCGCCGCCCACACCTTTTGCTGCAGATAGTCGGACGCCGAGCCGTGGGTGGCGTGATGCAGCACCACGCCGAGCACATCGGCTTCGATGCTGGCATAGAAGAACCGCGTGCCCGGCGCCGCGATCCGCCGGTTGAAGTGCGCGATGCTGTTGACCGTGCCGTTTCCCGAACCGCGGACCATGTCGATCCACAGCCGATCGAGGTCGCGCCCGCCGTCTTCGGCTTCGCCGAAGGCAACGCCGGAGGACATATGCAGCAGGTCGCGGATCGGCGTGCTGCCATATTCGCTGCCTCGGAACCCCGGCACGTAGGTCTCCGCGGTGTCGTCGACGGACTTGATCGCCCCCTCGGCGATCGCAAGCCCGATCAGCATCCCGGTGATGGTCTTGGCCATGGATCCGGAAAACAGCCGGTCGCGATCGGTCCGTCCATATTGATAGTGCTCGAACAGGATCCGGTCGTCGCTGGCGATCAACAGCCCGGTGACGGGATTGCGCGACAGATAGCCGGCGACGGAGGATTTTTGGCCCCGGTAGGAATAGCGGATCTCCTGCGCCGAGCGCTTGAAGTTCCACGGCGTCGCGGCGCGCGCGACCCGCCGCGTTGGAAAGATCGCATCGCCGTGGCTGAAGGCGCCGACGCGATATTTCGGCTGCAGCGGAACGCCGGGTTGATGGGCCAGCGAGGGATCGGCGATCGGGAATGCTTCCGCGGCGCCGTAATGCGGGGCATCCGGACCTGTGGCGGAGAACACCGGGCTGGCCGCATTTTCGGCCGTTGCATTATCGGCAACCGGTCCGGCCGTGACCGATCGGCATGCGGCGGCAACGGCGAGGCCCGTCAGCGCGCCGCGGCGGGATATAATGCAAGGGAGCCTGCTGGACATCCGACCACGGGCCTTGGTGCCGGGATTACAACTTTGGTACGCTGGATATCCGGCCCGCGTAAATCCGCGTTTGCGTCGTGGCTCGGTCTATCTTTGCTGAATCCGCCTGAGATAGTCGACCAGGATGAGAACGCGGCCCCGGATATAAGCTTCCTGATCATACGGCGACCCGGCAAAGTGTTCGGCGGCACTGATCGCATATCGATTGCCCCAGATAGGCATGTCGCGTGAGCCGTGGCTTGTGATCTGCGCCCGGCCGTCGATTACGCCGATAATATGATCGACCGGAAACACGCCCGCATTATTTTTCGCGATCGATGTCAGGTCCGGCGGCACGACCTTGAGACTTAAAACGTATGGGCCGTTACCCTTCGCATCCATGCCGTGGCAAATGGCACAATGCACTTCGAACTCCAGCTTGCCGACATCGACTTTTTCTCTTTGTGCAAACGCGATTGTGCTGGACGATAATGTCGTGGTCAGAATGAGGGTAGCCAGTACCGTTGCCTTCATGGCTTTCTCCGTTGTTCCCCGATCGCAGAACCGCGCTGCCGGCGGTCAGCTGACGGGCCTGCCACGACTTGCATCAAACTGTGGGAGGTCGCCCGAGACTTGCACCAGGCGCGCTGCCGATAATTTTCTCGCGAGCGGGCGGTATTAACTTGTCTCAAGCTTCGGGGTGCCGGTCGAATCCAACCTGCTTTTCGGGCAAGGAGGAAAGCAGTTGGTCCGTTACGTCTTCCACATGATGCAACAGGAAAACCAGACGCCCGTCCTTGTCGTGTATCGGCGTATTGATGGGTTGCCAGTGACGCTCGACAAACTCACCGTTGGGATCCCGTATGTCATAGCGTTGGATCGCCATGGCGTGCGGCTGGCCGGTCTGTGTCACAATCCGCAGCGAAGCATACAAATTGCTCACGCCATCGGCGAGTACGTCATCGGGATTATCCGGGAAAACGTCAAACAGCGACTTTCCGACGACATCGCTCCGGGTGATAAAGGTGGCCTCGGCGTAGGCGTCGTTGATGTCGACGATGAGCAGGCCCGGGCCCGGATCCAACAGCATGTAAGGATGTCGCGAACTGTCGAAGTCGGATTGAAATTGTTGTCTTACCGCCTGGGCGTTAACCAGCCGCCTCCGACGATGCTCGAACGGCAACACGTCGGCACCGGATACGGTCGAATTCAAAATGGCGAGCTCGCGCTTTGCCGAAGACAGCAGAGATTGAAGCGTGCGATGGAGGCTTGCATCTGTCGTTTCGCTCAAAAGCTTCTGGAAATGAGCAATATTTTGCTCGCAAACGAACTTCTTCATTCGTTTCTCCCAGCCGGTGAAACGGCGCGCTAAAGCATCAACTTCGCAGAGGCGATCGGGGTCGCCCCCCATCCGGGCCGCATTCTCGCATGTCCGGTTCCCGACGTAAAGCCCAAAGATCCCTCAATGCGGATGATGGGGCGCTCCAAAATGGAGATAAAATACCGCCTTGCGGGCGCAAGAAACTCGGTTTGCATGTAGTGCATTGGACCGCATGAAGTGCTGCAAAAAAAACGGCTGCAACCAAGATAAGATCATGCGGAAACGAATGATGCCTTCGAAGTGACAGGCGAACTTGCCGGCGTGGACGATGAGGTTATCACGTCAGTCCTGAGGACGACCAGTGGTCGTTTCCGGCAGGAAAAAAGACGGAGCGTCTCCTTGCCCTGCTCGGACATCACAGCGACCTTGACCTTGCCGTTCTGGATGTAGAAGACCTTGTTCGCCGCATCCCGCTGCGAGAAGACGGTCTCATTGTTGCGGAATGCCAACACGGTCCTTCCCTGGCCGAACTTGGCGAGGAAGGTTTGAGGATCAAATCGCCCTGTGCGGCCTTTTTCAAAATCTGCTCCATCGCGACTGACATGTGGCGCCTATAAAAATATATGTCGGATGGCGGACATAGTTGATTTGCATCAACTGACCTTCTGTTGCGCCCCCTAGGTTTCCTTCCAGCGTCGCGGCACGCTGCGTGTGCTGACTCCAAAGGGGGCCGACATCATGATGACTGAACGTTCGTCGTGCGACGCGGGCTTACCCCCGGGCGTCAAATTTCATAACCCCGAACACTGCCTGCCGGCGGCAGAGCCGGCGGGTTACGGGCATCTCGAGGTTCAATTGAGGGCCGCTCTCGCGCAAAGCGAGGCGCTGCTTCATCAGAAGGACGAACTGATTCAGAGGCAGGAATTGCTGAAAAAGGAATCCGACCATCGCCTGATGAACGACCTGCAAATGACCATCAGCCTGCTTTCCTTGCAGAGCCGGTCGGCGACGAACGCCGAGGCGGCTGCGCAACTGGCCGTTGCGGCTAACCGCGTTTCCATGATTGCGCGTATCCACCATCGCCTTCATGCCTACGAGGGGATGCAAGCCATCGAATTCAGGAAATTTCTCGCGGACTTCGCGCGCGACTTCTCCGCGATGCTGTCGTCGGACGAGCGTCCGGAGCGGGTCATCGTCGAAGGCATTGAAATCAATCTGCCGGCCGCGACCGCAATTCCGCTCGGCTTCATCGTCAGTGAGTTGATCGCCAACGCGGCCAAATACGGCAAAGGCCGGATCGAGATACTGTTGCAGCCCGATCCGGCATATGGCTACGCGCTTTCGGTCAGCAATGACGGCCTGGCTTTGTCGGAGGGGTTCGACCCTGCCGCCAGCAAGGGGCTGGGGATGAAAATCATTGAATCGTTTGCAAGGCAGATCGGCGGGGAGTTGCGGATCGGTTGCGGTGATGACGGCCGGGGCGCGCGATTTACCGTGCTGTTTGCCGGAATCGCCGCGGAGATCGTTCCGCCGACGGCAAATCAGGAATAACCACCGTGTCAAAGTCAAGTCGTCCACATTGATGAAGGGAATCAGCAGATGAATCGTATTGGAGTTGCAGCAATTGTCGGCGCCGGAGTAGTGATGCTCGCGACGCCCGCCTTCGCCGGCGGCATTGCCGGTCCGCAGCTGATCAGGCCAGACTCGCAAGTCGAGCAGATCCAGTACGTCGATCCGGGAGCCATTGTCGGCGGCGTCATCTCCGGCGTACTGGGCGGGGTGGTCGGCGGCAATTGCTATTTCAACGACTGCGGATATGACAACGGCTACTATGGCGGCGGAGGCGGCTACTATGGCGGGGGCGGTGGCTATGGCGGCCGTGGACGCGGTGGCCGTGGCGGTGGACACGGCGGCGGAATGGCTCGTGGCGGCGGCGGTCATGTCGGCGGCGGTGGACATGCCGGCGGTGGCGGACATGCCGGCGGCGGCGGTCACGGCGGTGGTCGAAAATAGAAGTTCAAAGCCGAAGATCAGTGTCCACGATCAGCACGGTCGACCGGCTCAGGCTCGGGACACGAGAAAAAACCAATATCACCAGCAATCCAACCCAGCATGGGAGCACGAAATGCGGAAGTTAACCGTTTCGATTCTGATCGTCGCATCTGCGACCTTTGCCGCGACCGTGGGTCCGGCGGTGGCGCAAGACGGGCCGCGCCACGCGCCCTTTGAGCGCCTTTGCGCCGAGCGGGGCGGGCCGTCGCACCACCCCGAGATGGCGGATCGCATCGCGGAGTATCTGAACCTGAGTGATGCGCAAAAGGCTGCCTTCAAGGAATTCCACGAGGCACGCAGGAAGTCGCTGGAAGATTCGAAGGCCGCTCTCTGCGCCGGCAAGCCGGACCTGTCGTCCTTCGAGGCACGTCTCACCTTCGGTCAGGCCTTCCTTGAAGCGCGGCTCGCGGCCTTGAAAACGGAAAATCCGAAGCTGATCGCGTTCTACAACAGCCTCGATGCCAAGCAGAAGGAAAAGTTCGACAGGTTTCGCGACCGTCACGGTCGTGAATGAAAAAACACGAGAGCCCTCCCAGAAATGGCCGACGGTCTCGTGACTTCGGTGCTTGATCCTCTGATCAGAGCAAGCGACCAGCCGTCTTCGCCAAGCCGCGGAGGCGCGGCTTGGTGACGGTCAGAACCGGAAACGAAGTCCGGCGGTGGGAGCGAAATTGTTGGTGAACAGGTAGCCGCTCGCCAGGCCGTTGTGGACCTGCGAGTACATGAAGCCGGCATAGACGTCGAACTTCTTGGCGAACTTCCAATCGACGTTGAGCGAAACCGCGTCCAGGGTGCCGGAACAGGTCGACGCCGAGGTATTGTTGCAGAAGGTCTTGCCGAAGCTGTTCTGATCGTAGTGGTAGTAGGCGATGCCGGCATCGACCTGATCGGTGAAGGCGTACCTCGCGCCGGTCCACATGATCTGCAGATGCTCATCGTTGACGAAGCCGGCCTGCGAGATGTTGCCGAGCAGGACCGGGATCCCGGCGATGTCGGTGAAGCCCGATGTCTGGGGAGAGCTCGGATTGGCGAACTGGATGAATTCGTAGCCGCCGTACAGTTTGAGCTGCTGGTAAGCGTACCTGGCCAGCAGCATCACGCTTTCGTCGTCGGAAATGGTGGCTCCGAGCGTATTTGGATTGGCCGCAAAC
>Ga0182030_10023507_pt1 | contig 11391 bp, 8 predicted proteins | sample 812S3MmetaG_FD_121299 | JGI IMG/M metagenome (GOLD analysis project Ga0182030, IMG submission 121299) | Permafrost microbial communities from Stordalen Mire, Sweden - 812S3M metaG (Illumina Assembly) | ecosystem: Environmental > Terrestrial > Soil > Wetlands > Permafrost | place: Sweden...
CAGGCATGAGCCAGTTAAAGACTAAAGGCATAGGTACGATTATCGATTTGCGCGCCAAAACAGAACAAGAAATCGCTGAAGCAAAAATTGCTCAACAACTCGGCTTCAAGTACATAAATTTGCCAATGACTTCGGAAGCTCCCACTCCAACTCAAATCAATAAAATCCTGTCGACAATTGATGATGCCAAGAAAAATTATATGAAAGGCGACACCAAATCCGCTGTTTTTGTGCACTGCGCTCACGGTTCTGACCGCACTGGTTGCATGATTGGCATCTGGCGCGTCTGCCGCGACGGCTGGGATTATCCAACAGCCTATACAGAAATGCGCAAATACTATTTCACACCAAAATTCGTAAAACTAGCGGGTGCTGTACAGAAAGAGGCTGCCCATCACTGAGGGCGTACAAACATTTTCGTTTGGTTTGGGTTAACTGGCGGTGGCGCAGCGCCTGGTGGCACAAATATAGTGACGCCATTGGCGTCCGGCTGTGGAGGCGTATTCACAGGAGGCGGTGGCGCCTGTAATTGCTTGATTTTGTCTTGTGCCAGTTTGGACCACGGATAATAATGCGTAATTTCTTTTAAAACTGAAATTGCTTTTGCTGTATCACCAAATTGCTCGCACAATTTCGCTTGATACCACAGCGCTTGCCAGTTATCAGGATCAAGGAAGAGTGCCTTTTCCACATACTTTTGCATCTCTGGAAAAAGTCCTGCTCGATAGAGTTCCACAGCGCAATCGATATTGACGTTAGCATCGTCTGGAGCTAGTAGCAAAGCACGATCGATAGTTTGTTTAGCTTCAGGTGCCTGACCATTATCAGAATAAAGCAAACTCCAGTCTGCAAGTATTCGACCTTCAATGTCATTGGCTTTGACTTTTTGCGCTTTCTCGACACCGCGCGAAAAATAATCGTAAGCGGTTTTTGAATGCTCAGGACGACCGAGGTCCTTAGCCATCAAGCGACGCAAATTTCCCATTCTTCCTAGCAATTTCGCCTGGGCTTTGATATCACCTGAGCTATCGGCAACCATCATGGCCCGCTGATAAGCGCCTTCTGCAGCACGATAATCACGATGCAACACAAGAGCACTATCGGCGGTATTTAACGCACGTTCAATTTCGTCTCGCACTTTGAAAATCGGATTATTCTGAATCAACAAGCGTTGATATTTCCAATCGATCGAAACAATGAAATTTTGCCAGAACGGATTACCTAAAATACCAAGATTGGTACCTTGAAAAAATCCGCTACGAGTAGTTGTTTTGGCTCGGGCAGTAGCTGAATCGACTGGCGGGCGCTCTTGTTGGGGATAGGTAAAAGTCACTTTTTTGACGCTGAAACCATTGACCAATACGCTATCTAAAGTAAGCATGCCCAGCCGAACAGGAACACCATCGAGCCCAGTTCCTTCAGTGAAATGCTTCATAGCTGCTGGATCTGCTGACGAATATTTTTTGGCAACGCTGTAGGGCAAATGATTGAAAGCAGCTCCTGTATCCATCAACAAGACCTGAGAGTCTTTGCCGTTGAGAGAGGCGGTGATAAAGGGCGACGCATTCATCGCAAAATTTAAAGGTACAGCGTTAGGCGGACGAACACTCGCTTCTAAATCGCCAAAAGTTACAGAGGGCTTGGCATAATCGATAGTCGTAAAAAATTTGCCGATCAAATTAGTGCCGATGATGCCAGCAATTTGTCTGCCAAGATGTTTAGACTGTGAGTTCAAATCGATTATGCGTGCCGGCAAATCATTGACGATCAATTTGCCCACTTCCAATCTTTTAAGCATGGAAGTGCGCGTCGTGACCATTCCGTTAGCAGCCGCTATATCGAACTCGCCCTGTTTGGGCAAAAAACTTTCAGCAGCCACTCGTCTATCGATTAAAGTTTCACTGGCACCAGTGTCGAACAGAAATTCCAGCTCGTCGCCACCATTGATACGACATTTGACTAGAATTTCGCGCTGAGAATAATCGAAAGGCACCACAATTTCATGGCTGAGACGCACTGATGGTCCTGAATCCGGTCGATTGAACGCCGACTCAAGAATGTCGGACGTAAGGTCAACTGATGTCAGATCGTATTCTGCTGTTTCAGTCCCGTTAGCCAGAACAATTTGCTTAAAGGGCCACAAACTGCCACCGACAGGTCTGTATTCAGAAAATTCAACACCGACATTCTTACCTGCTTCAGCCTGGCCAGCAACCTCGTCAAAGGACGTAACTGCGGCGACCATCAAATAATTGCTTTGATCTAAATAGATTGTGGTCAGACCTTTTTGACCATTGATTTTGATCTCGACGGCAAACACTGGAGTTTGTCTGTATTGAGTGCGGCCTTTAAGGGCAAATTTATAGCCATTCTGCAAAAAGTGCGAAAGGATGAAAGGCTGTTTGAGCACCTGCGCTGAAAAACTGTCGTAATCACTAGCCGACATTTCAGTTGTGGTGCGTCCGCTGGAAACCCAGGGAACGACTCCATCAAAAGCATAAATAGTGGCAGCATTTTTGCTGGCGCCGTCAGCAGCCTGACCATCATCAGCACTTCCAGTACCGTCCTTAGCAACGCTATCGATATCAATGCGCCAACGCGATGACTTTTGCAATTGACGAAAGCTAACTGCGGCAGAATTGGCAGCAAGGTCTTTTTTCTGCCCGAAAAAGGAGGCATTTTTCTCCATCTGCCTGAGCGCAGAGTTACCGCCATAAGCAGAAATTGCCTTGCCGATCACATCTTCGATAGTAATTTCTTTTTCGGCGGGGTTTGCAGCGGGGTTTGCAGCTTTTGTGGTTTGCCCATCTGATTGATCGACACCGGCACTTTGAGCGAGCATTGCCGGCGCAGACAGTGAAAAAGTAACAAAGCAGGCAGTGACTGCAATGCCCAACTTAAGTCTGTCTTTTTTCACTTTGCAGATTATTTGACGGCTAGTGCTGCGCATTGTCCATTCATTGGCAATTTCAGTTCAGGTAAGGTCTTTACAGTCTGATTGACTCGCAGCAGCTGGGAAATCAATTCTTTGACTTGAGCAAGCGGTACTTGATTGGGACCGTCACTTTTCGCGACATCAGGATTGGGATGCACTTCCATGAAGACGCCATCGCATCCGGCAGCAACTGCAGCTTTAGCAAGGGTCGGAATAAACTGACGCTGACCACTGGAGACAGTGCCGCCACCACCAGGCAACTGCACGCTATGAGTGGCATCAAAAACCACAGGCACGCCAAAAGCTTGCATCATGGGAATGGCACGGTAATCGACGACCAGATTGTTGTAACCAAATGTGGTGCCTCTTTCGGTCAAGAAGACATTGTTGTTGCCACAATCAGTAACTTTCTTAATACTGTTGCCCATATCATTCGGGGCTACGAACTGACCTTTTTTGATGTTGACGGCTTTGCCTGTGCGGGCGGCAGCGACGATCAAGTCCGTCTGACGACACAAAAAGGCGGGAATTTGCAAAACGTCGAGCACTTCGCCAGCTTCAGCACACTGACTGATTTCATGCACGTCGCTCAAAACCGGCAAACCCAGTTGACGCTTCACATCAGCGAGCATTCTCAGCCCTTCTGTGATGCCCGGTCCGCGGAATGAATCAATAGATGTTCGGTTCGCTTTATCGAATGAAGATTTGAAAACAAGAGAAAATCCCAGTTCGCGCGATAGGTCTTGCAGGGCGCGGGCTGTGTTTATCGTCATATCCCAAGACTCAATTACACACGGTCCAGCGATAATCAAAAAAGGACTGCCTTCACCAAACTCGATATTGCCGATTTGTACGTTCAACTTAGATCCTCCAGCGACTCGTCTATTGTAAGGCATTCACAACTCATACCTTTCTTAGCACTTATCAGTCAAAGTCATCAACGCAAAGCAGCACGGGCTCATGTTTATACGCAATCACAGCAACGGCATCACCATAGATGTATACGTTCAGCCAGGCAGTCGAAGCAGTGTCATTGCTGGTTTGCATGGTTCCCGGTTGAAAATCAAGCTCACCGCTAGAGCAATCGAAGGGGCTGCCAATGAGGCTTTATGCGAATTTATCAGTGCGCTGCTGGAACGACCTAAATCATCTATAACTTTAATATCCGGACAAAAGTCCCGCTCAAAGTCAGTTTTTGTCGAAGGGAAGGCAGCTGAATTGGCTGAGAAATTTCAGCAGTATTTATCCGCCCCTTGAGAAGAGCGAAGATGGTACTTATCCATATGTAACGACAGGCACATATAAAGCAGAGCTTAACGTGGCCCCAAATTCTTTACGAGACGATAAACTGTATGACCGGCTCTTTGGCTGACAGGCATTACCAATCCAACCTTTATTGCCTCAGCTAATATCGGTCTTAGAGTTCTAATTCGTTTCAATTGCCTTGGTCCGCCTGCCATCTCTGGTAGAGTCATTCCTAGATGATTCTTCTCCAAGAGCTTAACTACCTTATTTTCGGCTGGTTTGGCTTCCACAGGTTTAGGTGCGGCTTTTTTGACCAGCACTGGAGAATTATCAACTATAGGACTACCAGCGACCTCGTTTAAAGGACTTGCTGAGTTAGTTGGAATCCCGCTGGAATTAGAATTTGAGTTTTGATTCTCAGACAAAATCTGTCGTCTCCCGTGCACATGCACAGCGTTTCAAACGTGTTTCGAACAGTGTTTCAATAAATAACAGAATACATGGTCCTGAAGAATAGTTACGGAATATCGTCAGTAGATTGGCCAACGAAATATTGACTTGCTATATATTTTGTGACGCACGCGCAAGGAGTAGTCAGTGAGCGTAGGTTCGTTTGTTTTCATGCTACACAGCCATCTTCCGTATTATCGGAAAGCCGGGATGTGGCCCTTTGGAGAAGAAAGCATTTATGAATGTATGGCTGAAACCTACATTCCTCTCTTAAACGCCATAGGCGACCTCTGGGACGAAGGCATAGCCGCCAAACTGACAATCGGCATTACCCCAATTCTCGCCGAGCAGCTCTGCGATCCGCACCTCAATGCCGGCTTCGACAAATTTTTGCAAGACCGATTAACCGCTGCGCAAAAAGACGAAAAACGCTTTAGCGCACGCAGCGAAACACATAATCCAGATTATCTGCATCTGGCGAGATTCTACGCAAACTGGTTTGCTCAAGTACGTCGCGATTATCATGAACGTTGGAACCGAGACATAATTGGCGCTTTCAAAAAGTATCAAGATCTGGGCGCCATAGAAATCACAACGTCTGCAGCAACACACGGTTTTTCACCACTACTGAAAACCGATTCATCGCTTTATGCGCAGTACAAAACTGGCGTAGATTCATATAAGCGTATGTTTGGCAAACAGCCCAAAGGCTTCTGGTTGCCAGAATGCGCATACAGACCGGCTCAAGGCGATCGTCCGGGCTTGGAAAAATGGTTGTATGAATTAGGTCTCGAATATTTTTTCACTGAGTCTTTTGTTATTGAAGGCGGACAGACAGTTGAGATGCGTCGAGCTTTTGGCGCATATGGTAACATCGAGTATATTCCTGCAAAACCTCGCCCTGCGACTGGCTTAGATACCTACGAAGCCTATTGGTTAAAGGAATATCCAGTTGCTGTGATGGGGCGTCACGACAAAGCTGGCTATCAAGTATGGTCGGCAGACCAGGGTTACCCAGGCGATGGTAATTATCGCGAATTCCACAAAAAAGACGATGTCTCTGGATTGCACTTCTGGAAATTGACTTCCAAAAGCACCGATCTTGGCGCTAAAGAAATCTACAACCCAGAACAAGCACAAAAGAGAATGCATGAGAATGCCGAACATTATGTCGGTTTCTTGCAGCAGTGTTTGACCGAACAATTGAAGAAGACTGGCAAGCCAGGCCTCGTTATGGTCAGCTTCGACACTGAGCTTTTTGGTCACTGGTGGTTTGAAGGTGTCAACTGGATCAAAGAAGTAATCCGCAAACTGCGCACTTACACGGCTGTCGATATGGTGACGGCAAGTGAATATCTAACAGCTGATCCACCAACGCAAGCAATTGAAATTCCTGAGTCATCATGGGGATCGGGCGGTCACTGGCAAGTGTGGTTGAACAACGACACTGAATGGATGTGGCCAATCATCAATGAATCCGAATTAGCAATGCAGGATCTCGCCCAGGCCAATCAGGGCAAATCCGATCCACTTTTGCAACGTACTCTCAAACAAGCTGGACGTGAACTACTTCTGCTGGAATCAAGCGACTGGCCATTTTTGGTCACAACCGGTCAGGCTAAAGACTATGCCATCGAAAGATTCAATGATCATGTGGACCGCTTCCGCGCCTTGATTGAAATGATTCGCTTCAACAGACTCGATGAAGGCAAACTGAAAGAGTTTGAAGATCTCGATAATCCATTCCCGGATATCACAGCCTCGAGTTTCCTTATTCCTTCCACAGAAGTTAAGAAAAGCTCCGTACGCAGCTAACGATTCGGCTTGCCAGCTTATGAATTAATCATAATAAGGCCATATTCCTTGTTAGGTTTCTTCAAAGCCAAGGCTTAATTCAGGCGTCTTCGCCTCGCCTGTAGTACCGTTGCAGGTGAGTCAAGCTGCTGCCATTTGGCCAGCAATTGTCCACGCAAAGGAGATATCTGGATGGTCCGTACGAAGGTTATTGCTACTATCGGTCCCTCATGCCGCAGCCCTGAGATGCTGGAAAAAATGATTCTTGCCGGCATGGATCTGGCGCGAATCAATTGCTCGCATGCAGACCATGATTCGATTGCCTCGATTACGGTAGACATTAGAGAAATCAGTCAGAGACTGGATCGCTCAGTCGGCATCCTGCTCGACTTATCCGGTCCTAAAATCCGCACCGGGAAAATCGCAACAGGTCCAATCACTCTCGTCAAAGGTGAGAAATTCACTTTGACAAATCGTAAAGTCGATGGTGACCAAGGAATCGTCACCACCACCTATGCTCTCTTGCCTAAAGATTGCAACACCGGCGACACTATTCTGCTTGACGATGGTTTGCTCGAACTCAAAGTTATCAAAACAACAGAAACCGATGTCGAATGCGAAGTTGTTCAAGGCGGAGTACTAAAGGATAAACAGGGCATCAACTTGCCTGGCGTTCGTCTCTCCATCCCAGCTTTAACTGAAAAAGACAAAGCAGATCTGGCTTTCGGTCTCAAATACGACGTTGATTATGTCGCTTTATCATTTGTTCGCGACGCACAAGATATTCTTCACCTGCGCGAATACATTGGTGAGCACTGGCCGCCAGTGCAGGTTATTGCCATGCTGGAAAAGCCAGAGGCAATCGACAACCTGGACGCCATCCTGGAAGTTGTTGATGCGGTCATGATCGCGCGCGGCGACCTCGGTGTAGAATTGCCACCAGAACGTGTACCACCATCACAAAAACTGATCACCAGACGCGCTCTGGCTGAAGGTAAACCGGTAATCACAGCGACACAAATGCTCGACTCAATGGTCGATCATGCAAGACCAACTCGCGCTGAAGCATCCGACGTTGCTAACGCCATCTTCGATGGTACTGATGCTGTCATGCTTTCAGAAGAATCTGCTACAGGCAAATTTCCGCTTGAAGCTGTACAAATGATGAAACGTATTGCCGAAGCCGCCGAAGGCAGTATGGATTTCACCAAGCTGCATGCCCACGAAATGCCCACGTCAGCTCATGCGATTGCTCACGCAGCCTGCAGTATGGCTGTCGATATGAAAGCAACAGTGATTGCTGCTTTCACAAAAACTGGCTCGACTGCAAAATTGATTTCGCAATTCAGACCACCAGGTCCAATCATTGCTTTGACTCAACATGTGCACGTCTACCGCCAGCTTTCTTTAGTTTGGGGCACCACTCCATTGATGCTGACTGAAGTCAGTGATTCTGAGTCGACGCTTGCGCTCGTTGAAGAAACGCTGCTCAAGAGAGGCCTGGTTGCACCCAAAGACAACGTTGTCATCACGGGCGGCTTGCCGATTGCTGCGCGAGGCGCTGCAAACTTCGTCAAACTCTCGACGATTTCACCCAAAGTGCCATCGAGTTACTGGGAATTGAAGGGCATTTAGCCCTTCCCAATAAATTGCGAAAACGAGAAGCGGAAATATTTCTGCTTCTCGTTTTTTATTGGCTCTTACTTTGAAGGCGCTTTTTCGTTCTAAAAACAATCACTGATCAACCATGAAAAAAGCGTTTAATAAATGGGCTGCCTGAAAGCTCCAACTGGGAAAGCGTTACCTCTCTAAGGAGTGGTAACAGCCATTTTTAAGGATTGTACTCATCCGCTCAATTGCTTGCCTGGCAAAGGTTTCCGCTAGACGTAGCGGGTGTGAGAAAAAGTCGAAAAATTCTCGAATTATTAAACGGATTTTCGGCACGCCAGCGATGATTTTCTCGGAACTAGAGTCATGATAACGCTAGGGTATTTCATCCTCACGAAAAATCGAATCATTGCGAAAGATTCAACAAAATCTGTTCAAAACGATGAACACCCTTAGTTAAAACAGCGAGCGGAATTCGTTCATTCTTGCCATGCACAGAAGCCTGATGAGCAGGGTCGTTTTCGAATGGCTCAAAACCATAACCAATTAAGCCGAGTTCGCGAAACCAGTGAGTGTCCGTGAACCAGCCGACAACGACCGGCACAACGAGAATGGGAGTAGTCAATTTATTGGCCTTCGATTCTTCATCTGCCACCTTCTTTATGGCATTGAAGAGGTCGGAATTTTCAGGTGAAGGCATAGCTGTTACCCAATCCAAAACTTCAATTTTAAGATTGTCGTCACCGAGAATTCCTTTTAAATGGGCAATGAAATCTTCGGATTTGACGCCGGGAAGAAGTCTGCAGTCCAGTTCAGCGCTGGCTTCAGCAGGTATGACATTAGTCTTGTAACCGCTTTTTAGAACCGTCAAAGAGACGGTATTTCTAAGCATCGCCGCTTTTAGTTTGTCTTGCATCAACCAATCGACTTGCTTTAGATCTTTTGCCGCTGTTTCGAGATCGAGATAGGAACTTTTCAGTTCTCTAGGAGCTATACCAGAGACTGCCGTAAAATATTTTTGCACCACCGGTAGTATCGACAATTCAGTCGGCGCATCGACCAGTTTATTCAGAGCACGCACCAATCTATTTGGCGCTGAGTCTTTAACCGGCATAGAACCGTGGCTGGCATCACCAATGGCTGTAACCTTCAACCACAAAACTGATTTTTCGGCAACATCGACTCCCCAGTAAAGAGCCTTGCCTGATGAATCAGCCTCGATTGCAGCCCCTTCATTGAGCAAAAATTCGCAACCATCAACTAGATCTGGACGATTTTTCTTTACCCATCCAGCACCATGCTGGCCGCCCACTTCCTCATCTGGAGTGCCAAGAAAAACAATATCTCGATCGAGTACAACTCCCTTCCGCTTCAACTGCAGCATCACTTCTAATTCAGCGATACCGACGCTTTTCATGTCGAGAGCGCCACGTCCCCAGATTTCACCGTCATGAATTTCGCCGCCAAAAGGTGGATATTTCCAGTCTTTGGCTTGAGCAGGCACGACGTCTATGTGATTAAGAAGGACGATGCCTTTCTGTTTGCCATTACCTTTAAGACGCGCATAAACGCAGGCTCTTGAATCAGTGCCTGTGGGGATGATTTCAGACTCGATCCCTTCTTTTTTGAGAAGGTTGGCAAGATATTCTGCACCGAGTTTTTCGTTGCCAGGAGGATTGGTTGTATCGACCTGCAAATAATGCGAAAGAAAATCGGCAGCCTCAGCGCCAGCGGCCTGGTCGCTTAAAGGAGCGGCAAGTACCTGAGTGGGCATCAGCATGCAGGTGCTCAAACTCACACAGGCGACTAGAGAACGCACGAAATTCGATGACATGAACGCACCCTCAGCTGATAACCAGCTTAGTTTACGAGATTGCGTGCACCAGATAAGCGCAAACCTGATCATCCTTCATCATGTATTTTTCGCGAGTGACTTTTAGACCAAGCAGATCTTCCATCAGTTTTGGCTCGAGTACGCAAATCTGTCTATATTGATTGGCGAGGTCGTGGACCGCACAATGTCTTTGAAAAATAATAAAGTTGCCATCTTCCAAAGATTTCGATTCTGTCATATAACCATTTTCTGAGAAAATTTTCGCCACTTCAATCACTCGCTCAGCAATGGGCAAATTCTCAACGCGGGAGAGTAATCGCTCAGCCATTTTGGCGTTGCGCCTCTCCAGCAAGTCCATCACACCTTTTGAACCACTTTGCTCGAAGACGATGTCCAGCAAATCAATTGCCAGGCCCTGCACGCCTGAGGGAAAGAGTGATTCGGACTTTTCAGTCAGTCTAAATTTAAAAGTCGGACGCCCACGTGACTGCTTTTCGACGCGGGATTCCACTAGTCCATCTTGTTGAAGGGCGGTAAGGTGGCGCCTGACTGCCATCGAAGTAATATTGAGGAGCTGAACCAGCTCGCTGACGGTCATCTCGCCGCCCCGCTTTAAATGCAGCAGCAGTGCTTCCTGGGTGCGCTCCGGAACAGCCGGCAATGGTTGAGTTATCATATTCTCAGTACCGTAAATTCAATCGTAATAGGGGTTTCCAGCACTGTGGGTCCACTTGTGCCCTCTGCTTGTTTTCGGTCTGTTGGCTGCAATCCTGTCAGCATGGCAATTAGCAATATGTAAGGCTTAGCAAAAGTAATACTTAAAACAATCCGAAAGACATCTTATTTTTGATACTATTCTATCTATAAAAGGCACAAGATCAAAGCTTGGAGATCGTTAAGGTTGCAAATAACAAGTTTTCGGTCAAAATTGATTACTCTTCCAGGAAATACACTTCAATGACAGCCAAACAATCACTCTTATCCATTAAAGACTTGCATGTCTGTGTGGAAGACAAAGAAATCCTCAAGGGAGTCAATCTCGACATTTACCCAGGCGAAATCCATGCCATCATGGGGCGCAACGGCTCTGGAAAGTCGACTCTTTCTTATACATTGATGGGTCACCCACGTTACAAGGTGACGAAAGGCTCAATCCTCTTTAAAGGAACCGACATCACCGAGATGACACCGGATGCCCGAGCAAGATTGGGATTGGCACTGGCATTCCAGTATCCAGTGGCGATTCCGGGAATTTCTGTTTCCAATTTCTTGCGCGCGACAGTCAAAGCCATTCGCGGTCATGAAGTACCAATTAAAGAATTTCGCACTGAATTGAAAGCGAAAATGAAGAAGCTCGAAGTCAAAGACGAATTCCTATCACGTTATGTCAACGAAGGATTCTCGGGTGGCGAAAAGAAACGCCTGGAAATTCTGCAAATGGCCATGGTCAATCCAGCTTTGGCAGTTCTCGATGAAACAGACTCCGGTCTAGATATCGACGCTCTCAAAACAGTGTCTGAAGGAG
>Ga0182030_10023508_pt1 | contig 11390 bp, 7 predicted proteins | sample 812S3MmetaG_FD_121299 | JGI IMG/M metagenome (GOLD analysis project Ga0182030, IMG submission 121299) | Permafrost microbial communities from Stordalen Mire, Sweden - 812S3M metaG (Illumina Assembly) | ecosystem: Environmental > Terrestrial > Soil > Wetlands > Permafrost | place: Sweden...
CAAACCGAGTCGCAGCGGTTCGCTTTTCCCCGGCAGATAAATTTCCTCGAACTCCTTCGCCAGGCCGATGACAGGAATTTTTTCTAGGCCGATCTTCGTGAGTTCCGCGCACGCCATGCCCAATTGGCCTTTGCCGCCATCAATCAAAATCAAATCCGGCATCACCTTGGCTTCACGTTTCAGCCGTGAATAGCGGCGATGCACCACTTCGGCCATGCTGGCGAAATCGTCCTGGCCGGTGACGGTTTTAATTTTGAACCGGCGGTAGTTTGCCCGGTCGGGCCGGCCGTTTTTGAAACTCACGAGCGAGGCGACGGCAAAGGTGCCGCTGATGTTGGAAATGTCAAAGCCTTCAATCCGCAGCGGTGGCGCGGGCAAACCGAGAATCTTCGCCAGTTCGACCAGATCGTTTTGCGGATTGATGGCCAGCGGCAGATTGTAAGGCACGCGCGCAAACTTTTCCGTCTTCTTCCAGGTGTCCTGCAAATCGCGGAGGAGGTCACGCAGGTCGGCGGCTTTCTCGAAGTCGTGCGCGGCGGCGGCCTTTTTCATCTCGGCTTCAAGCTGGCCTTGCATCTCGCGGCACTGGCCTTCCAGAAAATGGCACGTCGCCATGACCTGCTCCAGATATTGCTCACGCGTGACGTTACCGACGCACGGCGCGGTGCAATGCTTCAAATGCGCGTAAAGGCAATGCTTGTAATCCGCCGCGCCCGGCGTGAACACGCGGCAGCCGCGCAGGTTGAATTGTTTCCGCGCCAGCGCGACGGTGTTGCGCAGCCCGACGGAATTCACGAACGGCCCAAAGTAACGCGCGCCGTCGTCTTTCTTGAAGCGCGTGAAAGTGAAATTCGGAATTGGGTCGTTCAAATTCACCTTCAGCATCAGGTAGCGCTTGTCATCACGCAGCATGACGTTGAAACGCGGCTTGAATTCCTTGATGAGCTTGCTTTCGAGCAGCAGCGCCTCGGGTTCACTGCGAACGACGTGGACATCAAAATCGCAGATCGCCTCTACCAGCGCGTTGAATTTCAAATCCCAACCCATGCGCCGGCTCGGTTGAAAATACTGGCTGACGCGCTTGCGCAAATCGAGCGCCTTGCCGACATAGATGACCGTGCCGAAGCGGTCCTTGTGCAGATACACGCCTGGCTTGTGCGGGACGATTCCCAGCTTCTTGCGAATGGCTTCGGTGACAGGCACGCGGAGAATTTCCACGCAAAGACGCCACGGCGCAAAGGATTTTTTATCCTGACTTCTTACTTCACACTTTTCTTCATGTGCCGGTGGACGAAGAAATAATACAGTCCGCCCAGCACTAGCGCCGTGCCGCCGACGGATAAAATGACCTTGTGCATTTCGCCCTTGGTGATGTCCGCGCCGATTTTCACGCCGAGCCAGCACAAGACCGAACACCAGATCGCCGCGCCGAGCAGCGTGAAGGCGGAAAACGTCAGGTAATTCATCCGCGCGATGCCGGCGGGAATGCCGACGAGCTGTCGTGCGCCCGGCAGCAGCCGCGCAATGAACACGCCCGCCGCGCCGTAATGCGACATCCAGTTTTCACTTTTCTGGATTTTTTCCGGCGTGATCAAAACAAATCGTCCGTAGCGCAGCAGCAGCGGCCGGCCAGCGAGCCGCGCCAGCCAATAAACAATGGTTGCGCCGAGCCACGAGCCGAGCGCGCCCGCGAGGACGATGGCCGGCAGGCCGACGTGGATCTTGCCGTCATGCGACCAACTCGCGGCGAGCGGGATGATGCTTTCGCTCGGCAGCGGCAGCACGGAACTTTCCATCGTCATCAGCAGGCCGACGACCCAGGCACCGCCCGTTTCGAGCGCGTTCTGATACCAATCGAGCAGCGGCTGGAAAAGATGTTTCAACATGGCGCGTGGTTATAGCGGAAATAAAAATCAGGGCAAGCGTCAAAACCCGGACGTGTTTTTAGCACGGCAAAAATCACGGCACCACCACGCGCAATTTTTTTGCTTCCACAGAAAACATTGCCGGCAGATTGCCCACCCATTCGCCGTCCAGTTCAAATGCCGCTGGCGTCTCGCTCGTGAGTTCGATTTTCTCCGCGCGCAGTCGCTGGAGGCGCGGTTCGGATAATTTTCGCCGGGTGATGAAGCTGGGTGCGTGGCCGAGGAACGTCGTCAGGTTCACGCGCGGAAAAACACAGGCGTCCAGCAGCCCGTCGCTCAAATTCGCGTCGGGAAAAATTTCAAACGGCCCACCGTAAAATTTTCCGTTCCCCAGCAGGGCCAGTTCGCCCTCCAGATTTTTCCCGTCGGCGCGGACGGTGATGCGCGGCTGCTTTTCCGCGAGCGCCTGCAGACCGGCGACGACGTAGGCCACCGGTCCGGCGTTTTTTTTAAGCTTCCAGCTCACCAGTTCCACCGCGCGCGCGTCCAACCCCGCGCCGGCGAGTTGCATGAAATAGCGCGATTCCGGCCTGCCCTCGTCTATGAACTCCGCGCGGCCCAGGTCAACCCTGGTTTCGCGGGCGCGTTTCAGGACTTTCCATGCGTGTTCGAGCCGCAGCGGAATTTTTAGCTCGCGAGCGAAGACATTCACCGTGCCGAGCGGCAGCACGCCGAGCCGGGTTTTGGCAAAACCGTCGGGTTCATCGCCGATGCCGTTCAAAACTTCGTTCACCGTGCCGTCGCCGCCGGCCGCGGCGATGATGTCGAAACCGATGGACGCCGCCGCGTGCGCAAAGCGGCGCGCGTCGCCCGGCCCGGTGGTGGCCTTGAGCGAGCATTGCTGCGACAGCTCGTTCAGAAAATGCCGAAACCGCCGCGCCTTGTTGCCCCGCGCGGCGGGATTGAAGATGACACAGATGCGCACGCGCAAATGATTTTGGCACGGACGCCGTTAGTCGAGGAGAAACGAGCCGGGTGCTTGCACTTCGACGACATTTTTCGGACAATGCCAACATGAATGAAGTCTCCGAATGGAAAATTCCCAAGTTGCCGTTTCTGCTGGCTTACGCGGCGCTGGTTATCACCGCCGCCGCCTTGATTTACAAGGCCCGGCATCCAATTTCGCAGGCTGAAATCTTCATTGCCATCGGCTGCGTCGCGCTCGGCGCAGTGCTCGGCGTGGTTCCTTATTATCTCGATTACCGCGCAATGGGAAAAGCGCTGGAAGTGAACGCCCTTGGCGCGGTCACGGAAAAAATCCAGAACCTCGAAAAAATTTCCGAGCAGATCAGTTCCGCCACGAACCACTGGGCCGTCATTCAGGGAACCGTCTCGGCGGAAGCGGGAAAATCCACCGCCGCCGCCCGGGCCATCGCCGACAAAATGACCGAGGAAGCCCGGCGGTTTTCCGAATACATGATAAAAATGAACGACAGCGAGAAGGCGACGCTGCGGCTGGAAGTTGAAAAGCTGCACCGCGCGGAGGGCGAATGGCTGCAGATTCTCGTGCGCGTCCTCGATCATGTTTTTGCGCTGCACACCGGCGCCGTCCGCACCGGCGACCAGCGGTTCATCGAACCCATCTCCAATTTTCAGCACGCCTGCCAGGAAACCGTGCGGCGGCTCGGCCTCGTGTCCTTTATCGCCGAGCCGGACAAGCCGTTTGACGCCGAACGGCATCAGGTGGCCGGCAAGCTGGAAAAAATTCCGGACGGCGCGGTCGTCGCCGAAACCATTGGAGCCGGCTACACCTTTCAGGGAAAACTGCTGCGCCCCGCGATCGTGCGCCTGCGCGAAGACAAAACGCCGGAAATTGAACCCGCAGTGGAAGAAAAGCTAGACGATGAACTGCCGCTCTAACCGCCGCAATCAATTGTCTCCGTCCGGCGGGCCGATATAAAGTGCAGCCAGCCATGGGTGACCGGTCGCGCAAAAATTTTCGCCAGCGCGCCGGCGTAAAGCCTCAACTGCGGCTTGTAGGTTTTTATTTTCGCCGGCAAATCGCCCGCGCCGACTTGATCCGTCTTGAAATCCACCAGCCAGATTTCATCCGGCTGCAGCACCACCAAATCCGCCACGCCTTGCACGACGATGAATTCACTTTCCAGGCCGGCATCGGGTTTTGCGCCGGTGATTCGGCCAATCTCCGCCAGGCTGAACCGCGCCGTGAACGGCAGCTCGCGCCGCACACAGTTTGCATTCGCCCGGATTTTTTGGCCCAACTCTGAATTCCAAAACGCCGCCAGCGCCGGCAGATCCAGCACCGCGCGTTCGTCCGCCGATAAATGGTTTTCCCGCACCAGCCGCTCCGCCTCCGCCGCAAGTTCGCTGGATTTTTCCAGCGCGAAGTGTTGCAGGAATTTGTGGTGCGCGGTGCCGGTTTCGGTCGCCGACAATTTCCGGTTTCCGGTTTCCGATTTCCGATTTTCTGCCGCCAAAAAAGGCCGCGCAAAAACCGGCTCCGCCTCGTCGTCCATTTCCTCCGCCGCGCGGCGCAGTTCCGTGACCGACGATTTGGCCTTGCGCCGCGTGGCCGTGGCGAATGGATATTCCCATTCCAGCATGGCGCGGAGCTTTTCTGCCGCCGCATCATCGAGCGCCACCGTGTCTTCGCGGCAGCCGATGTGAGGAGGCTCTGAAATTATTTTAGTTTGAGCCTCGTCATCTCGGTTGCCACGAATCAAATCGCCGCCAATTTCCGCGTCATCCACCAATCGCCATCGCAATTGCGGCGTTTCGCCGGCGGTTGAATTCACGGGGTTGACGTGGCTTGCGAACCAAATTCCCAGCCAGTCCGCAAAACTGTTTGCCGCCGCAATTTTCTGCGGCGTCACCGGCTCCGGCTGCGACCATTGCTCCCGCCAGCTTTTTTCGGTGATGCCCGCCGACAAAATCAGCGTGTCCCGCGCCCGGGTCAGCGCGACGTAAAGCAGCCGCAGCTCTTCGCCGCGCAGCTCGCGTTTCTGCCGCCGCTGCGCGAGCCAATGCGGCAGGCTCGGATAACGCCGCCCGCTTGCCGGCGGTTTCACTTTGGGACAAAGCCCGAACCGCTCGTCAAAAATGATTTCCCCGCGCAGATCCTGCTCGTTGAATTTCTTGGCAAGATCGGGCAGCACGACCACCGGAAACTCCAGCCCTTTGCTTTGATGAATGCTCATCAGCCGGACGGCATTCTCCGTCGGGACGGCGGGAACTTCCGGCTCCACTTCCGCCTCCTGCTGCGCCGCGATGTATTTCAAAAAGCGGAAAAGCCCCTGCCGCTGGAACTGGTCGAACGACTGCGCGAGGTTCAGGAAACGCTCGATGTTTGCGGACCGCTGCGCCCCGCGCGGCTGCGCCCGCAGCCAGTCTGCGTAAAGCGTCTCCGCCAGCACGGCTTCGAGACATTCCGAAAGCGACTGTTGCTTCGCCAATTTTCGCCAGCGCGAAAATCTTTCGATAAATTTATCAACTTTCGCCGCTGCCGAATTCTGGATTCTGGATTCTGGATTCTGGCTCCTGACCAGCGCCGTCCAAAAATGTTTGTCCTTCGCGGCCAGCCGGATTTCCGCGAGTTCGTCCAGCGACAAACCGACTAGCGGCGAGCGCAGCACCGCGATGCACGGCACGTCCTGGAGCGGATTGTCCAGCAATTGCAGCAGGCTCAAGAGGTCGAGAATTTCCGGCGTCTCGAAAAATCCACCCCGCGCCACGGACAGCGGCACGCCGGCGTGTTCAAATTCCCGCGCGTAAACCTCCGCTTTGCCGCGCGGCGAACGCAGCAGCACGACGGCATCGCGCCATTCCACGGAGCGAAACCTCTTTGCCTCGTCGTCCCAGATCTCATGTTTCGATTCGGCTTCGACGAGTTTTTTCAGGTGTGACGCCACGAGCCGGGCTTCCTTGTCGGTGCCGGCCAGATCGGCCAGCGCGTCGTCCGCCGGGGCTTCGTCGCGTCCGGGCTTGATGTGCAGCAACAGTTCGGCGCGCGGTGCCGGATTTTTGGCGGCGCTAAAATCGGCGCGGGTGGCGGGCGAACCGAATTTTAATTTTGCCTCCTCATCGTAAGCCACGCCGCCGATTTCCCCGCGCATCAGCAGGCCAAAAACCGAATTGGCAAAATCCAGCAGCGGTTCGCGGCTGCGGAAATTCTCCGCGAGCGGAATAACCTGGCCGTTTCCGGCGCGCCAATCCCGTGCGTAATCGCGGAAAATTTTCGGGTCGGCCAGGCGAAAACGGTAGATGCTCTGCTTCACATCACCGACCAGAAAGCGGTTTGCGTCCGCCCCGTCGCGGGAAAGCGCGGCGATGATTTTATCCTGCGCGGCGTTGATGTCCTGATACTCGTCCACAAAAATGAAATTCAATTTTTTGCGCCAGCCCTGGGCGACGTTGCTGGGTTTGGCGGTGGAAAAATCCCAAAGCAATTTCAACGCGAACTGTTCGAGATCATGAAAATCCAGCACGCCGTCATTGCGCTTGCGTTCAGAAAACTTTCCGGCGAACTCCTGCGCCAGCCATAACAGGGTTTCCATGTGGGCGTGTATCCAGCTCCAATCTTCCGCGAGCGGATTGGCGCCGTTTCCAACCGGCGCGAGCGTGGCGAGAAACACCGCCTCGTCGAACAATTCTTCCAGCGGTTTGCGGAGAATGGTTTTGCGTTTTGCCGGCCAGTTGCTGTCGGTGGAAACAATCTGTTCCAAAACCTCCGCCGCGAGTTCACGCGTGAAATTGTTTTTGAGGCGCGATAAAATGCCCGTCAATTCAACGGCCTTCTCATTTCCGCTTTTCAAATTTTCCAGGACGGACAGCCATTCGTCGCGCCAGTCTTGAATAGCGGCGAGCAGCCAGCCTTGCCATTCGGCTGGCGCGGCGGCGGAGTATTTCCGGGTTTGTTCCGCCAGCCAGCCGGCGGCATCGGGCCGCGTTTGCGAATAATGATGCAGGCGCAAAATGAGCGCGCGGATTTTTTCGTCGCGGCCGCCGCCGTGGATTTGAATCAGGTTTTGGACGACGCGGGAAAATTCATCTTCCCCGGCGTAATGCGCTTGAAACTGTTCGTCCAGCGTTTCGGCGGCAAGCTGGCGGGCTTCGCCTTGGTCGAGAATGGCGAGCTGCGGGTCAAGGCCGAGTTTGTGAAAATGCTCGCGCACGAGGCGCAGGCAGAAGCTGTGGAGCGTGCCGATGTGCGCGAGGTCGAAACGCGCGATTTGTTCCGGCCAAAAATTTTCGCCCGGCGACGCGGCAGATTTTTCCTCCAAACTTTTGCGGAGACGCTGGCGCATCTCCGCAGCGGCGGCCTCGGTGAAGGTGACGACGAGCAGTTCGTCGAGCGCCGCGCGTTCACGCTCGAGGCAGTCGAGGCAGCGGGCGACCAGCGTCTTGGTTTTGCCGGTGCCGGCACCGGCCATGACGAGGACGTTGCCGCGCGCGGCGACCGCCTGTCGTTGGGACGGTGTGAGTGAATCGTTTTGGCTGCGCGGCGGTTCCATGCGTGCGGAAATTTTAGCCACAGATGGACGCGGATGAAACACCGATTTCTAGTCGCGCGGCGACATTTTCAGCGTGCGTTTGGCGACGGGTTCGCTTACAAGTTTTTCATGGCAGAAGGTTTTCGGCTCAAAGACCAGCCGGTGAGCGAGCGGCCGCGTGAACGGCTGGTGGCGCGTGGGCCGGACGCGCTGACGCACGCGGAGTTGATCGCGATTTTGTTGCGCACCGGTTTGCAGGGCGCGAACGTGGTGCAGGTGGCGCAAAACATTTTGCAGAAGTTTGGTTCGCTGAACGCGCTGGCGCTGGCGCCGGTGGATGAGCTGAAACAAATTTCCGGCGTCGGCCCGGACAAGGCGGCGACGCTGGTGGCGGCGTTCGCGCTGGCGCGGCGCATGGAGCAGGAGCGGCGCGAGGAATCACCGGTGCTGGACAATCCGGCGACGGTCGTGAACTTCATGCGCGAAGAGAACCGGCTGGAAAATGTGGAGTCGTTTCAAGCCTTGCTGCTCAATGTGCGGAAAAAACTGATCCGCACGGAGAAAATTTCGCAGGGCCTGCTCGACACGATTCTGGTGCATCCGCGCGAAGTTTTTCGCGCGGCGATTGTGGCGAACGCGGCGGCGATCGTGCTGGTTCACAATCATCCGAGCGGCGACCCGACGCCGAGCGAGGCGGACATCAAGGTGACGCGGGATTTGATCCGCGCGGGGCAGCTTTTGAAGATCGAAGTGGTAGACCACGTCATCATCGGCCGTGCGACGGCGGAACGGGCGAAGGATTATTCATCGTTGCGGGAGCTGGGTTATTTTGCCGGGTTCTAAATAATGCCGAGTTCAACGGGGTGATTTCTTCAAAGTCGAAGGAATCACCCCTTTTTGACTTTCCTTACGCGGCATTATTATTCGGGTGTGCTTTTCCTTCAACCTCAAACCAAGAAAAAAAACACATCCATGATAAAATGTTTCATTCCCAATTCCACAATCATGCGCCAACAGCGCCGCGGCCCATTGTCAGCATATTTGCAGAGCTTAATCAGCGCCGGGCTTTTAGTTTGGACGAAGTTAGAAGGGTCTTAAAGCAGTGCGATATCGCTGGTGGGGAGTGGCCCGGACTTATGCTTACGGCAATTTATTCTGGCCAGCGCTTGGGTGACATTGCACAGTTGACGTGGCAACAAGTGGATTTGCCCAAGAAAACGATTGCCTTTTTGGTTTTGAGCATGAAATAGACGGCGCGAGCCAGCTTGATGGCCAGCACGGTGTCGCAAGACCCCGGTGTAATACGTTTGGTTACGCGGGGAGGTGCTAGTTACACTTCCCCGCCCAGTTTTATGTTATCAAAAACCCCAAAGGGCTTAGAGGGGAGTATCAAGTCGCCGGAGCCAACCGTGGTTGGCGCTTGCCGTTCCGCTGTCGCGGTTCACGTCGCAAGTCGGCGGTGGCTCCGCCACGCTGCCGGTTTCAGGAAGTTTGAAAGTTGGATCACGACGGAAGATCAGACCAACGAAACCATCGGCGGTGCGGGCCGAGGCGTTGAAAAAGGCGGCGCGATTTTTGTAGGCGAGATATTCCTTGTCGTCCTGACAATCAAGGCGTGCAGATATTTTTCAGCAGCAGATTTGATGGCATCTTCACCGGCGAAGACATCACGCGCACGCAACCACGCAGGCAGGTTTGCGTCGTAATCAGGATGTGTCGAATTGACGGGCACGACCCGACTCTAGCACGGGTTTTTCAGAATATTTTTGAGCAGGGAAACAACTCACGAACACATACGAACGTCGCGACACTTGCACCGAACAGGCGCGAAGATTTTTGTTGGAGAATTTATTTGACGATATTTGGCGTGCGCCGCTTGACAGGCCGGAAAAGCGGACGATGATGCATTGGCTGGTATTAGCGTGAGTGTCGGTTGACGGTAGCAGGCAGTGTTAGTTCCGAGAGAGTTGACGGTGTCTGAAGTCAGTCAGTTGGTAGATACGCCCATGCCAGCCACTTCTTTTTTTCACGCAGCCACCAGCACTTTGACTTCCCGTTCCAAGCGCAGCCCCAGCTTGTCAGACATGATTTCCAAGTCGTAATGCGATTGCAGGTTCAGCCAGAATTGCGCCGACATTTTGAAGAAGCGGCCCAGGCGTAGCGCCGTGTCCGCCGTGATTGCCCGTTCACCCTTCACAATTTCGTTGATGCGGCGCGCGGGCACGCCAATGTCTTTCGCCAGCCGGTATTGGCTCAAGCCCATCGGCTTTAGAAAATCCTCTTCCAGAATTTCGCCCGGCGTGATATTGGCCAGCAGCTTGTTTTTCATATTCGTTTAATGGTAATCCACTATTTCCACTTCGTGTGTGCCCGATTCCCAGCGGAAACAGATCCGCCATTGATCGTTGATGCGGATGCTGTGCTGTCCGACGCGTCCGCCTTTTAATGCTTCCAGCCGGTTGCCCGGTGGCACCGCCATGTCCAGCAGTTGCGTCGCGGCCTGTAATTGCAACAGCTTCCGCCGGGCGGTGCGTTGAATGTCATTTGGCAATCGTCGCGACACCTGGCCCCGGAATATCTTTTCCGTCTCCGCACATGCGAAGTTTTCAATCATTCTGCCCACAACCATAACGCACGGTGTTATTAACGTCAAGCGTTACTATTTGACATCGTCCGCCGGCAATTTTTTGCGTGTCGGCAATTCGTGCGGCGTTGAAATTTCGCCACAGGCGACCAGATGAATTTGCGTGTCGTGGATAATGCGAAAACATTTTGCAATTCGTGCGCCCTCGAAAGGCAAAATTGGTTCGCGATGTTCAAGAGAGCAATCAGTTCGCGCTCCGTTCCTGAATCACTATGCGCTCAATAATGACGAACGCGCCAACCCTTCACGTTTTCCATTCACGAATGCCAGTTGGCGCGTGCGCGGACGCCTGACGCTCATGCTGGCGGTGGCGGCTGACGCCGCCCCACCATCGGCACCGTCAAAGGTGTGGCCCCAAGTCGTGCCGTCCGCGCTCCAATAAATGTTGAAGCCCCAATCGGAGGGGAAATTGAGCGTCCAGGTCAAATGACCGTGCCCATCAGAATTGAGGATGATGACATTTGCCGGATTCACCGCATCGTCCACGATGACGCGTCGGCCTTGGAACGTGCGGATTTGCGTTTGTGTGATTGACCCGATTTCTATGAAGGTAATTTAGGATGTAAAAATATTTACCTGGCAGTTGGTGATAAGTTCTGATTTTCAAACACTCTCCAAATCAGTCCTCGAAGAGAAATAGAAACTCCACTGAACGACAAAAAACACCCTTGAACTGATGTGAAATTGTTATGCCAAACTGTTATGTAAAGCAGGCCGTTTCTTTGCATATTCTATAAACACCTTGATTCTATTGAATAGAAAAAGGTGGTGGTAGGTGATGGATTCGAACCATCGAAGGCATAGCCAGCAGATTTACAGTCTGCCCCCGTTGGCCACTTGGGTAACCTACCACGCGAAGGGATGAAGATTAAGCCATGCCTTCCGGTTTTTCTCAAGTTGAAACTTTGCCTGCAGTTGCTCATGCCGCAGTTCGGCTTGACTTCGGCGGCGGCGTTCAGTTTGCTGAAATGCATGAACCAGCCCTTTCACGCCAGGTCATTCCAGATTTCCCGGCGTTCTTTTCTTTCCCGTTGCGCGCTCGCGGCGGCGGCAACGGGTCTGCCGTTGTGGTTCATCGAAAGAAATTCAGCCTTCGCGGCGGATGTGGCGACCAGCGCGCCCGGATTGCCCGGCCCGAACGACCGGCCCGGCGTCGCCTTGATCGGCTGCGGCGGCCAGGGGATGTTCGATGCCTTGAATGCCAGCGGCTATGGCGACATTCTGGCTGTCTGCGACGTGAATCAGGAACCGCTCGAAGCGGCGGTGCAAAAATTCACCAAGGACGGCAAGTCGCCGGATAAATACACCGACTTTCGCAAAGTTCTGGAGCGCGACGATATTCACATCATCGTCCAGGCCACGCCGGATCAC
>Ga0182030_10023511_pt1 | contig 11389 bp, 6 predicted proteins | sample 812S3MmetaG_FD_121299 | JGI IMG/M metagenome (GOLD analysis project Ga0182030, IMG submission 121299) | Permafrost microbial communities from Stordalen Mire, Sweden - 812S3M metaG (Illumina Assembly) | ecosystem: Environmental > Terrestrial > Soil > Wetlands > Permafrost | place: Sweden...
ATGATGTCGCACACTTCATCCACGGTGACGGGGCGGCCGCGGAATTCCTCGGAGATGATGGACAACGTGGCGGCCGAGGCCTTGGCGATGCCCAGGGCCAGGTGGCCGGCGGCGCGGCCCATGCTGATGATGATGTACCAGCGGGAGGTGGTGCGGGCGTCCTCAATCAAATTACGGACGATCTGCACGCCGTAATGACGGGCGGTTTCGTAGCCGAAAGTGGGCGTGGAGCCGGGCAGCGGGAGGTCGTTGTCAATGGTCTTGGGGACATGGGCGACCTTGATTTTGCCGCCGCTGCGCTTGGCGACGTGGCTGGCGGAAAAAGCCGTGTCGTCGCCGCCGATGGTGACGAGGGCGGTGACGCCGAGCTTATCGAGGACGTTGAAGACGTTCTGCATCTGCTCCTCGGACTTGGTGGGATTGGTACGGGCGGTACCAAGGATGGATCCCCCCCGGAGGTGAATGTCCTTCACGTCGCGGATGGAGAGGGGTTTGATCTGGGTGGCGTCGCCTTGGGCGAGATATTTGAATCCGTCACGGAAGCCGATGACTTCGTAACCCTGGTTGATGCCTTCAATGGTGGCGGCCGCAATGACGCCGTTCAATCCGGGCGCCGGACCGCCGCCCACCAAAATACCGAGTCTGCCTTTAATGCTCATGGTTTTCGATTATATAAGTTATGGGACCAAAGATGGGCATTTTGGACTTTGGGGAGAAAATTTCAATTCCATTCTTGCCACTTTCACACCACAATTTGCCAACTGAATGAAGCGCGCTGTATTTTTGGACCGCGACGGCACCCTGATCGTGGAAAAACACTATTTGCACCGGCCGGAGGATGTGGAGGTGTTCGCCGGCGCGGGCGCGGCGCTGAAGCGGTTGGCGGACGCGGGGTTCAAGCTGATTGTGGTCACGAACCAATCGGGGATCGGGCGGGGGTATTTCACGCTGGCGGACGCCGAGCGGGTCAACGAGCGGGTGGCGCGGGAATTTGGGCTGGCGGGGGTTCATTTTGAGAGGACATATATTGCGCCGGAGGCGCCGGACCAGCCGAGCCGCGGGCGCAAGCCCTCGCCGCAGTTCCTGTTTGACGCGCGGGACGAATTGGACCTGGACCTGAAGGAGAGTTTCATGGCGGGGGACAAGCTAATTGACTTGGAATGCGGCTGGAATGCGGGCGTGAAAAAGAGCATACTCGTGCGCACGGGCTACGGCGCGGGCGTGGAACGCGAATCGCCGGACAAGATTGTGGCGGCGGAAGTGGTGGATGGGCTGTCGGAAATGGCGGCGTGGATACTAAAACAACGTTAATCAGATTATGTGCGGCATCATCGGATATGTCGGAAAGAAAGCGGCTTCGCCCATCCTGCTGGAAGGGTTGCGGCGGCTGGAGTATCGCGGCTACGACAGCGCGGGATTGGCCGTGCTGGACAACGCAGACCTGCTGGTACGGAAGAAGAAGGGGCGGATCGACGAGGGCCTGGCGCGGTTGCTGGACACGGAACCGGTCGCGGGCAACGTGGGCATCGGCCATACGCGATGGGCGACGCACGGCATGCCCGCCGACGAGAATTCGCATCCGCACTTGGACGGCTCGGGCAAAATCGCCGTGGTGCACAACGGCGTGATCGAGAATTATGAGGCGCTCAAGCAGCAACTCGTGAAGGCGGGCCACAAGTTCCAGTCCACCACGGACACGGAGGTGCTCGCCCATTTGATCGGGAGCCATTACGAGGCGCTCCAGTCCGCGCGCGTGGCGCCGCGAATCGGGGCGGGCGGCAGAATTCACAAGAACGGCGCGGCGGAGACACCGCATCCGACCGGGGACATGCTCACGCAGGCGGTGTGCAATGCGTTGCGCGAGGTCATTGGGACCTACGGCCTGGCGGTGATCTGCCAGGATTTCCCGAACCTGATTGTCAGCGCGCGGCGCGGGTCGCCGATCATCGTGGGCATTGGCCAGGACGAGAATTTTGTGGCCAGCGACGCCAACGCGATCGTGGCCTACACGAAGAAGGTGGTTTACCTGAACGATTACGACGTGGCGACGGTGACGCCGGAGCGCCTGGACGTCCAGAACCTGGGGGCGGACACGGCGAACGTGCAGATCAGCAACCTGGAGTTTTCGCAGGAGGACGCGGTGCGGGGGAAGCACGCGCATTTCATGCTCAAGGAGATTCTCGAGCAGCCGCGGACGGTACAGAATGCCTTGCGGGGCCGGATTGACCTCGAGGCCGCGACGGCGAAGTTTGGCGGCCTGAACATGACGGCGGCGGAATTGCGGGGGATTGACCGGATCGTGATTGCGGCCAGCGGCACGAGCTGGCACGCGGCACTGGTGGGGGAATATTTGATCGAGGAACTGGCGCAGATCCCGGTGGAGGTGGAATTTGCCCACGAATTTTGCTATCGAAATTGTCCGCTGGAGAAGAACACCGTGCTGCTGGTGCTGTCGCAATCCGGCGAAACGGCGGACACACTGGCGGCGATGCGGGAGGCGAAGCGGCGGGGGCACCGGGTGCTGGCGATCGTCAACGTGGTGGGCAGCACGATTGCCCGGGAATCAGATGGCGGCATCTATCTGCATGCGGGGCCGGAAATCGGGGTGGCGTCCACGAAGGCGTTTGTGTCCACCTTGACGGTGCTGACGCTGCTGGCGATCCACCTCGGGCGGCTGCGCCAACTGGCGGCGCCGCGGGCGCGGGAGATTTTGCGAGGGCTGGAAGCGCTGCCAAAACAGATCGAGAAGATCCTGAGTCAGAACCCGGCGCTGAAGACGCTGGCGAAGAAATACGCGCAGTCGGAGGATTTTTTCTTCCTGGGGCGCGGGTGCATGTTCCCGATTGCGCTCGAAGGGGCGCTGAAGCTGAAGGAGATTTCGTACATTCATGCGGAGGGCTATTCGGCGGCGGAGATGAAGCATGGGCCGATTGCGCTGATTGACCCGCAGACGCCGACGGTGTTTGTGGTGCCCCAGGATGCGATGTACGAGAAGACACTGTCGAATCTGGCGATGATCCGGGCCCGGAAGTGGCCGATCGTGGCGCTGGCGACGGAGGGGGACAAGGGCATCAAGCGAGTAGCGGACTCGGTGATGTACGTGCCCAAGACGCTGGATCTGCTGTATCCGATCCTGGCGATTGTGCCGCTGCAACTGTTCGCGTACCACATCGCGGTGGCGCGGGGCTGCGACGTGGACAAGCCGCGGAACCTGGCCAAGAGCGTGACGGTGGAGTGAGGGAGGCAATGCTGAAAGATGAATGCTGAAGGATGAAGGGGTGATCTGCGGGTGATTGGATCAGCGTGCCGAAGAACGCCGGATGAGGCCGTCAAAAAAATATTTAGTTTGATTAGGTTTGATTGGGTCGGAGGGCTTGGAGTTGAAAAGTTGGATTTCTCAGTGGCCTTCGGAGCGGATGCGGAGGCGGAAAGCGTTGGAATGCAGGGGGATTCGGGAGTGCACGCGATGGGGCGGGATCGGGTGTCGGGGCGGGGACGGCCAGTTAAGGTTTGGGGCGAAAATGAGGAGTTTTGAGGTGGCCGTGTCTCGTGAGAGCACGGCTGTCAGTTGCGGTGCGGTGGCGGAACCGGGCACTGCGGTGGCCGGTAATGGACGCGTCTTGGTCCGAAGCGGGGAACGGGCAACGATTCACCGCCGAGGCGCAGAGGCGCAGAGGGGGAAGCCGCAGAACGCTAAAATGCTCCGGGCGATGCAGAGGCATCGTCTCGGCGGAAGCCCGGGAGGGGCGGCTGCGTCGTGGTGGCAGTCTCACGCTGCAAGCATGACACAAATCAGGACGAGGGTGTTAGTTAGCGGCTAACGGGAAAGCCGTAAGTGGTTGTGGAGGAATGAAATCCAATATGGGAAAAATGTTTTCTGCTGTTTTCGGTGGTATTCCTTTTCCCAAGGTTTGTCTGGCTAACCTCAGAAGCGTTTCGGGACCTTTTGAACCCATGATGATCGATCGCACGCTGGCACCCCTCCTCGGGTGCAGTCAATTTTGGGCATAAATGACACATCTCAATTTGGACTGTTAACGTTGCTGTTCCCGGACCCGAAAATATACCTTGTACGCATGTCTTCGGAGTGGTTCACTCGGCCTTGCAAGTGTCGGTACAACTTCTGCCAACGGCGAAAATGCACTTTTCGATCCGAGAAGTGCAGGTGCGGCGCTCATTTCATAAGGGTAGACCTTGAATTGTGGAGCCCTCTTTAGCCAAGGCCGGGCTCATCGACGCTTATCGTGGGTGAGATTTTCGAGGCGCCTTGCCACAAAATAACACTTAACTTTTCGCTGGACCAGACCGCCGTTGTCGCGTTCTGGTGCGCCACGCGGTCCACGTCACAGGTCGGCTGTGGCTCGGGTCAAAGTCGTTAGGCCACTTCACTCAATTGAAATTATTCGAGACATTATGAATTCTGGCGGGGACTTAGCGTTGGGTCTGCTGTTTCTAACCATGTGTCTATTATTCTACGTGTGCCTTTGTGTTCTTGGTTGTGCCGCCCGGCGAGCGACGACTTTGCCACGACGATTGATTTTTGCGCTCGTGCCAATTTTGGCTGGCTTGATCGGAGTTTTGGCACGAATTCCATGTGATTTTTGGCTCGGCTCTTTTCACTTGCGTGCCGATGTTGGCTGGCTGTTCATTGTGCCTTTGATCTCAGGCATCGCAGGACTTTTTGGAGTTAGACCTGAACCAGTGGTTTAACCTTGTCGCCGGAGTCGCCGCCGGACGGACGTCTGAATTCAAACGACAGATCGGTATTGATTATGTTCCATGACGTTAAGATAAAGGGGGATTCCGAGAGCCAAAACATGGGGCCAGGAGATTATGGAGTGGCATTGCATGAGTAAATCGCCGCGGCCCAACCAATCTCCGAAACCCTCAGCCGTTGGTGCTGCCCGATCCAATGCACGGTCCAGAATCCGGCGCGGCGGGACTCAGTTCTTGGACGTTTGATAGCACTATGCGACACATCAACGCAACAGAGTTTGGAATAATTGTTATTGTCGTAAAGAAGGCTTGTTTATGCGTTTAACCTTGTCGATATTTTTAAGCATCGTTGCACTACTATTAAGTGGTTGTGCCACGGACAAACGATCGCCAGAATCGGTGAGGGGATTCAGCGAAGCATCCTGTCCACCGGATAAGGCGTTGGTTTATCTTTATCGTGTCCGCCCTTGGTTTGGTCAGGGGGACGACATTTTGATGTGTGTTAATTATTTGCCAGCCGTATCACTAAAGGGGCACGAATATTGCCCTCTGGTTCTGAATCCCGGCCTGACGCAATTTGGACACGAGTATCGGAATATTATTCCACCCTACGGAATTCCTGCAAACACCAAAGATGTGGTGGACTTGCGAGTGCATTTGGAAGCTGGGAAAACTTATTATGTTGCCTATGGATTTTGGATAAGCCCGCTCCATCAACCAAACCCAACCATGGTGGTGGTTGATAGGGAGACTGGCACAAACGAAATGGCCGCGTGTTCGATCAAAAAACCGCTTTAAGCCTGTCGAAAAAAAACGGGACCCGTTTCAATTTTTAGAAAGGCCCTGAGTGACTCCCATGAGAATTAAAGCACATCTGATTAAGGTGGCGTTTATGCTTGGCATCTTTGGACTGACGGGATGCACGAGCCTGAACACGGCGGCCAAGGCACGAGGATCAGGGGAGCAAGTCACCTATGCGGCAACTTTCGAGGAGGTCTGGGCGGCCATGCCAGATGTAATAAAGGCTGCGGGTCTTGAGTATGCAAGCGCGAACCGCGATGAGCACATGTTTGGGCGATTATTATCGACGCGATCGCATGGATTTTCTTCGTGCTTATGAGGCATATCGTCGCGCACAAGAGCAGAGCCCGAGAAACTGGGTCCAGAGACGCCAGCGAAGCCGAAATGGAAATTTTGGTGATTGAATATGACCACGCCGTCCAATCCATCACCGGAGCGATCCGCCGTTAACCCACATTAAGAAACAAGAGGCCCCTCAATCAAGAGGGGCCTCTGCTGTTTAAAGTCGAAAATTACTTCTTCGCTGCTCTCACCTTGGCCCAGCGGGCCTTGGCCGCCGCAGCCATCGCGGCCCTTCCCGCGGCACTCATCTTCCGACGCGCCTTCTTCTCAGGTCTAACGGCAGCGCCGGGCTTAGCCTTGGCAGCATTGACCTTGGCCCAGCGCAGTTTTTGAGCCGCAGCGATTCTGGCACGTCCCGCAGCACTCATCCCGCCTTTCTTGGCAGGTTTGGGGGCTTCTGGAAGAGTCGCCGGGGCCGGCGCGGCTTTGGTTCCGCTGACTAAAGCAGCGAGTTGATCTTCCAAGCCAGCGATCTTTTCTTTGAGATCCGCGGCTCGGCGTAATTGAGTTGATGTCAGGTTTAATGTACTCATTGCAGGTTAATTAAAGCACTTGTTCCATGTTATGGAAAGCACAAAGTTAGGGGGGTGTGTGGCAAGAATAAGCGTCAGTTGGATCGGGGGATAAAGCCAGGCACGCCGGTCCCAACGACGGAGTTGAACCGGATGCCGGTCTTGATGTTGTCCCGAATCTCCCGCATGGCGTCTTCAGGCAGGGCCGAGATTTCGAAATTCTCCCGGATATGGTCAAGGGTGGTCGAGGTAGTCAAGAAGGCGGTTCCGCGCTGGACGGCCCAGGCCAGCGCAACCTGAGCCGGGGTCTTGTGGATGCGTTGTGCGATGCTTGTGATTACCGGATCGTCCACTACTCTGGGCTTCATGGCATGTCCCAAGGGTGCAAACGCCTGCACCACTATCCCATGCTCCCGGCAGAAATCGACCAGTTCCCATTCGGGGAGATAGGGATGGGACTCGACTTGGACCGCGGCAGGCTTGATTCGCGAAACCGCAACGATCTCTTTCAACTTTTCCAAGGTTATGTCCGACAAGCCAATCGATTTGCACCGTCCGCTGTCCACCAGGTTCTCCAAGGCCTGCCAAGTCTCAACCAACGTGACCCCGGAGTCATAGACCACCTGGCCGTGCTCGTCCCGCGGATCTTGCTCATCTCCCGGTCGAAATGCAAACGGCGTATGGATAATGTAACAATCGACATAGTCTATTTGCAGTCGCCGGCAACTCGCATCGAAGGCCGGCCTGACCCGCTCGGGACGATGATTCGTGTTCCATAGCTTCGTGGTAACGAAGACGTCCTCCCGCTTGATCGCCCCCGCCTTGAACACCTCCTGCATGGCCTCGCCAATCGCCGTTTCATTCCGGTAGCGTTCCGCACAATCAAAGTGTCGGAACCCCACTTCCAATGCAGTTTTAACAGCTTGCCTGGTCACGAGGGGATTAGGGATTAGAGTGCCAAACCCCACCGCTGGCAGTGCACCAGATCCGTGGGCGAGAGGAATCCTTGTATATCGAATTGCGTCATTGGTCATAGCGTTCATGCTCCTTGGTTTGGGTCCAGCCGTCCTATCGGCGGTGGACCGCCGCACGGTAACCTCGCTTGATGGCGGAATCAACCCACTCTTTGCAAAACTGCCGAAACGCCCGCGGAAACGCGTTAAAAGACCGATAGGCAGGCACCCCTTCCCGCTGGTTTTCCTGTTTCAATGGACCACGGGGGAATGGAGCAACTTGAAGTCACCAATGGTGACTTCAAGGTTGGACGCGGCGGCGGGATTGCTCCACCACGCTTAGCGGATCAATTTTGATCCACCGCAGCCAGATCAGGACCTTCAGCCAGGAAAGGGGGTCGCGAATCATGCGCACTTTTTTCCCTTCCTGAAACGAACGCGAACGGTAGTTCACGGGCAGTTCGATGGGGTGATAGCCCTTACGGACCAGTTTGACCAGCAGTTCGTAATCGAAGTCGAAGCGGTTGCATTGAAATTCCAAGCCGGTAAGGCAGTCGCGGCGAAAGACCTTGAACATGGTGAAGGGATCGCGCAGCCGCTGCCGGAAGAGCACGTTGACGAGCGTGGTGAAAGTCCAGTGGCCGCAGTTGACGAACAAACTCAGAAAATGCTGGCCGGTAAATTGCCGCATCTTGAGGACGTTGCGGCCGCCGTGCCGGGAGCCCAGCACGAACGCCCCGCGGCCAGAGAGCAGTTGCTCCAGCAGGGCGTCGTAATCTTCCAGGTCGTATTCCAAATCCGCGTCCTGGATCAGCACATAATCGCCGGTGGCCGCCTGCAAGCCGGCGCGCACGGCATGGCCCTTGCCCTGCGGCCGGTCCTCAAAAATGACCGTCACCCCGGGAGTGTTCTGATATTTGCGGACGGCTTCGCGGGTGCCGTCGGTGGAATTGCTTTCCACCACTACGATCTCCAGCTGGAGGCCCGGCAATTCCTTGTGCTGGAGAGATTGCAACAGGGTCTCGAAGGTCGCCACTTCGTTATAGGCCGGCACAATTACCGACAGCACCGGCTTCTCCCGCACCGGCGCCTTGCGAGCAAAGGCCATGATGCCGCTGGCCACGATCCGGTGCTGCCGCATTTGCAGCCGCCGCGGCAACACCCGCGCGGCCAGATTCAGCACCGGCGTCACGAGCGGAACCCGCACCCGCTCAAAGTGCTTCCGGATGTAATCAAAGGTGAGGATCTTCCAGCCCGGCTGAACCACCACCTCGCGGAACCCAGACCGGAACAGCGCCGTTTGCAGCGTTTGCCGGTCGAAATAAGTCAGGTGCTCGGCCTTGAATTCCATCCATTTCTGCCGCAGGAAGCGGGCCGACCAGGAGTCCAGCGACGGCGTGGCTACAAACAGCGTGCCGCCGGGCTTGAGCACGCGGTGAATTTCGCGGAGGAACTCCAGCGGCGAGCGCACGTGTTCCAGCACGTCGGCAATTACGCACAGGTCATATTGGTCGGACGGCAGCTTCAGCCCCGCCAATTCCCCGTGCAGCACTTCGCCGTTTTTCAGGCGGCCCTGCGCCGTGGCGCAGGCGGCCGCGGCATAATCGACGCCGGTCACCTGCCAGCCCGCCGATTCCGCCTGCATCAGGAAGTCGCCGTCGCCGCAGCCGATTTCCAGCAGCCGGCCGGTGGCGGTTCCGTGATAGCGGCGGATTTCCGAAAGGTACAAGCCGGCGGTGGCCGCCTTGATCTCCCGCAGCGCCTGCCGGCTGGCGCTGTTTTCGCTGCCCAGGAAATAGTTGGCATTGTAAATCCGCGCCAGCTCCGCGTCACTGGGCTGGGGATTAAAAAAGACCAGCCCGCAATCCTGGCACCGGATCACGCGGCAATCGCACGTGGAAAAGAGGTAATAGATCTTGTTGCCGCCACACACGTGGCAGGTCTTGGCCAGTGGCCGCTGGGTCGGTTGGAAGTTCAGCTTTGGTGATGGAAAATCCGGGTTCATCATTCTCGTCTTGCCCTGGCGTGGCGCCGTTCCCTGCGGGCGCAAACAAGGCCGGCGATCGCCAGCGCCGCCGTGCCCGCCGCCGCCAGCCAAAATAAAGTGGCCGCCGCCCGCCAATGCGCCGGACGGTAGGTGAATTCAACATGATAGTCACCCCCCCGGTCAAGATATACCCCCTTGAAGGCCCGGTTGACCGTCAGGACCGCCTTGGGCGCGCCGTTGGCCATGGCCGTGAACACCCTCGCCTGCCCCTCCGAGAGACAGACGATCCCGGCGGAGGGGGCGTGAACATCAAACGCCGTTGAATTGGCGCGCAATTGGTAATTCGTTGCCGCGACCACCACGGCGTTGGTGGTGGTCGTCAATGGCCCCAAGCCCGGCTCGGTGGCGATTTCCTCCGGCGTGAGCGCGGCGAGGGGCTGCCGCCCGTCCGCCGCCAGCCGCCGGATAAATTCGCCGGTGGTTGCGATGGGCTCCACTTGGTCCGTGAAATAGGCGCGCGGCCAAACCTCCGGATTTTCGATCACCGTGAAATCGCTCCGGTCCGTCACGCGCCAATCGGCGCCCGGCGGCGGCGCCAGGTTCGTCGGGCCGAGCAGGTATTTGACGTTTAGCAAATTCAACAGCGGCTGGGCCGCCACGGGGTCCTTCACCTCGAGGATCCACACAAAGGCCAGCTTCATGCCGGGAAAGTTTTGCAGCAAATCCAGGTAGGCGGCGCTGGTCAGGGGGGCGCAGGAACGGATGTCTTCCAGCCCGTAAACGGCCGCATAATCCCCGTACAAATTATACTGCATTCCCACCACGCGAAACGGCCCGGTCCGGTCGGTCTTAATCCGGTCGATCGCCGGACTGGACGCGTCCAGCGCCAGCCGCGGACCCACGAGCAGAAGCAGGCTTCTTTCGCCGAAAGCATAAATCCCAAACCGGAACTGGGCGGCCAGGCCGAGGAGGAGAATCACCGTCCATCCCGCGGCGGAGATTCGCAGTCCTCGGCTGTGCCACCAGGCGAACAGCGCCGGCGCGCCGAGCGCTCCGGCCCCGGCACACAGAAAATAGTGCCAGGGCATCGCCTGATGCTGAATGCCGAAATCATACGCTGCCAGCATCCCGGCAAAGACCAGCGCCACCCAAATAAAATCCAACGCCAGGCGTCGGGAATTCCGCTCCTGCGCCAGCGCCTTGAATCCATAGGCGGCCTGGAGAGTGAGATGAATCACCAGCACATAGGAAAAATCCACGTCAGTGTGCCCGTCCCGGTTCAAAAAGGGAATGCGCACCAGAAGCGAGGCCGGCACCCACCCGAAAATACATCCGGCCCACAGGACCACGGCCGCGGTGTTCACCCAAAAGAACCGCTCGGTTTTCAGTTGCCGCCAGTGCAAGACCGAAAGCACGCAGCCGCACAACACGAGCAGGCTCGTTCCCGGGGCCACGGCCGGAAAAGCATCGTTCGGCCGCAGCAGCAGGTACAGGAGATCATCAAATGCACCCGGCAGAAACCGGGCCGGGAGCTGGTGGATGCGCACTTCCGCATGCGCGGTGAAGGCACCATCCAGCGCCCCAAAAAACGACATCCAGACCGGCGCCGTGAGTCCCAAAAACAGCCCCGCGGCCACGGTCATCCGCCCCAGCACCGCCCCCCACTCGGCCGCCCCGCGGCACCCTGCCAAAGCCCAGGCCACCGCCGCCAGGTTGAGCGCCCCAATCACCAGCACGGCCGGTTCCACGTGCCCGCCGCAGAAACATCCGACGTTGGCCCACAGCCACACCAGCCCCCAGCCAATGGCGGGGCGCGCTTTCCGGCCCAGCAGTTCCAGCGCCGACAACAGGACCCATGGGGCATAGCAAAAGACAAAAAAGACCTGGTGATTGTTGATGTAAAAAAAGGCCCCGCAATACGCCGCCGCCGCGGCAAAAACCAGCGAAAGCCCGGGACTCCCCAGCCGCCGAAGCACCAAGAGCCCGAACCCGGCGCAAAAAAGAAACTTCGCGATGAGATATTTCAAGTCCCACGCCCACGCGGCGCCGCGGCCGAAAATGACCACCAGTTGCAGCGG
>Ga0182030_10023512_pt1 | contig 11389 bp, 10 predicted proteins | sample 812S3MmetaG_FD_121299 | JGI IMG/M metagenome (GOLD analysis project Ga0182030, IMG submission 121299) | Permafrost microbial communities from Stordalen Mire, Sweden - 812S3M metaG (Illumina Assembly) | ecosystem: Environmental > Terrestrial > Soil > Wetlands > Permafrost | place: Sweden...
GCCAGACGGCCGGGATGACGACCATCCGCCTGGCGGTGCGGGACCCGGAGGAACGAGCGTGGTGGCGGCGGCTGTTGGAGAAAACCATCAGTCTGGTGCCCAACTGCAATGCAGTTCCCCAGACGCCCTGATGGCCAAGGTGGCACAGGAGGTTAAGCCAACTCGAAGCGTGAAAAAACCGCCTTAAAACCCCGGAACAGAGCGCCACAGCGGCCACGCCGCCAGGCGCCATGTGGTGCCGCGCGCCTCAAGGGACAAATCGCTCCCGAGAGCGAGCCGGTGGGATCTGCTCAAATCTCGTGACCAACTGAATAGTTACGGCTAAGACTTGTTGGTGCCTGATGGACAACCGCGAGTGAAGGCTGTAGAACCCGGAACCCCGCCGCGGCTCAGGATAGCGTTGGCCGGTTTAGCGAAGGCAGGCCCGACCGGCCGTCCGTACCAGCCCCCGACCGATTCGAACCAACGCAACAAAGGGGCGGATTTGCCAAGGTGGACCACGGGGGTTACCCTGGCCGGGATGAAAACTCCAACGAGAGCGTGTTTGGTGCTGATGGCGGCGCTCGCGTTCGTCGCGGCGCGGGGGGCGGAGATCAAAGCACCGCCTCTGGCGACCTGGACCCTCAAGGGGCCGCTGCCCACGACCCCCCAGCGACTCGACGAGACGCTGCCGCTCTCCGATCAGACGAACCGGTCCGGCTGGACGCGGGTGGAGGCATTTTGGGACGAGTTCAACGGCACCGCCCTCGACAACAACAAGTGGGCGCGCGGTTTGGACTGGTGGACCGGCCGCCAGCCTGCTTGGTTCAATCCGTCGAACGTCACCGTCCAGGGCGGGGAGCTGCGCCTGGCGATGCGGCGTGACACACCGCCCGCCGGGCTCGTGCGCCAGGGTTATACCAACTACTCGTCCGCGGCGCTGCACAGCGTCGCGCGGGCCGGCTACGGCTATTACGAAATCCGGTCGCAGGCGATGGGCTCGGCGGGATCGAGCGCCTTTTGGTTTCAGGTGGAGGAAACACCGGGTTGGCTGACGGAAATCGACGTGTTCGAGTTGTGCGGCCGGGGGGCGGTCCAGGAGCGGGTGTACAACATGAACGCCCACGTCTTCCGCGCGGCGGGGGTGGAGGGCCATTGGGACAACCACGCCGAGTGGGCCGCGCCGTGGCGCTGGGCGGACGGCTGGCACGTGTTCGGGTTTGAATGGGGGGCGGAGGAACTGCGGTGGTATGTGGACGGGGTCCTGCTGCACACGCAGGCCAACACGCACTGGCACAACCCGCTCTTTCTGATCTTCGACAGCGAGACGATGCCGGAATGGTTCGGCATGCCGGTTGATGCGGATCTCCCCTCCACCTTCCGCATCGATTACGTCCGGGCCTGGAAAAAGCGCGGGCCTTGACGCGGATCAAGGCGCCAGGCGGGAGATCCGGCAGAATGAGCCCATGAATGATTGCATTGAGACGATGATGGAGGAGCACGAGCTCATCGTGCGGGTGCTGGCTTCGCTGCGGGAGATGGCGGGGCAGTTGCGGGATGGGACCGCGGGAAGCCGCCGGGACGCGGCCGATTTCGCCCGGTTTTTTCGGGAGTTTGCCGACCGCTGCCACCACGGCAAGGAGGAGGATCAGTTGTTCCGGGAGATGGTGGCCTCCGGGTTCCCGCAGGAGAGCGGCCCGATCGCGGTGATGCTCTCCGAGCATGACGCGGGGCGGCGCGAGGTGGGGGCGTTGCGGAGGATCGGCGACGGGAACGGCCCGCTGACCGACGCGGACCGGGACGAGCTCATCGCCAGCGCGGAGGCGTTCGTGCCGCTGCTCAACCTCCACATCCACAAGGAGAACAACATCCTCTACCCCATGGCCAGGACCGCGATCCCGGGCCGCAAACTGGCCGAGCTGAACGAATCCTGCGCCCGGTTTGACCAGGAGGTGATGGGTCCCGACGAGGTGGCGGGTTTGCACGCCCTGGCGGAGGATTTGATCCGTCGTTACCCGGCCGATCCGGAGGTCCTCGCGGTGCCGGGCGCGTGCGGGGGTTGCGGCGGTCACTGAACGGGCGTCCCGTTCTTGCTCCCGGGGGGGCGTCAGAACCCCGGATCCTCAATGGGCTTCGAGCGCGCCTCCAGGCCCAGCCTCTTCGCCACCGGTTCCACCACGGCCGCCTGTCCGATGAAGACGAAGGAGAGGTTTTCCAGCGGGTAATAGCGATCGATGACCCGGCGCGCGTCGGCCACGGTCACGGCATCAATCCGGGCGAACCAAGTGTCGATCCACGTGCGGTCCAGGCCGTAGAGCTCCAACTCCGCGATGGTGGCAGCGATTTGGTCGTTGGTCTCGAACTGGGTTGGGTACAGGCCCTTCAGGTAGGCCTTGGCCGACTTGAGCTGCTCCGCGGTGAGGCCGTGCTCGTGCAGGCGCTTCAGCGTTTCCAGCGCGAGGTCCATGGCGCGGCCGGCCGTTTCGTTCGGGGTGTAAGAGGAGATCGCAAACGGCCCCGGAAGGCGCAGCGGGGTGAACCCGCTCGATGCCCCGTACGTGAGCCCCGACTGGATGCGGAGCTCCGAGTTGAGCATGGAGGTGAACCGGCCGCCGAACAGGGTGTTCACCACTTCGATCGGGACCCGGTCGGGGTTGGTGAACGCCAACCCGAGATTGCCAAACCGGAAGAACATCTGCGTCGCGTCCGGTTTGGCGACGATGAGCGCCCGCCGGCCGCGCGCGGGGTCCGCAGCAGGGAGGAGGGCGGGGGGCGCCACGCGCGCGGTCCAGCCGCCGAACGCGGCGCGGAGCCGCGCCTCCATCACTGGAGCGGAGAAGTCGCCCGCGACGGCGAGGATCATCTGGTTGGGTGCGTAGCGCTCCTGGTAGAAACGGACGACGTCCTCCCGGGTGACCCGGGCCAGGCTCGTTTCGGTGCCGCCCACCGGACGGCCGTAGGGGTGGGAGCCGAACAGCGCGCCCATGAAGTAGCGGCCGATGACCTGCCCGGGCACCGCTTTCTCCTCCTTGATTCCGTCCACTGACTGCCGCACCAGCTTGGTCAGTTCGTCGGCGGGAAACGCCGGGTGCGTGAGCGTTTCGGCCAGGAGGTCCACCACGGCGTCGAGGTCGGTCTTGACGAACTCGCACGAACCCGAGGCGCGGTCGAGGCCCGCTCCCGCGTCCAGGGTGGCGCCCACAAAGTCGAGGTCGTCGGAAATCTGGGCCGCGCTGCGCGTGGCGGTCCCCTTGCGCAGCAAGCCCGCGGTGAGCGAGGCGAGTCCCTCCTGCCCGGCAGGGTCCCCGGTCGCGCCGCCGGTCCGCATTACCCAATGGACGGTGATGAGAGGCAGGGCCGGCCGCTCGACGAGGAGCAGTGTGATGCCGTTCTCCAGTTTCGTCGGGTGGTACTCGGGCAGGCGGAGGGCGGGTTCGCCCGCGGTCGCGGGGCGGGTGGGGACCAGCGCCGCGACGGCCAGGCACGCGGCGGGGAGCAGGTGGCGAATCATCATGGGAAGGTGGTGCGGCTTCGGGCGGCTGGGCTGATCTCAGGGTGCGGTCTTGGCGTCCGGTTTTCCCGCCGGTTTCTCCGGGACGAGAACCGCCACCGTCCGGTTCTTCGGTGTGAAGTACTTGCGGGCGACCCGCTGGACGTCCTCGAGGGTCACCGCCCGGATGCGCCCCGGGGCCTCGAACAGCCGGTGGTAGTCCCCAAACAAGACGTCGTAGGTGCCGAGGGCGTTGGCTTTGCCGTCGATCGTCTTCATCGTCCGGTAGAAGTCCGCCACGGCGGTGTTCTTCGCCTTTTGCAATTCACGCGCGGTCACGGGCCCGGTCTGGAGTTTTCCGAGTTCCGCCTCCAACAAACCCTCGACCCGCCCGACCGGCACCCCGTCGCGCGGCTGGATGTCGAACAGGAAGACGAAAGGATCCAAGTGCGGCGACTGCCCGCCATCCACGGAGACCGCCACCTGCTCCTCGTCCACCAGCCGGCGGTAGAGGCGGGAGCTTTCGCCCTTGAGCAGGATGTAACTGGCGACCTCGAGGGGGACATAGTCGTCGTTGGTCGCGGCGGGGGAATGGTAGGCGACTTGGAGGGAGGGGAGTTGGGCGAACTTGACGAGCTGGACGCGGCGCTCGCCCATCTGTTCCGGCTCGGTGGTGGTGACGGGTCGCGGAGCGGGCTGCGCGCGGATCGGTTCGAGGTACTTGCGGGCGAGCCGCATCACGGCGGTGGTGTCAAAATCCCCCACGATCACCATCTCGCAGTTGTTGGGGGCGTAGTAGGTCTTGTAATAATCGACCAGGTCCTGGCGCTGCCAGTGCTCGATATCGACCATCCAGCCGACCACGGGCCAGTGGTAGGGGTGCGCGTTGAAGGCGGCGGCCATGAGCTGCTCGCCCAGCAGGTTGTGGTCGTTGTTCTCGACACTCAGCCGCCGCTCGTTGGCCACCACGCCCCGCTCGCTCTCCACCATTTTCGGATCAAAGGAAAGGTCCCGGGTCCGGTCGGCCTCGAGGTCAAAGATCAGCGGCAGCGCGGACGGGGGGAACCAATCCTGGTAAACGGTGAGGTCCTCGCTGGTGTAGGCGTTGTTGCGGCCGCCGTTGTCCTCCATGGCGCGGTCGAACATCTTGGGTCCGTATTTCCGCGCCCCGTTGAACATCATGTGCTCGAAAAAATGCGACAGCCCGGTGATCCCCGTGTGTTCGTTGCGGGAACCGACGCGGTGGAGAAAATAGAGCGCCACGCTCGGGATGGAATGGTCCTCGAGCAGGAGAATTTTCATGCCATTGTCGAGCTGGCGAGTCTGGACATCGAACTGCTGTGCGTGGACGGTGGCGGTGAGCGCGGCCAGACAGACCGGGAGCCAATGGCGCAGGGCGGGGGAGGGTCTCATGTGATTGGTTGGGGGTGGGCGGCGGCAGCTCACGTGATCTCCGGCACAACGAACGGCGCGCGATATTCACGCGTCAACATCCGGTTGGCCGCCTCGTTGCCGGTGAAGCGTTCCGTCCGGGGATCCATCGCCAGCGCGACGCCGAGGGTCAGCGGGCTCCGGCGCAGGTCCACCAAGTTGGCCCCCAGGTGCGTCTCCATCCGGCCGAGGGCTTCGCCGAGGGCGCCGTCGGCCCGGATCGCCTCCCGGATCTCCTCCGGCGGGCGAGGTGCGCCCAGGCGGTGCGAAATGTTCCCGGTATGGCAGAGGGCGCTGGAGAGGTGGCCTTCGAGCACGGGAGCGTGGAGCTCCTCCGTCCGGCGGCTCCGCACGGCGGCAATGAAGTTCGCGAAATGCGCCGCGCCGTGGTCATGGCGCCCGGCGAAGCTCATGAATTCGCGCCCGTCCCGGTCGAAGGCGCGCGCGCTGTTGGCGTCGTCCGGGATGATCAGCCAACCGCCTTCGCACTCGACCTGCACACCGATGCTGGCACCGTGGTAACGGTCCATGGACCCCGCGCCGGGCTTAGCCGGGAGCCCGCGAACCTCAAAGAGGAGCGGGGCTGCCGGGTAGTCATGCAGCACGATCTGCGTGTTCGGGGTGGTGCCGTCGTCCGCGTAACCGAGCCGGCCTCCGACGCTGAGGATGCGCGGGGAAAGGGCGGCCTCGCCCAACGCCCACCGGGCGAGATCCATCTGGTGGATGCCTTGGTTCCCCAGGTCGCCGTTGCCGGTGGGCCAGACCCAGTGCCAGTCGTAATGGAGTTTGTTGCGGCGCAACGGCTCGCGGGGCGCGGGGCCGCACCAGAGGTCGTAATCAACCCGAGGGGGAACCGGTTGGGGACCCTCCGTGCGGCCGATCGAGGGCCGCGGCTTGTAGCAGGTGGCGTGCGCCACGCGGATGCGTCCGAGGTGCCCCTCCCGGAGCCAGGCGAACGCCGCTGCGATGTTGAGGCTGGAGCGGCTCTGTGTCCCTGCCTGGACGATTCGTGCGTGGTGGCGCGCGGCCACCACGAGCTGGCGTCCCTCCCAGACGTTGTGTGAAACCGGCTTTTCCACATAGACATCCTTGCCGGCCTGGATGGCCCAGATCGCGGCGAGGGAGTGCCAGTGGTTCGGGGTGGCGATGCTCACCGCGTCGATGGCGGGGTCGGCGAGCAGATTGCGCAGATCGGTGTGCAGGGCCACCGACTCGCCCGCGGCGCGGCACTTGGCGGCCTCGCGGTCGAGCACGGCGTGGTCCACGTCGCAGAGGGCGGCGATGCGGGCGCCCGGCACGGCGCGCAGCCCCGCAATATGGTCCGCGCCGCGGCTGTTGAAGCCAATGACGCCGATCCGGATCGTGTCATTGGCTCCCCGGACCCGCTCCGGGGCCTCCGCGCCGGCCACCCACACTGCCCGCGGAGCGAGCGCGAGGGAGGCGGCGGCGAGGGTCCCGCGGAGGAAACGGCGGCGGTTGATCTGGCTCATAAGCTTCGTTCTGCGGCGGCGGCAGGCGGCCTTGCCACTCTGCCGCAGGCGGGTCCGCGGGTCAACCATTCGCGCGACCGGGGCGGCGGCGGCCCTCGCGGCTCCAGGGAGGCCCGGCACCCCTCCGCGACCGGCGGATTTGGATTGCGAACGCGCCGGTGTTTCCCTACAAAAACGGAGGATGTCCACAACCCGAAAACGTACTTCCCCGGGTGCCTCCGCCGTCTTTGACTTGGATCAATTCCTGGCGACCCGCACCGAAACAGTCAACCGTGCCCTCAACCGGTTTCTGCCCGGCGGGCGCGTCAAGCCGGCGACGATGCACCAGGCGATGCGTTACTCGCTCTTTGCCGGCGGCAAGCGGATGCGCCCCGCGCTCTGTCTGGCCGCGGCCGCCGCGTGCGGTGGTGACGAGGCCGAGGCGTTACCGCTGGCCTGCGCCGTGGAGTGCATCCACACCTACTCGCTGGTGCATGATGATCTGCCGGCGATGGACAACGACGACTACCGGCGGGGGAAGCTCACCAACCACAAGGTGTTCGGCGAAGGCATCGCCGTGCTCGCCGGTGATGCCCTCCTCACCCAGGCCTTCGAGATCGCCGCCCAGGCGCGCGGTTGGCCCCGGTACCCGCACAAGGAACTCATCCTCGAGCTGGCGCGCGCCTCCGGTTCCCTCCAGTTGATCGCCGGCCAGGTGGCCGACCTGGAGGCGGAGGGGAAGAAGATCCCGACCGCGCAGCTCCGCTACATCCACGAGCGCAAGACCTCCGCGCTGCTGTGCGCCTCGGTCCGGCTCGGCGGGATGAGCGCCAACTGCACCCCGGCGCAACTGGAAGCCCTCACCCGTTTCGGCTACAACGTCGGCCTGGCCTTCCAGGTGATTGACGACATCCTGGACCTGACGCAGACAAGTGAGAAGCTCGGGAAGACGGCGGGGAAGGACACGAAGGCGCAGAAGGCGACCTATCCGGCGATCGTTGGGTTGGAGAAATCCCGCCGCATCGCCGCGCAGCTCACGGGTCGCGCTTACGACGCGCTCAAGATCTTCCGGGGTCAGGCACCCGCGCTGGAAGCCCTGGCCGCCCACCTCCTGAAACGGGATCGGTGACGGGGCGGATGGTGAGGGGCCGGCGGACACGAACGGCCCGCCCGGTCACTCCGACTCCGCGTCCAGGGCGTTGTCCACATGTGAGGGGGCCGCGCCCCCGCCGGCATACCGGCGGAGGTACTTCAGCGCCACCACCAGATCCTTCGGCAGCGGGGCGGTGATCGTGAGCAACTCCCCCGAAACCGGGTGCGGCACGACCACGCGCTCCAAGTGGAGGGCGGGAGTCCCCAAGAGCGGCCGTTCCTCGGCCTCCCCTTTCAGGCGGTAGTTGTTCTTGAGCCGGGAGAGCAGGAGGGGGCGTCCGCCATAGTTGCCGTCGCCGCAGACCGGCAGCGCGGTTTTGCGGAGATGGACGCGGATCTGGTGCGGACGGTCGGTGAGAGCCTCGCACTCAAGCAGGGTCCAGGCGGAGAATCTCTCCCGCACGCAGACCACGGTGGAGGAGCGCTTCCCGTGGTCGGGATCGATGCGGAATTGGCCGGGCTTGGTCGGATGCGGCCCGATCGGAGAGGTGAGCTCGAGCCGATCCTCCGTGGGGCGGCCTTGGACGATCACCGCATAGAAGCGCGCGGGCGTGGCGGATCCGAAGAAAGCCTCGAGGGCGGTCAGCGCCGCCTTGTTCTTGGCCAGCAGCAGCACGCCGCTGGCCTCGGTGTCGACGCGGTGGGCGGGGCGGAGCCAGGAGCGGCCGGGGAGCAGGGACCAAGGCTTGCCCGCCGCAATGCCCTCGTGGAGCAAGTCCACGAGGCCGACCCGGTCAGGTTCCGCCCCCTTGCTGAGCACCGGTGCGCCGGGCGGCTTCGCCAGCGCGAGGAGGTGCTCATCCTCGAAAAGGACGGGGATTTCCCAGAACCCCTCCGGCGGGGACAGCTTGATGGTCGCGCTCAGGATTTGCGGGCTCCGCGGCCGGCGCCAGCCGGGGCACCCTGGGCGGGGGCCTGCTGAATGATGGCGGAGCGTACGTTGCGGCTGAACTCCTGCTGGAACCAGTTCTGGAAGGCTTCCTGCTGGCGCTGCTGCCGCACCGCCCCGGAATAGCCGACGATCTCGGCTTTGAGGCGCGTCTCATCGACCGGCATCTTTGCCTTCACGAAAACGATCGCGCCGCCCTCGGGCGTCCATTGGAACCCGCTGACCTTGCCCGGGGTGGTGCTGAAGGCGAGCTGCTTGAGCAGGTTCAGGCTCAACTGGTCGGAGAGCTCCGGCAGCGCGCGCGTGCTGATGGAGAACGGCGGCAGGCTCTGCGGCTTGAGCTTGGCCTCGGCGCAGAGGGTGTCGAAACTCTTGCCCTGGGCCAGTGCGTTGGTGAGGCCGGTGTAAAAGGAAAACCCGTTCTGGCGGGCCAGATTCTTCGCCTGTTCGGCGCGGAAACCGGCCACCACCCGGTCGCGGATGGTTTCGAGCGGGGGAATCTCGCTCGGGATGCGTTTGCCGAACGCCATCACGTAGAAGGCGTCGCGGCCGCGGTAGGCGCCGGAGATCAGGTTCTCAGGGCCGAGGGTGAACACCGATTTGAGGAAGTCCTCGTTCCCCTCGAGATCCTTGGGCGCGCTCTCCCGCGAGAACGGCTCCAGCACCTGCACGGGGAGGCCGTGGGCTTTCGCCGCGGCGTTGAAGGCCTCGACGGTGGGCTGCGGCGAATCGACCAGCGGCCGGGCGAAATCATTGGCGGCACGGTGGGCGAAATTGGACGCCTGTTCCCGCACGATTTCCTCGCGGATCCGTTTCTTGATCTCCTCGGGCGTCTTCGCGTCCTTGAAGGTGTTCGTGCCGATCCGCTGGTAGTTCACCTCCACGAGATCGTTCAGGTTGGTCTTGGCCAGCAAGGCCTCGGCCTGCGCGAGGTAGTTGGTGATGGGGATCAGGACCGCGCTGACTTGCAGGCGCTCGGGGATGCGGTAGGTCGCCAGTTCGTTGGTGTAAAATTGCTGGATAGCGTCCGGCGTGACGGTGACGGCGGCGAGGAAGTTGGTGGCGTCGAAGAACAGCACCTGGGTCACCAACTCCTGGTGCTCGCGCTCGTAGAGGCCGCGGATTTCGCCGGGGGTGGTGAACTTGCCGCTGACGCCCACCGTGGCGACCAACTCCTGGAGGCCGAGATAGTGGTGGACGAACCGCTCGAAATCCCCCATGGAGAAGCCCTGGCTTTCCAGCACCTTCGCCAGTTCGGGGGCGGAATTGATGCCGGTGCGCTGCAGGGACCGGATCATCTCGCGGGCCAGGTCGGCGGCGCGCTCGCCATCGATGTGGATCCCCGCCAGTTCCTGCCGGCGGCTGAGGAAGGCCCATTCGAGAGTCTCGCGGTCGATGGTCTGCCGCGCCTGTTCGTCCGGCCAGCGCCCGCTGGTGATCAGATACCGCAGGTTCACCTCCCGGTAGGCGTTGAGGAACTCGGTCTCGGTGATCTTCCGGCCATGGATCGTCCCATAGTCCACCGGCCCCCGCTCCCGCGAGTTGTTCATCCGGGCGTAGGGGGAGAACATGACGACGAAGCTGACAATCGTAAACGTGATGATCACGCCCCAAAGCCAGGTCTGATGCTTTCGAATGGTCCCAAACATATGTTCAATTCACTTAGGAAAAGGCAGCCTAACCGCGGGGCGTGACCGGGGTCAAACTCAAAATGCCGGCGGTGACGCCGGAATCCCGGCGCGGCGCCGGGGAAAAGGGCTCAAAAACCACCTTTACAAGGCCGGAGCCCTTTGCGACCCTCGCCGCCATGTTGAAGAGTTTTCTGCCAGTTTTGGGTTTGCCACTGCTGCTGGCGGGTTGCGCCACCGAGTTCACGAACCTGACCCCCCAGCAACAGGAAAAGGCCGCGAACAACCGGTACACCGTTGAGCTCGCGCTCGACAGCAAGCGCCAGACCGTGCGGTGGGACAGCATCCGGCCGGCGATCATCATCGGCCAGCAGAGCTTCCCCATGCACCCGACGGCCCTCATGACCAACCGGTGGGAGGCCGAGATCGAACTGCCGCCCGGCACCGATATCGTGCACTACCAGTACAAGGTCGACTTCGAATACAACGCCTTCGGGAAGCCGAAGGAGGACAGCACGATGTCGCCGGCCTACATGCTGCGCGTCGTGCCGGCCCAACCGGCTGGCAAGTAACCCGCGCCTCCGCCGCCCGCCCCGTCCGGCGGCCGTCACCACTTCACCGGCACCGACAGCTTCTTGCCGAACCGGTTGTGGTAGTGGACCTGGTGGTGTTGCACGCCGTACTCGTGCACCAGCCGGGTGATTTTCACATCGAAGCAGCAATACTCCGCGATTTCCAGCATCCGCCCCTCATTGAACCACTTGATCGCCTGCAAGCCCTCGGCGGTCTTTTCCACCCCGAATGTGGCGGTGGCAATCGAGTCGAGCGACAGCCGGTGCTTGAGCTGCTCCTGGAGGTCAACCATCATATCCAGCGTGGGGAGCTGCCGCAGGTCGAGCGTGGTGTAGCCGTGGAGCACCTCGTAGTCGAACCGGAGGTTGTTGAATCCGACCACCAGATCCGCGCGCTGCAACTCTTGCAGCAGGTCGTTCACGTGGCGCTCGTCGAAGATCCGGTATTCCTCGCGCGCCGCGCTGTAGATGACCCCGATGCTCAGCCCCATCCGGCTGATGTTGCCCCACCCGCCGACCTCGTCGGCCGATTTCTGGGTCTCCAAATCAAAATAAACGATGTTCTTCATCCGGGTACGGGTCGGTCCGGGCTCGGGCCCGGGTGCCGCGCCAGCTTGGCCGAAGGCGGGCCGCGAAGCAAGCGAGGCGGTTGGTCTGCAGCAGTTCCCATTTTAGCACTGGAGGGTGATCGCTACGGACTGGTTGTTGGACTGGACATCGCGGGTGCCGAGGGGGGCTGGCGGTGGGCGGCCTGAATCAGGGCACGCGCAGCCCCACGC
>Ga0182030_10023513_pt1 | contig 11389 bp, 11 predicted proteins | sample 812S3MmetaG_FD_121299 | JGI IMG/M metagenome (GOLD analysis project Ga0182030, IMG submission 121299) | Permafrost microbial communities from Stordalen Mire, Sweden - 812S3M metaG (Illumina Assembly) | ecosystem: Environmental > Terrestrial > Soil > Wetlands > Permafrost | place: Sweden...
CCCGTCGGGGAAGTCGGCCTGCTTGGCGTTGCTGCTCGTGAGGGTGCGGCCGTACTTCTCCAGGCGCCGGCGGATGTTCTCGAGCGAGGCCTCGTCGCGCGCGAGGGCCACGCCCATGGCGGTCGCGACGGCCTCGGTGGTCACGTCGTCGGTCGTGGGGCCGAGGCCGCCCGTGCAGACGACGACGCGCGCGCTGTGGCTGAGGCGCCGGATGGCCTCGACGATGCGGGCCCGGTCGTCGTCGACCACGGCCTGCTCGAGGACCTCGAAGCCGATGGCCGTGAGCTCGGCGCTCAGCCAGGCGGCGTTGGAGTTGACGAGCTCTCCGCGCGTCAGCTCCGTCCCGATCGACAGCACGGCGCACGTCATAGGGACCAAGCAGCCTAGCCGACCTTCGGAAGGCTGTGGCTTGTGATTCACAAGCCCTAGCGCAAACGCTTCTCAAGGTGGATAGGCGCATCGAACGCCCACTCTCGGGTCGTGCCCGTCGGGATCGACCTCCAGCCGGGCCCAGATGCGAAGCTCGCTGGCGAGCGCGTCCGACCACGAGCCGCCCTTCGCGATGCCGGGGCCGACGGCGGTCTCGGCAGCCACCCACTCGGCGACGTTGCCGGCGAGATCGTGGAGCCCCAGCGGCGAGTCGCCGTCGGTGTGCGCGCCCACGGTGTCCGGTCCGTGGGCGCCGCGGGCGCAGGGTCCCGTGTCGAGCCCCCACGCGCCGCGGCGGCAGACGGCCCCCGTGTCGCCCCACGGGTAGCGGCGCGGGGGGTTCATCGTCGAGGCGGCGGCGACCATCCACTCGTCCTCCGTCGGCAGCCGGCCTCCGTGGGTGGTGCAGTAGAGCTCCGCGTCGGCCCGCGTGACGTCGGAGATGGCGCGCGCGCGGTCCCGCATCGGGTCCCACTTCCAGACGTCGGCGTACCATCGCCCGCGGGTCACCTCGAACGCGTCGATGCGGAAGGCCTGCACGTGCACCGACCGCGGCGCGACGCGGCCCTCGGCCTCCCAGTCCGACGGGCCCACGGCGATCGACGCGGCCTCGATGAGCACCCGGACGTCGGGCGCGTCGCAGCCGTACGCCGTCGTCACCAGCGGCAGGGGACACGAGGCCTCCGGCGGGAAGCACCGCGGCCCTCGCGCCGCGAACCCCGGGCCGCACCGCGCCACGGCGTCCTTGCTCCCGCGCACGATGACGACCGCGATGGCGGCGCCGACGGCGGCCAGCACGATCGCCGCCGCGATCGCGCGTCTCACGGGCTACGCCGACCTTCGGGAGGCTGTGGCTTGTGATTCACAAGCCTACTTCTCCACGCGGAGCTTCAGCACGCCCACGCCGGCCACCTCGACGGCGAGCGCGTCGCCCGCCACGAGCGGCCCGACGCCCTCCGGCGTCCCGGTGAGGATCACGTCGCCCGGCTCGAGCGTCATCATGCGGCTCACGTAGGCGATGAGCGTCGGCACGTCGAAGATCATGTTCTCGGTCGACCCGTCCTGGCGCGTCTGCCCGTTGACGGTGCACCGGACGGCGAGGGCCGCGGGATCGAGCTCGGTCTCGATCCACGGGCCCATCGGACAGAACGTGTCGAAGCCCTTGGCGCGCGTGAACTGCACGTCCTTCTTCTGGAGGTCGCGCGCCGTCACGTCGCACGCGGCCGTGAAGCCGAAGACGTGCGTCATCGCCGCCTCTTTCGCGACGCCCTTCGCGCGCTTGCCGATGACGACCGCGAGCTCGGCCTCGTGCTCGACGCGCGTGCTCTCGGGCGGAAGCCGCACGACGCCGCCCGGTCCGAGCAGCGCCGAGGGCGGCTTGAGAAAGAGCAGCGGCTCCGACGGCACGTCGTTCCCGAGCTCCTTCGCGTGCGCCGCGTAGTTCCGTCCGATGCAGACGATCTTCGACGGCGCGACGGGGCAGAGGAGCGCGTCTTCGGCGAGCGCGGCGGACTCGCCGGTCGGCCGCTCGCCGAGCCAGGGGGCGAGCTCGAGGACGTGCGCAGCGCCCCCCTCGAAGCGCGCGAACCGTGGCCCTAGAGAGGTGCGGAGGACGCCGTAGCGCATGGCGTCCCGAAGGTACACCAAGTAAGAAGCCGCGAGCACGGGAGCCCTACCGATGACGACGCCGATCCGCCTCGCCTTCTCGCCCGACAGCGACGACCTCTTCATGTTCTGGCCGCTGCTGGCCGGGAAGGTCGATCCCGAGGGGCTCGTCTTCGAGGCGGAGCGCGCCGACACCGAGACGCTCAACACGCGCGCCGCGGCGGGGGACCTCGACGTCGTCGCCGTATCCATCGCGCGGTGGCCGAGCCTCGCGCGGGACTACCTGCTGCTGCCGCACGGGATGTCGGTGGGGCGCGGCTACGGGCCGGTGGTCGTCGCGGGGGCGCAGCGTTCGCTCGAGTCGCTCGCGGGGGCGCGCATCGGCGTCCCGGGGCTGCTGACGACGGCGACGATGGTGCTGCGCCTCCTCTTGCCGGAGTTCGAGGCCGTCGTCGTCCCCATCACGCCGTACGCGCGCGCGTTCCAGGCGGTGCGAGAGGGGGAGGTCGACGCGGCGCTGCTCATCCACGAGGGGCGGCTGACGTTCGAGCGCGAGCGGATGTCGCTGGTGACCGATCTGGGGGTCGCGTGGGCTGCGGCGACGGGGGGCATGCCGCTCCCGCTGGGCGGCAACGCCATCCGGCGGTCGCTCGGCCCCGGGCTCGTGGCCAAGGTGTCGCGGCTCTGCCACGCGTCGATCGCGTGGGCGCTCGAGCATCGGGACGAGACGATGAGTGCGCTCCTCGAGCGGGAGACGCGGCGCGACCTGTCGCTCGACCGCGATCTCCTGGACCGCTACCTCGCCATGTATGCCAACGCGGACACGCTCCACGCGGCGCCCGATGTCCGTCTCGCCATCGACACCCTCTACGCGCGCGCGCACAAGGCGGGCCTTCTCGACCGCCTCGTCCGCGCGGAGCTCGCGCCCTAGCCGACCCTCGCGGGCCTCTACCCCGAGGTGATCGGCACGCCGGCGTCTTCGCCGACCCCGCCGCCGGGTGTCGCGCCGCTGCTGCTTCCGCTGCCGCTGCTCCCGCCGGTCTGCGTCTCCGGCGTGCAGACGATGGAGCCGCACGTGAAGGCCCCGCCGCTCCCGCCACCGGTGCAGGGCGCCGTGCCGAAGAGGGCGCCGCTGCACACGACGTTGATGAGCGCCTGCGTGCACGTGCCGTCGCTCGTGCTGAGGCTCACGCCGCCCCCCTGCGCGAAGCCGGGGCAGTCGTAGGTGACGTCGCAGACGAGACAGTTGCCGCCGGAGCCGTCGCTCGTGCTCGGCGGCGTGTCGTAGGTCGATCCGGGATCGTCGCGGCCGTCGCCGGACGTCGTCGTCACCAGCGGCCCGGCGCCCCCGCCGCACGCGGCGACGATCCCGAGCACCATCGCCGACCCCGTCACTCCGAACAGGCTCTGGAGAGTCATCTTCCCCTCCCCCTAAAAGTAGTACGTCGCCGAGATGCCGTCCTTGAATATGGCCCACGGGTCGCCGTTGACCTGCGTGCCGAAGGTGTTCGTCCCGTCCGAGGCCGAATTGCCGTTCGAGGACCACTTGTAGACCGACCGGCGGTAGCTGAGCCCCACCGAGGCCTGGAGCGCGAGCTGCGGGATGCCGATGAAGCCGAAGTAGATCTCCGCGCCGACGCGCGCGCCCACGTCGAGGAGGAAGCCGCTGAGGTCCTGGTTCGGGCCGCCGGTGCCGCCCGCCGCCGTGGAGGCCGGAGTGTACGTCGCGGTGGTGAAGCCCACGGTGAACTCGGGGATGGCGAGGAAGGCGTAGTGCTTGCCCTCGGCGAGCGCGATGGGGACGCCGCCGTGGAGCGCGAAGCCGGTGCTGGAGGTCTTGGAGACGGTGGTGGTCGTGCCCCCGGCGACCGACTGGTCCGAGCCGCCCGCCAGGCCCACGCCGAGGCCGCCGTCGATACCGAATCGGCTGTTCAGCCAGTACCGCACGCCGATGACGGGCGCCGAGACGGTGCTGCTCGTGAGCCCCCCGGGCCCTGGCGCTCCCGCGCCGCCGACCTGGTTGGCGATGGGGAGGTCGGTGACGTCGAAGTACGTGACGCCCAGGTGCCCGATGAACATGTGGGGGTCGGTCATCCCCTCCTCGGCGGGGGCGGGTGTCGCCTCGGGCGCCGCGGCCGGAGGGGGAGGTGCTGGGCGCGGCGGCGGTGGTGGGGGCGCGTCTTGACCCCACGCCAGCGCGGGCACCAGCGACATCGAGAGCATCGTGAGCCCGACCGCTGCCAGGCGAATCCTCGGTTCCATGCCACCCCTCTCTTTCTGAGAGGGATCTGGCCACGCGCGGCTTCAACTGAGCAAGATTGCAGCATCGGTAGCTGCACCAGTTGTCGGGAACCGGACAGGCCCGGACCCCACCAAACCTCCTGGAGACGTGCACTCGCGGCTGCGCACGCTATTTGCTCAAATCAGACCGATGGAGTTCCGAGCCCACCAGGAAGCGAGCCCGCGAGCGCTGCAGCAGCGCGCCCGGTTCGACGCCTTGCGCAGCCGGGTCTTCGAGGACATGGGCCGTGGTGCCGCTCGCTGGCGGCTCACCTGGATCCTGCCCTTCAACGTCTTCGTCGTCGTCCTCCTCGTGGCTCGCGGGGAGTCGCACGAGCGCGCGCTCATCCAGAGCGCGGCGGTGGCGGTCATCGGCGTCCTCTTCATTGCGCGCATCTTCTCGCACCACCGCGTCCTCAAGGTGGGCTCGTTCATCCTCGGGATCGCCAGCTACTTCGTCCTCCTCGGAACGACGGGCGGCCTCGCGAGCCCCCTGCTGATGACGGGGGGCATGATGATGGCGGCCGCGGCCATCACCATCGTCGAGCCCCGCTGGCTGCGCGGCGCCGTGTTCCTGCTCTTCCTCGTGGGCTTCGTCGGCCTCGCGCTGCTGTCCCGCACGTCGGCGCTGGCGGCCACGCTGCCCCTCGCGAGCGGGCTCGCCACGCCGGAGTACGTGAGCCTGGCGCTCCTCGCGTCGGTCTTCGGGATGATGGGCGTCTACCGCATCGGCTGCACCATGACGCACGGCTACGAGCGCGCCGCGATGGAGCTCGCGGAGCGTCGCGAAGAGCTGTGCAGCGAGACCGAGGACCGCACGCGTGCGCTCGAGGGCATGGCGGCGCGGCTCGCGCACGAGGTGAAGAACCCCCTCGCGGCCATCAAGGGGCTGTCTGTGCACATGGCGCGAAACGCGTCGGACCCGAAGACGGCGGAACGCCTCGCCATCGTCGCCGCAGAGGCCGACCGTCTCCAGGGCATCGTCGAGGGCTTCCTCACGTTCTCGCGTGGCCTCGACGATCTGGTCCTCGCGCCGACCAAGCCCCACGAGGTCGCGCGCGAGCTCGCCGTGCTCCTCGAGACGCGCGCCGAGGACGCGGGGGTGACCCTCGAGCTGACCGGCGACGAGGCCCTCGTGCTCGACGCCGACGCGCGCAAGCTCCGCCAGGCGCTGCTCAACATCGTGCTCAACGCGATCCAGGCTTCCCCGAGCGGGGCGACGGTTCGCCTCGCCGTGTCGAAGTCGTGCGGCGAGGGTGCGCGCCTCACGGTGCGCGACGATGGGACGGGGATGACCCCCGAGGTGCTCGACCGCATCCGCAAGCCGTACTTCACGACGAAGGAGGGCGGCACGGGCCTCGGCGTCGCGGTCGCCCGCGGTCTCGTCGAGCAGCACGGCGGCCGGCTGGAGTACAAGAGTGCCCCGGGGATCGGGACCACGGTGACCATCTCGCTGCCGATGAAAGCCACGCCGTGCACGCGGCTGCCGAATCCCGGCCGCGCCGAGAAGCCCGAGCCGGTTGTCGCCGGCGCGCGCTGACGCGCCATGAGCCGCGTGCTCGTCATCGACGACGACGCGTCGTTGCGGTTCACCCTGGAGGCGGTGCTCAGCGACGCGGGGCTGATCGTCGAGACGTGCGACGGGGGGCCCTCGGGTCTCGCCGCCTTCGAGGCGCGCGGGGCGGACGTGGTGCTGACGGATCTGGCGATGCTCGGCATGGACGGGATGGAGGTTCTCGCGCGGATGCGGGCGAGCGATCCGAGCGTCCCCGTCCTCATGCTCACCGCGCACGGCAGCGAGCGCGTCGCCGTGGGCGCGATGAAGGCCGGCGCGTTCGACTACATCCCCAAGCCGTTCGACCCCGACGAGCTGGCCCTCGCCGTGCGCCGCGCCATCGACTGGCGCGAGCTGCGTCTCCAGAACGCCCGCCTGCGCACAGAGGCCAGCCTCGGGCGCACCATCGTCGCCGACAGCCCCGCGATGAAGCGCGTGATGGACGTCGTCGCGCGCGTCGCCCCGAAGGACGTGACGGTGATGCTCACGGGCGAGAGCGGCGCGGGCAAGGACGTCGTCGCCTCGGTGCTGCACGCGCACTCGCGCCGGGCCGACAAGCCGATGGTGCGCTTCAACGCCGCGGCCATTCCCAGCGAGCTCGCCGAGGCGGAGCTCTTCGGTCACACGAAGGGGGCCTTCACGGGCGCGCAGTCGGCGAGGCTCGGGTACTTCCAGCAGGCCCACAAGGGGACGCTCTTCATCGACGAGATCGGAGAGCTGCCCCACCCCATCCAGGCCAAGGTGCTGCGCGCGCTCCAGTCGGGCGAGGTCCAGCAGGTGGGGGGCCGCACCGAGACCGTCGACGTGCGCCTGGTCGTGGCGACGAACCGCGACCTCGCGGCCGAGGTGAAGACGGGGCGCTTCCGCGAAGACCTGTTCTACCGGCTCAACGTGGTGCCCATCCGCGTTCCCCCGCTGCGCGAGCGTCCCGAAGACGTGGAGCCGCTGGTGCGGACATTCGTGCACCAGTACGCGCAGCGCTACGGCATGGGAGGCGTCGAGGTCGAGCCGGCGCTGGTGGAGGCCTTGCGCACGCACGCGTGGCCGGGGAACGTCCGCGAGCTGGAGAACGCCGTGGCGCGCCTGCTTGCACTGGCGCCGGACGAGAGGATCACGCTGGCGCTGTGGCGGTCGCTGTCCGAGGGGCCGACGACGTCGTCGACGCCGGCGTCGGCAGCGGGCGATCCCGGCCCGGGCCACCCGCTGCGGGCGCGCGTCGAGGCGTTCGAGCGGACCCTCATCGCGGAGTCCTTCGAGGCGGCAGGACACAACCAGAGCGAGACGGCTCGACGGCTGGGTGTGTCCCGCCCCGCGCTCATCGAGAAGCTCCACAAGTACGGGCTCATCGGTCGATGAGCCGTGTGCGGGTCGCCGCGCTGGCCATCAGCGCGTGTGCTGCCTGTTCGAGGCACGACGTGGCCCCCACGGGCGAGGCTCACCGCATCGTGTCGCTCGGGCCTTCGACGACGGAGGCGCTCTTCGCCATCGGCGCGGGCGACCGCCTCGTCGCGCGCTCGCGGTACTGCGACTGGCCTCCCGAAGCGACGAAGCTCCCGGCCGTGGGCGGCCTCGAGCCGGACATCGAGGCCATCCTTCAGCTGGGGCCGGACCTCGTTGTAGGCCCCTCCGGCCAGTGGTCGGGTCGCCTCACCGAGACGATGCACGCCCACGGCATCGCCACGTGGTTCCCCGACGAGATCCAGTCGCTCGCGGCCGTCGACGCGCTGATCCTCGGACTGGGGGATCGGACAGGCCACTCGGCGCAGGCGCGCGACGTCGACGGCAGGATCGACGCGCGCGAGGCGGCCATCGAGAAGGCGACCGCGAGCGCACCGCGTCCTCGTGTCCTCCTCGTCGCCGGCCTCGGTCCCATCGTCGCCGCCGGTCCCCACAACTTCGCGGACGACCTCCTCCGCCACGCCGGCGCCTCGAACGTGGTGACCGAGGGCGGCTCGTGGCCCACCCTCGGCTTCGAGCGCGTGGTCGAGCTCGATCCCGACATCATCCTCGACGCTTCGGTTGCCGAGACCGGCGGGACGACCCACATCACGCGCGACGCGCAGGGTTGGAGCGGCGTCCGCGCCGTGCGCGAGGGGCGCGTCGTGCCCATCGGCGACGAACGAGTCCTGCGCCCCGGTCCCCGCATCGCCGAAGGGCTCGCCGTCCTGGCGCGCGCCCTCCATCCGGATGCCGCCATTCCTTAGGCGACCACCGGAAGGCGGTGCCGTTTGATTCACAGGGCGAGGAGACGAGCTATCGTCGCCCACGTGGCGAAGGTACGCATCGACCAGCTCCTCGTGACCCGCGCCCTCGCGCCCTCGCGGGCCCGGGCGCAGGCCATCGTGCTGGCGGGCGAGGTGTTCGTCGCCGGGGCGCGCGTCGACAAGGCCGGGACGCTCGTCGACGTCGACGCCGCCGTCGACGTGCGCGCGCCGGACCACCCCTATGTCTCGCGCGGCGGCGTGAAGCTCGACGGCGCGCTCGACGCGTTCGCGCTCGACGTCGCCGGCATGCGATGCGTCGACCTCGGCGCCTCGACCGGAGGCTTCACCGACTGCCTCCTCCAGCGCGGCGCCGCCCGCGTGGTCGCCGTCGACGTCGGCTACGGCCAGCTCGCTCACAAGCTCCGCGTCGATCCGCGCGTCGTCGTGATGGAACGGACCAACGCGCGTACGCTCGATGCCGCTGCGGTCGGCGGCGCCGCGGACCTCACCGTCGTCGACGCCTCGTTCATCGGCGTCTCGAAGCTCCTCCCCGCCGTCGTCCGCTGTACGCGCGCCGGCGGCCACCTCGTCGCGCTCATCAAGCCGCAGTTCGAGGTCGGACGCGAAGAGGCCTCGCGGGGCAAGGGCGTCGTGCGCGACGAGTCGGTCCGCTCGGACGCCATCGACGGGGCATTGCAGGCCATCGTCGACGCGGGTTTCGCCGTCGTCGCGAGATGCGACAGCGTCCTCCCCGGCCCCAAGGGCAACCGTGAGGCCTTCGTGCACGCGAGGCTCGGCGCGTGAGCTCCAGGGCCGCCCCGCGCCTCGGCGCCATCTTCCTGACCGTCTTCGTCGATCTCCTCGGCTTCGGCCTCGTCTTGCCGTTCCTCGCCAAGGAAGCTCGCGACACCTTCGGCGTCAGCGCCTTCGTCGCCACCCTCCTCGGGTCGGTCTACTCGCTGATGCAGTTCCTCTTCGTCCCCGTGTGGGGGCGTGTCTCGGACCGCGTCGGCCGCCGCCCTGTGCTGCTCTGGTCGATCGCCGGTACCTCGCTCACGATGGCGGGCCTCGGCGTGTCGCTCGCCTACGGGAGCAGCATCGCGTGGCTCTTCGCCGCGCGCATCTTCGGCGGGATTGCCACCGCGAACCTCGGCACCGCCAGCGCCTACATCGCCGACATCACGAAACCAGAGGATCGCGCGAAGGGCATGGGGCTCATCGGCATGGCCTTCGGCCTCGGCTTCATCCTCGGCCCGGGGATCGGCGGCGCGCTCGCGAGGATCCCCATCGCGGGACGCCACGGCGCCGTCCCGTGCCTGGTCGCCGCGTGCCTCAGCCTCGTCAACCTCGTCTGGGTCGCCTTCGGGGTCGCCGAGTCACTCCCGCCGGAGAAACGCGCGACGACGCCTCGACGCAAGCTCGCGCCGCTGAACGTGGAGGCCATGCGCGCGGCCTTCGCGCTCCCGGGCGTCGGCCTCGCCATCGCCGTCAACTTCCTCGTCATCCTCAGCTTCACGAACCTCGACCAGACGTTCACCTTCTACTGCGGCGACATGTTCGGCATCGACGAGCGCGGCACGGGGTACGTGCTCGCCTTCATCGGCGTCGTCGCGGCGGGCGTGCAGGGGGGCCTCGTGCGCCCGCTCGCGAAGCGCTTCGACGAGGCCCTCCTCATGCGCGCCGGAGCGCTGGTGCAGTCGCTCGCCTTCGCCGGCTTCGTGGCTGCGGCGACGCTCGGCGCGCGTCCGCTCCTCTACGCGTCCGGCGCGCTCCTGGCGCTCGGCAACGGCCTCACGCAGCCGACCACCTCCGCGTTCATCTCGCGGAGGGCGCCGCCGGACCGTCAGGGAGGGACGCTGGGCACCAACCAGTCCTTCGCGAGCCTCGCCCGCACCTTCGGTCCGGCGCTCGGCGGATGGCTCTACGGGAGCGTCGGCGCGAGGGCTCCCTACGCCGCAGCCTCCATCGGAATGGTGCTCGCGTTCCTGCTGGCGATGCGCTTGCGCAAGGCCGATGGCGGTGCGTAACGTGACGCCATGCCCAGCATTTTCCGGCCTGGCCTCTTCGACGGTCACGTCGCCATCGTCACCGGCGGCGGCAGCGGCATCGGCCTCGCCATCGCGAGGACGCTCTGCGAGCTGGGGGCCAAGGTCGCCATCGGCGGGCGCGACGCGGCCAAGCTCGAAGCGGCGAAGGCGGGGCTGTCGGCGCACGGCTGGACGGTGCACGCGGGGCCGTGCGACATCCGCGAGGTCGAGCAGGTCGCGTCCTTCGTGAAGGGCGTGCGCGAGGCGCTCGGCGAGGTGAGCGTGCTGGTGAACAACGCGGGGGGCCAGTTCTGGACGCCCGCGGAGGACCTCACGACCAAGGGCTGGGACGCCGTCGTCCGCAACAACCTCAGCGGCACCTTCTACATGACGCGCGAGGTCGCCACCGCGTCGATGATCCCCCAGAAGCGGGGGCGCGTCGTGAACATCATCGCGCAGATCGCGCGCGGCTTCCCCGGGATGGTGCACACCGGCGCGGCGAGGGCGGGCGTCGAGAACATGACGAAGACGCTCGCGATCGAGTGGGCGCGCCACGACGTCGCCGTCAACGCGATCGCGCCGGGGGTCATCCGCTCCAGCGGGACCGAGCGCTACCCGCCGGAGCTCCTCGAGATGGGGCGCCGCAGCACGCCGGCGAAGCGCATCGGCACGTGCGAGGAGGTGGCCGAGCTGTGCGCCTATCTGGCGAGCGACGCGGCCTCGTTCGTCACGGGCGAGACGTGGTACATCGACGGCGGCGCGCACCTCTGGGGAGACACGTGGGTCATCCCCGATCGCGAGGAGCCCGCTCCCCCTCCCGTCGTCCGCAATCTCTCCCGCTGAAGCGTCGTGACCCAGCCCGAGACGCCGTCCCCCGTGCCCGCCGTCGCCGCTCTCGAGGCGGACGGCACGCCTCCGGTCCTGCCGCAGAGCGGTCGAGACCTCGACGAGCCGTTGCCGCCGCTGCCGAAGCGGACAGTCCTCACGCGCGTGCGCGACTACTTCCTCGGCGAGGACCCGAGCCTCCTCACGGCGCTCGTCCCCACGTGCTTTCTGTCGATGCTCCTCTACACGCGCCACCCGGCGACCAACTTCATCTTCGACGAGCAGGAGGCGCTGCTCGCGAACCCGTACGTGCGCGCTGCCGCCGACCCGATGACGAAGATCGGCTGGCTGGAGGCGTTCAAGCGTGACTTCTGGGGCCTGACGCCCGACCGGACCATCGGCTCGTACCGCCCTCTCCCGGACATCGTGTGGCGCGGCATGTGGAAGATCGGGATGCGCGACGC
>Ga0182030_10023514_pt1 | contig 11388 bp, 9 predicted proteins | sample 812S3MmetaG_FD_121299 | JGI IMG/M metagenome (GOLD analysis project Ga0182030, IMG submission 121299) | Permafrost microbial communities from Stordalen Mire, Sweden - 812S3M metaG (Illumina Assembly) | ecosystem: Environmental > Terrestrial > Soil > Wetlands > Permafrost | place: Sweden...
GCGATGCCAGAAATGCAGCTTGGTTGCGTTCACAAAGTCCTGCGCAGCAGAGCCGGCATAGAGCGACCCTGCAAAAGGCAATGGGCGGGCCGGGATTTGCTGGCCAAAATACGAACTCGGCTCAAGAAAGAGGAACTGCACAGGAGTGCCGGGGCCGAACGGGGGACCTGCGAACTCGCCTGCTCCAAAGAAGCTCTGCGGGGTGAAGATGGCGCCGCCGGGACTGAAGAATGTGGTGTCAGCCGCGATCCAGACCGGCTCAAACCCGCCGCCAATTTTTACGGAATGTGCTCCATGGACCCAGGTGAAATTCTGCTGAAATTCAAAATGCGGTTCGCTGTAATAAGAAACGCTGCCAGTGAACCCGCCCGAGACCAGTGTGTCTGAAACATCGAGCGTGGGCTCATAGCCGGCGCCTTTCGGTGTCATGTGAAAGACGCGGTCGCCATAGGAAAGCACACTTTCGGAGGTCCAATGCGGGCCAAAGAGATGCAGAAAGTTCCCATAGACCGTCTGGTCGCGCACCGGATTGTCACGATACGTCGATGGAAGGCCTTGGCCGGGCGCTGCCGTGGGAATATCGCCTTTGCGCTCGTTCGTGAAGAGATAACTGACATTCAGAATGCTTCGGTCGCTGAAATTATGGGTGAGCTTTCCGATGGCCTTGTCGTAGTCGTCGGTTTCGAGGGCTGAATTCAATTGCTCCGGCTGCAGACCAAACTGCTCCTTAACCTGATTGATGCTGGGCGTTCCAGGGCCCATGCAGTTGGGAGTATTGATGCAGCCGAGGATGAAGCTCGAGTAGATCGGAGATTCCGCTCGACGCTGGCCCTCATATCCCGTGAAGTAGAACGTTTTGGAGCGGCGGACGGGGCCACCTGCCTCGGCGCCGAACTGGTTGGCACGGAGGGTATGCAGTCCCGGCGCAGAAAGAGCATTGTCGGCGTCGAGGGCGTCATTGCGGAAATACTCATAAGCAGATCCGTGCAGATTGTTGGTTCCGGACTTGGTGATCGTGTTGACCACGGAACCAAGATTGCGTCCGTTGTCTGCGGTGTAGGGACCATCCACTACGCGGAATTCCTCGACCCAGTCGAGAGAGGGGCTGATGTGCTGTACGCCCGACAAGCTCACCGAATAATCGGCTCCATCCAAGCCAAACGCGGAGCTATGCGTTTCGCGCAAGCCGCCGAAGCTGAGCTGCAGGACAGTTTCCTGAAACGGAGACTGCGCTCCTGTGGCCGTGCTGCGGCCCACGTTGGCGGTGGGCGTCAGCAACACAAGATCAATAAAATCCCTTCCTGCAATGGGGAGATCCGCGATTTGGCTCGGACGAATCACTTGGCTCGACTCGGTTTTCTCGGCGTCGATGCCGTCCCCGAGTGTGCTGGAGACGGTCACGCTCTGCTGCACCGACGCTACGCCCAGACGAACTGGCACGGAGGCAGTCTGGCCCACTGTGAGCGTGAGTTGTCGATCCCAGGCGCTGAAACCCTCCCGGTTCACGGTGAGGCGATAGTCCCCCGCAGTGAGTGAAGTCAGCACGGCCAGACCGGCATGGTCGGTCACCTGGCTGCGCGCAATCCCCTGGTCAGAGTTACTCAGGGAGACATTTGCACCCTGCACAACGCTGCCGGAGGGATCAGTGACCGTGACGTTCAGCGTTGCGAGCTGCTGCGCGGAAACAACAACACTGAAGAGGAAGAGAGATACAACACACAACAGATTTCTTTTCATAACTGGCTCTCGCAAATGGGTTCGAAGTTCGTCTTCGGAATAGCCCGATAGCTTTTCTTGTCAGCCTTCGTTTTCCTGATCGATAAGATTCGGCACAGCGACGGCTCTAAAATCCCGTGCCTGACTCATTGATTCCGGCGAGGCGATTCTTCGGCTCGTAGCCGCTCAGCGCCAGGCGCTTACCGTGCATGCGATGCACCTGGTCTGACACCGGATGAACGCCGGAGGTCGTAACCCAGCGGTTATAGAAGTTGAAGAGCGCGACAACCATGATGGTGTAGTAGATCGCTTCGTCGCTCCAGCCGAGTTGGCGCAACTCGGCAACGTCTTGCTCGCGCATCTGCGGCAATTCACGCGTCATCTTATCGGCAAAACGCAGGAGTGCCTTTTCAGGCTCCGGCAACGCTGAAGATTCCAGATCGTCGAGAACGTCGCGAACGAGTTTTTCGCTGCCCAGCATCTCGGCTGCTACCGCGGCGTGGGAGCGCCAGCAGAATTCGCATTGGTTTGTCCAGGAAGTGTAGGTTGCGATCAACTCGCGCAAACCTCCGCTGATGGGAGCGGGACTGCGCATCACGCCTTCAGTGAAGCTCGCCAAGTGCGACGTCACTTCAGGCCGAAATGCGAAGAGATGCCAGATCTGCCAGTGCTCGCGGCCCGTTGATTTGGCCGCACGGATGAGGTCGGCGTACGGGCTTGGCTGCGGATTGGCCTCCACTTCTGGAAGCCACGTGGGAGCTTGTTCAATCGTTTTCAAATGCGATTCCTTTCGCTTGGATCAGGAGAGAATCTGAACTGGCAGCAGGCGCGGTATCTTCTGGCGAGGTTGCATGCGCCACATACCGATAAGCAGGCAGCGCCAACATTGCGAGCGCACCAATCAAGGTTGCCGCGCAGAAGATATTGAGAATCCCGGTATACGAACCGGTGGCGTCGTAAATGTGACCGACGACGAGCGGGGCAACGGCGCCTGCAACCGCAAAGAAGGTGTAGACAAGTCCGTACAGCGTCGAAAAGGATCGCAGGCCGAAATAACGGCGCAGCATGTATGGAATAAGGTCAAGTTCGCAACCCGCACCGAGACCTGCAATGAATGCGGCCGGAGCGGCAGCCGGGAATGTCGAGGCATGAGTCAGAAGCAGCATGCCGGCACCAGCTGCGAGCAACGAAGCGACGGCGATGTACGAGCCCCGCAGGTAATCGAGTAGCCAGCCGAGAATAAACCGGCCAACCACACTCGAAACGCCCAGCAACGACGCAGTGAATGCCACGTCGCGCAGGGTCAATCCATGCGCGCTCAACATCGGCGCGAGATGCGCCAGCGCCCCGTTTTCACTCAGGGATAAAGCACAAACGCCCAGCGCCAGCAGCCAGAAGCTGAGAGATGCCAGCGCCCTTGGCCACGCCACGCCGCTCGCGTCGCCCGATTGCGCCGGGATCGCTCTTGCGCCGCCTGTTGCGCTCTTTGGCGCGTGTGCAAACAAGAAAGTGAGAGGCGCTCCCACAAGCAACGGGAAGGCGGCAAGCACGAGGTAGGTGTGTCGCCATCCTATGGTCGAGATTAAATATTGCACCAACGGTGGAATCAGCAGTGAACCTACGCCCGATCCCGCCACTACGATCGAAAGAGCCGCTCCAAGCCGGCGTTCAAACCATCCAGTGACGATCCGCGCATAACCGAGTTGATAGGTTCCGGTGCCCGCGATTCCAATGAAGACCGCACTTGCGTAAAGCTGCGCTAAGTGAGGAGTGAGATATGCGAGAGAACCAAGTCCCAAGCCAAGGGCCACCATCATCGCGGAGACCAGCTTCCGAGGCTCGATGCGGTCGAAGAGCCTGCCCATGAATGGCGAACAGAACGCCACAGAAATGGCTGCAAGGCTGAATGCGCGCGCGATCTGTTCGTTATTCCATCCGAATTCGTGCTGCAGCGGCTTCACCATGAAGCTGAAGCTGTAGATGAATATTGTCGCGAAGCCCGTCAGGACCCCAATATGACAGACCACGGCCACACGCCAGCCCGCATAGCTGAGACGGTTCTCAGCCGCGCGCAAAGCGGAGCTTTCCTGCCCGCGTGTCAAATTCATGGGGAAGCCGAACCTCCGTCCAGGGGAAGTCTGGACGAGCATCCGGATTATCCGGGAATGCGAATGCAGCACGCAACTATCGCGAGATGGGAATTTCTCTCCACCTTTCGAAGGATGCGTCGAGCGCTGTCGTCGAGTACCTTCCGAGTGCGGAACCTGAGTGGAAACGCGCTTGGTCCGATGATTCTGTTGTAAGGAATGAGGAGTCGCTTTCAACATGGCCCATATTGAGCTGCCCATCGCCCCGCAATTAGGCCGCGAATTTCCAGGGATCGTCGGACCGATGACCTTTCGACCGGAAACTTCTGCGCCCCTTAATGAACTGGTGAATATCCTGCTGCGCGGCGAGAGCACGCTCTCACGGGGCGAACGAGAACTCATTGCGACTCATGTTTCCTGGCGCAATGACTGCTACTTCTGTCAGACGATTCATGGCGCCGTTGCTGCGGTGCAATTGAACCACGATGAAGCACTGGTGCAGAAAGTAAAGACGGATTGGATCCACGCGGAGATTTCTCCCAAGCTGAAAGCCCTGCTGAACATTGCAGGTAAGGTCCAACAGGACGGAAAGCTCGTGACGGAAGAAGACGTGGCCGCAGCCCGGCAAGAAGGCGCGACGGATCTCGAGATTCACGACACTGTGCTCATCGCAGCTATGTTCTGCATGTGCAACCGCTACGTGGATGGCCTGGGCACCTGGGCGCCACAGGACCCAGACGTCTATCGTGTACGAGCCGGCGAGATTGTTGAGCACGGTTATTCAGCGGTGACGGAGATGGCGACCGCACAAATCGCTGTGCCCCGCTAGCGGCGAAGTACTGAATCACGAAGCAACGCACGATTAGACAGCGGTAACATTGGAATACTCGACGGGAGCACCGTTCGTTATTGACCAATGGTGTTGAAAGAAGAGGGAGAGCATATGTCAGACAAGCAAGTTATCGCGAATCAGAAAAAAATCCTCAGCCATCAAGCGTCCATTCTGAAAAACCAGAAGACGATCCTGGCCAACCAGGTTGCCATCAGAAAGAACCAAGGCTCTCTCCGCGAGATTCTGGCAAATCAGATAGAGATCCTCTCAAATCAGAAAACGATCCTGGCAGCTTTAAAGAAGTAACTCGCTCAAAACTGAACCCTCGCCGAGAGAACCGCCATCGTGCCGGGGAAGAACGCCACTTCTCTGATGGGGACCTTCGTTCCATGCTGACAGAAATTACGGCTTACGCCATCTATCCCGGCTACCAGTCGTCGTCACGCGCACACGCTCAACGAGGGGCGTCCTATTAGGGTTGAGCTCTCGCGCTCTCTCTATGGCTTCTCTCTGCGTAGTAAAGACATGGATGGCTCTTCCGGAATCAAGTCTTCTGACGGCATAGTCTCCCTGGGGACGCCGCTCCACGAAGATTGGATTAAGCGATCTTTGCCTGGCCTTGCTCATCCCCAAGCTCCTACCGAACTCCTTTAGGGAAGGAGTGGGAGTCGTGACTTTGACTGAGCGAGCCATATTGCTTCGAGTTTACAACGATTGTCGGTTGATGGCCCCATGTCCCACACGGGAATGTCGATACCCATCTCCAGATTTCCGGGCTTAGGAAACCGCCGCATCCCGCTCCGGCCGCCTAGCACCCCGAACCACTAACCAAAGCATCAACACCATCTCCCCGAACATCGCAGGCTGCGAGTACACAAACACCGTGTGCTGCCATTCCGGCCAAAGCACGCCCGTGAAGCTGAGCACCACATAAGCAATCCCGTTCAGCGCCAGCCACACGCCCAGAAACCGCGGCAGAAACCGCGACCGGTACACCAGCGCCCCCAGCGGGAACAGCCAAACTCCCCAAAGCGTCTCCGCGGCGGTGATCTGACAACCGCGCAATTGGAGCAACAGCATCGCCAGCGCATCCCGCTGTGGTTTGTCAAAAACCGACAGGAAATCGGCTCCACGCGCCACCAGCAACACGCCCAGGTCGCTCGCCACGCCGACAAAGTAGAGAAGCGAGGGCATCACGCCCCCAAAAATCACCACCTGCACCGCGAGGTTCTGGTCCACTCCCACGAACAACCGGTAAAAAGCCAGCGTGAGAAAAATCAGCACCACCGCGCCGGCCAGGTCGCTCGCCATACCCAGGCGAAAAAGCCACTCGTGCGCAGCGATGTTGCTTACTGTCGCCGTCGTGTTCCCCGCCACAAACAGTTTGCTGGGAATATAAATCAGCCGCAGCGGTCCAAGAAGGACAAGCAACAGATACCACAATCCAGCCACTCGCCCTGGGTTCCGCATCAAACTCATCTCCCCTCTCTTCAGCAGTTATACAAGCAGCGGGAAAACTCAATTCATTTCCCGCTCTGTAACAGCGCGCGACTTGCGAGGAATTGCGAGCACTTCATACACAATAAGCGTTGGGAATCTCCCCGGTTCCATCTGTCAGGCATGTGACCGGTCCGTACCCACCGTGCCCCACCCACCCTCCCTCCTAAATCTGCAGTTATTCACAGCGGTTTTGCAGAAGATTTCGCCGACTTGTGCGCGCCCCGGCGCAAAGCGAGAAACAGCCTGCGATTCCTCGCGTCGAATCGCGGATATTCTTCGCAAACTCCGCTCAACACGTGTGACAGATGCCGCAATTGTTCCACGTGGAACAATTTTGAGCGCTCGCAAACGTCCTCAGTTAGCTCGTCAAATCTTGAGCCCAATCTATCCCTTAAAAACAAATGTGGCTGCATTCATGCATTCTTCATGTCTGACATTTCATTCTGCATTCATCATCGCTATCGTTTACCAACATGGTGGTGTGCGTGTGTCCTGGCGTGCACGACGACTTCCCTCGTCGGCAAGCAACGCTCTGGGATGACTCTACGACCAAGGTGACAACCTGAATCTGGCGCATTTGCTTAGTTCCTGAGCACGCGCGGAGTACTGTGTTCAATTGCGAGTTACGAGCCACGTGGTTTCAAAACGTAAGTTGCTTATGAACATTGAATGACCGCTTTACGAATTGCTTACGACAAACCGTTTGAAATAAGAATCTGACACGAGGCGTGATTCCTATCGATCCTCGGAAGATTTGGCCATAAGTTACGCGACATCGAGCTTCACTTAGAGACCCTTGTCGGTCTACAGGATAAGTGTGCCTGTAAGCTCGAGTTAATTTCGATGTTCGTAATTGTGACTAATCAATGTCGCAGAACATAACTTCTGATTTACCGCTGGACGCGAGAGGTGAAGATGAGAAGTGCTATTCGGAATGCTATGACGCTCACTGCACTCACCGTTGGTATGTCCCTCGTTTGCGTAGCGCAGACGAGCACACCCAACCAAGCCCCGCCCGACTTGAGAGCAAGCGCGGATCCGCCACCCGCCCCGGATAAAGGGAGCGTTCCGCCTGCGGCCACAGCCAATGCGAAACCGGAATTGCAGCCAACAGTTGATCAAAAGATCGATGCATTGGTGAACCGGGTAAATGAACTCGAGAATCAGGTGAAAGCGGCCCAAGCCGCTTTGTTGGCGGACAGTAGCGACACAGCAGCGATGAAGGCGGCGGAGAAGGAGCTTGTCGCGGGCTCTGGAACAGCGACCGCCAATCCATCCGCTAATCCGTCCGGGAGCACTCCCGGCTTCAGCTCGTCTGCCGCAGGACAAGAGACTCCTGGCGCTACTCCGGCGCCGGCTGCTGCTCCGGAGATCGGCGCGCAAACAACGACGAAGGGTGAGCCATTTCCCGGTGACTGGACATGGCTCAATAGCAACGGCCACGCGGTCGACAGCCCAATGTCTACCAAGTACTTCACTCCCGAATTCCGGGCAGACGCGAACTACACGCTGGATTACAACCATCCCCACGATGACACGCTGGGCGGATCGACCGAGACCTTTCGCTCGGATGAGTGGCAGCTGGAGCAGATCAGCGCCGGGGGCGACATTCGCATTAACAACGTGCGCGGGCGCATTCTCACCATGGATGGCCTGTTCGCTACGACCACGGTTCGTAACGACGCCAGTCCCAGTCGAGGCCAATGGGATTTGGCTGGCGCGTACAAATACGTTTCTGAAGCCTGGGGCGGTTATCATTGGGATAAGGCTCACGGCGTAAATGTGGATGCTGGTATATTCGTCTCCTACATTGGCTTATTCAGTTACTATAACTTCGATAACTGGACTTATCAGCCTTCGTTCGTCTCTTCCAATACGCCATGGTTCTTCAACGGCCTGCGCATTCAGTATTTCCCAACCGCAAAGTTGAAGATTGAGCCATGGATCATCAATGGCTGGCAGACCTATGCGCGTCCCAACGGCAAGCCTGGCCTCGGCGGTCAGATCCTCTGGCGCCCCACGTCTTACCTTGACCTGGTCTTCAATAACTACGGTTTGGGTGAAGACGATATCGGTTATCCAGGTCGCTCGCGCATCCACACAGACGACAGTATCCAGGTCAAGTACTACGACAAGCCTAAGGCCTTCTTCGACAAGGCGGCCTTTACCGTCACCGCCGACGCCGGCTGCGAATACGGTGGCGGCCCCGCGATCGGAAACTACGATTCACAAGGGCAATCTCCTGAGATGGGCTCGAACGACACCTATGTCGGTGGCGTGAACTGCCACAACAGTAGGAACGGCAGGCCCAAGCAGATGTTCATAGGGACAATGGCTTATGCCAGATTCTGGTTCAAGAAGGATCTCTATGCGGTTACGCTCGGCGGCGGACTGATGAACAATCCAGGGCGTTACCTCACACTCCTGCCCCCAATCAATGGTGCTACGGCAATCACCGGCACCCCGTACTTTACAGAGAACGGCGGAGATCGCGCCCAGATGCATGACGGCACCGTCACCTTCGACTACATGCCAAGCCAGTTCATCACCTTCCGGCTTGAGACCGGGTATCGCTATTCCGACATTCCGTACTGGACAGGTCGTGGCGGAATCACCCCTCCGGCCTTCGCGGGCGGCCCTCCCCTCAACAACGGTCAGCCTGGGCAATATGCCTGCGCCAATGGGGCTCCATCTGGTTACGGCTATGGAAGTCTTAGTTCAGCCGAAACCGTCTGCTACAGCTCGGGGAACGGGACCGGAGCGGATACCAGCGCCATATGGTGGCCGGATTTGCGCAAAGATCAGACTGTAAGCACAGTCGCGATCATGGTCCGGTTTTAATCGCAAGCCTGGCACGCGGCACCGGGGTTTCTTGTACTTCCGGTGCTGCCCAGGCAGATCGCTACCTTCCACGCGCGGCAGTTACTCGCCAGCGCATAAGTGCTGACACATGTTCGCCAGAATGAAAGTGGAATGCAAAGGTAATCACTGATGGAGTTGGCCCTCAATCTCGAGTGGATGGCGTTGGCCGCAGCGATGTGCTGGCTGTGGGTGCACCATGCGCGGCGCGAGGGCCGGGGTCGCTCGGCGCAATTCGTCTCCCTGGCGTTAGTCCTCGGCATCATGTTTGTTGTCATCACGATGTATGACGACATGGCGATGGCGCAGAATCCAGCCGAGACACGCTGTTTCCAGCGCGAGGATGATTTAGGCGCGCATGCGCACGCCCCACTTCATCCGTTTGTGGCATCGACTCCCACGCTCGCCGCGGAGCTTCCTTTCAACGCGATTCACATTGCTGTGCCGGGCAGCCTCCTTGTCCCGACTGTAAAGGTTCCCGCTCTCTCTTCCATTCAGAATCGCCCCCCTCCCACGGACTGATCAACGCCTCTCATTCGATCAAACTCTAGGCTGGTTTACTTCCTGCAGCTGCTGGCGAAGCAATGCGCAGAGGCCGCTTCAGAAAGAGACCTTGTTCCACAATCCGGCCATGTTAACAACGGCTACCGCTATTTGAAGGTATCCGGGTGTCCAGATGGTCGAAAGGCACAAGGGGACGGGAATCATCATGAAAAGCAAAGCTATGGGATTTGCCCTGCTGCCGATGGCGCTGATTGCAACTCTCGTCCTGAGCGGCTGCAAAGGCGACAAGGACGTTGTGGCAGCGGAAGCGCCGCCCGCCGCCAAAGTGATTTCCGGAGTGGACGTCTCCTTTTTCGCGGTCGAGCATCCGGAGCGGTATCCGATCGTGACAGCGACCGAATACCAAGCTCCGTCGCAATTGTCCGTGACCGGCAATGTATTTCCGGACATCGCGCGAACTGTTCCGGTGATTTCGCTTGCCTCCGGACGTATTGTGGACATCCGCGCTCGCCTCGGCGACACAGTAAAGAAGGGCCAGCTCTTGCTGCGTGTTCGCAGCGACGACATTTCCGGAGGCTTCGACTCCTACCACAAGGCCGTCACCGATGAGCTCCTTGCGCGCAAGCAATTGGATCGAGCGAAGCAGCTCTACGAGCACGGCGCCATAGCACTGGGAGACCTGGAGGTCGCGCAAGACACCGAGGACGACGCCAAGACCACCCTCGATACCGCCACTGAGCATCTTCGCCTGCTCGGCAGCGATCCCGATAATCCGAAGGGAATTGTCGATATCCTCGCCCCGGTTTCCGGCGTGATCACCGATCAGGAGGTGACGAACGGTGCGGTCGTGCAGGCTTACTCAACGCCGAACCCATTCACTATTTCGGACCTGACCACCGTGTGGATCGTGTGTGACGTCTACGAAAACGACATGGCCAACGTGCGCGTCGGGCAACCCGCCGACATCAAGCTGAACGCCTATCCGGACAAAGTTCTCAAGGGCGCGATCAGCAACATCGGCTCAATTCTCGATCCGAATATTCGCACAGCGAAGGTCCGAATTGAAGTGGCCAATCCGGGCGAGATGATGCGGCCGGGCATGTTCGCCGCGGCCACTTTGTTCGGCAAGGGGAAGCAGACCTACACGGCTGTCCCGGCGTCCGCGATCGTGCATCTGCACGACCGCGATTGGGTATTCGTCCCTGCGCAAGAGAAGTTCAAGCGGATTCATGTCGTCAGTGGCGAACAGTTGCCGAACAATATGCAGGAGATTCTATCCGGGCTGCAGCCGGGCCAGCAGGTCGTGACAAACGCGATCAATCTCCAAAATGTGATCGACAATGAGTGACGCTCAACTCCGGGGCTCAAGGAAGAAACCGTGATTCGCAATCTCGTAGATTTTGCTCTCAATAATCGGTACGTGGTGCTGGCGATTGGGGTGCTATTGCTCGGATGGGGGGCGGTGTCGTTTCACAACATGCCCGTCGAAGTATATCCGGACATCGCCGATAATTACGTGACCATCATCAGCCAGTGGTCCGGGCGTTCCGCCGAAGAAATGGAACAGCAGGTATCGGTTCCCGTCGAAATTCAGATGTTTGGGATTCCTCATCTCACGACGGTGCGGTCGGAATCGATTTTTGGTCTTTCCCTGATTACGTTGATCTTCGACGACCAATCCATCGACGAATGGAACCGCCAGAAGGTGCTCGAAAGGCTCACGCAGGTCAGTGTGCCGGCGGGCGTGCTGCCTCAAATCGGCACGGACTGGAGCGAGACCGGCCAGATTTATTGGTACACGATCCGGAGCACGAATCCGGCGTACGACCTGATGAATTTGAGGAGCATCGAAGACTGGACTCTGTACAAGGAATTCAGGAAAGTTCCGAA
>Ga0182030_10023517_pt1 | contig 11386 bp, 9 predicted proteins | sample 812S3MmetaG_FD_121299 | JGI IMG/M metagenome (GOLD analysis project Ga0182030, IMG submission 121299) | Permafrost microbial communities from Stordalen Mire, Sweden - 812S3M metaG (Illumina Assembly) | ecosystem: Environmental > Terrestrial > Soil > Wetlands > Permafrost | place: Sweden...
AGCCAGTAGCCGTGCCCGGAGGGGCTGGCCGCGGCGGCCACGATGGGCGAGTTGAGGGGGCGCCCTCCCATGGACCCGTAGAAGGCGGCGTCGCCGAAGCTGAACACCCCGCCGTCGGCCGCGACGAGCCAGTAGCCGTGCCCGGAGGGGCTGGCCGCCATCCCGACGATGGGCGAGTTGAGGGCGAGCCCTCCCATGGACCCGTAGAAAGCGGCGTCGCCGAAGCTGAACACCCCGCCGTCAGCCGCGGCCACCCAGTAGCCGTGGCCGCTCGGAGTGCGGGCCAGGCCTACCGGTTGGTGGGCTGCGGCGCCCGGAGCGCCCAGCGCTGACGCGGCGCCCACCGCCCCGACCTGTCCCACTTCGCCCAGCCACGGTGACGTGGGCGCAGCGGCCGCCGCAGGAGAAGCGGCAAACAATGAAGGCATGAATGCGGCACCGGAAAACACCACTGGGGCTGCTATAGCTACCACTTTGCGTGTAATGCGAGAAGGCGCCCTCGACTCGGGGCTATTGGCGCGAATAGCCCTATTCCGGTGCGCGGACAGACGTGTACTACAAGTTTTGGAATGCAAGAAGTGCAGTCCCCTTTCGGTCAGTGCGCGCCCGACACCTCAAGGAGTAATGCACATCTACAGGAGGAAACGGGCACGCAGGCTCCCGCCAAGGAAAGGGTTGGCGGCGGAAACCCGGCTCTTAAGAGCACCTCAAGGCGGTCTCTAGGACAGTCACCCGAGTGCTATTTCGTTTGCTTGACCGCACAAGATAGCAACTCTCGCGCCAAAATACCAACAGCGCTAATGTTGGCGTGCAAATACCCTACTTACCGGGGGTATATCCTCCACGGCCCATTGATGCACTTGTTTCCCAATCGAGTTCGTCATCGACTCCGCCGACGACTTCGGTCACCCAGTCGAGCCGCTCGGTGAGGATCCGGCTGACCCCTGCTTGAAGCGTGGTGCTCGACACGGCGCAGGAACTGCACGCCCCCTGGAGCTGGACCTCGACCCGGCCGCTCTCCACATCGACATCGAGGAGCACCAAGTCGCCCCCGTCGGCCTGCACGGCCGGGCGCATCAGGTCGATTAGCTCGTTGAGCGACTCCAAGCGGGCCTGGCGGACATCATCTTCCAGCATCGGTGGCATACCTCCGCCGCCCATCGTGCCAGTTCCGGAGGCCTTAGCGGCAAACCTCCCGGCGGCCGAGCCTTCTCGGCGGGGCGAACCCGTAGGATACGCGGGCCAAGAAAGGGGGCTGCATGTCCACTAACCGCGTGACCTGCACGATCGTCGACGGGGTGGCCGACGTCCGCCTCAACCGGCCGGAGAAGCTCAACGCGCTCGACGCAGAGATGTTCGATGCCATCGCGGCCACCGGCGACGCATTGCGGTCCGACCCTGAGGTGCGCGCCGTGGTGTTGTCGGGCCAGGGGCGGGGGTTCTGCGCCGGATTGGACCTGGGGATCTTCGCAGCGGACGCCGCCCCCGACCTCCTCGGTGGGCGTACCGGCGACCGTCTCGACAACCGGGCCCAGCATGTGGCCTGGGTGTGGCATGAGATCGAAGTGCCGGTGATCGCCGCGCTCCACGGCGTGGTCTTCGGTGGCGGTATCCAGATCGCCATGGGCGCCGACGTGCGCATCGCTGCGCCGGACAGCCGTCTGTCGGTGATGGAGGTCCGCTGGGGCCTGGTGCCCGACATGACGGGAACCCACACGCTGCCCAGGCTGGTCGGCCTCGACGTGGCCAAGCTGTTGACCTGGACCGGGAGAATCGTTGGGGGAGAGGAGGCGCTCGACCTGGGCTTGGTGACCAAACTGAGCGACGACCCCCTCGGCGAAGCTTTGGCCCTGGCCGCGGAGCTGGCGCAGCGCAGTCCCGATGCCCTTCGTTGGGGCAAGGCGCTCTTGAACCAGTCGGCGGAGTCAAGTGCCGCTGATCAACTCGCGGCGGAAGAACGCGCAGCGCGCACCCTGGCCCGCAGCCCGAATCAGCGAGAAGCGGTCGCTTCGCAGCTCGAGAACCGCGTAGCGCACTACCGCACGCGCACAACGTGAGATTTGGTGTGGCTATTCCATGAACAACGTCACACCCGAAGCGGGAAGGTCTCAGGCACCATCTACGCTGTACTTACTGTGACTGAAGCCCAAGAAATCGATCAAGAGATGGACGCAGGGTCGGTGGACGCTTTCGTTGCGCAATGGCGCAGCGAGTTGGGCGACCAGGGCTCTGTTTCCGCCTCGGATGTTCAGGACCGGCTGCTGGACCTGTGGGGCAACCTGCCCGAGGGCTCGACCCGCAGCCAGGTCGAGCGCTGGTTGACCGAGACCTTAGAGCGCCATCTCTATGCCGTCGACGACGTACAGCGACGCTTGGAGAGCGTCATCTCCGCCAGCTGACCAGCCGTTCGACGGCGCCGTAACTAGGCGGCGCGGCAGGACCAACGGTGGTCGTCGCGCCGCAGGCGCAGGGGCAATCCGAAGCAGGCGGACAGGTTCGCGGCGCTCAGGGTGTCGTCCAAGGCTCCGGCGGCGACCACGGACCCTTCACATGCGAGCAGCGCGTGGGTGAAATGGGCGGGTATCTCCTCGACGTGGTGGGTGACCATGACCATCGGTGGATGCCGGCCGTCGCGCGCCAGGCTTCCGAGCCTCCCCACCAGGCGCTCCCGGCCCCCCACGTCGAGACCGGCGCACGGCTCGTCGAGCAGCAGAAGATCAGGGGACGCCATGAGGGTGCGGGCCAGGAGGATCTGCTGGCGTTCCCCCTCGGAGCACACACCGAACGGGCGTTCCGCGATGCTGGCGAAGCCGGCGGCGGCCAGCAGGGCCACCGCTTGGTCTCGTGCGGCGGTGGGATACGTAGACCACCACGGCTCGAGGGCCCCGTCGCTGGCGGCCACGACCACCTCCATGGCCGACAGGGAGGGCACGATCATTTTGGCCACCGCCGCGCTGACCAGGCCGATACGGCGGCGCAGCTGCCGCACATCGACGCGGCCCAGACGCTGCCCGAGCACGTCCAGGGTGCCCCGGGTGGGGTGCAGAAACCCCGACGCCAACTGTAGCAGCGTCGTCTTGCCGCAGCCGTTGGGACCGAGCACCACCCAGCGCTCCTCGTCGTCCACCACCCAGCTGATGTCATGGAGCACCGAGTTGCCCACCCGGTCCAAGTCGACGTGGTCGTAGCGCAGCGCAGTCATGGCGCCCGCAAGCTACCGGCTGGGGACAGCAGCCGAATCTGTGTATGGGTTCGCCCGATGGTCTCCCGGCCCGCCACCATGGAGCAATGCCGGGTCTCCTCGTCCTCGTCAACCAACGCCTGCAAGCTGCCTTCGATGTCGTCGAGCGAGGGGCCGCCCCGGTGCTGCGCCCCTCGGATCGAGCCGATTTCCAGGCCAACGGAGCACTCCCGCTGGGCACGCGACTCGGCCACAATCCTCGCGATGTGGCCGCCCGGGTCGTCGACGCGCTCGACACCGCCGGGTGGTGCGCCAAGGCGGAGGTGGCCGGCCCCGGTTTCATCAACCTCACCCTCGACGACGACTGGCTGGCCGGCCTGCTCGACGGGGTGGCAGCCGATCCGCTCCTGGGGGTGGCGCGGCGGGAGGAACCGGACCTGGTGGTGGTGGACTACGCCAGCCCCAACATCGCCAAGGAGATGCACGTCGGCCACTTGCGCTCCACCATCATCGGCGACGCCCTGTGCCGGATGCTGGGATTCGTGGGCGATCGGGTCGTGCGCGAGAACCACATCGGAGACTGGGGCACCCCCTTCGGCATGCTCATCGAGCACCTGGTGGACCTGGGCGAGGAGCAGGGGGCCGAGGCGCTGTCGGTCGGCGAACTCGAAGGGTTCTACAGGGGGGCGCGCACCAAGTTCGATAGCGACCAGCGCTTCGGGGAGCGCAGCCGGGCCCGCGTCGTCGCCCTACAGGCCGGCGAACCCGAGACCATGCGACTGTGGGGTGTGCTGGTGGGCCAGAGCCTCACCTACATCGACGGGGTGCTGGACCGCCTCGGCGTGCTGCTCACCCGCGACGACGTGCGCGGCGAGAGTTCCTACAACGATCTGCTCGCCGGAGTGGTCGACGAACTCGACGCCAAAGGCCTGCTTGTCGAAAGCGAAGGGGCGCTGTGCGTGTTCCCCCCCGGATTCGCGGGGCGCGACGGCGAGCCGCTGCCCCTCATTGTCCGCAAATCCGACGGAGGCTACGGCTACGCGGCGACCGACCTGGCCGGCATACGGGAACGGTTCGTAGAGATGAAAGCGACGCTGTCGCTCTACGTGGTGGGCGCCCCCCAGTCGCAGCACCTGGAGATGTGCTTTGCCGTGGGGCGGATGGCCGGGTGGATCGCACCGCCGGCCGAGGCCGTCCACGTGGGGTTCGGCAACATGCTGGGGGAGGACCGCAAGATGTTCCGCACCAGGGCCGGGGGGACGGCCAAACTGACCGACCTGCTCGACGAAGCCGAACTGCGGGCCGGGGCCGCGGTGGCCGAGAAGAACCCGGGACTTTCCCTCGAAGAAGCCGCAGAAGTGGCCCGCCAAGTGGGCATAGGGGCCGTCAAATACTCCGACCTGTCCACCGACCGCAGCCGGGACTACGTCTTTGATTGGGATCGGATGCTGGCCTTCGAAGGCAACACTGCGCCCTACCTGCAGTACGCCCACGCCCGCATCCGCTCCATCTTCCGACGGGCGCCACACGATGCGCAGCTGGGCGCGGTGCTCCTGGGCCAGCCCGCCGAGCGCACGCTGGCCGTGGCGCTCCTGGGTTTCGACGCAGCCCTCGAGGCGGCGTTGGAGACCTTCAGCCCCCACAAACTGTGCGCCTACCTCTTCGACCTGGCCGGTACCTTCACCGCGTTCTATGAGCACTGCCCGGTGTTGCGGGCCGACGACCCGGCGCTTCGGGCCAGCCGGCTCTCGCTGTGCGATCTGACGGCCCGCACCTTGGCCTGCGGTCTTGACCTCCTCGGGATCGAGTCACCCGAGCAGATGTAGCCGCGCCGCGTGACGCCCGACGGGGACTACTCGGCCAGGCGGGCGGTGGCCAGGCCCCAGGGCCGCAGTTCGAAGCCGCCGGTGAACGGCTCCAGTGCCTGGCCGCGCAGGTCGACCAGCCACCCGTGGCGGCCGACCACCTCGATGCGGGCGGACGCGTCGGCAGGGTTGAATACCCGCAGCTCGAGGAGACCGTCCACCCGGCGCAGCGAGGAAACCTGGCCTCCGCACACCTCCAGCAGAGTGCCGGATGCCCCTAGGTCGCCGCCACCGGGAGCGTCCAGCGCCTCCAAGGGCAGCCACGCATCTTCGACCAGTTCGTAGGGGTCGTCGTCGCCCAGCGCCACTCCGTAGCGTACTTCGAGTGGTCCCAGCAGCTGGGGGCCGTCCACCTCCAGGTCAGGCCCCGCCGAGTTGGGGCGGTAGGCGGGGGCCGGGCGCGACAGGTGCCCCGTCGCTCGCAGCAGGGTCAGGGCCAAGGTGCGGCCGGCGTCGATCAGCTCGTATTCCAACAGCCCGTCGTGGACCACGCTGAGACCGCCGGCCTGCACGAAGCGCCGGGCGGGAAATGTGGGCAGCCCCCGCTCATGGGGGCCTCCCTCGGCGTCCAGGCCGCGCGTCACCGTGGCGAACGCGCACTCCGCGGTGGAGTGCGAAGCGGCCCGGGGCAGGGGAAACAACGCCCGGAGCCGGTGATCGCGTGCCGGGTTGTCGAAGCTGGTGGTCATACGCACCAGCCGCTCCCCGGCCCGCAACTCCAACACGGTCCGGACCTCGACGCTCACCAGGTGACCGCGGGCGTCGAGGCGCGCCGGCCATTCGAACCGACGGATCAGCGCCAGGCGGCCGCGCACGGGGCCCGCTTCGAGCAACTCGACCTGCACGCTGCTCGGGGCGTCGACCACATGGTCGGGGTCCGCCGGCGAATAGTTGTAGGTGTCACCGGCGTCGCCTGAATCCACCAGGCGGCCCAACCCCGCCACCTCAACTGTAGCGAGCGCCGGGTCGGTGGCGCCCGGCGGGACACCGATGGAAAATGTGCCGTCGCCACGGTTGACCCGCAGACGCAGCTCACCATTGGCCAGCCACCCGTCGCCCCCCGTCACCGCCGCGACGCCCAGGCCGCCGCCCTGCCACGTCGCCCACCCGTAGCCGGGCACCTGCTCGGCCCGGGCCAGGACCCGCACCGACGCGGGCCGGGTGACCGAGACGCGCAGCGGCCGGTCGCGCCCGGCGCCGGCCTGGGCCCAGGCCTCGGCCATGGCGGGTCCCACCGACGGCGGAGTGGACGCCGTGGCCGTGACGCGTTCGCTGCGCAGCTCGACGTGGAGACCGCCGGCCGCCAGGTGCAGCACCGCGGCCGTGGGTGTGCCCGAAGAAGGGAGCCAGCCGCCGGCGGTCAGCTCGCCCAGCAGCCGCCCGAAGTCGCGGCCTGATCCCGACAGCACGTGGGTGCCGGCCGCCACGGCGTCGATCAACTGGGTGCCTGCCGGGGCCTCCGGAGCGGCGAGCACCAGTTCCACCAGCCCACTGCGCGTGCGCGCCGAGGGGTTGATGACCAACGGCCCCGCTTGGGCCACCCGTCGAGCCCCGGCCTGCAGGGCACGGGCGGCGAGGCCGGCGGCCGCGTCGGTGGCGTCATCGAAGCGGTGCAGCACCGCGGTGGCCACCGCGTCGGCCGAACAGGCGCAGATCGAATCGTGGGCCGAGTTGCGAATGACCTGCAGCCAGGCATCGTCGAACACGGCTTGCGGCCAGCGCGGGGGGGCCAGCCACAATGCGCTGAGCGGCTCGGCGCGGCGTTCCAGCTCCCGCTCCGCGCGCGCGGCCGCCATCTTGACGTCGACGCGGTTGGACAGCACCCCCATCAGCACATTGGTCCGGGCGCCGCTGCGCATCTCGCCTTGCCACACCGCAAGGTCCTCGCACGGAGCACCGGCGAGGTATTCGGCCAGCGAAGTGATGCGCAGCTCGTAGTCGTCCTGGGTCTCGTTGCAGGCGGCCACCACGGCCGGCAGCCAGGACTGGGGAGCCTGGTGGTCCGTGCCGTTCATCCACAACATGGGGTCGTCGGGGCCCAGGAAGGCGCCGATCTCCGCCTCGTGGGCCCGGATGCGGCGCAGCAACAACGCTGCCTCGGGCGGCGTGGCTGCGCCGTTGCTGTAGCCCACCGGTAGGTACTCGGCGCGCACACGGGACCCGTCGGGGGCCTGCCACCAAAACGCGGTGCGGGCGATGGCTGAAGGCACCCCCCGCCACACCACCGCATGCTCGAGTCCGGCGGCTGCCAGCACCTGAGGCATTTGGGCGATGTGGCCGAACATGTCGGGGAGGTAGCCCACCGCCATGGCGCCCCCGAAGCGAGCGGCCCGCTCCAAGCCGAGCTGCAGGTTGCGGATGATCGTCTCGCCCGACACGCAGAACTCGTCCATCAGGATGTACCACGGCCCAAGGGCCAGGCGGCCCGAAGCGGCCAGGCGGCGCAACGTCTCCTCGGCGTCGGGACGCAGCTCGAGGTAGTCATCGACCACCGCCATCTGCCCATCGAGCAGGAACCGGCGGTAGCCCCCGTCGGCGTCGAGGTGGGGGAGGAACTCGTCGAGCATGTCCACCAGACGGAGACGGAACGCGGCAAATGACGCGTACCACTCCCGATCCCAGTGGGTGTGGGGGACGACGGCGACCTGGCGGGTCATGGCAGCAACGTAGCGGGCAGCATCACGGCGACGGCGCGTACCATCGAGACCATGGACCTGACGTACCCGCCTGAAGCCGAAGCATTCCGGGCCGAGATCCGGACCTGGCTGGAGGCGCACCTCCCCGCGGAGTGGGGCAGCGTCGAGTTGTCGAAGGAAGAGCGGGAGTCGTTCTCCTCGTGGTGGAACGAGCAGCTGTTCGAGGGCGGCTGGATCTGCGCGTCGTGGCCCAAAGAGTACGGGGGCAAGGGCCTCTCGACCATGGAGGCGGTCGTCCTCAACGAGGAGTTCGCCCGGGCCGGAGCGCCGCTGCGCGGCGACTTCTTCGGCGACACGCTGGTCGGGCCGACCATTCTGCAATGGGGGACCGAAGAACAAAAGCGTCAGTTCCTGCCCGGGATCATGCAGGGAAAGATCGCCTGGTGTCAAGGGTTCTCGGAGCCTGAGGCCGGCTCTGACCTGGCCAACCTGCGGACCACTGCGGTGCTCGACGGTGACGAATGGCGGATCAACGGCCAGAAAATCTGGACCACCCAGGCCCAGTACGCGGACTATGTGTTCCTGCTGGCCCGCACCGATCCTGCGGCGTCCAAGCATGCCGGCATCTCGTATCTGCTGGTGCCCATGCGCCAGGCGGGGGTGGAGGTGCGCCCCATCACCCAGGTCGACGGTTCCGCCGAGTTCAACGAGGTCTTTTTCACCGATGCCCGCTGTCCCGCCGACAACGTGGTGGGCGGAGTCAACAACGGGTGGTCCGTGGCCATGACCACCCTCGGGTTCGAGCGTGGCACCAGCGCCACCACCGGCCACCGGCGGTTCAAGAAAGAGCTCGACGAGATCATCGAAACAGCCCGCAAGAACGGCCGCAGCAGCGACCCGCTGGTCCGCCAGGGCCTGGCCAAGGCGTACTCGACGGTGAAGATCATGGAGATCAACGGCTACCGCTCGCTTACCGCGGTGCTCAACGGGTCCAAGGATGCGGGAGTGGCGGCGCTATCGGCCACCAACAAGATGTTCTGGTCCGAGTACCACCAGGAGGTCATGAATCTGGCCATCGACATCGCCGGACCCGAAGGGCAGATCCTGACCGGGTCGAGCGAGAACGAGTTTGTGGCGGGGGTGGGCCGGCGCCGGGCCCGGCCCGGCTACGAGGTCTCCAACACGCAGGCGCTGTTCTTCTTTTCCCGTTCCGAGAGCATCTGGGGCGGTACCGCGCAGATTCAGCGCAACATCGTCGGCGAGCGGGTGCTCGGTCTGCCCAAGGAGCCGAAGCCGGCCAAATAGCGGCGGCTACAGCCCGATGCGCTCAGGGTGGCTGTAGATGTTGAACCGGTCGCCCCTCACGAAGCCGGCGACGCACACCCCGAGGCGGGCCGCCGCGCTGACCGCCAGGCTGGAGGGGGCGGACACCGCGGCGAGCACGCCGATTCCGGCGACCGCGGCCTTCTGCACGATCTCGAAGCCCACCCGGCCCGACACCATGAGCACGGCGGGTTCCGCTCCGCCTGGCGCCAGGACCCGGTGGCCGATGACTTTGTCCACTGCGTTGTGGCGGCCCACGTCCTCGCGCAGCACCAAGAGGTCTCCGTCGCCGTCGAAGAGGCCGGCCGCGTGCAGCCCGCCGGTCTGTTCGAAGACACGTTGGCCTTTGCGCAGGCGTCCGGGGAGCGCCGAGATGGTGGCCGCCGGTACCGCAGGGCGCGAACCGACCGGCTCGCACACCACCTCGAGTTGATCGATCGATACCGTCCCGCACACCCCACAGGCCGAGGTGCGCAGCAAGTTACGCCGGGCAGCGCCGTCGTCGAACCGGTGGGCCAGTGACACCGTCACCGTATTGAAACGGGCCGCCGGGTCCTCGACGGCGTCGCAGTAGCCGACCGCCCGGATGGCCCCCGGGCCGGCCACCCCTTCGCTGGTCAGGAAACCGGCGGCTAACTCGAAGTCGTGACCGGGGGTGCGCATAGTGACCGAGACCGGCTCGGGGTGCTGTCCGGGGCCTTCGACCCGAATCTCTAGCGGCTCCTCGGTGGCCAGGCGCTCCGGAAGTTCCACATGGCGGTCTGGGCGCACCGCGACCACTCGTACGTGGGTGACGGCGCTCGGTGTGTTCATCGCGCAGTCCGCGTGTTCACGGCAGTCGCAGGCCATGGAGGCTGGCCTGGGCCGGAGTGTCGGCGTCACCGAAGGCCGCTTCGCCGGGTCCGCCGGGCCCTGCGGGGTCGACCAGAGTCGGTTTGGTCGCGCCGAGCAGGTCGCGCAGCGCCCGGGATCCTGCGGCGACCAGGATTACGGCCAGATCGAGGTCGGCGCCACACCACCGGGCGCACAACGGTTGCGGCCGGCCGGCAACCAGCGGCACCACCGACGTGCGCGCCCGGTAGCGGGCCAGCCACCACAACGTGGCGGAATCGAGCGCGGGCAGGTCAGTGGCCACCACCAGGACCGGTCGCCGGGCGGCTGCCACCACCTCCCACCCCCGGGCCACGGCGGCCAGCGGACCCGAGCGGCGCGGTGACTCCTCCACGGCGGGCAGGCCGCTGCATCCAGGGCCCACTTCCACGCAGGGGTCGGCCACTTCGGCCAGCAATCGGGCGCTACGCCGGGCCAGGGTCTCGTCGTCGCCTGCGGGACGCAATAAGGCCTTGTCCGACCCCATCCGGGTGCTGGCACCCCCGGTGAGCAGGATCCCGGCGACGGCCACCTGTCCATCATTACCCGTGTTGGAGACGCAGCACGACGACAACTGCCACGACAGTTGCGACCGGGTCGGCTAACAAGGGGGGATGGACCCGGACGCTGGGGACGAGGCGCTGCTCGCCGGCCGTTACCGCCTGGCCGGACTCCTGGGCCACGGGGGAATGGCCGGCGTCTACGACGCCTACGACACCCGCCTGGCCCGGCCGGTGGCCGTCAAACTGCTCCGTCCGGAGTTGTCGGCCCAGCCCTTGATGCGGGCCCGATTCGAGCAGGAAGCCCGTTCCGCGGCGACGCTCAGCCATCCCAACGTGGTGAGCATCTATGACAGCGGCGAGGATCGCAACCAGGCCTTCTTGGTCATGGAACGCCTGCCCGGACGCAGCCTGGCCGACCTCATCGGGGGCGGCCCGCTCGACCAACGCCAGGTGGCCGCCCTGGCCGACGACGTCCTGGCCGCCCTGGTGGCCGCGCACGGGGTCGGGATGGTGCATCGCGACATCAAGCCGGCCAACATCCTCCTGACCGACGAAGGCCGGGCCAAGGTGGCGGACTTCGGGATCGCCAAGAGCCTGGAGCGGGCCGCCGGCGGCACCGACCTGACCATGGCCGGACTGGTCATCGGCACGCCCGCTTACCTGTCCCCCGAACGCCTCTCGGGAGCGGCGGCCACCCCGCAGTCGGACCTGTACGCCGTGGGGGTCGTGATGTACGAGGCCCTGACCGGGCGCAAGCCGGCCGAGGGGGCGGACCTGGCCCAGGTGGCACAGGCCCGCAACACCCCCCCTCCCGACATCGCGGCGCTCCGTCCCGATGTGGCTCCATGGCTGGCCGCCGTGGTGCGCCGCGCCATGGCGCCGCGCCCCGAGGCCCGCTACCGCTCGGCCCAGGACATGCTGAGCGAGTTGCGAGCGCAAGGCAGAGGGCGCCGCCTGCCTCCGGCTCCCGTCGCCGTCTCGCCCACCGCCGGGGGAGCGGCCGGCGTC
>Ga0182030_10023519_pt1 | contig 11386 bp, 7 predicted proteins | sample 812S3MmetaG_FD_121299 | JGI IMG/M metagenome (GOLD analysis project Ga0182030, IMG submission 121299) | Permafrost microbial communities from Stordalen Mire, Sweden - 812S3M metaG (Illumina Assembly) | ecosystem: Environmental > Terrestrial > Soil > Wetlands > Permafrost | place: Sweden...
AGAATGACCACCTTCACGGGCAAGATCATATTTCCCGTTGTCAAGTTTATCAAAGTCTGTTCCCCAGTCAATAAGTTGCTTTATCTGACCCGGAGCCTCTTCAACGACCATTCTTACTACTTTCTCATCACATAACCCATCGCCACAAATTAATGTGTCCTTTATGTGTGTTTCAAAATTATCCGGAGAATAAGTAACAGCAGCAATTCCTCCCTGAGCAAAGCTTGTGTTGGTTTGATCAATTGTACTTTTAGTGATAACGCATACTTTTCCTTTATCTGCAACTTTAAGTGCAAAACTCAAGCCGGCAATTCCACTTCCTATAACAAGAAAATCATATGTCTCATTCATGATTTGCCAGAATTTTTCGCAAAAATAAGAAAATGTACGTTAACATAATCTAAATTGTGAATATTAAAAGTATATTGGATACAATAATAATAGTGAAACCTATTATTAAGTATTTCCGGTTTTCCCTTTTATAAAAAGTACAGGCATAAATCATTTTAAGCACATTATTACTTATTATCGCCTGAAGAGAAGCGGAGGCAACTATTGTTAGAGGGATGGCATATTTCCCCTGGAACATATTTAAAAGGAATGGGTCTATATCAGTTACTCCGACTAAGATTGAAAGAAGATTCAACCCGTTTTTTCCGAAATGTTCAATCGTGAAATAGTTGATAAAAGTAAATGCTACATAAATGAATGTGAATATAAGCGCCACTTTGAATTCAAGAGGGTGTTGTTTTTCCACATCCACTTCCCCGGTTAGTTTATTCCTGTTGAGCCAGAAGATCGTTAACGCTGTTAATACCGTGATGAATGCCATTGCAGCCATAGGGAAAAGCAAAATTCTAAACAGCGTTTCATTAAAGATCAGAGAAAGGATCAGGATGCGCAGATACATCATGGTAATGGCTAATAATATCGCAGCAGTGTACTGATTGGCATTGTCAGGATTCTCTTTACTTTTCTTTGATAATACCAGCGTTGTAGCAGTGCTGCTGTATAAACCACCTAATAAGCCGGTTAAAATAATCCCGGCTTTTTTAAAAATGTATTTTTTTAAAATATAACTCAGGTATGAAATTGATGAAATAACAACCAATGCAAGCCATATCTTATAGGGTGAAATGGACAGATAGGAAACGAGTGGTTCTTTGGGTAAAACAGGCAATATCACTCCGGCAATTACAATAAATTTTGCAAGGGTTACTATTTCAAATTTATCAAAAGAGTTAGAAAAACCGGTTAAGGTTTCTTTTAATTCCGTAAAAAAAAGAATCGTTACAAATACCATCAGAAATAGCCACAATGGCTGGGTCAGCAACATCAACGACATAGAGTATGTAAGCAGCGCAATTAATATGGTTGTGATTCCAAATTTTTCATTTTTATATATTTTAAAAAAATAAAAAATACCAAACAGGAAGGACAACACAACAAAACCAATTATAAAAAGTATTTTGTTTTCCAGATCAGAAATCAGCAGCAGGTATCCGAGAATTCCAATAAAGGTGAATGTCCGGTGTGTTCCAAAGAGAAAATGATCATCTTTTTCACCGTGTACTTGTCTTTGTGAAAGGCCGATGATTAATGAGAAAATAGTTACCAATACAAAGTCAAAAAGGTTGTCAGGGACTACACCAATAATATTTAATAAGTTCATATGAATCTGTTTTTTAACAAAAATATTGATTTGTCGAAGAATAACAAAGTTTGTATTGAAAAAACAAAAATTATTTATCATTATTATGCATTTAGTCTGTATATATTATTTGATTTTTTAAATTTGCTTCATCTTTAAAGTAAATCGGGAGAGGGATGAGGCGGTTTTTATTTATCATTATTTGTATTGGTTCATTTTTGGTTATTGATTTGATGTTACAATACAAGCAAACACTCGATATACCTGTTATTCCTGAATACACTTTGAAAAATTCCTGGCTGATTTCTCTTACAAATGAATTTTCCAATTATATTGATTCTTCATTGAAAGCAGCAAATGCGCCGGGTGCCGCGTACGTTGTTATTAAAGATGGTGAAATCATTGCAATAAAGGCATTTGGTGTGAAAGAGACAGGAACATCTGACTCTGTTGATGTGCATACCTTATTTCGACTGGGTTCTGTTTCTAAGGGTTTTGCAGGCATTTTAACAGGTATGCTTGTTGATGAGAAACTGGTTCGTTGGAATGATCAGGTTGTAAAATATGTTCCTGATTTTTGCTTATCCGATTCGAAAGCCACATTAAAAGTAACTATTAATGATTTGCTGAACCATACTACGGGATTGCCAGTTCACTCGTTTACCAATATGATTGAAGAAGGGAAAAGTTACGAGGAATTGAAAGAAAGGCTGAAAGAACTACCTCTGGCAGGAAAGCCCGGCAAGGTTTTTACCTATCAGAATGTAGCTTTTAGTATTATTGCCGAAGTAGCTCAGACAGCAACAGGAATAAAATATACGGATCTTCTTAAACAAAAGATATTTTTTCCCTGTAAGATGTATGATGCGTCAGATACATATGAAGAGATGATGTCTTCTCAGAATATGGCTAAACCACATATCCTGACAAGAAAAGGATATATTACAAAATCCATTACGCCCGACTATTATGCATTTACACCTGCTGCCGGAGTGAATGCAAGTATCAGTGATTTATCAGGGTACCTGTTGGCAATTACAGGGAAGGACACTTCATTTTTATCAGACTCTACCCGTGAAGCAATATTCAGGCCGGTAATCAAAACTCCCCGTCAATTGCACAACTGGAAGAAAATAAAAAAGATGTACTATGCCAAAGGTTGGCGGGTTATTGCACTGGCAAACGATTCTATCATTTATCACGGAGGGTATGTTACTGGATATCATGCTGCCATAGCTATATATCCTAAGGATAACTTAGCCATTGCTTTTCTTTTCAATTATATAGGCAATCTGCCAAATGAATGTATTCCGGATTTTTTTAATATGTATTTTGAGTTTAAAGAAAAAGAAAAAATAAAACCACAAATCAAATAAAATTATATATTTGTTTACTATTTAAAAAGAGATTTTGTAAATGGACTAAATCAAACACGAACTAAAATGAATAAATTAAGTATTAAAGAAAAGTTAGGATTCAGTCTGGGTGAGATTGGAGGTACGATAAGCTGGCAGGGAATGATGTTTTTCCTGGGCATATTTTATACTGATGTGTTTGGGTTGACAGCAACAGCCGCCGGGTTTTTGCTTTTTCTTCCCCGGTTTCTTGATGCATTTGTTGATCCGATTGTCGGCGTTGTGGCTGACAGAACGAATACAAAATGGGGTAAATTCAGACCTTATCTACTTTGGTTTGGAATTCCATTCGCAGTTTTTATGGTTCTGATGTATTTCACTCCTAATTTTAGTCTCTCAGGGAAAACGGTCTATGCTTATGTTACATACATTGGTATGATGATCATGTATTCTCTTATTATGACTCCTTTTAATGCTTTAGGGGGCGTGATAACTGATGATCATATTGACAGAACCAGCTTGCAGTCCTATCGTTTTATGATGGCATTCACGGGAGGTATTATTATCAGAGGATTCACGTATCCTTTGGTTAGTTTATTTGGTGGTGGATTGAATGTTACCAAAAACATGCCTAACAATCCGCAGAAAGGATTTCTTCTTACGATGGTTGTCTTCGCAGTAATAAGTCTCATCGCATTTCTTGTGACATTTAAAGTAACTAAGGAGCGGGTTGCCCCTGCAAAATCGCAGAAAACTTCATTAAAGCTTGATTTTAAAGACCTGCTTAAAAATGCACCCTGGTTAATAATTTTCCTTGTTTCGACATTAAATCTTATATATGTTGGTACATGGTGTACTTCCATGGCCTATTATTTTAAATATTATATGACAGCTAAAACGCTTGTTCTTTTTGGATGGAACACACATTATGATCTAATGTCTTCATTTAATGTTTTTGGGTCAATCATCATTATTCTGGTATTGGTATCCCCTTTAACTAAATGGTTGAGTGCCCGGTTCGGGAAAAGGAATATTTTAATTGTGAGTTTTCTGTTAATAGGTGTTTCAATTTGCGGTTTTTATTTTTGTAAACCCACTGATTCAGGAACAATCATGTTATTACAACTTATTCAGTCTGCTGCCGCGGCTCCAACCATGCCTATAATCTGGTCTATTTTTGCTGATGTTGCAGATTTTTCAGAATGGAAAAATAACAGAAGAGCGACAGGACTTGTTTTTTCGGCAGTTGTATTTGGTCAGAAAGCCGGGATTGCTTTAGGTGCTGCAATTCCATTATGGATCTTAGGCTCTTTGGGATATAGTGATAAATTAGCAGTACAGCCTGCAGCCGTCATACAAACGATCAGAATGTCAATGAGTCTTATTCCCGGAGTAATAGCATTTTTAACGATGATAGCCTGTTTCCTTTATCCATTAACAAATAAAAAGATGGATCAGATTCAGATTGAACTGGTTCAACGTAGAGATCAACAAAAAGAATAATATATGATGAATTTTAAAAAAATTGTTTTTACTGAACCATGGAAAGTCCAATTTCAGGAAGGCGTATTTACTGATAAAATTGAATCGCCGGACGAGGTTATAATTAAAAATTTATACTCTCAGGTCAGTCCGGGAAGTGAACTGGCATGCCTTGCTGGTATTGAAGACTGGTTTAAAATTCCCGGTATTCCGGGATATACTGCCGTAGGAGAAGTCATTGAAAAAGGTTCAAATGTTACATTTAACAAAGGGGATCTGGTTTTTACTTTTGGTCCGCATGCGCAATATTTTAAAATCAACATTACTGATCGCTGGCATGGCATATGCGTTAAATTACCCGATGGTCTTTCAGGCGATATAGCGTCATTTGCTCATCTTGCTGACATTGCCATTTCAGCGCTGCGGGTGTCAAATATTCAGCTTGGAGATTATGTTGGTGTTACCGGCATGGGGCCTATTGGCAATCTGGCTGCGCAACTTGCAAAACTGCAAGGTGCCAATGTCATTGTCTTTGATATCAATGAAACACGTCTTGATATTGCCCGTCAATGTGGACTTACGAATACAATCAATTCATCTTCGAAAAAGTTAAAAGACGAACTGATGAAAATGACGGCAGGGAAAGGCGTTTCTACACTTATTGAAGCATCCGGATTTGCGCAGGTTGCAGAATCAGCTATGAAATATATCTCGCAATATGGCGAAATGATCTTACTGGGAACGCCACGTGCTCCGTACCAGACAAACTTAACAGCGTATTTACGCGATATTCATCTTTTTAATCCGTCTATTACAGTAAAAGGAGCGTTGGAATTTATTATACCCACACGATCCATCGAATTCGTGAAACACAGTAAAGAAAGGGATTGCGCTATCATCATGAATTTATTGAAAGAAGAAAGATTAACAGTAAAACCTTTCTATACACGCAAAGTTAGTCCTGATCAAGCGCCTGATATTTATGCCGGTCTGCAAAACAAAAAGGATGAATTTATCGGTGTTGTTTTTGACTGGACAGACTTTAAATAGTGATGTTTGACCAGAATAAAATATTCAAAAAAATCAGAGATAAGATTTTACAAAAAAAAAGTTAACCCTATGTCAGAAAAAATTTATTCAATAGGAATTATCGGAGCCGGAATGATTGCTGAAAAGCATATCGTATCATTTCAAAATACCGGTCGCGCCAACATTACCTGGGTTGCGCGTAAAGATGTAAATAAACTTGCCGGATTCAGTAACAAATATTCTATTCCCAACGCAACGGGAGACTACCGGGATATGCTTCATGATGCTTCACTTGATGCAGTTGTTATCACTTCTCCGCCGGATCTTCATTTCGGTATGTTTATGGAATGCATCAAATCAGGCAAGCATATATTATTAGAAAAGCCAGCATCATTCAATAAAGAGCAGTTAGAGAAAATGCTTGCTGAAGAAAAAAAACATCCCGGGTTGATCATCATGGACTGTTCATGCAGGCATGCGCGGTTGCAGCCTAAATTTAATGCTGTTAAAGAAATTATTGACAGCGGCAAACTGGGAGAAATCTACATGATTCATCACAACTGCCTGTGGCGGCAGGCGAGGGCAGGGATAGAATATCATCCTGCTGCCAAATGGTTTCTGAATAAATCCATTTCAGGCGGGGGGCCTTTACTGGACTGGGGTGTATATGATCTGTCCTTTCATCTTGGTATTTTAGATGACAAACCCGTGTTGAAAAAAATAATTTCCGCTACCACAAAATGCGGACTTGATCAGGTGGATCCGCAAACCGATGTGTTTGATGTTGAAGAACATTTTATCGTGATGATGGAGTTATCATCAGGCATTCATTATTACTGGGAACGAGGGACCAATGGGCATGTTGAGGTGCCAAATGAAACACGGATTTACGGGACAAAAGGAGGTTTGAAATTTGGATATTGCTCCTGGGATGAACCGGTAATTGATTTTTTTGATGTTGAAGATAATGGAAAAGGAAAAGCTCGTAAACAATCCATTCCTGTTGATATGAGTAAACACAAAGGGGATGATCAAATGCTCGCTTATCATTTTATTGATGTACTTGATGGTAAAGTAAAAAACAGGATGCCTCTTGAGCGGGCAGCCAGGCATCTTGATATAATCTTTAAATCATTTGCCGAAGCTGAAAAATGATGGATATTGAATCTGTCATGGATGAGCTTTGTATTAGAGGGTTGAGGTGGCCAGTCGAGGTTATTAATATAGTAGGCTCTGGGTTGCCTGATGAAATTATACAATTCAAAAATAGGTTTATACATTCATTTTACATTTATTTCCGGCACTGAAACATTATTAGGTTGTTCCTCCCGATCCGGGCCTAAAGAAAATTAGAGCTATGATTACTTTTGCCTGATAAAAGTTAAAAAGCCCGAATAGCCCGAACATAAATTGTTTGGTTCTTAGAGTTGATGTGATGAGAGCCATTGTAGAAAGCCTGGGCCCATGCACTTGTGTTATTATATTCCGTTGAACTCCAGTAAGCGTCATGTGTAAAACCGCCAATGACAATTTGGTTAATATATAGTTCGTTCAATTCATCTTTACTAGGTAAATACCAGTCGTGATATCCATTTAAAGTCAATGTATCACAAATATATGCAGCATAACTTCCTATTCCTTGTGCTAAAACAATTGAATCTGTGTTTTTTTTCCTGTACCAATTGCTATTCCTGTTGCACCTGTTGTTTGATAACTTCCATTATACCATTGTATGCCCATACTTTGGTCACTTGGCGCAGCTATTAAACCGTGTGCATGTCCTTTGACAATAATTTTATCCCGAATTTATCTTGAATGGCTTTTGCTATGTCCTTTGATTCTTAACTTTGTTATTTTTTTTATAACTTTCTTATCAACATGAGTTCGTTCTAACTTTTGATCATTGGATTTTATCCTTCTATAAAATGTTCCCCGGTTTAAATTTAATCTTCGCATTGCTTCAATGGCAGTTATTTTACCTTTTTTCCATCGGGATATAATTTTATCCCATTCTTTTGGCATTTCAATTCGTGGCCTGCCAAATTTTTGTCCTTTTATTTTGGCAGCTGCTATACCTTCTTTCTGCCGTTGTAAAGTATTTTCTCTTTCAAGTTCTGAAAGTGCTCCAAATATCGTCAAAACAAATCTTCCCTGCGGAGTTGTTGTTTTTATATTCTCTTTTAAGGAAACAATATCTACAGATTTATCCTGAAGCTGTTGAATTATTGCAAGCAGATCTTTCGTACTTCGAGCCAAACGTGATATGCTCTCTATGTAGACTGCATCACCTTTTCTAATAAATTTAAGCATTTTTTTGAGTTCCGGACGGTTTGTGTTTTTGCCGGAAACTTTCTCAATAAAATAGTTATTAATTTTAAATTTTGCCAACGCTATCTTTTGCCGATCTTTTTTTTGATCAATAGAAGAAACTCTTATATATCCAATTTTTGTCATTTTCTGTTTGTTTAAAATTCAAAGATATAAAAATAAATAAAAACTGACACATAATATGTGTTTTATTTATGTGACATCAAAAAAAACAAACTCGTGTGACGTAAAAAACTGCAACAAACTATCTTATTATCGTTACAATTCCTCTGCAAAGCATCTTCCCGTTCTGAGTTATGACATAGTGGTACGAATCTACTGGCAAATTCGATCCATCCCAGTCGTTATTATAATTTGATTTCGATTCAAAAACCAATTCTCCCAGACGATTGAATACTTGTACCGTTGCATCAGGATAACGTTCTATATTGGTTATGACCCAATTTTCATTGACCCCGTCTCCATTGGGTGAAAAGGCTGACATCGGCTGCAACTTATCATTGATCGTTACATTGATACTTACTTCACAGGTGACTTCCTTCTGTCCCTCGTTCACCGCTGTCCATAGAATGGTTTTCTCAAAATTATTTCCAGACCCTGCAACATTGATGGGTATCTGCGTTCCTGCCTTAATCGAATCGGTATTGTTGTAATTATTCTGTAGAACAACAGTTCCGCAATTATCTTTTACCGATATGGGTTGTAACTCGTTTGATATTACCTGATATTCATACACGTTGTCCACGATATCTGTTATATTCGCGGTTACCGGAATATCTTTTGCGCAGACTATGACCGGCACTGCTGAATCGCTTGCTGTTATCTGCAGACTGTCGCTGTTATGGCATTGACTTATCGAATCCGTTACTATTACATACAATGTATTCCCGCTTGTTCCATTGAAATTAACCAAAACCTGATTGCTGGTGTCTGTCCTGATAGTAGCGCTCAATGATGGTGTCAGCGTCCACTGGTATCTGCAATTATTCTGGGCTGTTACATTATATTGTACGCCTGAGTCTATCGGACAGACTGTCGTTGCTCCTGTTATGGAGGGATTCGGTGATGCCGCGATTACGACCTGCGAATGTTGTGCTAAAGTTGTATTACACCCTCCTTTACTGGCACTTACCAGATAAGTATGTGTCCCCACGGTGGCATAGGATGCGATCAGCTGCAATTGAATATTTCCCGTACTGTCTGAAGGTGACACAGATGCGAGGGTTGCTGAATCCTCAAGGGTGTACGTGACTCCTGTTTCTGCATTCATAACCGTAATAGCAACTGGTGTACCCTGACAGACGTTAACTGAACTTACTGTCAAGGTATCCGATGGCCCATGAGAAACAGTAATGGTTATGGTTGCCGAATCATTGCCACATTGAACGCTGAGAATAATATAGCGGAATAGATAGCTGCCCGGTGTTACCTTGGTTGCATTAAACACGCCATTACTCAATGAACCGGTATTATCAAGATCTTTCCAGGTGCCTCCCGTCTGCGCGTTATACAAATAGGACTGTAAGATCACTGCATTGTTATTGTTACAAACGATAACAGTGCTATCATGACCTGCAATGGTGGAAGCTGTTACTGTTACGATAACAGTTGCTGAGTCTGCTTCACAAGGCGCTATATTGGGTACCGTATATATAAAAATATACGTGCCTGTATTAACCAATGATGGATTAAATAGTTCGCCTGTTAAGGCACCTGTATTTTTTACATCTGTCCAATTGCCACCCGCTGCCGGTGTTCCGCCAAGAGAGGTAAAAAGGTTCACGCTGGAGCTGCTCTTGCATACCGAGATGGAAACACTGGTACCTGCAAGCAATGGCTGATTGACTGTTACTGTTACCTGGTTGATAATATTCCCTGTCCCGTCATTTGCTGTTATAGTATAGGTTGTGGTGCTGTCCGGAGCTACAGTCAGGGTGTCACCCATATGTCCATTATTCCACGTATAGTTTACTGGACCTGTTGCTCCTGAGGATGTGGCAGTCAGAAGGACTGAAGAACCTTCACAGACAATTTGCGGATTAGCCGTAGCTCTAACCGTCAGACTGGTAGTCCCCGGTATGGTTATTGTCATGGTATCGGATGACGTACAGGAAGTACTGTTGTCAGTAACATACAATATAAATTGTGTGGTGTTGGTTATATTTTTCGTATTTGGAGACAGTACTGCCGGATCGCTTAACATATCTACAGGAGTCCACAGGTATGTATAATTTCCTGATCCTCCGGAAACAGTGGCATAAATAGTGGTATCATGACCTGAGCTTAATGTCAGATCTGGTCCTGCATTTACCTTCGGGCCTGACTGTGGGGAAATAGTCACTGAATTGGAATAAGACATATTGCAGCTTCCACCGGAAACAACAACCCTGTATGACCGGGTCGTTGTGAGTCCTGAGAAAGTTAAGGCCGAAACCATAACAGCTGTATCCTTCCATACGCCTGGTATTACAGAATATTGCCAGTCAATGATGCTGTCAGTTGCACCTGTTAAGGTTAATGTTCCGGAGGTCAGGGAACATAATGAAGCCGGTCCTGTAAGTGTTCCACCTATAGAGCCCGGTGTAATAGTAACAGTTAGAGGAGCAGAAGAAGGGCTTGATCCGCATGCGTTATTCGATTGAACTGTAATATTTCCTCCATTGGTACTGAAATTAACACTTGCGCTGTTGGAAGTGGAAGCCGTTGTTGCACCGGGGGGCAGTGTCCATGTATAGCTTAAAGCCTCGGGATCTAAAGTAACATTGTAAATAACATTGGTTTCTCCGGCGCAGACAGTTGCAGGTCCTACAGGGGTTACCGGTTTTGAAGGTCCGCTGCCTACTATCTGAATAGTTGCTGTATTATTCAGAGTCACTGTTGCACAACCCGGAATGGTGGCAATGAAACCAACATAATTGGTTCCAGGTGTCAGAAAATTACTGTCTATTGATAAAGTTAAATTGCCATTATTTCCAGGTACAGGATTTCCTAATAAAGAGGATCCGATGACCGACTGATAAAAAACACCACTTTGTGAATTTTGAATAATTGCTGTGCCATTTCCCTTACATTGACTTTCAGAAATAACTGTAAGAGATTGATCAGGTGGATGGTTAACAATAACTACACCTGTTGATGTAATAGAAAAGTAGGGACAGGCTCCATCATCAGCAGACTCCTGTATGGTAAATTGATTTTTTCCTGGATGAAGAAAAGTGCTGGAATTAATAGGTAATTCCAGGTATGGTTGTCCATTTATAAGATTCACAGTTCCCCAGAATACATCAGAATTAGCCACCACTGTGTCGCCTGCATTTATAAGTTGAAACCCTTCGTCGAAAGGTCCGTCTGCCTGTTTTAAGGAAGCAGCAGGTGCATTGGTGTAAATTCCGATTGTGGCAATGTCTCCCGTACAGACTGTATCAGGTATTACAGGTGGATTCATATCATAACCCGGAAAGACAATAAGTTCATTATTATTATTGTTGTTGTTTGCAAAGTTCATCACCGGATGAAGAGGACAGCCTTTTTCCTTGGCATA
>Ga0182030_10023520_pt1 | contig 11386 bp, 8 predicted proteins | sample 812S3MmetaG_FD_121299 | JGI IMG/M metagenome (GOLD analysis project Ga0182030, IMG submission 121299) | Permafrost microbial communities from Stordalen Mire, Sweden - 812S3M metaG (Illumina Assembly) | ecosystem: Environmental > Terrestrial > Soil > Wetlands > Permafrost | place: Sweden...
CGCTGTCGTGCGGTTCCTGTTGCAGATCTACGGCATCGTAGCGCTCATCGGCTTCGCGCTCAGCAACTACATCATCGACAACGCCGTCGCGGGCTCGCACGCGCCCGACCTCCTCGCCACGCCACACCACTCGTTCTACATGTGGATCGTCTTCCTCATCGTGGGCGGCGCGCGTCTCGACATGCTCGTGCAGTCGTTCTACTATCGCCAGTCATCGCTGCTGGCTGCCGCGATCACGTCGCTCATCGAGTGGGCCGTCTGGGTGGTGCTGCTCGTCATCTCGATCCTCGAGACGGTCGACAATCGCAACGAGACGCCACGCATCGTCATCGACTGGGACGTCGTCGTGATCATCTTGGCCGCGCTCTACGTCATCTGGACGACGTTTGAGACCGTGCGTCTCTTCCTCACGTGGTGGAACAACGGCTCGAGCGGCCTCTACAACGTCGGCACCGAGAACGAATCGCTGCTCGAGAGCATGAAGAGCCGTTGAATGAACTAGCGCGTGAGCCGCGTGTGCATCTCTCTCTTTCATTCGCGTGCTTCGGCCAGCGCGTCGCGCAGTGCCGCCTCGACGTTGACGATGCGAGTGCGCGACGCCGTCTCGTTTGCCCCGTCTAGTTGCTTCGTCAGCACGCGGTCGAGGACGCCTGGGCGCGCCGCGGTGAATCGCTCCCACTGGTCGGAGTAGAGTGACGCGTCGATGTTGGCACGCGCCGCTTCGCGCACGGCCACACGCTGCTGCGCGTAGTCGATCGGTTGCGTGTAGAGACCGTCGTGATCCGCGAGCAGGAAGCCGATGTGCGGCGGCGCGACCTCGGCGAGCCACGTGACCAGGTAGGCGTACGCAAACGTCACCATCTTGAGGTAGGCGGGCGGCATGCGCGCGTCCACCTTGTCGCGCGCCACGACGTTGCTCATGCACTCTTCAAACGGCGTCGCGTAGTACACGACCACGATCTCGGGCTGCGCCGGTCCAAAGGGCACGCGACTCGGAAAGACGCGCGCCAGCGTGCTCTCTAGCAGCTTGAGCGACTGCAGCTCGGCAAACTCGCGCTCGCTCAGGTAGCCGAGGATGCGATTGGCGAGGTGAAACGCCACGCTGCCGATGAGCGTGCGGTCGCGCACGTGCAGCGCCGAGTCGTCGCCGCGACAGACGCGCTCGTCGGCCACGCGCACGGCGGCCATGTAGTGCTCGAAGACGTAGTTGCAGTCCTTGTCCGGGTTGTAGAAGTCGGCCAGCACGCCGTCGGGTATCACCTCCTCGGCCGTCTTGACGGCGCGCGCGCCAAACAGCGTCTTCCAGTCGGTGCGCGACAGCGACCACGTCTTGCCGGCGCCCGGCGGGCCTTCGAGGTACACCATGCGCACGCGCGACGGCGGCACCTGCGACGCGCTAAACGGAGAGACGCGCCAAAACGCCAGCCAGTCGGGCAGCTGCAGGCGGCGCGCGAGATCGCTAGGGAGAAAGTAGCCGCCAAAGAGCACGCCGTCGCACAGCCGGCGCGCAAGGCCGCCCAGCGTGCCGCCAAACAGCCAGTAGCCGCCGTAGAGCGCGACGAGCGCGGCGGTGGCGCGGCCGCCTACGAGCAACGGCAGCAGGTTCGAGAGGAGTATGAGCAGCACGAACCCGGTCGACGCGAGTTTGACGAGGCGAGTCAGCATGTGTCTGGCGTGTGCTCGTCGTGCTCCATATGAGGCGACCCGCCGACGTATCGTCCGATAGAGGCGGGGCGCGCACCCGACCAACCGCACACAACGAATGAGCAGTCTCTTCACACATCTTGAGATCGTCGGCAGGTGTACGATCGACGAATGCGGAGCGGTGCGCGGCGCTCTGTGCTACTCGGTACGCGGCCGGCGGCTACGCATCTTTGGCGACGGCGACGCGAGCCAAGTGCAGTTTCACATTGGCACGACGACGCGCTTCACACGCATCGAGTGCTCGTCGGCGAGGCCGTCGGTGCAGCGCGTGCATTCCAATTATCTCGCGTCTGACCTCGAAGTGGTTGCACGCGGCCGCGCGACGCTCCTTCTACCGCGCGCCGACTTTGCGCGTCTCTACGTCTGGACGTCGAATCAGGCCGCCGTGTACGGCTGGGCGGGTGCCACATGCGCCGCGACGGCGTCTCTCGCGGCCGAGAACGCGTCGTCGATCCAGGGCATAGCGCTGACGGGCTTCGGCTCGGTGCACGCTGTCCAGCAGGCGCGCATCATCGTGGCCGCGAGCGCGCCGACGACCATCTTGGTGACGGCCGATGAGACGGCTACGGCGCTCGTCGGCGACTTTCTCGACGCGGCGCATTGCGACCCGGCCGACTGCGACCTGGGCGGCGAGTGGGGCGCCGTGCACGACACGCGTCTGAACGATTGAACTTTGTGCACACAAGAGCGCGCGCCCCGCTTCTGAGGTCGCCGGCATCATCGAGGTGCTCGAGAGCACATAGGGCGTGCGCGTCGGCCGCTCCTCGCTCAAAGTGGGGCATCCGCGAACCAGTAAAACGAGATGTCTGAAACGTTCACTGGGATCGAAGTGCTCAAAGTCTTGAGCGGCAACGTTGTCGTGCGCGCAGACGGCGTCATCGAGGGCGCGCGCAGGGCCCAGAAGAGCGGCACAACGTTGACGCTCGGCGGTACGCACGCGTCGCCTTGTGCCTGCTCACGCGCCCGTAGACGGTGGCGGCGGCGGCGGCTTTCACTCGACGGGCACAATCGTGATGTCCAACGGCTCGTTCACGAGCTCGGGCGGCCTCTCGAGCTCGATGCGCAACGGCGTCATGCACCTGCAAGGTCCGGCGTCGACTCGCCTCGAGATCAACGGCGTCTCGACAACCTACGGCCAGGTCGTCGCTTGGGCGGCCGGCCGACCGACGACAACCGCGGCCGAGCCGGCGCCCAAGCAGTACCGCCTGGCGCCCGACACCAAGATCAGCACGATCGAGACTTCGAGCAGCGACGTCGTGCAGGTAGCGGCGGCGTTTGCCTCTGACTCTTTGCGCGTCAACCTGCAAGGCGAGGGCGATGTGTACCTGCCAAACAAGACGTTTGAGCAGCTCGCCGTCTCACACGCCGGCAAGGGCGACGTAGTTGGAGACGGCACCGAGGCGCGCCACCTGACCTGCTCACTGCGCGGCACGGGCGACATCCGCGACATCTTGGCGCTCGGCATAGCGACGCTCTCTCTACTCGGCACGGGCGACATCAGCATCAAGGCGGTCGACAGACGTCTCGTCACGCAATCGACGCTAGGTATGGGCGACATTCGGGTTACGCAAGGCCGTGCGGCCACTCGCGCGACCAGCAAAACACTGTCTGCGGCAACGGTCAGCGCGTTGGCGGCCACAATGAGCGGTCTGGCCGCGGCAGCGCGAGCAGCAGCTGCGGCGACCGCGCCCGTTGGCGAACGCGACCGATCGACTAGCCCGTCGTTGGCATCTGTCGTCGGCAAGCGCGCTCGTGCCGACGAGAAGCCAAAGGCCGAGCCGGCGACCGCCAAGCGCAAGAAGAGCGGCGAGTAGCGAGCAGTAAACGTGCTTCGTGCGCACACATCGTTCATTCATTTCGCGATGGTACGCTTCGAGTCCGGCTCGTCTTTCGACGGCGGCAGGTAGCGCACGTTCCTGGGCCGCGAGACGCCTTGACCATGGAAGAACCCGTCCTTCCCGAGTTCCCAAAACAACCGCTCCCAGATCGGCACAAGCTCGATGTTGCGCATCGCTTCGTCCTGGTTGTTCTCGAAGCGCAGTGACATGTCGTACAGCAAGCGGTCGATCTCGTGCGTCAGCAAGAAGCAGCGCATCATGAGCAGAAACGCGTCGAAGCGCACTTCCGCCCACATCGGGGAGCCGTTGTTGATGTTGATGAAGCCGTTGGTCGCGCCCTGAAAGTACACGGCAAAGATCTCCTGCGAGTTCTCGAGAGCGGTGCGCAGACTGAGGCACACAGCATGCCGATGCGGACCGAGCATGAGCGCGACTGCCACCGAGACCGGATTCTCGGAGCGCGTCGCGGAGCGGAAGTTTTCGTTCATGGTGTCGTACGCCTGCAGAGCGCGACGAATCGGTTGCGCCCACTCTTCGAATTTCTCCTTGGCGTCGGGCACGAGCGAGAGGTAGGCAGTTGCGACAGACATTCTTTGCGGTTGGAGTGGGGGGGGGCACATGAAGAGACACGATCGGTTTACTTCTAGACAGGGGCGAGCAGCGAGACCAGGCCGGCGTCGTCCTTGTCCAATTCTGTAAACAACCGCTCCCAGATCGGCAGCAGCTGCTCGTGGTACAGACATTTGTCATCCCATGGCCGCGAGAGCATCGCCAGGTCGCTTATCGCGCATTCGATCTCGGGCGTGAGAGTGAAGTAGCGCGTGGCGAGCAGGAAGACGTCGAACACGACGTAGTGCCAAAGTCCGACCATGTCCCTGTAGACGCCGCGGTAGAGCGCATTACAACGCTTGCCAAACCGGCTCTCCGATGCTCTGAGCGCACTAGCCAGGCTGGCGTAGTACGCGCCGCGATACGAAGCCAGCCGGGTACAGACCTGCGTCGAGACCTGCGTCGAGACCGGATTTGCGGCGAGCGTCGGGCCGGCAAACACGGCGGTGAGCCGCTGGTAGCCAGCGTGTGCTTGCGCAATGCGCGCCGACCACGCGTGGAAATTCTGGAGTGTGTCTTCTATGTGCCGAAGCGATTCGTCGGTCATTCGGTGCGCGTCGGTTGCGGGCGCGCACATGCCGCGCCGACAGACCGAAGGCGACCCAAGCGGCGGCCGCCGCACCACTTGCAACAAATGAGCGTCAGTCGCCGCCTTGCCGCACTCGTCGCCTTTGGCTCACCGGCCGACGTCGCGCTGCTCGCCCGTCTCGGGCCGGTGTGCGCGCTGCACGCCGATACCAAGGTGCACCGCGAACGCGTCAACGATCGCTCGCTGAAGCAACTCGGCGGCCTCAATTCGAGCGAGGCGTTTGCGTTCTACTGCAACTACCTGTCGCGCGCCGACCAGGCCTTCCCGCTCGCCAATTGCGCGGCCGCCGTCGGCGAGCACTTGGCGCGCGTCGTGCCTGGCACCGTGCCGCACGATACGTACCTGCTGGCCGCCGCGATCGAGACGCGAATTGCCGCCATCGTCGACGACATCGTCGCGTACTGGTCGAGCACGCCCGAGCTCATCGCCGCCAAAGAGGCCGAGCTGGCGGTGCGCATGTCGCTATCGTCCGAGCTGCGCGCGGCGTACAACATGCCGCCGCACACCGAAGGCGCCATCGATTCGAGTCTGGCGGCGTTTCTCTTTGGCCGCTCGGCGTACCAAGGCTCTGTCTGCATCGCGATGACGACAGCGGTCTGCTTCGCACGCAACATCACCGCCGCCGATCTCGGCGACGTCGCGAAGACGATGGCCGCCAACACGAAGCGCCGCGCCTGCGACGTCAGTTACCGGCCGCTCAAAGTGCCGCACAACGTGCTCGACCCGCTCAGCAAGTCGACTGAGCCCGTCGAGATGATGATCTCGGACCAGGCGCGCCAGGCGGTCGAGCTGGCGGCGCACCGCTTACAGCCGACAGTCGCCGACTTCTTCCTCGCGCTCGACGAGGAACAGACGCTGGTCGACGACATCGCGTGGGCGACGACTGGCGAGATTGGCGTGGGTGTGCGACACAAGCGCATCGTGCATCTGGCGGCCGTCGTCAACGCGGCGGCGCCCATGCCACCGCCGCCAGCGCGCGCGCCGCCCCGACACGATCCCGACGAAGACGTCGACGACAAGTAAAGCATCAGTGCGTGCCTTTACTTCTTCGGTAGGCCAAAGTTGAAGCGGCCGGTGCTCGACGTCGCTGTCGTGCGCGACGGCGGCGACTCGACGCTACCACCCGACACTGCTTCGGACGGCACGCCAAAGAGCGCAATCGCAAACGCAAGCAGCGTGGCGAAGAACGTCCAGAGGACGTAGGGTCCGAGGAGGAAGACCGACGCCCACCAAGGCACATGCGCCGCCTCCACGCACAAGATAGCGAGCGCCGTGCCAAAGACGAGCGCCGCGAGCACAAACAGGCCGATGAAGCCGCCGCGGCTCGGCGAGCTGAACACCGCAGTGAACAGCGGCTGCCACGCCTTGTTCAGCGCCAGATTGATGAGCCAGAGCACAAACGACGCCTCATAGACGTCGTGGTGATCGGCGGCCACTCGCCGCCGCTCGGCAAACACGACGATGTCTGCGGTGATGAGCGCGTAGAGCAGGAACCAGATGAAGGGAAACACCCAGGCCGGCGGTGCGAGCCGCAGCCCGAGCGTCACGCGGCTGTAGTTGTAGTAGACGGCGGCCGGCGCCGGAACGGCCGGCTGCCAGAAGACGAGCGCTGCGACGCCGAATGTGAGCGCCCAGGTGAGCGCATCTAGCATAGGCTGCGCTTGTCGCAGTGTTCGGCGCTGGCGCGAGATAGAGCTTCTTCGCTGTCTTCTTCGGTGTGCGCGCGCGACTCTCGCGTGCACTAAACAGACGCATCTTCAGTGCGTCAGAAACTGATGGTGGGCAGCGCCGCGGTCGACGCGACACCCATGCTGCCGTAACCGTCGTCGGGCGTCGAGACGTAGCCGGCGGCCACCGCGAACGAGTGGTCGTAGAGCACCTTATCGGGCATCGACGCGCAATCGGTCGCATTGAAGAGCGACGACCGTCGGCGCAGTTCAGCCGTTTCGAGGGCCGAGACGGCGCCGATCGTCTCGAGCGTGGGCGGTTGCGCGTGCTGCGCCGCGATGGTAAAGGGCGACGAGCGTCGACGCAGTTCGGCCGTTTCGAGGGCCGAGACGGCGTCGATCGTCTCGAGCGTGGGTGGATGCGCGTACTGGGACACGACGCCGGCCGGCGTCTCGATGGCCGCGGTTTCGGCACAAAAGTACGAGAGGTCGGGGCGTTCGATCGGCTCGTCGTCGCGGTGCGTTCGGCGCCAGATGAAGATGCACACGCCGACGAGGCAGCAGAAGCCGAGGGTCACCAGCACTAGGAGCAAGTAGACCCACCACGCTGTGCGCTGCACCGACGTCGAGTTCTCGTCAAAGACGACGTCGGGCGCATCGCTGACCACCGTGCTTTCCGACGAGTCGACGGACGAGTGCGGCGCTAGATGCACCGGCGTACTCGCCGCCTTTATCAACGACGCGTTGACAGTCGACGCCGGCCGCAGCGACGTCGCGTCTGTCGCCGCAGAGGTCGACGTCGCGCCGGTAGACGCCGAGTAGACCGACGTCTCGCCAATCGTTGATGCATCGACCGACGTGGCGATCGACGTCTCGACTGTGGCGGAGGTACCTGGGAGAGCGACTGAGCTCGTTGGCGCACCCGTGGTCGCAGAGACCGTCGGCGACGCGGCAGAGTAGAGGGACGAGCTGGAAGAGGCTTCGGACACGGTCGCAACCGGCGACTCGGATGCGGTAGTCGGCACAATCGACGGCGTCTTGCTCGTCGTCGTGAGCGTCGACTGATTCGTCTGCGAGCACTGCGCAAGGCTCGTCGTGAGATTTCCGCCGCACGTCAGCGCACCCAGCAGGCCGCATGCGTTACTCGAGTGGCACCAGCAGCAGCCGCCCGAGACGCACGAGCTACACGTAGTAGAAAGACAGAGCAGCGCGTCGCAGACGGCGAAGAACAACACAAGCAGCATCTGCACAGTCGATGGCCGCGCTCTTGTAGAGATGAGCGGCTGGCGGACAGGCCGACGAAGCGTTAGCCTGCGGGCGGCCCGTTCTATTAGCCTTGAGCAGGCGCACAACGCAAATCAGCATGCTGCTATCGCTGCTGTTAGCTCTCGGAGCTGCGCGCGTTATCCGCGTTGGACCAGGCTACGAATTCCCGCCCACCGGCCTCCGCGCCGCCGTCGACGCCGCTGCGGCCAACGATATCATCGAACTGACGGGCGAATGCGTCGTGCAACCGGGCGCAGACGGCGTGGCGCTGCCGCTCTCCCGTCCCGTCATCATTCGCGCCGCGCTAGAGGCCGGCGCGGTGCGTCCTATCGTCCGTCTCGCTACAGCCGACGGCGCCGACGTCATCTTTGGCGTGGGTGCGAGCGGCGTGCGGCTCGAGAACCTCATCATCGGCCGACCAGCAGCTGGCTCGCCCGCGGCGGTGGCACGCATCGTCGCCGTTCTAGCTTCGGCCGGCACGCAGTCGGAGCCGTCGACGTATAGCGCGCTGGCCTACGGCAGAGGCGCGCAGCGCGTGAAGCGCTCGCCGGCGTTGGCCGAGATCCACGTAGCGCGCGAGGCACGCAAGCGACAGGTGCCCGCGGCCGCCGACACAAATCGCTCCATCGGGCGGTTGGCCGTCGTCAACGTCGACTTCTCGGCGTCGGCGTCGCACACCAACATCGGCTTTGGCGCCGGCGCCTACGCGAGCCTGCTCGTTACGCAGTGCCGGTTCGCGGACGACGCCGACGCGAATGCGATCGTCACAGCCGTCGGCTCGGTGTTTGACTCGACGTCGGCCGTCGTGCGCAACGTGTTTGGCGGCTCGCTGCTCGTGCAAAACGGCGTCGGCCTGCTCGTCGGTGCCAACTACTGGGCGCCTGCTCTCCGCGCGCAGCAGACAACCTACTGCCTCGATGCCGGCTGCACCAGCTTTGGCCCGGTCGTCGACGCAGATGTGCCCACGTCGGCCTACGAGTCGGTCGCGGCGGCCGTGCGCGCCAACGTGCAGAACATCCAGCTGACCGTCTACGACGTCGAGTGGGCGCGCGACGAGGCGACCCGCTGCACGACGATCACGCGCGCCGGTACCACAATTAGCGGCGTCGACATCACGACGTGCCAGTCACCCGACGGCAGCGCGCTCGGCATCTCGACCATCAGGCTCACGAGCGGTGCGCGACCGTGCGGCGCCGGCGCTCTGATGGCCGTCGAGGGCGCGCTGACGCTGATGAGCAACGTGCAGCTGACGCTCAATTCGTCGGCGGCCGGCGCTGCCATCGCGATCGTGCCCGCCAGCGCGCGCCTGTCCGTGACCGGCGGCTCGGCGTCGAGCACGGTGCTGTTGCAGAATGTCAAGCTCTACGGCAGCGATTCGCCCGTCGGCATCTCGCTGCAGACGCCAGCTACGCGCGTCGTGCTGTCGGCGTGCGACATGTTTGGCTTTGCCACTGGCATCCTGCACTTGGCCGGCCAGCTCAGCGTCGCCGACTCTGCGCTGATCGGCGCCACGCGCTCGGCGATCGAGATTGCCGGTTCGGCGGCCAAGCACGGCCTGCGCGTGAGCAACACCGTCTTCTTCGGCCAAGGCAGCGGCATCACGTTTACCGGCGGCTCTACGCCGAGCGCGCTCACCGAGTTCTACGTCGCGTGTTCGCGCTTCCTCTTCATGGGCCTTGACTTGCCCGGCTGCTCGTCCAACACGCTCCTCTGCGCGTCGGCGTTGCGCCACAACTCGTTTATCGTCGCGCCCAACACCTTCACCGCCGACGCGCGCACGCTGCTCGCTCGCGGCGCCAATCACTACGAAGAGTCGCCGCTCTCGGGCGCCGATCAGTACTACAAGTTTGTCAGCGGCGCGGCGTCGCCGCAGGTGCAGTTTGCGCTCAGCGACCATCAGGGCCGCATCGACGACGCGAGCGGCACCGTGACGGTCGGCGGCACGTCGACGCGTTGGGAATTCGTGCTCGCCACATCGATGCCGATGCGCGCCGAGTGCTTCGCGTCGACGTCGACTCCGAGCGTCGGTGGCACGGCGGTGCGCGTCGTGTCGAACTTCTTCGACGTGCGCACCGACGCGCCCGAGGCGTGCGTCTCGATTGCGCTCCGCGTCGCCTTGGCGGCCGCCGACATTGCGCTGGCGACGAATGAGCAGTTGGCCATCTACGGCGTCGAGCACGTCGGCAGTACGAGCGCCGCGTGGACACTCGCCACGTCGCACTACGTCTCAATCGACCTCGACGGAGCTTCGGTGGCCGTTGACGCCTCGTCGGGCGGCGGCTCGTTGATGCGCGCCGTCGTCGTCGCTGGTCCGGCGCTCGCTAGTGCCACGGTGCCCACTGCTACACAGGCGCACGCCGCGCTCGCCGCCACGCGCATGTCGAAGCAGCTCTGTGTGGCGTGTGGCACCGACCGCATCCCGGCGCACACAATCGACGAGCGCTGCGGCGGCGGCACGGCGTCGCCCGTCTTCACGTCGATCGACGCCGCGCTCTCTTCGCTCTCCGACTCTAGCCGCAGTGCGAGCGTCTCGCTGCTCGTTTACGGCTCGCAGTGCGTCACGTCGACCTGCTCGGTGCAGATCGGCGCTACGTCGCCCAACAAGATCGTCGTCGAAGGCCTGGGACCGACCGAGCGCGGCGCATTGAGGCGGCCGGCCGCTTGTGCGTCGCCAACGCCGTTTTTGGTCGTCGGCTCGGGCGTCACGCTGCGCTACCTGCTCGTCGCTGCCGACGCCAAGGTGGCGGCTGCCATTCCCTCGTGTGCCATCTCGGCGCCGGCCGCTAGTCGCGCCACCGACGCTCCGCAGTTGGCCTACCTCACGATTGGCGGTGGCGTGTGCGTCGAGTCGGGTCGCACCAACGTCGCGATGCTAAACTGCGACGTCAGCGTGGCGACTGGCCGCGCTGTCTCGTTGGCGAGCGGCGTGCGTTTGGCATCTCTCGAGAGCAACTCGTTTGCCGGCGGCTCGGTGTGGAGCTCGGGCAACAGCATAGGCCTGACGAGCAACTCGTTTGGCGCGGCCGCCTACGTCTACGTGGCGGCCGGCGACGCGACGATGACGAGCAACACGTTTGCCGCTCGCCGCGCCGACACACTGACCGTCCAGACGTGCACCGTGGCGCTCGCCGGCTCGAAGCTCGTCGCGTCGGGCAACTCGTTTGGCGACGGCTGCACGCTCCAGCTCAACGGCAGCGCGCACTCGCTCGGCACAGGCTCGTGGACCAACACGCGCGCCACGGCCGACAGCGGCATGCTCTTCTACAACGTCACGCTCTCGACCGGCAACTCGATCAAAGCGGGCGGCCCGAGCGCCGGCGTCGTGCTGAGCAACGTAGTCGTGAGCGACTCGCTCGCCGACGCACTTGTCGGCTTCCCCATGCGTAGCACTCGGTGCGCGCAGTTCGAGGCCAAGGTCGGCGGCTTCAACCTGGCGCGCTCGTCGGTCCTCGTCGGCGGCGACGCGAGCATCTGGACACACATAGCGTTTGCATGGCCGACGACGACCGATTCGTTCATTGATCCGTCGAGCGGCGACTCGCTCACGTGCGAGGCTGGCGACGAGGACTACAGCGACTACTGCCGCTGCACACTCGACGCGAGCATTGTCGACTCGGTTGCCGGAGCCAAGCGCCTGGTCGAAACGACGACGACGAGCGCGCAGCTGCCAACGGCCACAAAGGCGCCGTCGAAGCTCGACAAGATGCGCGTAC
>Ga0182030_10023521_pt1 | contig 11385 bp, 10 predicted proteins | sample 812S3MmetaG_FD_121299 | JGI IMG/M metagenome (GOLD analysis project Ga0182030, IMG submission 121299) | Permafrost microbial communities from Stordalen Mire, Sweden - 812S3M metaG (Illumina Assembly) | ecosystem: Environmental > Terrestrial > Soil > Wetlands > Permafrost | place: Sweden...
CTGTAGTGGGGGTGATGGTGATGGTACCATCATTTGAAACTTCAATTAACCAATTACCAGATGTACCGGCTATTGCAGCTCCAATAGTAGGGCCTCCAATCACCAATCTCTGCCCAGAGAAACTATTAGCAATACTAGCAGTAGTTTCAGCATTAGCTCCTGATTTAAGATCATTAATAGCTTCAACTATCATTTGCAACCTGGGAGTGTCATTTACAACAGTACTACTACCACTCGTATCTGCACCACCAGATAAGATTGCAAACTTATCTACTGGTGAGTTTATGAAGGTTGATTCAAACATGTTACTATCATAGGACATACTACCCGCAGCAGCCCCGTTAGGACTTTGACCCGTGGGATCAGTAATGATTATTACATTACAAGTAGCTGCAGCCGCATTCATCATCACTAATGTAGTAATAAATAGCACCAAAATTCGTGCTACATTCACCTTCCGCATGGTTACTTCACCACCACAGATGACCAATCTTCGATAACATTCACAGTTACTATGCCTGTTTGATTATCAACTGTAATACTAGCTGCAGTTATAGGATACATTGTAGTACCTGGATATGCAGACTCAGTTGCAGCTAGCTCTGCATTTGTTATAGCTTCACTTAAGGGAAGCCTAGTTTTACTAGTAACTAAAGTGTCACCGTCAATATAACTTCCTTCTCTGAAGCCTTCACTTTCAACATTAGCTTTTATAATATCCGTTGGTTCAATATCATTTCCATTTATTATAACTCCGGATATAGGTACTCCTTCATATGCTCCTGGTGATGAAGCATATGCAGTGTAAGTCATAAAACGCCCGGATAAAATAAGTATGAAGGCCAGTACAAGAATTATTAAAGTGTCTCTTCTAACTTTTATGAACATTTCTTGGTTTTCTCCCTGATTTTTCGATTTCTAATAAATAAATTATATAAAATTTAACTTTTTTTAAATATTAATTTTAAATTAATCAATAAAAATAATTATAATATTTTCGGAATTCATGTATAAATATTCGAATTAGTATTAGCATATAAATAGGTTTATATTATTATTTAACTTTTAGGGGTTAAAATAAATAATGTAATTTTTTATAAATATCTTCTTTATATTTAAATGCAGCTTCACCGATACAAACAACAGCAGGCACGTCACATTCCAATGCCTTTTCTAATCCACCCATTACTTGCTCCAAGTTAGCACCTAAAGTTCTTTTTTTAAACTCTTTGGGATTTTCAGGGGTTAACAAGATTTTTTCAGACATCATAGATTCCATAAGTTTATCTGCAACTTTTCGAGAGTAAAAAGAAGCAGGAATAATAAAATCCGCATTTTCTAAACATTTATTTAAAATGCAAATATCACCACTTTCACCTGATTCTGATGAAACAGTTATAACAACTGCAATTCGTCCATGAATCTTACGCAATTCCCGGAGCACAGTTTCCACTCCTCCAGGGTTATGAGCATAATCTATTATAACTTCTTTTCCCTGAAAATTACCTATATAATCAAGCCGCCCGGGTATGCCTTTAAAGCTTTCCGCAACGGTTATAATATCATATATAGGTATATTAAAGAATTCTATCGCTGCTGTTATTGCACCTAAGATATTGTAAATATTATGAAGTCCCATAATTGACGTATGAACATTAAAAACATCTTCCGGTGTTTGTAATATGAAACCATCCTTATCTATGTCTGTGGCAAGATAATCTGGCTGAAGCCTTTCCACTCCACATTCGCAGTGATAATAACCCATTCCAGATATAGTTTCCTTTAGGATGATTTCTCGTCCACAACAGCATAATTTTTTATTTTCAACTGTCTCTTTATAATCTACTCCAAATGTAATTATATGCCCAGCTGTATTAGATGAAAGATTATTAATTAACCCAGTTATGGTTGGGTCATCTGCATTTATGATTAACATTTTATCTTTAAGATAATCCAAAAATTCACTTTTTATAGCAGCGTAACTGAGGAAATCTTGATGATCTGGCATATGATCTGGAGTAATATTGGTTATTATACCGCATAATGGATCACAACGTTCTAACATAAATTTCAAATCTCCCGGAACACCGAAAGTCCCGGTTTCAAGAATAGCTACATCTCCCTGTAGTCGGCATTGTAATGGTGGTATATAATCAATATTCCCCTGTAATTCTTTGAAACCATGCTCCGTGGTGGTTATTCCGGAGTAATTGCACATATGTTTCAATAAGGTGGTTGTGGTGGTTTTACCATTAGTGCCAGTTATGCAAAGCACTGGTTTATCCGGCTTGATCATTTTAAGTATATCATCAACTCCAAGGACTTCAGATCCACTACATATTACCTTTTTATAAAGATTAGAATCCTTGGATATGCTAGGTGGTAGAATTATATAATTTGATTCTTTAAAAAAATCTTTAGGATGCCCTGCAAGGTAAAGTGGTAAATCATAATCCCTTAAATTGTATTTGAATTTACATTGGGCTTCTGATTTATAATCTGTACCTACAACTTTTAAATCATGATCAAGGAGTACACGAGCTATTAAGTTCCCAACCACCCCACAAACACCTATTACTCCATAAATGGGGGTACCTGATTTTATTAAAGGTACAATATCATCTTTTTTATCGCTGCTCATAATTTTCTACAACCATTCTCAAGGCCAAATTTCATTTTCTGTTTTAACTCATCATAATTGGTTATAGCTCCCGGACCTACATGTAAAATAGTATCACCAGGCTTTGAATTCTTTATGGCAAGTTCTCCAGCAGTTATCATGTCTTTCACAGCAATTTTAATGCAGTTTGAATTATCAATACCTCTTAAAACTTCATGGGCTGCATCCATATCTACTAATCCCGTGGTTTCGTTATATCCACTGGAAATGACGATATCAGCAAATTCACCTACAATATTACCTATTTCGTATTTATCTCGGATAGTTGTAGTATCAGGATTATCAATTAAAACTATTAATTCTGATTTAGTAAACTGTTCTAAGGTGGAGACTAATCCTTCAGGTACAAAAGCAGCATCAAAATGAATTTCCCTTCCACAATAATTTCCCATATACTCTAAATGTCCCGGAATCCCTTTGAATTCTATTAAACCTTGTTTAATGATGTTTTCATTTAAACCATAAGTTAAAGCCACCGCTGCAGCTGCTATTGAATTTTCTAAATAATAACCCATTAATTTAAAGTTTGATTCAAATATACCATGAATAATATTGTTTAATTCATAATCAATCCGGATCCTCTGATTTTTAAGGTAACCTGAAACGTCACATTCACATTCATTAATTGTTTTAGTTTTCCGAGTGCAGTAATATATTACATCATCCCGTAAAGGTTCTAAATATTCTTTACAATTAGGAGTGGAAATTAAAGTTTCACTAGAATCAGCTATAAAAAGCTTACGCTGAGCATATTTTTCAACTGATCCCTCGAATTCATCAAGATGATCTTTATAAATATTAGTGAGTACTCCGATTTTCAGTTTAACTTTTGACATTAATCTAGAAGTACCGTGAGGTAATTCAAATATTGCTATATCATTTTTTTTATGATAATCTTTGATTATTCCATCTATAATTACTTCACTTAGGAGGTTACCATGACGTGATGAACACTTCCACACTTTATATCCCCCGCATTCAAATATTTGGGAGATAATATGAGTTGTGCTTGTTTTACCTAAGGTCCCTGTAACTCCAATTATATCAATATTAATGATTTCATCGATTATATAAGATATATCCCTATGATTAATTAATTTCACTCCATTAAGAGTTAAAGATTTTCTTATTGATGAATCTACAGGTATAGTGGGGGATATATAAGCTGAATCAAAATATTTAACTTCTGGAGTAGAATTTGAGCCTAAATCTAATTCTATTCCTTCATTCTTCATTTGAAGAAGAATTTTCTGAGTTTTTTTAGGGAATTCCTCCAGTTTTTTCTGATCAATGAGTAAAACTTGATGATCAATATAATTCAATATCCTAGCTACGGGGCGCCCGGCGTTGCCGGCCCCTACTACTATACAATTCATATTACATAAACTCCATTCATGAACGTTTTAGATAAATAATTTAATATTTAACTTATTTTATGTTATATCAAATAATAATTTTATTATAATTCCAATTGAATATTTTAGTTTTATAAATTTTTAAATCAATTATTTAAACACCAATTATTTTGAAAAATAATTAATTGATTTAAAATATAAATTTTTATAAAAAGAATAATTTCTATAATTTTTAATTAAAGAAATTTATTATTAGATTTCAAATAAATAAGTCATTATTTTACATAATTACTATGAGATAAATTATATTTTTTTTTAACATTCCTTAATCTTCTTTAAAACTTCTTTAGCAGGATCCATTCCCTGAGCACCGATTAACAAAATAGTATCATCATTTTTAGATGATTCAACAACATATTTTAATGCATCAAACAATTCTTCATAAAATATATAATTTAAATCATTCTTATCAAGAGTTTCAATAAATACCCTTTTTTCAGAAGGTTGAACCAAATTAGCCTGATCCACCATCTCCACACTACTAGTAATTACCAAATGATGATTAATACCCTTCAAACCCTCAACAATAGCTTCAGCATTTACTTGATTTATAGGTACACCACGAGAGCCGCGAATAGCCGATACAAGATATAAATCTCCACTAGCCAACTCTGCAGCACTTTTTATAGTAACTCTTATACCATCAGGATTATGAGCAAAGTCATCAATTATAAGTGGACTTTCATATAGAACACTAAACCTTCGATTCAAGGCTTTATATGATGAAACAGCCTTCTTAATAATAACGGGATCAATTTTTAATGCCATAGCCACCCCCACAGCAGCTAAAGTGTTCTGAATAAAATGAGGACTTATAAAAGGTAAATCATCTTTACTCATTATAAGTCTTCCCTCATGAAATATTCCATCATCTAAAAATTCTAACTCGGTTCCGGAGCCATAAAACACCACTTCAGCAGAAGACGGGACTAAGTCACTCATACTCCTTATAAGAGGATCATCATGGTTTAAAATCACATTTTTTCCCTTAAATCCTTTAAGTGCACCTGATATTTCATTAAATGATTCTTCAATAGAATTCACTAGGCCAATGTGATCCAATGACACGTTAGTGAATACTAAAATCTCTGGATTAAGAGTAGAAGTCATGAGTTGGGCGTGATTTTTCATGATTCTATCCATCCATCCCTGTACTTCAGAAACCTCCACCACCATAGCATCTATCCTATACGGGAATTCTGCAATCTGTTTAGCCACCATAGGATCAATAAGGGTGTTAAATTCAGATTGAGAATCAGTATTGGTGTAAGTAGTGTAACCAGCCTTAAATAAAATGGTGTAGATCATATGGGTGGTGGTAGATTTACCATTAGTACCAGTCACCACTATACGTTTAGCATTATTTGAGTAGTTTTCAACTGACCATTTAAGGGCGAATGCATTAGCTAATTCTATTTTATCACAGATTATTACAGGTAAACCAAGTAATTCAGCAGTTTTAATAGCATTTTCAGTAGGATTTTGAGTTATAATACATGAAACACTTTTTTCGAATGCAATTTCAACACCAATTTCATCTATTCGATGTCTTATAACTACGTCACCTTTCTTTGAATCTTTCAAAATATTAAATATGCCAGTTATATGAATATTATCTCCAATGAGTACTCCATTAACATGATTCGCTAAATCAAGGGTGTTTAATTCTGTTTTACCCATTCTCTAATCACCGGAAGAAATGGTAGAAATATAAGGCGAATAAACAAATTATTAAGGTAGCTAGCCAATAAGTGAGAACTATTTTACGTTCAGACCATCCTTTATGATTCAATGTATGATGTAATGGTTCCACTGCTAAATTTATAATTCCTGCTCGATGCATAAGACTGATTATAACTGAAATTATAGGCACCGCTAGCACCACCACTGCAAAAATAATTACATCTCCCATTATGGCTGCAGCAGCATATAAACCTCCCAAAGCGAATGAACCAACATCACCCATAAATATAGATGCTGGTAGTCTATTCCAAACTAAGAATCCGAAACAAACTCCTCCAATAGCCATGAAAACTATTGATGTATCCAATCGACCAGTTAGAATTGAGAATACTCCACAAGCTACTGAAGCCATTCCTAATATTCCTGAAGCTAGACCATCCATTCCATCTATTAAATTAACAGCGTTAATAGATCCAACTACACCGAAAATAGTTATAGGGATAGCTAAAAATCCAACGTAAAAACCGCTTAAAGTGGTAGGTATTGCACCAGATACTACTAGAAATAGTGATATCATAATTTGGGCTAAAATTTTATTCTTATCTTTCAATTCACTCTTAATGGGAATTTCGCGGAGTATTTTTATTTTATTTTGATTTAAAAGTTCATCAAGCTGTTCCTTAGCTTTAGAAGTTATAATTCTTGCCTCATTACCCGGATTTAAGTTTATCATTCCTATTTCAACTGGTTTAGAATAAATATTTTTAACTACTTTCTGAAATTCTTTGATTCTAAAGCCGAGTAGGTCGTCTAATAATCCTATAATTGCAGCTACAACCATTAATCCGACTGTTAAAACTACGAGTTTATTTTGATAATATAAACTGAGTATTAATAACATTCCTAAAATTATTGCTAAACCACCCATTGTGGGTGTTCCTTTTTTGTGGCTGTGTTCTGATACTATGGGATTATCGGTGATATTAGCTTTTAACAATACTAATCTGATGTAAGGTGTGAAAAAAGCCACTGCTGCAAAAGCTATTATAAAAGGAATTATTGAGTTTAATAATCCCAAGTTAAGACTCAATTAATCACTACTCCATTATTTTAAGATTTTTCATAATTTCAAATGAATTAGTTGGATTTTCTGATCTAATTGTTATTCTACTTGCCTTATCAGGTCCATGAATTATCCATGGTTTATCTGAAGTAAATATGTGTTTTTTATGATTATTATTATTATTATTATTTAGTGAATGGTTTTGAATTAGATTATTTTGATTTAAAGATAATGACATTTCTAAGGCGTTGTAATGTTCGATTTCTCTTTCAATTGTACGAGGTTTCCATTCGCCCATTGCCATGTTGACTAGTTGTTGCATAGGGTTTATATTTGATGAGCTGAAAGTCAAAAACCTTGTACCACTAGGTCTAGTGTTCACCTCTAATGTATTTATTTCTTTTGTTTCTTCGTTAAATATAAATTCTATTTCAGTGGTTCCATTTGCATCTAGTTTATCAGTAATGTTTTTAGCTATCTTCATGATTTTAAGATTATTTAAATTCTCAAGTTTAGCTGGTGCAGTTCTGATTTTATTTAAGGGATGAGTTCCTTCTAAAGTTGTATCACCTTTGTATACACTCACTAGAGGTACAGACTTTTTTTCCCATCTTAATACTTCCACTGAGACTTCTGCTCCTTTTAAAAAGTCTTCCATCATTGCTTGAGAATATATTCCAAAATATGATTCAATATCTTCAGGTGATAAAGCAATTTTAACACCAACACCACCTTGACCTTCAGCCTGTTTTAGAACTGTTGGAAATCTTAATTCATATTTGGAGATTTTATACTGTTTTTTAGAAATTTCAGTGGATTTTGGGGTTTTTATATTATTATTTATTAAAAAATTCTTTGTTTTTAATTTATTTACAGAAATTTCTGTAGCATTTATTCCTGAAGCAATAACTGGTAAATTATATTCTTTCTCAAGCTTCTCTTTCATTTTAGCTATTTCGATTAGTGGTTTATCAATACCAATAAGGGGTACTACTGCATCAACATCTTCAGATAATGCTATATTCATGGGATGATCCATTCCCCTAGGAACAATATGATATTTATCAGCTAACTTTAGATTTGGAGATTTAGGGTCAGATTCTGATAAAATAGTTGTAACTCCTCGGGATTTGGCATATAATGCCACTTCATCAAAGAGTCTTGCCCCGATAAATAAGATTTTCATAGAAATATAACAACTCAACTTTTTTTTGATTGAAATAAATGAAGTTAAATATTATTATTTTATTTTTCTAAAATTTATATTCAAATTATAATATTAAATTAATTAAAATAATGGCAAATTTTAATTTTATTTTTTTTTAATAAATTAATATAAACAAATAAATTTTTTATATTATTTTTAAAATCATATCTGGTTTTTTTTTAAATCTAAGGTATAATATTTTTGAAATAAACCAATTTTTTACAGAACAATGAAATTTTTATTTGAAATTTTCATTTAATATAAAGCGGGATCACATTTTATTAATCTTTAAAGGTTTATAATTAGGTCACTAAGATCATTTATTTAGAATCTTCAAGAATATATCTACTAAATATTCCATACTTTTTTTAATCTCTATTGATATATTACCCACTAATTCTAATTCTTTAGGTTGGATTCCAATAAGAATAATCTTTGCTTTAGTTGAATGTTCAAGATACTTCACTAAAAATGAGAGAGGCATGGCATGTGTTGATAAATGATAACTGGCAATTTCAGTTCGATCTATAATTTTAATGTATCCCGCTTCTTTTCCCATATCAGCAGCGTCAATTAAAATGATTTCAGTTGGATTTTCCTTTTTAATAGCGCCAGTATAGTTTTCAGGGACAGTTCCCCCATCAAAAACCATTATATTATTACTATCCTTGAATAATTTACTAAATCTCCTAGCTAATAGCGATCCTATGAAATCATCCCCTCTTAACTCATTCCCGATACCTAAAATGACTAATTTATCACTGTTTTTAAGAAATTTCTTTAATTTCTGTTCTAATTGTATTTAATCCACCGCCCATAATATAATTTAAATTAATCGTTATAGTATCATGCTTTTTAACTCTTAATTCCTCTATTGGAATCAATAAAGGTGGATTTAACATAGGAGTTGGTCCACAAATTATATTAGATGTAATAAGTGTGAAAGTGGTGATTTTTACACCATTTAGACTCCCATCTCTACATATTTTAAACTGCAAATCAAAATCTACCTCAGGATTTATAGGTTTCTTGAAATCATATTTACTATATACTATTAATGGACCCAGGGTATGATGGCTAGGATTTTCGGTTTCTTCATAATATAAATGTTCTGCTTCCATATGAACTGGTTCAGCAATGTTAATTACTCCTTGAGGAATGACAGTTCCATTTCTTTTGAGGTACTTTAGAACAGAATTAATTACTGGAACCTGTTCTTCATCTATAAGGGCAGTGTCTAACATTTCACATATAATTAGATCAGCTTTCTCGGGGAATCGTATTTCACGAGCGTCGCCTTCTATAAAAGAAATATTTTTAAAACCATTTAGGTAGGATCTTGTTTTTTCAGCTACAATAGAATCCTTCTCCACAGCATAAATAAAATTAGCGTAAGGAGCAGCCCAAGTGCTGAGTATGCCTGAACCGGTTCCTATATCAAATACAATACCTTCAGATTTTTTTGTTATGGATTCATAAAATCCAGCTAATCTCTCGTAATCTGAAGTAAGATTATAATGATAGGACATTTCTATTATTAACCCTTATTTTTGAGTTTTATAAATTCATTAAAAAAAAAATTTTTGTATTACGTTGTCCTATCATTATATAAATTAATTAGTTTTCTTATAATTTACTTAATTTTTCCCCGCTGGCGGTGCTGGTTAGTTTAACGTGTTCGACACCTTTGAGTCTCATTATTTTCTCTGTAAGCTCGCGGATGTATTTAACGTCTCCTTTAACTACTACTACTTCTAAACAATACTTATCAGTCATATGGACGTGCATAACTGCATTTATATATTCTCGATAGTCATGCTGAATGTCGGTGAGATCCTCCATAACACCAGTGTAATGATGGTCGTATATTACGGCGAGGATTCCTATGCGGTCTCCTTCCATCTCATTCATCCACTGATAACGTACTATGTAATCTTTAAGAGCGTCACGTATTCCTTTTGATCGTGATTGGTATCCTCGATCTTTAAGCACTTCGTCGAATTCGTGTAAGAGCTTTTTGGGTAGTGACATACTTATTCTCATCATATTTTATTCTCTCCTTCACTTTTTATTATTATGATAATACAAATTTCGAATATATAAAGTTTGTTATCAGAACACAATATTGTTGAACGTGAACAATATGGTTAATATTTTGTAGTATATAAAATAGATATTTTATTATTATAATACTATTTTATTATATTTTTAGTATTTATAGCTTATCTAACATATTTAATCATTTAAAATAATAAAGAATATATTAATAAAATTAAAAGTCCTTATATTTATATATAATTCTAATTTTTAAAATAAAAAAAAATCACATTCTATTATATAATTTATTATGATGGAGATGATTAGTATGAAAATTAAAGAAGCCATGAATCCAAGCATTATAACCATCAACTCAAACACAACTCCATTAGAAGCCTTTCAAAAGATGTACAAAGAAGGAATACGCAGATTATTTGTAATGGATAATAATGGAAAAACTCAAGGTGTAATATCCTACACAGATCTCATTGGAGTTCTAGGTAATATAAAGCCTAATACAGAGGGTATTACCCCACATATAGCAGAGATAATGTCTAAAAATATCATGACAATATCAATTGATGATGATATAAAAAACGCCGCTAATCTAATGATCAGAGCAGATATATCTGGTCTTCTAGTACTAGAAGATAAAAAACCAGTAGGCGTTATAACCAAGACTGATATTTGCCGACTAGTCGCAGCAGAACTACTTGTGCCGATTAAAAATTGAATACGTAAAATTAGAATTCTTTTTAAAATAACATTTTTTTTTAAACATTAGTAATTTAATATTCTAAAAAAAATATTAAATGCGGCTGCCGGGATTTGAACCCGGGTCGTAGGCTTGGAAGGCCCAAGTCCTAACCAGACTAGACTACAACCGCGATGCGGCGTCCGGGATTTGAACCCGGGTCACTGACGTGGCAGGCCAGTGTCTTAACCAGGCTGGACTAACGCCGCATTGAATATATTTGACAGCATACCATGGTTTCAGGCTTATTATATATAAATTTTTAGGTACAAATACTAATTTAACTAAAAAATATCCAATTAATCACTTCTATTAAAAGATTAACTCTAAAACAACTTGATAAAAAAAAGATTATTTCATCTTTTTCTTAATTATCTGAATAAAATAAAAATAATATTATTATAAAAAAAATACAGAATTTTCATTTTATGCTTTATTCAGGGCTGTAAAGTTATTGGTGTTTTAAAAATTTTTTGTTCTAAATGCTTTGCAGTGATTTCTCGTTAAAACGATAATTCCGGACTTTAATAAGGATCACTAAATTCA
>Ga0182030_10023524_pt1 | contig 11384 bp, 8 predicted proteins | sample 812S3MmetaG_FD_121299 | JGI IMG/M metagenome (GOLD analysis project Ga0182030, IMG submission 121299) | Permafrost microbial communities from Stordalen Mire, Sweden - 812S3M metaG (Illumina Assembly) | ecosystem: Environmental > Terrestrial > Soil > Wetlands > Permafrost | place: Sweden...
AATTGATCAGCCCCTCGCATCGCGAATTTCATCAAGGCCAGCGGTCTATGACCGCGCTGAAAGGCCGGACATATGACCGCACCGTTCCTGCTGGATGAAATGTCTGAAAAAAGCACTTGCCTGTGGGGCCGTTCCACATATGTCGCGTTGCAGCCTTCCCGCGGCTCCTCGGACATCGGAAAGCGTCGGATGATGCGCGTGCCGCGCCTGCGAATCGCCGGGCTTTGCGCAATGATCGTTCCTCCCATCGCTTCGACGAGGCCACGGCAAATCGATAGGCCGAGCCCAGTTCCCGCCTTGCGTCCATCAGGTCTCCCGCCGCGATAGAATTTCTCGAAGATGCGCTCAAGGTCTGTTGGCTTTACGCCGGGACCTTCGTCAGTCACCGTGACGACGACCTCCGCGTCCTCACGCCTGCCATGAACGATGACCCCGGAATCCGCTCCGTATTTGTGGGCGTTGTCGAGCAGATTGAACAACACTTGCTCGAGAAGATTAGCGTCGCCGCGGATGAGCGGCAGGTCCCGCGCAATGTTGATGGAAGTTATTTGCGCGGGGAAGACTCTCTTGCATCGTTCGACGGCGCCGCGCACGACCGTCGCGACATCGACCAAATCACGGCGAGGCGCGATCGCCCCAGACTCGATACGCGACATATCGAGCAGATTGGCGATGAAGCGGTTAAGCCGGCCCGCCTCCTCCCTGATACAGGCGAGAAGATCTTGCCGGTCGGACGCCGGCATCTTGTCACCCAGTGTTTCAAGACTGGTGACGGCTCCGGTTATCGACGCAAGCGGCGTCCGCAAATCATGGGAAAGCGACGCAAGGAGTATCGTGCGCAACTTCTCGCTCTCCCGCAGCGCCTCGGCTTTCACTGAGTCGTTGACCAACAAGGAGCGATCAATGGCAATCGCCGTTTGTTCGAGAATTGAAGTCAGTACCCGTTCGTCCTGCGCCGAGAGCGGCTCTTTGGCGATCTTCGGTTCGAACCCACATACGCCCACCACGCCGCGAGGTGTCGTGAGCGGTCGAAACTGAAACCGCACATTTGGCAGCGTTCCCGTTCTCCAGGCCGCCGCCTCGGATTTTTCTAGCGTCCAGCGGGCCGCGCCAGCCTCTCCGGGGTCCAATTCATCCACCGGCGGCCGTGCCGCTTGAATGCTTAATTCTCCATCAGTGGGCCGCAACAACACAATACATCGCATATCGAGAGTTTTCTGCGCGTGGGCCGCGGCTGCCCAGAGAACTTCGTCGAGACTGACCGCGGCTGACAGCTTGCGCGAAAATTCGAACAAGGATTGGTCCGCCTCTGCTCGCGTGCGCATGCCAACAGACTGTTCACGGACTCTACTCGCCAGCATCGCCGTTATGACGGCGACAAGGAGAAAGGTGATCAGCGATAGAAATTCATGCGGTTGGGAAATGGTGAATTCGGAGCGAGGATCGACGAAGAAGAAATCAAAAGCTAGAAAGGACAGAAGCGACGCGGCGATGGACGCCGACAGCCCAAACCGCACCGCGCAGAATATCACTGGGATGAGAAACACCATCGAAAGATTAGGCAAGCGCAGCCACAGCTCAAGCAGACGCCCGATGCCGACAGCGATCGCGACCGAAATCAGCGCGGCGCCAATGCCAGTCCAATATTCCAGGCGCGCCAAGCGCGACCACCGCGGAGGTTCGACGACGCGCCCAGTGTGATCGTCCATCACCACAAGAACCGGGATATCCCGCGAACGCCGAACGATCTCCGCCGCCTCCTGTAAGACGCGGTCCGGGACCGTCTCACGCACAGCGACGCCCGTGATGCGGGAGACGACGTCGGCCAAACTCTCGAGATGCTGGATATTGACCGCCGTCCAGACATTTACACCGGCATTGAGCAGTTCTTCGACATCCTGCCAGCGCTTGGGGCGCCGGCTGTCGGGCGCGTTGGTGTGAGCGAGTTCATCGACAATGATGAGTTTCGGTTTGCGCGCCAAGGCGGCGTCGATGTCGAATTCCTCGATCGTTCTGCCTCGATATTCGAGTTTTCGGCGCGGCAAAATATCGAGACCGTCGGTTAAGATTTCGGTTTCTTGTCGTCCATGCGTCTCGACGAGGCCGACCAGGACATCGACGCCGTCCAACTTCAAGGCGCGCGCCCTCGCTAACATCGCATAGGTTTTGCCCACGCCGGGCGCGGCGCCGAGAAACACGCGCAATTTCGCTCCCGATTCCTGGTCCGTCAGCGCGAGCAGCGCATCCGGATCAGGACGGCGATCGAAGTTTTTTTCCAATTGCGCCATATCTTGGATTCCCGAGCGTCAACGCAAAGTTCGCCCGCCGGCTTCAGAAATGGTCCGTGTCACTTAGCGGCGTGGCCGAGGCCTCTGATGCGATCAGAACGTTCGGCCGCTATCCATGAGCACGCGCTCGAGTATGGGGCCGAGCGTGATCACGGGAAAGAACTGTAGCAACGTCACGATCAGCACGACGGCGAGCAGCAGCGTGACGAACAGCGGCCCATCGGTTGGAAACGCGCCGGCCGACGCGTCGATCTTTTTCTTCCAGGCCAGCGAACCGGCGATAGCCACGATGGGTATGACGCCTCCGATGCGCGCTAAAAGCATGACAATCCCCGTCGTGGCGTTGAACCAAGGCGTGTTCACGGCCAGCCCACCGAATGCCGAACCGTTGTCGGAAGCCGTCGACGCGTAGGCGTAAAGGATCTCGGTCGACCCATGCGGACCGGTGTCGCCGAGGCTGTCGAGCGCGACGTTCAAACCGACCGAGATGGCGGCGAAACCCAAGACGCGAAACCCAAGACGAGACCCGGCAGAAGGAGCAGTGACAGCATCGCGAATTTTATTTCTCGCGCCTCGATCTTCTTGCCGAGATATTCGGGCGTGCGGCCCACCATGAGTCCGGCCAGGAAAACCGCGAGGATGGCGAGGAGAAGAATGCCATAAAGGCCAGTTCCAACGCCTCCGGGAGCGATACATCCCATCAGAAGATTGAACAGCGGCACAAGACCGCCAATCGGCGTTAGCGAGTCGAATGTCGCATTTGGCGGCTCCAGTCCCGGTTCCAGTCGTCGCCACCGCGAACAACGCGGCGCTCGCTTGGCTGAATCTCAACTCCTTGCCTTCGAGATTCCCGCCGGACGGATCGACGCCAATCGCCGTCAGCAATGGATTGCCAATGGCCTCCGCGCGATAGAGCATCGCGAGACTAACAAGAAAAATGAACGCCATCGCGGCGAGCAAGCCGCATCCCTGGCGAGGATCGCCGATCCATACGGCCAAAGGTGAAAACAAACGCCGCCGGAAGAACGAGCTGGCGCCAACATTCCAACATGTTCGATCAGGCGTTCGGGTTTTCGAACGGATGCGCCGAATTGGCGTTGAAAAATCCGCCGCCATTGGTTCCGATCAGCTTGATCGCCTCCTGGCTCGCCACGGGACCAATGGCGATGCTCTGCCTCGCGCCTCGAGCGTCGTCGCCTCGATCGATCCTTGCAGTGTCTGCGGGACGCCCAGCGCCACGAAAATCAGCGCGACCAGGATCGAGATCGGCGCAACAGGACATATAGCGTCGCGCGGGTCATATCGACCCAGAAATTGCCGATGGTCTCGCCCTCGCCGCGCGCCAAGGCGCGCATCAGTCCGACCGCCAAGGCGGCGGCGACCGCTGTGTCGAGAAAGTTGTGGGTGGTGAGACCGGCCATTTGCGTGAAATGACTCATGGTCGTCTCGCCGGCATACGCCTGCCAATTGGCGTTGGTGATGAAACTGATCGCCGTGTTGAACGCGAGATCGGGCGGCACGGCGTCCCGACCTTGGGGATTGAAAGGGAGACGCCTTGCAGCCTTTGAGTTAGATAGAGGGCCGCGAAACATCCAGCCGTGAAGACAATCATCGAAACTGTATAGTCGAGCCAGTTTTGCTCCCTTTGGGGGTCGACGCCCGATAGCCGATAGAAACTACGTTCGAGCGGCCCGAGGATCGGCGAGAGCAAGGTTCCTCGACCGTCGAAAACATCGGCCATGAAGGCTCCAAGCGGCCAAGCCGCGCCCAGAACCAGCGTCAGAACCAAAAATATTTCGCTCCAGCCTGCTAAAGTCATGGCCCGGCAAACCTCTACATAACCCATTCGATCGTGATCGGGTGGGTTGGCGATTTCAAATTCGGCTTCAGCTGCTCACCTTTGCGCGGACAACGCCGTCGTTCCCCCCGGCTCAATGCGTTTATGTCGTCTTAAACGCCCTCGGACAGACTCATTGAAGAGGCGTCGCTCTTTCACATCATCTCGATGCGGGGCGCGCTCAATGCTGGCGGCTCTTTGCGATGATCTCCGGGCGCAATGCGTCCAGTGCTAGGTTTAGCTGAAGGACATTGACGCGCGGCTCGCCGATCAATCCGATGAAGCGCTGTTCAATGTGTTCTTCCACCAGGGCGCGCAAACGCCCCTCATTCAGGCCGCCCGCCTGGGCGACCGCTGGAACCTGCGCCAGCGCGAATTGCGGCGAAATATGCGGATCGAGGCCGGAGCCGGAGGTCGTGGCGGCGTCCGCCGCCACCAAGTCAATCCGTCCAGCGGCGAACTCCGCTTCAATGGCGCCGCTTACACGGTCGACGAGCTTTTGCGACGTCGGGCCGAGATTGGAGCCGGAAGAATTCGCGGCGTTATAGGGTGCATCGACCGTCTTGGTTGAGTCCGCGGGGTCGGGCGCGCTGGTCGCCGATGGACGACCGTGAAAATAGCGATCCGACGTGAAGTTTTGACCGATCAAGGACGAACCAACGGTCTTGCCATCGCGCTCGATGACACTGCCATTGGCTTTGTTTGAGAACGCGAGTTGAGCGACGCCAGTGATCGCCAAAGGATAAGCTACGCCAGTCAAGGCGGTGAACAAGACGATCATCACAATCGCGGGACGCAGTTGGGCCAACATGATGGGCTCCTCAAGCCAGATGCAGAGCGGAGACGACGAGGTCGATGAGCTTGATGGCGACAAACGGCGCGACGATGCCGCCTAGGCCGTAGATCAGCAGATTTCGGCGTAGCAGGGCGGCGGCGCCGACGGGACGATACTCGACCCCGCGCAAAGCCAGCGGAATCAGCGCGACGATAATCAGCGCATTGAAAATGACAGCGGACAGAATCGCCGACTGAGGCGACGCGAGCTTCATGACATTGATCGCCTCCAACTCTGGGTAGGTGACGACGAACAGAGCCGGAATGATCGCGAAATATTTGGCGACGTCATTGGCGATGGAGAAGGTGGTCAGCGATCCGCGCGTCATCAGCAGTTGCTTGCCGATGGCGACAATTTCGATGAGCTTGGTCGGATCCGAGTCGAGATCGACCATATTGCCGGCTTCGCGCGCCGCCTGCGTGCCGGTCTGCATGGCGACGCCGACATCGGCCTGCGCCAACGCGGGCGCATCATTAGTGCCGTCGCCGCACATCGCGATAAGGCGGCCGCCTTGTTGCTCCCTGCGGATGTATTTCAGCTTATCCTCTGGCGTCGCCTGCGCGATAAAATCGTCGACGCCGGCTTCGCCGGCGATGGCCGCCGCGGTGATCGGATTGTCGCCGGTCACCATGACCGTCTTGATCCCCATGGCGCGTAACGCGGCAAACCGGTCCTTGATATCCGGTTTGACGATGTCTTTGAGATGAACGACGCCGAGCAATTGTCCATTCTCGGACACGGCGAGCGGCGTGCCGCCCGAGCGGGAAACACGATCGACCGCTCGCTTAAAGTCCTCGGGCCCCTGGTCCCCGGCCTGCCCCAGGATGGAATCGACCGCGCCTTTACGAAGCGCGCGTCCGGGAAGATCGACGCCCGAAATCCTCGTGTGAGCGGAGAAAGGCACGATCCGCGCGTCGGCGTCCATCTCGGGCGCGGACAGGCCATAGCGGCTCATCGCCAGAGACACGATCGAGCGGCCCTCTGGCGTCTCGTCGGCGAGCGAGGCCAGCATGACGGCTTCCGCCAGAGCCTGCTCAGACACATTGCCAACCGGAATGAACTCATCGGCCATGCGGTTGCCGAAGGTGATGGTGCCGGTCTTGTCGAGCAGCAACGTGTCCACGTCGCCCGCCGCTTCGACGGCGCGGCCTGATGTGGCGATGACGTTGAAACGGATCAATCGATCCATGCCCGCGATGCCGATCGCCGATAGCAACCCCCCGATCGTCGTGGGAATTAGGCACACGAGCAGCGCGATCAGCACCGTCACGGAAAGAACCGTTCCCGAATACCCGGCGAGCGACCAGAGAGTCACGCAAACGATGAGGAATATGATGGTCAATCCTGACAACAGAATCGACAACGCGAGTTCATTAGGCGTTTTCTGACGCTCCGCGCCTTCGACCAGCGCGATCATCCGATCGATGAAGGTCGAGCCGGGCGCGGCGGTGATCTTCACCTTGATCCAATCGGAAAGAACCGTGGTTCCTCCCGTCACCGCCGATCGGTCACCGCCGGCTTCGCGAATGACGGGAGCGGACTCGCCGGTGATCGCCGCCTCATTGACCGAAGCCACGCCTTCGACGATTTCGCCATCGCCGGGAATGAGATCGCCAGCCTCGACGAGAACGATGTCTCCGATCCTCAGATCGAGCGCCGAGACGCCTTCAACGACGCCTTTCATGCCGCTCTTGTTATCGGGATCGATGAGCCGCTTCGCATGCGTGTCGCTTCGCGTCCTGCGAAGGGCGTCGGCCTGCGCCTTGCCGCGCCCTTCCGCGACAGCTTCGGCGAAATTGGCGAACAGCACCGTAAACCACAGCCAGGCGGCGATCTGGCCCGAGAATAGCGCGACGCCGTTGTGCGTGACCAGATCGCGGACAAAAAAGACTGTCACGACCGCCGAGACAGCCTCGGTCACGAAAATCACCGGATTGCGCGCGAGCTTCCGCGGATCGAGCTTATGGAACGCGTCAATTGAGGCGCGTCTGATGATGGCCGGATCGAACAGGCCGGGAGCGACGACTTTGTGGGACATGGAGGAAACTCCGCTCAGAAGGTTTTGCCCGCTTGCATCAGGAAGTGCTCGACGACTGGACCCAGTGCGAGAGCCGGGAAATATTGGAGCAGGTACAGGATGACGATGACGCCGAGCAGCAAGCCAACGAACAAGGGGCCGTCCGTCGGAAAGGTGCCAGCCGAGGCAGGCGACTTCTTCTTCTTGGCGAAGGAACCCGCCAGCGCCAGCACCGGAATCACATAGGCGAAGCGCCCCAGGAACATCGCGAGGCCGAGGGTGGTGTTGAACCAGGGCGTATTGCCGCTCAGGCCCGCGAACGCCGAGCCGTTGTTCGCGTTGGTCGAGGCAAAGGCGTAAAGAATTTCAGTGAGGCCGTGCGGCCCGGCATTGCCCAGACTGTCGAGCGCGGATTTCACCATAACCGACGCGGCGGAGAAGCCGAGCACGGTTATCGGATAGATCAGCACCGCCAGCATGGCGAGTTTCATTTCGCGGGTTTCGATCTTCTTGCCAAGATACTCCGGCGTGCGTCCAACCATCAGGCCGGCGACAAACACCGCGACGACGGCGAGAACGAGGAAGCCATAAAGGCCCGCGCCAACGCCGCCGGGCGAAATGCAGCCGAGCAGCATGTTAAACAACGGCACGAGGCCACCGAGCGGCGTGAACGAATCATGCATCGCGTTGACCGCGCCGGTGCTGGTGCCGGTGGTGGCGGCGGCGAAAAAAGCGCTCATCGCCGTGCCGAAACGAACCTCCTTGCCCTCCATATTGCCGCCCGCGGGATCGACGCCGATCGCTGTCAGCAACGGATTGCCGTTCGCTTCGGCCCAATAGGCGACGCCAATGCCGGTGACGAGCACGATGCTCATGGCGATCGCGATTGCCCGTCCTTGCCGGAAATCGAGGACAGCGCGTCCAAATGCGAACACAGCGGCGAACGGCACGACGAGGATGGCCCATATCTCGAGCATGTTGGTGAAGGCGTTGGGGCTTTCGTAGGGATGCGCCGAATTGGCGTTAAAAAAGCCGCCGCCATTGGTGCCGAGTTCCTTGATCGCTTCCTGGCTCGCCACTGGCCCGATGGATATGATCTGCTTGGCTCCCTCAAGCGTCGTCGCTTCGACAGAGCCCGCGAGCGTCTGCGGAGTTCCGAGGGCCACAAGCGCAAGAGCGACGATGATCGCCAACGGCAGTAATAGGTAAAGCGTCGCGCGCGTGAGATCGACCCAGAAATTGCCGACAGTCGCGGATTCCGCGCGCGCGAAGCCACGCACTAGCGCGAAGGCCATGGCGAGACCGGTCGCCGGGGAGACGAAATTGTGAACAGTGAGCCCAAGCATCTGAACGAGATGACTCATTGTCGTCTCGCCGCTGTAGTTCTGCCAGTTGGTGTTTGTAATGAAGCTCATCGACGTGTTGAAGGCCAGATCGGCCGGAACCTGGTCGAAGCCTTGCGGATTGAGCGGCAGAACGCTTTGCAGGCGCTGCAACGCGTAGAGAGAAAGAAAGCCGACAAGACTGAAGGCGAGCATGGCGCTCGCATAGACGAACCAGCTCTGTTCGCGCGCCGGATCGACGCCGGAGAGTTTATAGAATACGCGTTCGACTGGGATAAGAACGCGGGATAGGAACGTGCGCTCGCCCGCGAGCAAATGCGCGATATAGGCCCCGAGCGGAACAGCCGCGGCGAGCACGGCCGCGAGCACGAGGACGATTTGCGCCCAACCAACGATAGTCATGATGTCACCTCGTTGAATCCAAACCGTCTTTAGAATTTTTCGGGGTGAAGGAGCGTATAGACGAGATAGACGCCAAGCACGAAGGCGACGCAGAGACCGATCATTGGTTCATACATGAAGTGCTTCCTCTCTAAAGACGCGCGCAGGCCCGCGCATAGGCGCCGACCAGCACAAATAAGAAAACGCCGAGGCCGACATATATCAAATCGGACATGATTCACTCCTGTTGCACGGCTGCGAAAGGGATATAGAAGCAATCGCCGTAAGGGCGCCATTCGGAGTTTAGGATTGGCGTATAAGGAATCCATAAAGGCGACCGCCAGGTTGGCGCGGGCCGTACGACTTTACGTCATCGGACAATTATACAAGAGTAGCGCCGGCTGCAGCGACTCTTTCGTCATCGAACCCGGGTTCTCACCGCGGGCGGCGAGAACCCTGCTTCCTGCTCTCGCCGCGCACGGACATTCGAGCGTCCAATCACGCCGGCCATTCAGGTAAATCGCGGAGGTGGGTTTCAAGCAATTTCGCTTTGCTATCATCGGTCACATATTGAGACCGATAAGCTGAAAAGTGTTCGCTTTTTCAACCTAATTCGCGGCCGAAGACATCGACGAACGACTGTTTTGGTTTACAGGAATTTTATGCCAACGGGCTTTCTTCCGTATCGATCTCTTATGCCATCCGGCTGTACATCCACGCTGCGGTCCACACCCCGGATCGCGTCACCACAGGCGTTGAAATGTCTATTCCCTCGAACACCGGCGAAGCGCAGGCAACTCGCGGCTGGGATACCGGTTTGCAATTCGTCGTTGGGCAAGATGAGGTTGGTCACTGGGTTGTCGTGGAGAGCCACGGCCGTGGAGGAGGAATTTTTGTCAATCGGCAAGCCGCTTTGAACTACGCGGCTTTCGAGTCAGGCCAGGGGTCAGACGCCGTGCGGTGTTCGAACGAACCGTTGGCGTTATGGCCGCGGCTTGATGCAAACGTTTCCAACGGCTGCGGAGCACGAAGATGATCGAACTCATTCGCCAAATCATCGACGCGAAGGGTCATTTGCCGGTGGCCGCGCAAACGCTCGCTCCAAACGCCAACCTCTACGAGGCGGGACTCTCCCCCTTCGCCGCGATACACGTGATGCTCGCGTTAGAGGAGGCCTGCGGCGTCGAATTTCCCAGGCAGTTGTTGCGCCGACAGAGCTTTTCGTCGCTCAATTCGATCGCCGCCTGCCTGGAGCGCGTGGAACGCAAGGCGGCGTAGGCTCTAGCGATCAAAACGTCGAATTGCTTGAGATCTTGATGCACTCGGCGACAAATTGAAAATGCAGGCGCCACATGTCATGCGCTCGATGCCAATCATCAGGAGAGCTGCGGCCAAATGACAGAAAAACAAAGAAACTTCGGAGCAAGGTAGTTAAGGCGCATGAGATGCGCGTTGTCCGTTCATGATGGCAGGGGTTCGGGTTGCCAAGAAAACCCAACGGAGGCGGATTTGCGTTGAATGCGGCGTCTATCTGGGGAATTTCGGATTTTTTTTTGGTAAGAGCAACGGGCTAGGCGAGACAGCAGCGGTTTCTCGAGGCTCCGCTCGATGAGCGGTGGGCCGTCGCAGTGTTTTCGCGAGACGAGAGGTCGCCATTCGATGAAAAGAGCTCCGATTCACACGGCCGCGCTGAGCTTGCTTGCCGTCCTCGGGGCAGGCCCGCTCGCGGCGCAGACCGCGCCAAGCAATGACGCCAGCGCGCCGGATAAGGCGAACTACACATTGCTAAATCCGACGCCGGAGGGCGAACTGCGCGACTTTTGCACCGACCGTCCGCCCAAGGCGAACCTGCCTTGCACGGTCGACGCCGGACATTTCCAATATGAGTCCGACGTGTTCAACTGGACGAGAGCCACATCCGGCGCCGCGACGACGGACACATTTCTCTATGCCAATCCCACCCTTAAGCTTGGCCTGACGAATGGAATCGATCTTGAAGCCAATATGGCCCCCTTCGAGCGGGTTACGACCAAAAGCCCTTCTGGAAGACAAAGCTTTGACGGCGTGGGCGATTTCTTTTTTCGCGGCAAGCTAAATCTGGTCGGCCCGGAAGGCGGAGACGTTCAAGCCGCGATCATCGCTTACGTGAAGGCGCCGACCGGGTCGCCGGGAATCAGCAACAAAGCGGTCGAAGGGGGCGCGATCGCCCCGATTTCGTTCGCCTTGCCGCAGGGCTTCACGCTTTTGTTCGACCCGGAGATCGACATTCTGCGCAACGCCAATGATTTCGGACGGCATACGAATATCCAATTCCTCGGCAATCTCAGCCATGCCGTAACTGACAACGTGACGGGCTATGTCGAACTTTGGGGCCAAGCGAACAACGATCCCGCGAGCCCCAACAAACAAGCCTCGCTCGACCTCTCCCTGGCTTGGCTCGCCTTGAAAAAGTCCCCGAGCCTGCAGTTCGATCTTGGAGCCAATATCGGCCTGACGGCGGCGACGCCGAAGTTGCAACTCTATTTGGGCGTCTCGCAGCGCTTTTGATTTTTGCCCAGCCTGAACTTGCCCCTGTTTGGCGTCTCCCTTAGCTGGGCCGATCATGCGACGAGTCTTTGTTCCTCGCCAAGCCTTTTTTTCTCGAACGCCATCGGGCTGAGATAGCCCAGCGTCGAATGAAGGC
>Ga0182030_10023525_pt1 | contig 11384 bp, 10 predicted proteins | sample 812S3MmetaG_FD_121299 | JGI IMG/M metagenome (GOLD analysis project Ga0182030, IMG submission 121299) | Permafrost microbial communities from Stordalen Mire, Sweden - 812S3M metaG (Illumina Assembly) | ecosystem: Environmental > Terrestrial > Soil > Wetlands > Permafrost | place: Sweden...
CGTATCGCGCGTAACCAGGCCCTCGGAGAGAGCCGCCATGGCCACGGTAATCTTTATGGTGGAGCAGGGTTCGGCTCCCGGAGAAAGCGCCAGCTTCTGGTTGACCATGGCCAGAATTCGGCCATTGGACGGGTCGATAACCACAGCGGTGCCGTTCATGTCGCCCATGGCGTCGATGGCCGCCTGGCGAACCACCGGATCTTCGCCGGCCGTAATGTCGCCCTCGCCGATGTTCCCCTGGGCAAACGAGCTGGCGGTGAACCGCTCGTAGGAATGATGCCGGCCCTTCACGATGGCCACACGGCGCGCTGCCGATCTGGTCTGGCCACGTGCCGTTAAATGAGCTTCCCGCCCCGTCGGCGCGGCTTTTGCGGCAGGATGGGCTTGAGCCCGATGGGAAGGCGCGGCGTGCTTTGCCGTGGAATTGGGCGCGGGAGCGACGGCATGAGACGCCGCATGGTGACCGGCAGCCCGATGCGTCTCGGTCAGATGCGTTTCCGCCGACTTGGCGTGGTGAATTGCATGCGGCGCGTCAAGGGCCGCAGCTCGACCACTGCCTCCTGAAACGATCAAAGCCAATCCAAATATCCAAACGCGTGACGGTTTCATCCAGCCTACATCCTCTCAACAATGGATTTCGTACCGCGCGTTTGCCCTTGGGCTGCGCACTTGCTGTCTATCGGCTCGCATCAGGGAAGGGTTCAATCCCCTGAGGGTGAAAACTGACTGTACATTCAACATTCCGACACGGAGTGTGACTTGCGTCACTTCCCGAACGATCTGTTGATTCCTTTGCAAACACTTAAGAAGGCAACAACAGTGCTTGCAGTTTCCCAGCCAACCTTCTGGATAGTAGAGCTACATTGCACTATACAGGGTTGGCGACCAATCCCAAATCCCAAAATGGTTGTACCCTGGAACCGGCCCCCTCAAAAGGCAGTTTTGGCCGGCTGAAGTTAGAACTTGAACTTGCGCAAAAACGCCGGATAGTCCAGATCTTTCTGCGCCGCTTCATCCGCCTCGTCGAAAAGCGCGGAAGCCGTTTGAGCAGGTTTTTCGTCCACGGCAAGCGCGGCGGGCAGACTGCTTCCAAAGTCCGGGGCAAAGTCCCTGGGAAGTGGCGTATAGGCCGGATCCTCTGCCATTTCCGCGAATTGCGGACGTGCAGGTTGAGCCACAGGCTCAAAATCCTCCGCATTGAAACGACCGGCGGCCACGACAGGCTGGGCCGGGACCCTTGCGCTGGAGGCGGCAAAAGCGCTGGCCGCGACCGGCGCGGAAGATGCGAAAAATGGCTCCTCATCCGCTTCCATCTGTTCCTCTTCCCCTTCTTCATCCTGGCTGAGGAACCGTGGCTGCTCGGGTTCAGGCGCGGGAGCGGGCTCCGGCATCCAGGCGCCTGGCGCCACCAATGGAACCGAAGCCAGGGGCACGGAAACCACCGGAGCCTCTTCCACGGTTAACATGCGCGCGCGCCGTTCCGGCATCTGGTCGCGGAAACCGGTGGCGATGACGGTGATTTTGACCTCGTCTCCCATCTTCTCGTCCAGGACGGCGCCGAAGATGATGTTGGCGTCCTCGTGCGCCGAAGTCTGTATCAGCGACGAGGCCGCATTGACCTCGGAGAGCTTGAGCGAGCTGGATCCGGTGATGTTGATCAGGATTCCGCGCGCGCCATCGATCGCGCCGGCCTCAAGCAGCGGCGAGGCCATGGCCGCCTGCGCCGCTTCGATGGCCCGATTTTCGCCCGATCGCACGGCCGTGCCCATCACCGCGTGGCCCATGCCGGCCATGGTGGTCTTCACGTCGGCAAAGTCGCGGTTGATGATGCCGGGGATGGCGATGATGTCGGAGATGCCCTGCACACCCTGGCGGAGCACGTCGTCGGCGATGCGGAAGCTCTCAAAGAATCCCGCATCCTTGGCCACAGCAAGCAGTTTCTCGTTGGGGATCACGATCATGGTGTCCACGCTTTCGAGCAACTCCTTCAGGCCGCGCTCCGCCTGCTGTTGGCGCCGCTTGCCTTCAAAACCAAAGGGGCAGGTAACCACGGCGACAGTCAATATGCCCATTTCGCTGGCCAGCGAGGCGATTACCGGCGCTGCGCCGGTGCCGGTGCCGCCGCCGAGCCCGGCCGTAACAAAGACCATATCCGCCCCTTCAAGCGCCTCGATAATCTTCTCCGAGTCTTCCAGAGCCGCCCTCCGGCCCACGTCGGGGTTTGCGCCCGCACCCAGGCCCATGGTGAGCCGGACTCCAAGCTGGAGTTTCACTGGCGCCTGCGAAAGCTTGAGCGCCTGCACATCGGTGTTGGCGGCGATAAACTCCACGCCCTCCATGCGGGCCTGGATCATGCGGTTGACCGCGTTGCCCCCGCCACCGCCCACGCCAATCACCTTGATGCGGGCTCCATGAACGGGCTCGTCGTGGTATTGAATGCGCAATTCCCCGGATTCATTGCTCTGCTGTTCCATTTGGGCTTCGGCCTCCTTTTCCCTGAATCGAATTCCTGAACGAAACGCTTAAACCTAGAAACTGGCTGCAAAAATGGCGCGCAGCTTGGCGCGCAGATTGTTGCTTTCCGCCGCGCGTGTGACGCGGGTGCGGTAGGCATACAACAACATTCCGATCGCTGCGGAGAACGCGGGATGGACCAGCTCGCCGGGCATATGCGATAGACGCACCGGCATGCCCGTCCGCGCCGTCACCCGCAACTGGCTCTCGGTTACGTCCAGCATTCCCGGCAGCATGGCCCCGCCGCCGGTAAGCACACACCCGGCCCCCAGCGCCTCAAGCACCGCACCCTGGCGCAGGCTTTCCTTCACATAATAGAGAAGCTCGCGAGCCCGGGGCTCCAGGATCTCCGCAACTTTGCGCAACGGCAGCCGGCGCGGCTGGGGGTTGGCGATTTCGATCTCCGCCAGTTGGGGAACCGCCGTCACCACGGCGTTTCCATAGTGGCGCTTCAGCTCCTCAGCCTGCTGCATCGGCATTTGGAGACCCATGGCAAGGTCGGCGGTGAAGTGATGGCCGCCGATGGGTACAGACGCTGTGTGCGCGACTGCGCCTTCAAAAAACACAACCAGCTCGCTGGAATGTGCGCCAATGTCCACCAGGCAAACGCCCAGTTCCCGCTCGTCGGCGGAAAGCGTGGATTCGGCGGAGGCAATCGACTCCAGCACCGCCTCTGTGACCTCGAGGCCCGCCCGGTTTGCGCAGGTTACCGTGCTTTGCAGCGCGCTGCCGGAGCAGGTGGCAATGTGCAAATCCACCTTGAGCACCGTACCCACCATGCCCACGGGGTCGAAGATGCCCTCCTGGCCGTCGAGGATGAATTGCCTGGGAAGCAGGTGCAAAAACTCGCGGTCGGCGGGGCGTTCGACGGCCCGCGTCAGCTCCACTGCATTGCGCACATCCTCGCGGGTAATCTCGCGCAGGCGCGCGCCCAGATAAATGCCGTCGGGATGGCTGGTGTTGAGTCCCCTGATGTGCGGACCGCCGACCCCTACCACGCAGTTGTCAATATTCATATGCGCTACGCGTTCGGCCCGCTCGCTTGCCGCTTTTACCGCTTTGGCCGCCGGGGCTAGCTCGGCGATGAGTCCCTTCCGCATTCCCGCCGACTCCACCACCCCATGACCGCGATAGCGCATCGCGCCTTCGTTCAGGTCCGCCACCAGAACGCGGGTCCACGCGCTGCCGATGTCCACCACTGCGATCGAGTTGTCCTGTCTCTGGCTCATCGCATTCACTCGCCTTGCCTGGCAGCCGCGGCCGGGCGGGTTATGGAAGCAGGCTTCTTCTTGCTCACGCTCAGAGCTCCATGCCTTGGCGAGACGCGCGCCTGCCTGCTCGCCACTGCTCTTTCACTTCCCGCTCTTGCCTTCCCGCTCTTTCCCTTCGCGGTTGTGACCCGCGCTGTATTGTCCCCGCTCGCCTTGTCCGTTGCTCCGGAAGTTTTCTGCTTGGAATCGCCGTCTCCGGCCGGTTTTGCGCTTGCCTTCCCGTCGCTTTTATTGGCGACGGGCTTTGTTTGCGCCGTTTCGCCGGCGTCCGTACCGGTCATGCCCGGCTTCGGCTTGGCCTGGCCATTCAGCGCCAACTCCGCTGAGCCATCTGCCGCCGGGACGTTGCCGCTATCTGAATTCGGCGCGCTCCGATCACCCAACAGCGCCTGCACAGCATTGGTTCCGGGAGCCATCTCCAGCACAACCTGCTGGTCGTATCGCAGATCCACCGCAACCAGTTTCGGATACTGCTGCTTCCACTCCGAAATGTGCTGCTTGTAGCGTTGGTAACGCTCCAGGAACCGGTCTTCGCCAAAATGTGCCAGAATGTCGGCACCCTGCTCGGGCATCAGGACGCGGGCATCCTCGGGATCGCTCAGGTCGATCTCCGAAATCTGTTCGGAAAGATGCTGACTGCTTGAGTCGAGCTCGGCCAGCAGGCGCTCGTAAACCGCCATCCGCGCCTTGCGCGATGCGGCCGGATCGCGGGCTTCAATCCCGCTGACCACCGGAAACGAATAGTTGTGCTGGGCCATCATGGCTGCGGGCATGGTGAGCAACACTCCATTCGCATCCACCAGGCCAATCTGCTGCCCCTGTCTCACAAATGCCACCGGGCGCCGCTCCACCACCTGAACGCGAATCTGATCCGGAAGCAGCCGCATCACCGTCGCCCGTTCCACCCAGGGAATCTCTTCCAGCTGCTTGCGCCGCTCACCCAGGGGAACGAAGAAGATGTTGCGGCCAATATCTTCGCCGAATACCGGCAGCATCTCCACGCGGCTCACCTCAGTCAATCCCGAAGCCTGAATGTTTCCGGTCCCCGCAATTCGGAAGCGCGAATCGCGGCCCAGGTAAGTCTTCAGCAGATAAACAGATGTGGTGAGGCCGCCCAGAACAATTAAAACGGCCAATCCCAGCGACATACGGCCCCAGGTGCTTTGGGGGCGCCACCAGGGGTTCCGCGGCGCGCGGGCCCAATCCGGGCGCGGGGAGTCGTCGCCGTCGGGGTCCGGCATCTCCATAGGCATGCCAGGCAGGGGGCGCCCGGCTGGGGGCACACCTTGCTGCACGCGCCGGAAGTGGGGTTCCTCTTGCGCTTCATCCTCCCAAATGCGGGAACGGTCTTTGGTGTTGCTTTGAGTCGCCACGACTGAGCAAGGTCGTGAGAGTCGCCAGCCTTCACTATAGCCCGCGGGTGGAGGGCTTTTTTCCGCATTGGGCATGGGGGGAACCCGCGGTGTTACGGGGCGTTGGCTTGGGACGGGCTGTGCGCCGCTCCTATATGACGCTTTACATATCACGTTATACGTTATACTCTGGACTTAGATGATCCAGAGCTTCAAGGACGCCGGCACGAAGGAGCTCTATGAGACGGGTTCCAGTCAACGCTGGGGAAGCATAAGAGCGGCTGCTGTGCGCAAGCTGGACCAGATCGAAACGGCCATCAATCTGAGCAACCTGCGCGTCCCACCGGGCAATCGGCTTGAGGCGCTGAAGCGTGACCGAATTGGGCAACACAGCATCAGAATCAACGATCAATATCGGATTTTCTTCGTCTGGAAAGAGGACGGGGCTTACGAGGTCGAAATCACCGATTACCACTGACGGCACGGAGAGGAACGGGACGAATGACTATCAATAGACCAGCTTCCGGATGGAATCTTCAGCGAGTGAGCACGCATCCCGGCGAGATGCTACGGGAAGAATTTCTTATTCCCCTCGGCATCACCCAGAATGCCTTGGCTTTGAAGATACGCGTTCCCGCCACGCGCATCGGCGAAATCATTCATGGGAAGCGGGCGATCACGCCGGATACCGCGTTGCGCCTTGCCCGTTTCTTTGGCAACAGCCCGGAGTTCTGGCTAAATCTTCAGCAGATGCACGACTTGTCGAGGGCCAAACTGGAATTGGGCAAGACAATCGAGCGGGATGTTGAAGCTTACGCCGGGGCTTGATTCACGCTGCGGAGGGTGGATCATTGCAATCCGCCTTCCCGGGCTCGTTCAAGCGCTACAGAAAGATGACATTCAAGCCAGGAATCTGTTTGAAGTGGCGAACATTCCGGGTCAGCACCGCGAAGCCGAGCGAGAGAGCCGTAGCACCGATAAGCAAGTCGGGAAAAAGAATAATAATCCTCCTCGCCGTTTGTTCTCCGTCGATGCGGCCTGCAAGCAGCGCGGTCTGTTCAGTATAGGGGTAGACCGTCAATGCAACCCTGAGCTCTTCCACAAAAGAACTGCGGCGAAGACCTATCTGCGCGGTGTTTGCCCTATAGATGCCATGCACCAGTTCGGTTAGGCCAACAGAAGAAAGCGCGGCTTCCTGATTCCCGGCTAATGCGATAGCCTGCTCGACCAGCTGCTCCGGCGTTTCGCCGCGCCGTTCGGCGGCTATTACCACGCTCGAATCGAGAATTAGTCCCATGCCGGCGGATTCAGCGGTTCAAGATGGCCGTTGACGATGTCTTCGAGATCGCGACCGAACGCGCCATCCAGCGTTACAGCCGAGCCACGCTCCTTGAGTATTCTGAGCGACTCGGAGAGCAGACGAGGCCGCGGCAAGTCAGCCGGCAAAAGCCTTGCAATAACTCGCGCGTCCGATTCAATCAGAATCTCATCCCCATTCGCAGCCCTCGTCATGAGCCCGTCGAAGTCATCCGCTGCATCTACGCGTGAAATGTGAATGACCGCCATATCCCGATGATAGCCCAGCCTTCGCCATCCGTCATCACCCTCTCCGCTTTCTCAACACCCACGTTGTCATGCAGCGATAGTCCTGCACGATGGTAGTCTTCAGCGGATCGACTTGCACAGCGTTCATCTCTTTCGTCAAACCGAGCAGCATTGCCTCATCGACGAGGTACCACTTCGATCCGTCGGGAATCAGGAATATGTTGCCGCGGATGCGCTGGAAGTCCATGCCGATACGCGAGCCCAGGCGGCAGAAGAGCATTCCGCCGGGCTTGAGCACGCGCCACAGTTCCGCCAGCATGGCGCGGAAGTGGCGATCGTCGCGGGCAAAGTGAAGCACTGAGTTCGAGAGCACTACATCGGCAATTTCATCCGGAAAGGGCATGCGCTCAATCGAACCCACCTGGAAATTCTCCGCGGGCAAGCCCGTCTGGAGCGACGCGGAAAGTTGGCGGACATGCTCGACGGCTTCCTCATCCTGGTCGATTGCAAAGACTTCGCAGCCTGTGCGAAGCAGATGCACGAGGTTGCGTCCGTAACCGCATCCAGCGTCGAGCACTCGCATGCCGGGAAGAATGTTGCCGCGCAGAATCTGATCGAATACGTAGATATCGATCTGCCCGAACTGCTCTTGAATGTTCAGCGTCACTCTGTCATCGTCCTTGCCTTCACCTGGTGGGCTGCGCCGCGGCAAATTCCACGCGGTTGCGTCCGCCCTTCTTGGCTGCGTACAGCGCGCCATCCGCGGCCGCGATGATCTCATTCACGCTTGCTCCCTCGGCGGGAACCAGGGTAGCGCAGCCCACCGAAATCGTAAGCACGCCCAGATCGCTGCCGGCATGTTTTTGGCCCAGTTGCATCACGCCAAGACGCAGCCGCTCGGCAATCTCAGGAACCCCAGCCGCGGGCGTCTCTGGGAGAATAATCGCAAACTCCTCGCCGCCAAACCGCGCCACCGTATCCGAAGGACGGCGCACGATCTCAGTAGCAATGGAAGCCACCAATCGAAGGCAAGCGTCCCCCTCAAGGTGGCCGTAGAGATCGTTGAATGCCTTGAAGTGATCTACGTCCAGCAGAAGCAGCGTGAGTGGCGCGTCGTTGCGCAGGGCTCGCTGCCATTCCCCCTGCATTACGCGGTCGAATTGCCGCCGGTTGGCGACCCCTGTCAGCGCATCCTCCGTGGCCAGCATCTCCATGGAAGAAGCCAGTTCGCGATACCGCTCCTCGCTCAACACTGCAGCCTGGTTGGCGCGCTTCAAATCGGCAAACACAATGGCCACCACACTGACGCTCAACACCGCAGTTGCAAGAAAAAGCTGCAGAATCAGAATGCGGTGTTCCAGGCTGGGGTCAGCCAGTTGCGCCAACGGGCCTCCGCGCATTGAGATCGTGAAGGGAGTTCCGATGGCTGCCACCATGCAACAGCCCAGCACGCCACCGCTCAACCCCAGGCGAACCACCAGAAACAACAGCGGCGGAAAGATGAAAAAAAGCCAGGGAAACTCCGCGCTTGAAAATATGGCCATGGTGGCCACGCCAACGGCCAAAAGATAGAGCAGCGTGTTCGCCAGGTTCCTGGGTTGGAACAGCTCCCGGGTTTCGCGCCGCGCCAGGCCCAGCACCAGCGGCACCACAAAGCTCATCCCCAGCGCGCTGCCAGGGAACCAGATGAGCGCAACACCAAGAGAGCTTCCCACCATCCAGTGCAGAACCAAACCCGCTGCGAGGCTTGCCACCAGCGGCCCAAGCAGCACTGCGAAGCCCACAAACCGCAGCAGTTGCCGCTGCACGGTCAGGTCCACACCATGGCCCAGCGAATAGCCCACTCCGAATGCCGCAATGGCCGTCTCGCCCGTATCGCACGCCGACAGCGCAATTACCTCCCATATTGGATCGCCCATCAGAAAGTGTGCGACCAGGTTGCCCCCAAATCCAGCCAGAAGCAGCGGCAGCCACCTGCGGCGCCGGTCCAGCAGCATTACTGAGGCCAGGGCGGAATTAGCCCACCAGATGGCCGGCACGTGCCCCGCACCACGCCCGGTGTAGAGACCCACCCAGGCCAGCGCCGCGGTCATGGCCGCCACGCCGGCTAGTTTGATCCAGAACTTCAATCGATTTGCGTCTCCTTATGAGTAAAGCCCGATTGAGAATTGTGGTCTCCCACCCATCGCCAGAAAAAAGCGATGGATGGGGCACCGTGCGTTTGTACGCATACAGCACACTGTTCATTGCATCCTAAGCTCGTTGCGGCGAGTCGGGCTGCTCCTTATGACCACTGCAGGGTTTGCACGGAATCGGCCGGCAACTCGACTTCGAGGGCCTTCTGCCCCAACAGCAGCTGCACCCGCGTCTGCTGGCCGCGGTTTGCAAGCACTACCACAAAGCTGCCATCGGGATTGCGGAAGCCGGCATGCGACACCGGGTCCGCGCCAGCCTCTCTCGCGTTCTCACCCAATCCGTTTGTCGCAAACACTTTTGCGCCGCGGCGTACATGCCTTGAAAAGTGCGCAAACGCCCAATACTGCCCGCTGCGCGTCACTTTATGGGTTGCATTCTCCACCGTCACCACGCCGCCGCAGGAGAACGGCCCCACATTCGGTTTGCCCATTTCATCCAGCGCCAGGTTCCACGCGGTGATCGACCGGGCCCAGTTCCGGAGGATGCCGTTATACGCCTCCGCCCATTTTGTAAAGTCTGTCTGATAGTCGGGCGACCTCACGTCCGGCCCACCCTCGGTCCAGTAGGCGTTCTTCTTTGGAAACGCGTCGTGGACGCGAGTCATAGCCTCGGGTGTTCCAACATAACCGTGCCAGGCGATGCCGTCAATGTAGTCGTAAGCCGCCGGCACGCTCAACTCTCCAATGGCCCGGCCCCACAGGTTGTAATTGTGGTCCAGCACCCAGATTTTGGTTGGGCTGCTTGCCCTGCGCAATGCCGGCCCCAGGTGATTGGCCACAAATTCGATCTCCTGCTCCTGCGCCCAGAGGCAAGCCGGCATGTTGCCATTCTGTTCCGCATCCACTTCGTTCTGCACGGTGACCGCGTCGATGGGTACTCCCGCGGCTTTGTACTCCTCAAGGAATTTGAGAAAGTAATTTGCGTAAGGCCCAAAGTTAAGCGCGCGCATGCCTCCGCCCAGCATGGAGCCGTTGGCCTTCATCCACCCCGGCGGGCTCCAGGGAGAGCTGAATAGAAACAGCTCAGGATTCACCTTTCGCGCATCCCTGAGCACGGGAAGAATGTAGGCCTTGTCGTGCTCGATCGAGAATTTCTTCAACTCAGGGTCAGGCTCGGCACTGTCGTCGAAGCTGTAAACCGTCCTCGAATAATCGCTGGCCCCGATGCACGTGCGGCACACATTCAGCGCCATCTCTCCCGGAGCGAACAGATCGTGCATCACGGCCTGGCGCTCGATGTCGGTAAGCTGGCTCAGAACGTAGCAAGTCGCGTCAGTCAGCGCGCCGCCGAAGCCGAGAATCTCCTGCCGTGTAGCCCCTGGATCGAGCGCTATGGCGTCGGCTGCAACTTCCGTCACAGGCGTCCATGTGAGTGGGCGGCCCGCGACGTACCGCTGGTCGCGATAGGTGGCCCATGTCCGCACCGTACTCTGCGACTCCGGCGAACCCTGCGTATCCGCCCAGGCCGGAACCCGGCTGGAGACAGCCAATGCGGCAGCGGATGCGGACGCTGCCTTCAAAAAAGACCTGCGTGACCCTTGCGACATACACACTCCTCGAAAGTACTGATTGTTTTGCGGTGAATGATAGCAGCGGAATGGAAGCGGCGTCTAAGTGGCTTCGAGAGCAGCCAGAATCTGCGGAGCCAATTGGCTCACATTGCCGGCGCCCAGCGTAAGAATCAGGTCGCCTTCGCGTACCTGGGCGGCAACCAGCCTGATAGCCGCGGCAAACTCCTCGGCATAGTGGACTTGAGGCCCTTCGATTCGCGCGGCCAGCAACTCGCCTGTTATGCCCGGGATGGGTTCTTCGCTGGCGGCGTAAATGGGCAGCACGATCACCGTATCGGCGTCTTTGAATGCAGTGCCGAATTCGTCCATAAGGTCTTTGGTGCGCGAATACCGGTGGGGCTGAAATACCACGTAGACGCGCTTGTGCCCGCACTCCCGCGCGGCAGCCAGCGTGGCGCGAATCTCGGTTGGATGGTGGCCATAGTCGTCTACCACGGTTACTCCGCGCACCTGGCCGCGCTGCTGGAAGCGCCGGTCCACGCCGCGAAAACGGCCAAGCCCCTCGGCTATCTGGGCAGAGGAAATTTGAAGCTGATGGGCAATGGCCACGGCGGCCGTGGCGTTGAGCACGTTGTGGCGTCCCGGCACGTGCAGTTCGAAAGGCCCCAACGGCCCTGACGCCGTGTTGACCTGGAACCGCGCGAATCGTCCCTGGCCGGCCACCAGAAACTCAAGGCGAAAATCGGCCTCCGCGGCAACGCCATAAGTAAACACACGCCGATGGACGCGCGGCAGCACCGAGGCAAGCAGAGAATTGTCCACGCAGGCAGTCACCGCTCCGTAAAATGGCACTTTGTCCATGAATTCCACGAAGGCTCGCTCCACATCCGCCATGTCCAGGTAGTGGTCCATGTGCTCGCGGTCGATGTTGGTCACGACGGCCAGGATAGGCGAGAGCTTGAGAAACGTCCGGTCGCTCTCATCGGCCTCGGCCAC
>Ga0182030_10023526_pt1 | contig 11384 bp, 9 predicted proteins | sample 812S3MmetaG_FD_121299 | JGI IMG/M metagenome (GOLD analysis project Ga0182030, IMG submission 121299) | Permafrost microbial communities from Stordalen Mire, Sweden - 812S3M metaG (Illumina Assembly) | ecosystem: Environmental > Terrestrial > Soil > Wetlands > Permafrost | place: Sweden...
GGCTTCAGTGTAACGTTCAGCGGCAGGTGGATCGCCATCCATTGAACCAAAGTTACCTTGCCCGCTAATTAGCATGTAGCGCATAGACCATGGCTGAGCCATGCGCGCCATAGCATCGTAGATTGCCAGATTACCATGCGGGTGATACTTACCCATGACTTCACCGGTTACCCGAGCGCTTTTTACTGTTGAAGAATTGCTGCGCCAACCATTGGCATTCATAGCGTAAAGGATCCGCCGGTGAACCGGTTTTAGTCCATCACGCACATCAGGCAGTGCCCGGGCAACGATAACGCTCATTGAATAACGAAGGTAGTTATCCTCCATTACATCTTCGATCGTTCGAAGTTCAACTCTATTTGAATGCTCCGACGGAGTCGTCAACTGAGGAGTTACATCTTCTTTAATTGGTTTGTTATCCTGAGGTTCCATCTTGTTATATATCCAGGTCTTTTACAAATTTAGCGTGCGTTTGGATGAAGTTCTTGCGAAGCTCGACTTCCGTTCCCATAAGCTTATTAAAAATGGCATCTGCCTTTTCGGCATCTTCAATATGAACCTGAATAAGAACTCTTTTTTCAGGGTTCATCGTAGTTTCAAATAGCTGCTCAGCATCCATTTCTCCAAGGCCTTTATAACGCTTCTGCTCTATAAAACCGGCTTGTCGGAATCGCTCCTCGGTAGTTTCGGTCTTCATGCCCCCCATTGTACGTTTGGCGATAGCCTGATCGATGATCACATCAAGCTGTGACTCATCATACACAAAGACACTCGACTTGCGTCCCGGCTTAACTAGTTCAAATAATGGCGGTTTTGCTAAATAGAGATGGCCACCATCTATAACTTGCTGCATAAAACGGAAGAAAAATGTTAATAGCAAGGTACTAATGTGAGAACCGTCGACATCGGCATCGGTCATGATAACAATCCGGTTATAGCGCAATCCGGAAATATCAAATGATTCTTCAATGCCAACTCCAAGTGCTTTTATAAGACTAAGTATTTCATTATTGGCCAGCATTTTATCAAGTCTGGCCCGTTCGACATTTAATACTTTCCCTCTTAATGGTAATATGGCCTGTGTTTTACTGTCACGGCCGCTTTTAGCCGAACCACCAGCTGAATCACCTTCCACTAAGTACAATTCGGAATTCTTAGGGTCCTTAGACGAACAATCAGCCAGTTTGCCGGGCATACTAGCCCCATCAAGTATTCCTTTACGGATAATATTGTCCCGGGCCGCTCTGGCAGCCTTACGGGCCCGAGCAGCTAGTAGCGCTTTGCCAACAATTTTGCGAGCGATTGCCGGATGTTCTTCCAGATAATAGCTGAAGTACTCTATCATGACTTGCTCTACATATCCACGGACTTCTGGGTTGCCCAGTTTATTCTTGGTTTGACCTTCAAATTGCGGATCGGCTAATTTAACTAGAATAACAGCCGTTAATCCTTCACGGCAGTCTTCTCCCGAAAGGTTTTCTTCCTTCTCTTTGAGGATGCTATTTTTCCGGGCATAATCATTAACTACTCTTGTCAGAGCTGACCGGAACCCTGTAAGATGACTACCGCCATCGGAGTTTAAAACATTATTGGCAAAAGCTTTAATAGTTTCCGAAAAGGCATCAGAGTATTGGATTGCAATCTCAACCTGAACGCCTCCAACCTGCTTATCAACATAAAAAATATCATCCTCAACTGCATCCTTACCGATATTGAGATGATTCACGTATGACTGTATTCCACCTTCGAAATAGAAACTGTACTTAGTATTTGTCCGGTAATCAATAAGTGAAGTTCTGACTCCCTTTGTCAGATATGCTTGGTGCCTTAATCTGTCAAGAATTATTTCATAATCAAACTCTATGTCTTCAAAAACTGATTTGCTCGGATAAAATATAATTTCCGTTCCGGTTTGATCTGAATCGCCAATTTCATTAAGTTTAGTTTGCGGTACTCCATTTGCATATTCTTGCCTGAAAATTTTACCGTTTTGGTATACCGTCACGACAAGCCGTTCTGAAAGCGCGTTAACTACGCTGACTCCAACACCATGCAGGCCACCTGATACTTTATAACCGCCACCACCAAATTTACTCCCGGCATGTAATATAGTCAGAGCTGTTTCGACGCCACTCTTCTTAGTTTTGGGGTGTATACCAGTTGGAATACCGCGTCCGTTATCAAAAACACTTACCCCGCCGTCATCTAATATTTTGACTACTATTTCCGTAGCATAGCCAGCTAGAGCCTCATCAATCCCATTATCAATAATCTCCCATACTAAATGATGGAGTCCCTCCAGGCCGGTACTGCCAATAAACATACCAGGACGTTTACGTACTGGATCCAATCCCTCAAGAACTTGGATTTGTTCAGCGTTATAAATTTTTTGTTTCTCCACTCTTAAATCATCCTCATACTATAGAGTTCACTAATTCCCACTTGATTAAATATTATAACGCATATGATGATTAACAGCAATCTTGGTTTGAACATTTTATCACCTATATTAAGTTTAATTATTGTGGTCCGGGATTAGAAATTGGTTTTTGAACGAGGTTCCCGTCCTTGTCAATAAAAATCTCTTCACTATCTGCATTCCCAGGTTTATTAGTTTGCTCCGGTTTAGTTTGGGCCTCATTTGATGACGCAAGGCCGGAATCATTAGCCTGTATTGCCGGGGGTTGCTGACTGACGTCATTCTCAAGATTTCGGGCCAGTGCTGCTACTTCTTGCTTCTCTAACTCATTGCTTGATATATTTAATACTCCTTCAGATTGACTGTTAGCAGCTTGCTGGTTGGCATTATTGTTGCTCACAGCAGTGTGATGAGTAGTCGTTATTGTCTCATTTGGTGGCGTTGATACGGTTTGGGGACTATTAGGGCCCGTATTGCTGCTAGGGGTAATCAAATTATCAGGACTTCTAGCTGCTGGTTTAGAGCCACTGGACGGTGGCCGTGGCATGCTCGATGTTTTCTGGTTCGGTGCGGGGCGCCGTTTACTCAGCCAATCGTCAAGAAATGAAGAACTGGTTGAAGGTGAAGGACTTCTGGGGGATGGAGGACTTAATGGAGAGGTATTGTCAGCCCCAAAGGGAGAAGGCCCGTTTGGCCACTTTAATGCATTCTCAAAAGGTGATGCTGCGCCGAACGATGAATGTGTGTCATCTTTAGTAGTTAACCTTTCATTGACTTCTTTTTCAACCACATCTTTCGGGCGACCGTATTTGGCATCCGATAACTGTTTAAGAGCTTCTGCTAGTCTCGGGTTTGGAGTGCCTAGCGATGGCAATGCTGCCAAACTGAATGGCTGTGTTGGTACACCATTGATAAGTGTCCTGGTAATCGCATTGAAGTTAGGCAGTCTTAATAGATCTTCACCGCTAAATTGAGGCTGGAAATATCGAGAAAGTATTTCAACGTCATTTTGACCAACCCGGTACGCTATTATGGTACCCATATTCCCAAATACTGAATCCCGGATTTCTTCAGTTAACTGCGTTGTAAATTGGTTCGCCACGATTAAGTTGAGATGGTATTTACGCGCTTCAGACATGATAGTAGCAAACGACTCGGTTGAAAAATTTTGGAACTCATCGACATAGAGCGAGAAATCTACTCGTTCACTCTCCGGGATATTGGCACGGCTCATGGCGGCAGCCTGGAACTTCATTACAAAGACTATGCCTAGTAGTTTAGAATTTAGCTCGCCGGTTCGGCCTTTACTTAAATTAACCAGTAATATTTTCTTGTTGTCCATAATTTCTCGGAGATCAAAAGCGCTTTTAGTTTGACCGATGATCCGCCGCATCATTTCATTGGATAGGAAGGCGCCAAATTTACTTATAAACCAGCTGACTACATCACCAAATTCATTGGAGCGTTGCGACTGTGGCATTTCTTTTTGCCAGAATTCAATAACGGTTTGATCGGTTACATATTGTAACTTCTGCTGGACGAATTTTGGATCCCGGAAAAGTTTCGGAATATCGATAAACGTGCCACCGGCCGGATCAGCCATAACTGTTAATGCGGCATTGCGGAATAAATGCTCATAGCGCGGTCCCATGATGCCCGCATGCGTCGGATCATAGAGTTTATATAGCATATTCAGCGCTTCTTGAATCAAGAAGTCTTTTTGGTCGGGAGTATGGAACTCAAATATATTAAGACCTTTCGGGTAGTCCATGTCGGCAGGGCAGAAATAAATAATATCTTCAGTACGCTCTCTAGGCACCATAGCTAACAATTTTTCGGCAGTATCACCATGCGGGTCGACAAAGGCAAAACCATTGCCGCTTAACATGTCCTGAAGAGCAAGATTCTCTAGAAGCGTAGACTTACCGGCACCGGTTTGTCCGACAACATACATGTGCCGCTGACGGTCGATTAATGAAATTCTAACCGGTTTTTTAACGCCTCTGAATATGTTATAGCCTAGCAACAACCCCTCTTCTGGAATATTGCGGGGTGCGTCAATTTGTTTTGAACCCTGACGTTCAACTTGGGATGTGGGTATGTTGCTTTGGTCGGGAAAATGAAAAATCGTTGCTAACTCAACCGAATTTAACAGTGTTTTTTTCGAACTTTGCGGGAAATAACGCATTATGTAAGAAGTGACAAAAGTTTCAATATCATCAGATGAGGAATATTTAAAACCATTCCGGTTGGGGGCATTAAATAACGAAAACGCCGCAACAATATTACTTAAAATGGTCTGTGAACGCTGAGATATATTGGATGAAACAACAACTCTGATTAATACTTCAAAACCGGGATAACGGGTTTTATCATCTATCGCATCCAGATTGGCTTGATCTAAGCTTGATAATTCATTCTTTGCTTCCTGATTTTTGGATTTTGCTTCTGGAGCTTTTATAAAGGCTGTAAAAAATTGTCTTAATAGATCAAGTAGACTCTCTGATCCAAAACTCTTTCCCTTACCTTTACGTTTCTGGCTGGCGGTATGAGTCGAGTTATGGCGCCAAGACGGATGGGCTGGTCGTAGTAATATTTGTATGCCTGCACCATCTTCTTTATCTAATACTGACAGGGCGTTAAGCATACTTTGCAGGGCGTCTCTTTTAAGGTCTTGATAAGTTGCAATAGGTTGGACATAAGATTCTTTAAGTGTTAGTTCACCGCCAAATGTGCCGGTTATTTTACCGGCTTGACTAAAGATATTGTGTTCTGGCGCTTCATCAATCTGGACTGTTGGATATGCACTCACTAGCGCTTGTTTCATGACATCAATAAGGCCCACTGGTACTACTGCATAAAAATAGACTAATCCTTGCCAGCCGACTATCTCAAAGCCAAAGTGACGCTGACCATACATCCTGAACCAAAGGCCTTTTTGATAAGTACTATCTAGAATATTGTAGATGACCTGACCTTTTGAGATGTTCTCTTCGACGACATCTCTAGTATCCCGTCCGGTGGTTTCAGTGTCTTCGCTAGCTGGCGGCAAATGAATAAGCAATGACACCATCTTAAGCCCGCGTTCATAATTCTTTTCTTCCCTAAGCAAACTCCTATAGTTCCAGAAAACACCCATTACGACCCCTATGGCCAGTGCGACAGCAATACCCACAATTAAGATCAACGTTTCCATGGTAATTATCCGTTATCGAGTTTAATATCCTTGTTATATCTTTTCTTAATATAATCCGCTTTTGACATTTTAATTTCCTGGGACTGCATATATGGATCATTCTTTGTGGCATTTATTATCTGTTTTATTTTAGTGATCCATTCCTTTTCGATCCGTCGGCCATCCCTGGCTACGGCTGGAAAGTTAGTCATTAACTGCTGTACGGACATAGAGTTATTAAATGGCTGATTAACTGAGACATTTTGTCCGGGGGGATAAAAAGTAAGCGGCGCTACCGGTAATGCCGCATTCTGGGCAGCATTAACATTAGTTTGCGTTTTTGGTAACTGTTCAATTGATTCCCGATTAATATTCGGACTCGAATAAGTCTGGTCCGTCGGGCCTAGCTCGACATGCGGCAAGGGCAAATTCAAACTTGGCATCTCACTTGGAGAAGATGGATTCATGACTTTTATTATAGCAAGGAACTTTTAATTGATTACTCTAAAATATTCTTCTTATTAATCTATCAGTTGGGCATTTTAATCTATCAGTTGGGCATTAAGTGGCGCGGTTAACATAAAAACTAGCTACAGCGAAGAGAATGAGTAGTGTAATGAAACTTAATAAAGAAAATTGCCCTATTGAAGTTAAAACTAAGGATATTATGGGTAAGCTGGCAACTAATCCGGCGCGAAGTAATCTTTTCCGAGAAAAAACAAAAGTTTTCTCGTTGTTGAGATATTTCATGATCAGCATTACCGATAAAGTAAACGCGGCAAAGAATATAACAAACGGTAATACCAAGATAACTATTGGAATATGTTGAGAACTTGTCGTAGTAAGTAATAAAACTCCAATAACGTAAAAAATAAGATCTAGCAGAACGATTCGTGATGTATTCATAAGTTATCTAATTATAAGCTCAATAAATAACAATAAGCACTGCCTATAAATTTTATGCAGTGCTTCTTTGTGCCAGGACGGTAAACCCGCTCTTGTATTAAAAATAATAAGCGCTTACCGTCCGAAGCAATACTGACCGCTCTTACTACCTTTTGGGTAGAAAGGGCGAAACATATGAAGAGGTTTGTAAGTTTTTGTTTTGTTTTACTTACGTTTGTTATTTTATTATTATTTGCTTTATAAAGTCAATATTATTGTTGTTATATTAACTATTCTAATCTATAAATATGCACTTTATATTATTGTATTTTAGTCTACAATATTTACAACCACTTATATATAAATATACCTGAGTTTCACTAAACTTATCTACCCTTTTTTTTAAATAAAAGTATATACCGCCAACATTACTTTATAGTAAATTTATTTGTACTGGCCGTTAATATTTAATGCCTTCCAATGGTATAAATATTACTTTATACCAACCAATAATATAGTAAAAATTTGATTGCTTAACAATTGGGCAAATGCATTTTTATTAGCAGCGTGGCTAACACTAACACGATTTCGATTAAATGTTCCCAATCCTAAAATTTATCCATTCCCATTTCTTCAATGTCTTCCGGCCTTAACCGATTAATCAAATTCATATAATTTTAGTTCGCGAACTTAGTTTATTTTTATAATTTAAGCTATTCTCTAATGCTGCCATATTAATACTGACTCTATGTTATTTTTATGTTCCAGGTACATAAAATATATGAATTTTATCTTAATTACGCTTGATGTTTTTTTGGCAATAATAGTATTGCGTTTATAGTTATACACAGCTTTGTATGAATATCCTTCTAATCTCTCTTGACACCGTAATTCTCTATCTACTAAGATATGCATAGCACTTGAATAAAAAAAGTGCTCAAAAACAAAAAGACAAACACAACAACGGCTTCTCGCAAGCCGTTGTTCCATAAAAATCAATACCCCCGCAAAAATCAAATCCAAACCAAAACTTCAAAATAATAAAGACTCACTCTTCAATAAGGTGGGTCTTTATTATTTATAAAAAGATTTATGACTACCCTGCTTGATCTCTGTTATGGAAACTGTTAAAATAATGACTAATCTTTATTAAAAGATCATTAGGAGACTTAGTATTAGCAGTAAATACACCCGCTTGAATGAATCCATTCGGGCGCCTCAACTTAGAGTAATTGATGAGAATGGGAAACAGCTAGGAATATTTTCCCGCCAAGAAGCATTAAATTTGGCACATGAATATGAATTAGATTTGGTAGAAATTTCGCCTGACGCAGATCCGCCGGTGGCGAAAATTATTAATTGGGGTAAGTATAATTATCAACGTGTTAAACAAGTTCAGAAGAATAAACGCAATACTAAAGTTCAGACCATTAAACAAATGAGATTTGGTTTAAAAATCAGCGATCATGACTTAAGTGTAAAGCTTAAGAAGGTATCAGATTTGCTAGAAAGTGGACATAAGGTTAAAATAACTATATTCTATAGAGGAAGAGAGCTTGCCCATAAAGAATTAGGCTATAAGTTAGCTGAACGGGTTATTACTGGTTACGGTGATGAAATTGTCGTTGATCAACAACCACAACTTATGGGCAAACAGTTAAACTTTCTAGTAAGGAGTAATAATGCCAAAATTAAAAGTGCATAGCGGCACTAAAGATAGAGTTAAAATTTCTAAAAACGGTAAGGTACTCCGTTTACATGCTAATAGTAACCATTTTCTGCAGAAGAAAAGTGCTGCCCGTAAGCGAAAATTGGCCAGTTTTCAAACAATGAATAGTAACGACAGCAAGATCATCAAGAAAAAGCTCGGGAGTAAATAGATATGCGCGTTAAACGAAGTGTCCCATCTCATAAAAAACATCTCAAGATCCGTCAAGCCACAAAAGGTATGCAACGATCGCATCGCTCAAGTGTTAAGCGTGGCCGACAGGCGGTTACCAGGTCAATTCAATTTGCCTATCGAGACAGACGTAATAGTAAAAGAACTTTACGGCAGTTATGGAACGTAAGAATAAATGCAGCGGCAAGGATTAATGGCACGACTTACAGCAAATTCATAGCAGCGTTAAAAAAATCAAATATTTCTTTAGATCGTAAAATTTTATCTGAGCTGGCGGTTAATGAGCCTGAAGCATTTGCTTTAATTGTTAAAGAAACCACCGGCCAAGTCCCAAAGAGCAATTGATAAACTAGAAAATACTATATTGAAAGGGCCCAACATAAAAAGGGCCCTTTCTTCAATAATACTTCGTCAGATTATCCATAAGCCGGGTTCTGTTCTAGCTAATCATCTATCTAGTCAGAATGTTGCCATTAAGATCAAGCGGTTTAATTGTGAAAAATGCTGACGGGACATCACGATTTAAAAAATCGTTTAAGCATTTCTCTCCTTGCAGCAGGTAGGGTTTACCATTTTATTACTGTCACCAGCATAAATTGCGAGCTTTTACCTCGCTCTTTTCACCCTTACCTCTAGTAATGAAATTCTTCTGATTTGCACAGTTAGATTTTCAAGTATAGAGGCGGTTTAGTTTCTGTGGCACTTTCCCTAGGGTCACCCCCGGTTGCCGTTAACAACTACCTATTCCCTATGCTGCCCGGACTTTCCTCTCACTTTATTAAAGTAAGCGATCAGCCGATAATCTGACAAATATAATTATAACATGTTTACGGTTTAATTATAAAAATAAGCGCTACTTTTTTACTTATCTAACTCGTTGTCTAATGCTTGATTTACCAAACTGTCTGCAAGTTTATTAAGCTCTCGAGGTATTTGGGTAAAAGATACTTCCTTAAAAGTAGCTACCAATTCACTAATGGATTGATGTATGGGCCAAAGATCCCGGTTCCTAACTTTAAATTTACCTAACATTTGATTAACGACCAATAGGCTATCCATATAAACATGTATTTTTTTTGGATGCAAATCCCTACTGGCTGCCAGCGCAAGCTTTAATGCATGGTATTCGGCTTGATTATTGGTCGTTACGCCTATGTATACACCCTCCTGGCGGATTATATTATTTTGCATGTCTAGTAATGCATAGCCACTAGCAGAAGGCCCCGGATTACCCCTAGAACCACCATCTGTAAAAATCTTTATTTCATCGATTGTTGTTCTATGCTGATTGGGTACTATAGGTGTTTGAAGGCTCTTGAATAAATCGTCAACCACTTCAGCTAAGTGTTGGTCGTCTTTAGTTACGATTTCCTTACCGCCCTCACCACGGCTTGTTAACCAAATACGTACATCTTTTTCTTTGTTTTCCCATCTTAAATGCGGAATTATTTCAGGAATTGAACTTGTTAATAATTGCATAAAACTAAACGCCTCAGCAAATCTGGGAAATTTAAACTTCTTATACAAGCCTTCGTTAGTTTCTTGCCACATTGTAGGTATATCTTAACATGATGATTAGAACAGCTTCTAATATAAATTGAGCATATATATACAAATGGTTATGAAAGTGATTAATAAAAGATATATAGGCTAGTAATGGTCATACTACTATTAATTAAATGCGGCCAATTGTGGGGTGATTATCGCAAATTTAATAAAATCATTGTATGCTGTAATTAAGCGCAAAAAACAAAAAGATAAAACCATGCCAACCGACAATGATGATAGATTGCTCGACGACCCCGACCAACTATCCGTACATCAAGATAGTAAGCCGGACAATAAGCTAAAGCTGAAATCTCGCTTAAAGGCGAAAAATTTACGAATAAGAGGCAAGGTAAGAGCACGGCCATTCATAGATATATTCCTTGGAGCTGAACTTCTAATAAGGTTAAGGTTGGCTCAAGTATTCAAAGCATTTTGGCGATGTCGTAAAGTTATTACAATTATTACCTCTTGTAGTTTGCTTTCTATTATTATGGCGGGTTTTATTGTTTTTACGTTTCTACCGCCATCAATACACTATTCCTTTGCTGATCATGAAAGCTGTATTGATAACCCTGCGATCTTCCCAAATCTTTTTAAGTCTAGCCCCAAGACAATATTTTCGCTTACCCGCATTGCAGATGTATCAATCGGCAAAACGCCAATCTTTTCATATAAGCTATGTGCTAAACTTAACAGCGCCCCTGCGCCACAAGTTACTTATACCAATCATCAGCAGTTATCAATCGGTGGCCTACATATAAATAGATCGGTTAGGATTATTACCCCGAACTTCCCTTCGGTAGCCAGTGTTAACCTTGACGCCAAAGCTATTCCAATCAACAAACCCATTGTATTCAAACTCAATCAGTTTGATGCTACCTTCGATTACGCCATAGTTGCCAACGGACAAACCAGTCATTGCTCTAAACAAAAAACTACACTCACCTGCAGCCTTACTCCGCTTAAATTTAGCTATGCAGACAGCTATAAAACCTCTCTAAACCGGGCCTTCCATGGACAGATAGCTGGTTCTGTTCTCTCAAAAGCAGTTCAAACAATCACCGCTACCGCTATTACTCAGACATCTATTGATTCCGGGGCCATTGTATATGACAAACCTCAAGGGATTACGTTGCAAACCAATAAAGCCATTTCTGGCTTACAATCTATCAGTTTATCAACTATAAATGCCGACGGAACAACAAACATTCCCATAGCCAGCTCTTTCAGCGGCAATACTATTACTGTTAACTTTACAAATCAGTTGCCACGCCAGGCATCATTTGATCTGCATATTGATAACCTGACCGCCAGTGATCAAAGTACCCTACAACAACCCTATGATCTTATTTTTACAACTTCGGGTGGGCCTCAAGTTACGGGGGTTAATCTACCTTCGTACGGAGTAGCATTTAATCAATCTATTATACTGACTTTTAATCAAGCCTTACTAGCTA
>Ga0182030_10023528_pt1 | contig 11383 bp, 10 predicted proteins | sample 812S3MmetaG_FD_121299 | JGI IMG/M metagenome (GOLD analysis project Ga0182030, IMG submission 121299) | Permafrost microbial communities from Stordalen Mire, Sweden - 812S3M metaG (Illumina Assembly) | ecosystem: Environmental > Terrestrial > Soil > Wetlands > Permafrost | place: Sweden...
ATGTGTGCGCAAGGCGGAAAGCGATTTAAAAAAAGCGCGCGTAAAATTGAGTAAAAAAACAAGAATTTTGAAGATATTAAAAAATGGTACGTTGCCAAGTTTAAGCGCGATATGTTTATCAATTACACCGCCTTGTTTTTTTAGTATTGCATTATCTAAAGGATGAGCGGTAGTAAAAAATAAAATATTTGCAGTAGGATTATTCGCTTTAATATGCTGCGCAAGTGTTATTGCGGGAATAATGTGCCCGCCAGAACGGCCAGCTACAAAAGCGATTGTTTGCTTGTTCATAATGATTTCTCAGTCAAAAAATGCCAAAATTTTTGGAATATGCTGTTTAGTGTAGCATGCTCTATGATGCTTCGACAAGCTTCTGTACCAATGGATTCTGAGGATAAGAACAGGGGAATATACTTTTCCCGTTCGTCCCAATGGAGGGCGTAGCCCGAGTAGAGGGATTCGAACATTTTATATTATCATTCGTTTCCCCCGAATCGCACTTCGTGCTCCTTCGAGATGGACGATAGAGAAAATTGTCATCACGTGAGAATATCTTTGCACATTTGATAGTATTCATCATCAAGAATAGTAAGATATATATCTTTAATTTTCGTTTTTGGGGCAATTTCATCGATTGCTTTTAATGCATATGATGCCACTTCTTGCTTATCACATTCAAAAATGCCAATGCTTATTGCCGGAAAAGCTATAGACGATGCATGCAGTTGATCAGCGAGTAATAAGCTGTTTTTATATGCATCATATATTGCTGATGTTGGCTCATCTAAGCGTGCATCTGGGCCGACCGTATGAATAATGTTTTTAATGCCGACTGTTTCCAAATCAAAACTAGGAGTTGCGAGTGCTTTGCCCAAAGCAAGGCGAATGCCTTTCTTATCTGCTACGGTATTTGCTTTGACCCATTTATTCAGTTTCTGATGGCCCGCCGCAAGATAAATGATGCGGCATACGCCTCCTGCGGGCCAAGGCATTGTTTTATTTGCTGCATTGACAATCACATCAACGGGCATTTTGGTAATATCATGATCGGTCAGATGAATGGTGAAGCCATTTCTCTGGTATTTTTGAGATTTTATTTTACTGCTCTCGTCATAATTAGTGATTTTTTCTTTCCCATCTATAGGATCTTGGGTGATTGCGCTTTCAATGAGTGGCGTTTCTAGTTGGCATATCTCTTGAGCAAAGGTATCCCCTTCAAAAGAGGGAAAGAACCAATCCCAACTAAGGGCACCCAAAGCGGTGAAACAGAAAATAGAGGTAATAAGAATAATTGAACGGATTTCCATTGCATCCTCCAGATAGAAAACATGCCGGTATTTTGTATATATAATTCAGTATAACAGAATTTTAGGCTTGTCCAACGGCTTTTATTCTATAGCCCATTGCGCAATGAGTCTATCCGCTTTTAATTTCTCCTGGTCATTTTTTGCTACCTTAGCTGCGGCTTTCAAGGATTTCAGGGCGAGCGATGAATCTCCTTTCTTGAACTGACATTTGCCCAGGTGGTTCAAAATGTTAAAATCTGTCGGGCAGGCTTGAGCAGCTTTTTGAAGTAATTGGATGGCTTGGTCATAATTCTGCTGTTTATATAAGATGAGTGCTTTAGTATCTAAAAAATGGGGATTCAAAGGATCTTTTGCGAGAGCCAGATCAATCAATTGAGCTGCCTTTGGTAAATTATCAATTTTTGAAGCATATATATATGCAAGGAGATTGTTAGCCGGTGGATAGTGATTATCCAATTTGTGTGCTTCTTCGAGGGTTTTTTGTGCCATTTGCCAGTTCTTTTGATCATAATAAATAATCGCTTTTTGTAGTGAGATTTGCATCTTTATTGGAATATCTTTTACCAATTGTGATGCTTTTTCCAGATAAGTAAGCGCTTGTTGTTGATTACCATCGCGTAATGCAAAATCAGCTTGATAAAGAGCAAGCGGTGCAGATGTTGCAGTTTGCTTTTCTACTGTTTCAAGTGCTTGTAATGCCCTTTTATAAGGAAGGCCCGAATAAGCAAGAAGATGCAGCGTTTGAAGCCAGAGTTCTTTATCATTACCGTTGGCGATCCAATCAGCCAGTAATGTAACTGCGGTATCAAATTGGTTTTGGCTTGCCAGTACTTGAATTTTCATAAGACGGGCTTCTGGGTCATGCGGGGATTGGGAAAGATATAGATCAATTTGATGGAGTGCTTTGATGTATTCTTTGTTATCAAATAATTGGGCTGCTTGGGTGAGATATTCTTTACTATTATTGATGACTCCATTTTTTTTATTTATCACTTTTTGCCTAAAAGCAAGGCTGAGCAAATGCCGTTGTATCTCGCCGTTTGGTTCATTACTTGTTTCTAAAAATGTAGTATACCCTTTAATTGCTTCCTCTAATTTGCCTTCTTGCTCATGCAAGACGGCGTATAAAAGCCAACTTTTATCAAATTTAGGATATGATTCAATGCATTGTTTGACAGCAACTAATGCTTCTGGTTTTTTATTCATTTGCAAAAAGACTTGTGCTTTCATGAAATGAAAAATGTAATTATTTGGTCTGCGAGCCGTACTATTTAAAAGATTATCTATAACTTTTAATGCATTTTCCGGTTCAGATCGAGCTAGATAGATTTGGGCAACTTTAAAAGCCAATTCTTGATTCGATTTATTTTGTTCATTGAGCATAATAAGCCGCGCATAACCATCATTCTTTTGGCCGGTTTTTTCAAGTGCGCTCGCAAAAAGCAGTTGCATGTCTAAATTATTTTTAAATGGTCCATCAAGTTGCGGAATGAGTGATACAATCTGTGCATTTGATTCGGTGGCTGCAAGAAAAGGAACATAGCCTAAATAGATATAGCGTGAAGCGGCTTCGGGGGCTATTTGCTGATACCAATGCCCTGCGTTTTTTAAGTCGCCGGCAAACTGATAATAATTTGCAAGCATGTATCGCTGCAGATTTTGCGCCCCTTGGTCTTTTGCATGCATGCATTGCATAATGAGAATAATTACCAATATTTTTTTCATCACGATTCTCCCACTAATTTTTACGTGCTTTATTTGAGCATAGTTTTTTTGATGGGAAGAGATCTAGATTTAAAAAAAATTAATTATGGTGTGTCATCTGCCAAACTATCTATATGCTTTTGAAATGTTACCAAGAGCGTATGATTTTCAGCTGCTCTTTGTGCGATCTCTTCTGCATATGTAAGGATATGGCGCAAGCGAGGTTCAGAGCCTGCTTCAAGATATGGTAGTACCGTGTCTCGTAGTAATTGAACATCTTCAGATTTTCTTTTTTGAATCTTGCTCGCCGTGTCTAAAATGATATTTTTTCTTAAATGCCACGCATCAGAAACGTTTTCTGGAAACTCTGATTTTTTTAAGTCTTCAAAGATAGTGCGAACAAAGGATATAGACTGAGGATTTTCGACAAATGTATAGGCATAGTCGAGCATATTTAAAATGCTTTCCTCCCGGTCGTGTGTATATATTGCTTCTTTTATTGTTCGTATTTTTTCAATGCATGCAAGCGTATTGCTGAGCTCTTCATTCTGGCTTTTTGTTGTGGCGGATGCTTCATGAACAATATTTTCAAGTATTGTAACATCCTTAGTAGTCAGTTGTTGCAACAAGTGTGGGACTTCGAAAGGGCTATCCATGCCCAAAAGCGAAGATGAATAGAGGATACAAATAATAATTAATTTTTTCATATAATTCCTTCTTTATTTTTCACGGTAACACCGCAACAAATATTCTTTTAACACTGCTCGCAGCTGATCATCCGGGATACTTGCCAGTACTTCTTTTTCTCTATTACTTAAATGAATATTTTTTAAGATACACTCTTTTTTCTTTGGAGTCTTCTTTATTTTTTTTTCATTTATTCCCATCGTTTTAAAGCGTAATTGCTTAATTCGTGGGCGATCTAATTTTTCATTAATCATATGAATAAGCAGTGGTGATAATAAATATAACTCTTGAAGCCAACACGAATCAGTCACTCCAACAACTAATGAATCATCATAAATTTTTAGCAGTTGAACTTTTGTTTGAATAGAACCAATAATGGTTGGCCAGTTATTCAAAAGTTGGAGCTGCCAGTTATTTTTGGCAGTAAAAAGATCATCTAAAATAGTTTTTATTGGTGTGGCCATTGCTTTTCATGTAAGTATATATTGTTTGTTGTTTAGTATGCGGTAAAAAAGATTATTTTAACAGAGCAAACAACTGTTATTTGTGATGGAGCAAAAAATCAGTGCCCTTTTTATGTTTTTTCTTAATTATTGCTATTGATAAATTAATAATGTTAAATTGCACATAAAGAATTACTTTCAATAAAGGGGAAATACAATGAATGTCAGAATTCTTGTGATGCTAACAGGTTTTTTTGTTTTTTCAGCAATAGGTATGCCTGCTCCAAAACCATCATTAATCAAAATAATTAGAGATAAAGAAAAATCTGAAGATCAAAAAATAGCAGCGATAGAGCAGCTTATTAAGGAGGGAATAAATGTTAATACTAAAAGTGAGGATATCCCTTATTTTACGCCACTGATGATAGCTGCAGATCTTGGCTATATCAATGTTGTAAAAGCGTTGCTAGATCGTGGTGCAGATATTAATGCAATGGATAACTTACATACACCGGCAATTTTTTATGCAGCGCGTAAAGGGCATATTGATATCGTACAATTATTAATTTCTCGCGGCGCTGTAATTACGGGTATTACCAAGCAAGGGAATACAATTTTACTTGATATTCTCAGATCATATGGTGCCAATCAACCAGATGCTAAGGATAAACAGCGAAGAGATCAGTTCAAAAAGAATATTTTAAGTGTTATAGAACTTCTTATTAAAAATGGTGCTGATATCAATAAGCAAGGCAATACCAGTGAATTAGCCAGAAATCCGATTATGTGGGCAGCATTCTGGAAAGATCTAAATTTAATAAAGCTTTTGAAAGAAAAGGGTGCAGATCTTACACGGAAGGATCAATTTGGAAACGATCTTTCGTTTTATTTGCCTGATCCAAGCAAGGATAAAGATCTTACACCAGCCGATATTGCCTTTATTCGTGAACTCAGGGAAGAACTTTTGGAGAGTGGCTGGACTCAAATAAAAAAACCGGAAAGTTTGGATAGTAGTTGGAGAGAAATTAGCAAATAAATAACATGAGTTTTAAATGAATGTCTATAATTTATTTTTCTTCTTACTCTTGATAAATGCTGCAATGGGAATGAAAAAAGCTGCAGAACCATCCCATCTTGGCCGTATCCCTTCTGAATTGCAACGCATGATTCATGGGCATCTCATTTTGCCACGCGAAAGAAAATACATTCAAGATACGTTACGTTCAAATATGCCACAAGAGCAAATCGATTCTATTGTACATGCTTCTATGGGGCGGCATATAAAAGAAATACGCCAATTTCTATCGACTGAAAGAAAATATTATATCAGTGTGCCAATTAACAAATTCTTTATTGAAGAACTATCTCGAGTTTACCAACAAGATCCTATTTTGGTTGCATTGCGTTTAGGTACTCCCGGAACATTGTTGTGGCTTAGATCATATTTGATAGGAGATCTGAGGTACAAAAATCGTGTATTGAAAGATCCTAGAAATATGAATCGGGCAAAGAACTTATTCTTGCATGCAATAACTGAAGGGGATATGTACACCGTGATGGGATTGTCAAAAGTTGGAGTCTTAGTACATGCAACTGATCGTGACGGTAATACTCCTTTGATAATTGCTGTTCAAAATCCAATCCCTGAAAGAGCGAGAAATCAAAAACGGATTGTAGAATGGCTTATTGATCATGGTGGCAACATAAATGCAGCTAATGTACATGGATCAACACCGCTTTTAGAAGCAGCGCGATATAATAATAGTGAAATTTTTAAGTTGTTGCTTGAGCGAGGAGCCAACCCGAATGTACAAGGTGGATTGGATAAAAGTACGCCATTGCATTGGGCAATCAGTTATGCAAATATTCCTGAAATACAACTATTAATTAAGCACAAACTAAACAAAAAAATGATTAATGCACACGATCAAATGGGCACTACGCCTTTACAAGTCGCCAAGAATAAGAAGTTGAAAGTGGTAGAAGAGCTTTTAAAAAAGTAAGGAGCTCAATAAATAAATTTACTTAATTCAAAAAGAGGGAATGTCGCCATCTGTTTTTTGGAGAAGAAGATCATCTAAAGTCTTTTAGCTATGCGGCATTTGTTTCCCCCGTATTCTTTACACAATATTGCTTATTTATTTGCAAATATATTATACCGATAATGTATGAATACCGTAATGAACAGTTAGAGGGAAAGATGAAAGCAAATGCCAAGATAGTATTATTATTATCTTTTATAATCAGTTTGTTGCATCAATTGAGTTTTGCTGTATCGCAGACTGAATCTTATTTAAAAGCGCTTGCGCCTACGCGTCAGCAAGCGTATGAAAAAATTAATAAATATTTAAGGGGGCCACAAGATCCAAACAAAGATGCTTCTGCCACAAATCCATTGCGCAAAATAGATTCTCAGGCTTTTGAGCCCTTTATTAATAATGCAATAGAAGTAGAACGGCAAAATCCTGATTATTTTGCATTGTATCATGCTGCCGATAAAGCAGGAATTTTGCTCACATTATTGCGTACCTATCTTCATCAGCAAGAGCATGGATGGGATCGAGATGATTTTTTTATTCTCAGACATCCAAGCTATTTCTATGATAAATCGGCCCCAACGGCGCAAGATTATATTAAACAAAATATGCCACTGATTATGTCGCAGTTTCATGCTAAAAATAAGGCTGATTTACTAAAAAATCCTTGTAAAAGGCCGGACTGGGATAATTGTATTCAATTTGATTTTGATCCACCTCCACGATTTCAATTGATTTCTACATCGCCTTCATTTGTTGCTGGGGTGGATGATACGGATATTGTTTCGCGTAGAATGACAGATCAAAATTGGGCGGCACTAGAATCATCATTTTATTATTTTATTACCAATCTAAGCTGGAGCCCCGTAAGAGCATTATATCCTATCCTTGTTTCCGATTTAAAAAAACAGTACCCAACATTATTTGAAGATTCTGAAATTAATACTACGGTAAGAAAATATATTGCTATTAAATTTGCTAAAATAATCGATCTGTTAATTCCTCATGCTGCACAGCAATTAACCACCAAACAAAAAGCATTTGAAAAAGATGCAGGCATGATGTTTCAATTTCTCATACCTAAAAACATTATTGATAATGTAGTATATCTTTCCTGGGCTAATGGTATTCCATGGCAACGAACTATTAACGGAATAAAAGACGGTTGGAGTGATGAGATTGGAGCCTATACAAAGATATCGCCTATATTGCAGATAATGCAAGATAATCCCGAGAAATTAGGACGATCAATTAACTTGTTTCAAACACGTATAATACTTAAAGATAAACAATATTTTTATGATGCCTCAAGTCCTATCAAGATTAATCTTATTCACGGTCTACCAACATCTTTATTCAGGGTTTTACAAGATTTCTTAAAAGTAATTGCCAAAGTTGTTGTTGAAAACAATAAGGCGATATCAAATGGTAATCAAAAAACTTGGTTTGAGCAGTCGAATATACGCAACGAGGTTGAGAAGTATGATGCTAAAATTAAGGCAGGGCTAGCAAGCAATCAAGTTGAACAGCAAATAGAGGCAATGGATGCGTTGTATTATTATGGGCTCATCGGCACAGAAATACCATTAGCATTACAACAAGCAACGAAATTTAAAGATAGCAGAAATGCCGAACTTCAATATATAAGTAAGAGCATCTTAAAGACATTGGCTGCTAAAAAATAAAGGAAATAGAATGAAGCAATATAAAAAAAACATTAACATATTTATAACCAGTCTTTTGAGCTTTTTTATAGCTATACAGCTTTTTGCTTTTCTACCAGGACCTCAAACAAGGCAACTCCCTGCCCCATCTTCGCCCCCGAGGGTAAAACCAATTCCTATGCCGGAGCCAATTGTCACTGAAAAACCTGCCCCCGTTACAAAAGAAATTCCAGCGGCGCAACCAACGCCACCTGCAAAAAGTGTTATCCCGTATGCAATGCCTACCCCTACTATGGTGCAATTTCAAGAATTTTCAATTCACCCGGTATGGTATTCTACTAACGCAAAACAAGCATTAACTAAACAAGAAAAAGTTACTAAGTTCAGAACAATTTCTGATCAGCTTGGGGCTACCGAAAATTCTAAAATTCCTGCCAAGACTGCTAATATTTGCAGAGTTGCAACCTATAATGTGCATTTTTGGCGTAACCCATTTGATAAATGGGGTAAAAAAGATAAAAATGATTTTGATGAAATTGTAAAAGTGATAGCAAAAATAAATGCGGACATTCTTATTTTGCAAGAAGTAGCAGGAGGCATACAAAGTTGGAAAGATGAATTTGATCGGGTATCTAAGGAAATGGGTTATGGTCAGATTGCATGTTGTTCAACCTCAGAAAAAGGAATAGATGCCCCTGGCAATTTATATAATTGTATTCTGTCAAAATATCCATTTGCCAAACCCGCTATCAAAAAACAATTTTTGACTAATCCGGATATTTCTTCAAAAGATCAAAATCCTGAGCAACGATGCTTTGTGGGAGCCGTTATACAATTGCCCAATAATAAACTTGTTTCTGTCTATGGTACTCATTTAGAAGTAAGGCCAATTATAACGCGCAACGCTCAAGGAGAAAAGCGTGAACTTACTCCTGAAAATGCTCGCAAGGCTCAGCTACAGGAGCTTATCGAATATATTAACAATAATGATAAGAATGATAACATCATTATTGGTGCAGATTTTAATGGATTTAGAAAACAAGATTTACAACAATATCAGATAGGCACTAAAACATTATGGAGCATCTTACAAGAAAATTGGTCTGATATTTTAAAAGTGAGCGATATACCACAAAATTTGTCCTCACTAGTTGATCCACAACCTACTTCTTTAGCATTAGATTATTTAGCAGATCAGCGCTATCGCGATTCTTTTGCAGTAGGAGGTTTTCAACCGCCGCAATTTACTACATGGACAGGAACGCGCATTGATTTCCTTTTCTTGAGTAGTTCATGGAATTTGCCAATCAAGGGCAGTTATGTGTTTTATAATTGGGCCAGTGATCATATTCCGGTTATTATGGATATAGGTATTTGATAAATAATCATCGCTGTTTGGTATTAAAAGCTATAACGTATACCTGCAGTTACCGGGAAGCGTAATTCAGTTTGAATTTGCCCAATGATGAGATTGGCTGCTGAAATAATACCGGCTGGCTGTGGCATCAACGCAATATTGGCATTGTTTTTTGGACCACAGCTTGCTACTACTTCGCCGGTGATTACTAAGGAAACATTTTCACAAAAGCAATAATCAAGACCGATATTGAATCCGCCACTTACTGAGTTATTATGTTTGAATAAACGTGTAATGGGTGAAGATGGAACTACAATAATTGGGGAGAGCTCAGGGGCCGTTATTGTTAGCGTATTTAAATTGACTGCATGGTGATGCGTTAATCCCACTTTGCCGCCAATAAATAATGATGCATTATTATAGCGATTACAATAGTAACGGATACCGGCATAAACATCATATAAATGATAGTTTTTTATAGCAAAAATAACTGTTTGTGGTGGCACCACAAGCGGGTTATTGGTAAGTAATGCTATTTGGTTTTTTGCATGTGCTTGGGAATAATTACATTCAAGATATATTCGCGTATTCTCAGACCATGCATAACCAACTTGCCCGCCTACAATCCAGGGCATGCGAAAAAAAGTATGAAATTGAGGAATATCAAATATTTTTACAACCGGATTAATAAATCCAACACAATTTACCGTATCAAATTCGCCGCGATTTCTCCAGCTTATTGGGTTTATTCCGCCTTGTAATTGAATATCAAATGCACCACAATCTAAAGGATTGCAAGAACATTGATAATCATTTGCAGAGCACGATGTAATTACGCCAGTGATTAATACTGCAAGAAAAAAAATCATACTAAATTTTGTAATAAATGTTTTCATACCCATCTTTCCTTTTTTTTGCCCAATATATTTCAACCGTACATTAGCATATTCCGTGTATGATTCGCAATAACTGAATTGCTCAATTCTAATATGAAACTACTTTTTATTGTTTTTTGCGCAAATTATCAATTAGTTTAAAAAAAGAATTGAAATAATTCTGTAAACACTTTCAAAAAAGGGGACGGTATGTACATATATAGAAGACAATTCATACAATTTTTTGTAGGGCTCAGTTTGCTTGCGCCACTTGGGCAAGCGATGCAAAAACCTATTTCCTACCATGGGGCTGGAATTGTTCCCTATGCGGTAGATCAGAATAATGAAGTATATATTCTCGTGGGAATTGAACCGGGTAGAGGCAACCAAGCATTTGATTTCGGCGGAGCAAAAGATCCTGAAGATAAAGAAAATCCGGCATTTACTGCCGCACGAGAAGGAAGTGAAGAGCTTCTTTTTTTATATGATGAAAATGATCAAGATTTCAGGCGCCTTTTAAATCTCCATCGTGCACATGGAAAAGCCTTTAATCTCTATAGGGCCCGTTCAAGAACATATGAAAGAATTTTAGATAAAATTCGTGATAGAGATACCAGCTTTCAATCATTCAGTGGGGGTTATGTCACGCATTTTGTAAAAATATCATTTCGGACTCATGTTCCCCAATTATTTAAACAACGCTATCAGCAGTATGCAGGAAGATTGCCTTACTGCTGGGCAGAAAAAAGTCATCTGGTTTGGCTCAAATTAAAAGATGTTGTAAATGCTCTTGGGCAAAGTAAAGATTTGCATAATATATTTGTACCAACTAATCAAGGCAGACAAGTCCATATTTTTTACCCATTTGCTCAATCATTGAAAACTGCAGACCAAAATGGAACATTGAAGTTGTTAAAGTAGGGGATTTTCAGGTTGCTTTTAGATAGTTCTATAAACTTAGACTTATGCGTAATAAGTAGCGCATAAATTGCTAGAAGTCCGTTCGTGGTGAGTGATTTCCCTTCGACTTTGCTCAGGATAAACTCCGAAATCGTACCTGTCCGCCACCTGGTTCTCTAATGCACAGGCAACTGATTCTTATTTTAAAACACAAAAAGAGCTTACCGACACACTGAAAGCAATGATTACCTTACGTAAATATGTACATGAAAAAAAATAACTAAATAGTTATTATAATGAGCAAAGTCTAAGGCGCGCAATAGAATACTCTTTATCTTTATTATCGTACTTTTTTACGCTAACGATATGAAATTTAGATGAAAAAAAGAGGCTTGAGCTTATGAAGAATG
>Ga0182030_10023529_pt1 | contig 11383 bp, 8 predicted proteins | sample 812S3MmetaG_FD_121299 | JGI IMG/M metagenome (GOLD analysis project Ga0182030, IMG submission 121299) | Permafrost microbial communities from Stordalen Mire, Sweden - 812S3M metaG (Illumina Assembly) | ecosystem: Environmental > Terrestrial > Soil > Wetlands > Permafrost | place: Sweden...
TATAGATTATCTGAGCGTAACGTTGGAGTTCCGCCTGACGAGAAAAGTAGCCCGAATGCCTGGAAGTCGTCCGCGACAAAACAAGGCGGGGCGGTCGCATTGGATTCGCAAGCCCCTTTCCGCCAGCCGTCACGCCGATTTCCCGATCGTGGCGATCGGCGCCTCGGCGGGCGGCCTCGAGGCCTGCAGGAAGCTGCTCGACGCGTTGCCCGCCGATAACGGCATGGCGTTCATCCTCGTCCAGCACCTCGATCCAAGCCACGCTAGCATGATGGTCGACCTGCTCGCGGGCAACACGGCGATGCCGGTCCTGCAAGCGACCGACGGAATGGCGATCGAACGCGAGCGCGTGCATGTCATTCCGCCCGGCGTCTATCTGTCAGTGGACGAAAAAGGCGCATTGCGGCTTTCGCGACCGCAGGCGCGGCACGGCATGCGCCTGCCGTTCGACTTCCTGTTGAATTCGTTGGCGCGCGAATGCGGCGCGCGCACGGTCTGCGTGGTCCTCTCGGGAACCGGCGCCGACGGCAGCCTTGGGCTCAAGGCGGTCAAGGCCAAAGGCGGCCTCGTCATCGCGCAGGAAGTCGGCGAAGCCGACTATGACGGCATGCCGCAAAGCGCCATCGCGACAGGCGACGTGGATCTCGTGCTCCCCGCGGCGAAGATCGCCGAGGCCCTCGTCAGTCGCCAACAAGGCGCGCCCTTCGCGCCAACGCCGACGACTTTGCCCTCGCAAGATTCCGTGCAGGCATTGCTGCCGAAGATCATCGATCTCCTGCGCACGAAGACGGTGCACGACTTCACCCATTACAAGCATGGCACGCTCGAACGCCGTGTCGAGCGGCGCATGGCGATGGCGGCGATCAAGAGCGCTGGCGAATATCTTGACCTCCTGTTTCACGACTCTAACGAACGCGATCAGCTCTCCCGCGACTTGCTGATCAACGTCACCGGTTTCTTTCGCGACGCGCCGGTCTTCGAGTTCCTGGAAGAGAACGTCGTTCCCGACCTCGTGCGCGATCATGACCTGGATCGACCGCTGCGGATCTGGGTCGCCGGCTGCAGCTCAGGCGAAGAAACCTATTCCCTCGCCATGCTGTTTCGCGAGCAGATCAGCGTCTCGAAGCGCGAGGTCAGGCTGCAGATGTTCGCCAGCGACGTCGACCCGGACGCGGTGGCGATCGCTCGTGACGGCCTCTATCCGCAATCGATCGAGGCCGACGTTTCGCCAGATCGATTGGCGGCGTTTTTCACCAGGGAGGACCATTCCTACCGGGTGTCGCCGGACCTGCGCGCCAACGTGGTGTTCACGGTGCAGGACCTGCTGGCGGACCCGCCGTTTGCGCGTCTCGACTTCGTTTCGTGCCGCAACCTTCTGATCTATCTGCGCCCCGAAGCGCAAGCGAAGGTCGCCGCCGTCTTCCATTTTGCCTTGCGCGAAGGCGGCCTGTTGCTTCTCGGCAATGCGGAAGCCATCGGCGCCGCCGACGGCCGGTTCGCCGTCGTCTCCAAACCCGAGAGGCTCTATCGACGCGTCGGCGGCAGCCGATTCGGCGACATCGGCTTGTCGCCGAGCAGCGGCGAAGGAACACGGATGCGTATGACCGCCGGACCAACCCAGGCGCCGCTGCGCCAAGCCGACCTTGCCGAACTTTGCCGCAGAATGCTGTTGGAGACTTACGGTCCCGCCGCTGTGCTGGTCAACCGCAAGCTCGAATGTCTCTACTTTCAGGGACCGATCGACCGCTATCTCAAGGTCGCCTCGGGCCGCCCGGCGCATGATTTGATCGCCATGGCGCGCGAGGGCGTGCGCATCAAGCTGAAATCGGCCGTTCAGCGCGCGCTGCGGGAAAATGTGCGCGTCGAAATGCCCGGCGGACAGACCAAGGGCGAAGCCGGCGTCGCGTCATTCCGCATCGTCGTCGAACCGGCGCCGAGCGAGCGCGAGGACTTGTTGCTGGTGTGCTTCGTCGAAGCGCCGGCGCCGGAAGTCGTCGTGGGCGGTGGAATTCCGCCCGCCGACGTTCCTCGCGTCGCTGCACTCGAACGGGAGCTCGAGGCGACGAAAAGCGAGCTCGAGGCCGCGATCCGCAGCCTCGAGACCTCGAGCGAAGAGCAAATGGCGATCAACGACGAGGCGTTGTCCGTCAACGAGGAATATCAATCGACGAACGAGGAGTTGCTCGCCTCCAAAGAGGAGCTTCAGTCGCTCAACGAGGAACTGACCGCTCTCAACAGCCAGTTGCAAGAAACGCTCGATCGGCAACGCACGACCTCGGACGATTTGCAGAACGTCCTTTACAGCACCGACGTCGCGACCATCTTCCTCGACACCCGATTCAACATCCGCTTTTTCACGCCGGCGACAAAAGCGCTTTTCAATGTGATTCCGAGCGACGTTGGGCGCCCGCTCACGGATCTGAAATCGCTGGCCGCCGACGAGGCCCTTCAGGACGACGCGCGAAAGGTCTTGAAGAGCCAAACGCCGGTCGAACGGGAAATTCAGGGCCAGAGCGGCTACTGGTTCATCCGCCGGATCCTGCCCTATCGCACCAGCGACGAGAAGACCGAGGGCGTCGTCATAACCTTTGAAGACGTGACCGAACGACGGCGCACGGCGGACGCGCTGACCGCCGCCAAGCGGCAAGCGGAACTGGCGAGCATCGCCAAGTCGCGATTTCTCGCGGCGGCGAGCCACGATCTGCGACAGCCGTTGCAGACGCTCGCCCTGCTCCAGGGCCTGCTGGCCAAGAAGGTGGAAGGCGACAAAGCGCAGAGCCTGGTCGGACGCATCGACGAAGCTTTGAGCGCGATGACCGGCATGCTCAACATCCTGCTCGACATCAATCAGATCGAGGTGGGCGCCGTTAAGGCCGAAACAGCCGACATCTCGGTGAACGAGCTGTTCGACCGCCTCAGGGACGAGCTGACCTACCATGCGCAGGCGGCGGGCCTCGCCTTGCGGGTGTTGCCCTGCGCTCTATTCATTCGCAGCGATGCGCGCCTGCTCGAGCAGATGATCCGCAACCTGCTGTCGAACGCCCTCAAATACACCCAGCGCGGCAAAGTGCTGGTCGGATGCCGTCGCCGCGGAGGAAAGCTGCGCATCGAGATCTGGGACACCGGAATCGGCATCCCCGTGTCGGAGTTGCAGACGATCTTCGAGGAATACCATCAACTGGGCAACGCCGCCCGCCAGCGCAGCCACGGCCTGGGCTTGGGGCTGTCGATCGTCAAGAGCCTGGGCGAACTGCTTGGCCATCGCATCCGGGTGCGGTCGCTGCAAGGAAAGGGCTCGGTGTTCTCGATCGAGGTCCCACTGTCGCCGCGCGGCGCTGGGTTGGCGCCGGCCCGCGGTTCGGGCGCCGCCGATGCGCCGGCGCACCTGGCGCCGCGTTCGGGAACGATCCTGATCGTCGAGGACGATCCGGAAGTGCGCGAGAACCTCGAGCTCTTCCTGAAGGAAGAGGGCTATGACGCCGCGACCGCCGTCGACGGTCCCGCTGCCCTGGAACTGGCGGTCCGCAGGACGATCCGGCCGGATCTCGTCCTCGCCGACTACAATCTGCCCGGCGGCATGAACGGAATCCAGGTTTGTCAGAAATTGCGGCAGGAGCTCAGTCGGCCGATTCCCTTCATCATTCTCACTGGCGACATTTCGACCCAGGCCTTGCGCGAGATCGCCCTTCACGATTGCGTTCAGTTCAACAAACCGGTCAAGCTGAGAGAGTTGACGCACGCGATCGAGAAACTTCTGGCGAAGCCGCCTGCCGCGCCCGCGGAGCGCCCGGTTCACACGGATGAAGCCGCGATTGCATCCGACCGCGCCAAGATTTTCGTCGTCGACGACGACGACCACATTCGCGAGGCGATCCGCACGGTGCTGGAAGACGACGGCCGCCTCGTCGAAACCTATGCGAGCTGTGAGGCCTTTCTCGAAGCCCTTCGACCGGGCCATTCCGCGTGCCTGTTGATCGACGCCTATCTGCCGGGAATGAGCGGGCTCGAATTGCTGCAGCGGCTCCGCGACGACGGCCATCATCTGCCCTCGATCATGATCACCGGCAACAGCGACGTGCCGATGGCGGTCGAGGCGATGAAGGCGGGCGCGCTGGATTTCATCGAGAAGCCGATCGGCCGCGATGAACTGATCGCCAGCATCGACCGGGCGCTCGAACTGTCGCAAGACTCGAACAAGTTGCAGGAATGGCGGGAGTCGGCGGCGACCCACCTCGCCGGTCTGACGCCGCGACAGCGCGAGGTGATGGAGCGGGTGCTCGCCGGCCAACCCAGCAAGAACATCGCCGCCGACCTCGGCATCAGCCAACGCACGGTCGAGAACCACCGCGCTTCGATCATGAAACGGACCGGGTCGAAGTCGCTTCCCGCACTGGCGCGCCTGGCGCTCGTCGCGGCAGGCGGCGGCGCGGAGCCAGAGCAAGCGCCGTAAGGCGGACGCGGATCGAGGTCGGCCGGGTCGGCGCCGCGCGTGGTCAATCACACCACGCGCTGGCCAAGATTCGTCGGCGTTCGCCTTGAGCTCGCGCTTATCGGCGCCAGCCCCAGCGGCTGCCCCAGCGGCCGCCGCCGCGAACGAGCCGCAGGACGATCAGGAGCAACACCGCGCCGATCGTGGCGGCGATGATGGCGCCGATGATGCCCGCGGGAAGGGGGACGTCGAGTCGGGGCAGCAGCCAGCCGCCGATGAAGGCGCCGATGACGCCGATGACGAGGTCGTTGATGAGGCCGTAGCCGGTGCCGCGAACGAGCTGACCGGCCAACCATCCGGCAATGACGCCGACCGCAATAATGACGAGTAGACTTTCACCTTGCATGACGCCCTCCGAAAGCTCTCCACAGCGGGAACCGCAGTCTGCTCTATTCGCGACATCCTACAGGCGACAGACGCGGTCAGGCGCCCTCGGAATCTACCCACTCCAGCGCTTTCGGCGCGCGCCTAAGAGTCCTGCGCGGCTTTCGAGGCGTAGGCGCCCTCGGAGCGCGTCTCTTTGATGGCGTCGATCACCGATTGCGGGTCCGCCGGCCGGGCCATGACGTCGGCTTGTTTGTCGACCCGATCGCGGACAGCTGGACTGTCTCGGCGAAGTTCCTCGAGCAGCGCGACCACCTTCGCGGTCTTCTGCTCGCTCAAAATCACCAGCTCGAGATTTAGCTGCTCACGGCGCTGAGTCAGACGATCGTCGCGGCTCTGCGTGGTGAGGATCAGCACGACCAAATACAGCGACGCCAGTGACGCCGCGCCCGACAGCCACGGAAAGGGCGGCGGGTCGAGCGGACGATAGCCCAGCGTCGTCGCAAACTCATTCAAGCTCATCCAACCAACGACGATCGTCGTCAAGACCACGATGAAGACAGGACGGCCCAATAGGGATGTGATTCGGTCGACGACGCGCTGATGCCGCGTGGCGTTGGCGCGGTGCTCGGCGTGGAGCCGAGCAATCGACTGGATCGTCTCTTCGCTGTGGATCGGAAGGACCGGCGCCAAGGCGTCCAATTCAGGCACTGACGCTCCTCTGAAAGGGGAATGTCGCTTCGGGTCGCTATGGATCGACGTTGCTGAGACGGCAGCGCCGACGCCGCTCGATAGCGGCGGCAAGCGCTGACGACCGGTTAACGGCCCAAGAGCCACAGCACGGCAAGGACGATCAAGACGAGGCCGAGAACGCCCCCGAGTCCGGGGCCGCCATAGCGACTGTGGGCGTAATAGCCGCCGCCGCCGCCGAAGACGATGACCAATAAGATGATGATAACAATCAGGCTCATGATCCAGGCTCCTGGCAGATGGGTTTTGCCCTGGCGGCGGCGGGTCTCACGACTTCTTCACCGCGTCCCGCACGGCGTCGTTGACGCCGCCGACGGCGTTCTGAATCTTGCCGACGGCTTTTTCGGTCTTGCCGTCGCTCTGCAACTTGGCGTCGCCAACGATCTTGCCGACCGCCTCCTTCGTAGCGCCAGTGACTTCCTTGGTCGAGCCGGCGATTCTGTTCTTGTCCATGGCTGCGCTCTCCGTGTGTTTCGAGGCGAATCGCGACTACGCCTGGGATTGCGCCGTTCCCGTTTCGCATCGAGACCGTAGCCGGATCGCTGGTGCGGCGGCAGCGTCGGAAAACACCTAGCCGTGGCTGGGCTTCGCACTTCGGCCGCGCCGAACGGAAATTTCGCTTCGCGCTACGACAGCGTGTTGGGCGGCCGCGCGAAACGACCGTCTCTCACGTCGCTCGCGCCAATGATCGGATGCAATCTGCGGCGCCAGCGGCTCACGGCGCCAGCGCCAGCCGGCTCTGCGGTTCGCTGAGGCGGCGCAAGCTCGGCGCGACGCTCGAGCAGGTTTCCGCAAATGCAGCCGGTTCGGTTTGCGCTTCCTGCGTCGCAGCTGCGCCAATCGGCTCGCCGATCGTCCAACACAACGCCGGAGCGTCGACGGAAATGGCCTTCACTTGAATCGGCCGCGCGCCGCGAATCTTCGCGACGCCAAACGAGCCGCCATGATGAAGGCCTCTGAATTCCGCGGTCCCAACGAGGGCGCAGACCGCCGCGCTCGAGACGGCCAACCGTATGAGGTCGACGGAAATCTTTTGCATCGGATCCTCCTGTACGGCCCCGCCAGTCCTGGGCGGACAAGTGACAACGCGAGGAAGGTTTAGGGGTAGTCGAAGTCGCGACCACGACGTCAGACTCGGATTCTACGCATCTCGAATCCTTCGCCGAAGCGGTCGATGGACACGCCGCCGCTCTGGCTCGCGAGGCCAATGCCGCCGGAATAGGTAGTTTCCGAACCTATCGCCGCCGCTGGCTCGCCTCCTACGGTCGTCTGTGGAGCGGTCCAGCGCGCTTTAAGAATGCGACGCGTTCGGCTCCTAGATCTGGCGGCGGCGGGCCCCCTCTCGCCGCCGCCACCCTAATAGGTCGGCCGCATCCAGGCGACTGGCGGTTCAGCCGAGAGCGAGGAATCCCAACATGTCGATATTCGCCCTGAATATGGCCTTGGCGGTCCTGGCGGCGCTGAGTCTCGCCGCGCATTCCACTCCCTGCCGCCGGTTCGGCGCGAACGAGGTCGTCAAGTCATGATGCAGGTCATTTCAGCCCTGAAGGGCTTCGCGATCGCGGCGAGCGACGGCAGGATCGGAACCGTCGCCGACTTCCTGTTCGACGACGCATCGTGGAGAGTGCGCTGGCTGGTCGTCGATTGCGGAACTTGGCTGCCGGGCCGCAAGGTGTTGATCCATCCTTCGGCCGTGTCGCTCGCCGACTTGGAGCAACAGCGACTTCCCGTGACGCTGACGAAGTCTCAGGTCGAAAAGAGCCCGGAATTGGCCGACGACCAGCCGGTGTCGCAGCAGATGGAGAACCGGCTCTACACCTACTATGGCTGGGACCCGCTGTGGGGCGGTCCCTATCTCAGCGAGACGCCCGGCGCGATCGCCTGGCCCTATATGGCGCCGCCCTATTTTGGCCTGGGCCTGGACACCGCCAAGGCGCACGGCAAGCGCGCCAGTTTGCACGGGTCCGATCCGCATCTGCGCAGCGTCAATGAAGTGACGGGATATCACATTCACGCCGTCGACGGCGAAATCGGCCATATCGAAAATTTCATGATCGACGACGGCGACTGGAGCATTCACTACTTCATCGTCGATACCCGGAACTGGTGGTCCGGCAAGCGCGTGCTGATTTCGCCGCTGGCGGTGAAATCGATCGAATGGTCCGACCGTCACATCGAACTCGACGTGTCACGCGAGCGCGTCAAGTCGAGCCCAGCGTGGGATCCTCTCGTGGCGTTCACGCAAGTCTACGCCAAGCGGCTTCACAAGCATTACGGTTGGCCGGGATCCGGCGCGTAAGCGAAATCGTTCGGCGATCGGCGAGGCGAGTGTCGCGCGCTAACCGATCGCAAGGCGGCGGAACACGGGAACCTTAACCAAGTCCATGGCGAAGGCGAAAGCGGCGGCGGCGACAAGCGTCCCGACGACCGCGATGAGCGGCAGCGGCGCCATGGCGATTCCCGTCAGGGCGAGCGTCGCAGCGATCAGAATGTCGACGCACGACGACGCGGCGAGCCATCGGCTGGGACGAGAGGACCAGATCCGTCGCCGTTCGCGATTGTTGTAGGTCGTCGCCTGATTGCCGAAAACGATGATGACAAAGGCCAACGTCCTCAACCTGTCGATGTCGTAGCCGGCCAGGTGCGCCCCCACGGCGAGGGCGGACACGCAGAACGCCAGTTGGCCGAGCCCCATGACGGCGCCGGCGATCGTCAGATTGCCGATTCGCCAGACATTGGGCAGCGGCGAAGGCCGTACGTTGTCTGTCGTCAGCGACATGCCGAGGATGTCGCCGATGATCATGATCAGCGCCATCAGCAGCGGCGTCAGGATCGCTTGTCCCGTCATGACGAGCCCGGCGGCGATGAAGAGCACTTGCACGATCTTCTTGTTGAGGGAGTTGAGCGTGTAGGTCAGGATGCGCTGAAATATGACGCGACCTTGCTTGACCGAGGCGACAATGCCGGCGAGGCCCGGTTCGGTGAGCACCATGCCGGCGGCCGCTTTGGCGACATCGGTCGCCGTTGAGACGGCAATCCCGATTTGCGCCTGGCGCAACGCCGGCGCATCGTTGGCCCCGTCGCCGCACATGCCGACGGTGTGCCCCCCGTTCTGATAGGCCTTGACGAGCTTGAATTTGTCCTCCGGCAGGACGCCGGCGAAGACGGCGTAGTCTTCGGGATGGACCGTTTCGGGGATAGGCCCAGGCGGACAGAGGGCGCCGTCGAGGCCGACCGACTTCGCGACAATGGCGGCCGTCGCCGGCGCGTCGCCCGTCGCCATCACCGTGCGCACGCCTAGCGCGCTGAGCGCCTTGACGAGGGTCGCCGAATCCGCGCGCGGCGGATCGCTCAGCGCGATGAGGCCGATCAGCTTCATCGCCTGGGGCGCTCCGGCCGCGACCGCCAGCACGCGAAAGCCCCGCCCTTCGAGCTCCGCGGCGCTCGCTTCCGCGGTCGGCGAAGTCTCCGCCAGCGCGGTCACGACGGCATAGGCGCCCTTCGCCACGCGTTGCGTCGCCCCGCCCGAATCCAGGGCGGTCGCTTCGGACATTTTGGTCGCGGGGTCGAAGGGCGTGAAGGCGGTCAGCTTTGGCGTATCGGCTGCGTCCTTTCCCTTTGCGGCCGACCGGATGGCCTCGTCGACTGGATCCTGGCCGCCCTCCGAACTGGCCAACGCCGCCAACGCCAGGACATGCGCTTCGTCGAAGGCGGGCATCGGGCGGACCTCAGCCACGCTCAGAGCGTTCTGCGTCAGGGTGCCGGTCTTGTCTGCGCACAAGACATCCATCGACGCCGCTTCATCCACCGCGGAGAGCCGCGTCGGAAGGACGCCGAGCTTGGCGAGATTGCGCGCGCCGAGCGCCGCCGCAAGGGTGAAGGTCGCCGGCAGCGCAACCGGTATCGAGGCCAGGACCGCCGTGAGAATGAGGGGCACAATTTCGGCGAGCGGCATTTTGAGAAAAGCGGCGTAGGCCGTGAGCCCGACGATGAAGACGCCATTGAACGCGGCCAGATTGCCGACGACGTGCATCACCGCCTTCTGCTGCGAGCTGACGACGTGAGCGGAAAGGACGAGCTCGGCGGTCTTCCCGAATTTGGTGCGCGCGCCGGTCGCCGTGACTTCGGCCACCGCCTCGCCGCGCCGCACCAGCGCCCCCGCGTAAGCTTGGGCGCCCGCGCCGGCCTCTGTGGGAACGGACTCGCCCGTCAGCATGGATTGATCGAGCAGGATCTCTCCGCCCGCGATGCGCGCGTCCGCTGGAACCACGCCGCCGAGCGACAACTTCACCACGTCGCCCGGCGCCAATTCGGCGGCGGGCGCGTTCGTCCATGCTCCGTCGCGGCGGACCGACGCGGTCATCGCCAGCCGCGACTTCAGCGCGGTGAGAGTCGCCTGCGCGTGACTTTCCTGAAAATATCCCAGCGCGGCGTTGAAAACGAGAAGAAGCGCGATGACCGAAGCTTCGACGGTCTTGCCGAGCGACAGCTCGAGCACGATTGCCGCTTCGAGCATCCAAGGAACGGGAGTCCAAAACTTTTCGAACGCCATGCGCAAGGGATGCGCGCTGGTGTCCGGCATGGCGTTCGGGCCGAAATGCTCGAGGCGGCGACGCGCTTCGTCGCTCGTCAGGCCTATCGGCGAGGCGACGCGCGCGTCGGCGCCCCCACCGTCGGTCGAGACCTTATCGTCGGCGGCTGGAATTGGCATGGACGTGATCCAATCTGAATTCGCGCGGCGCCTGCGGGTGCATTGCTGATCGCCAGACGGCGCGTGACAATCGAAATGTCGCTCGTCAAGCTCTGAGCGCGACGGATGGGGTCCAACCGCCGCGCGCCGTCAGCGAATGATCGGCGCCGCAGCCGCCTTGCCGGCGTCCTTGGCCGCCTCGATCTGCGATAGATCGGTCACCCAGAGCGCGCCCGAGCGAGCCTTTTCGTAACCGTAGTCGTAAAGCTGGCGCATCGCGTCGGTCTCGAAGCCGGTGCCGCCGCTGTCGGGGTGATCTCGGTCGATATAGCTCAAGTGAAAGCTCAAGCCCTCGCGGGTGGCGGCGTCGTAGGTCTCGGCGAGGACCGCCTTCGTGCCGACCCGATTCAGAGTGGAGAAGGACTGCGCCGCGATCGCCTCGGTTTGGTCCGGCACAACCGCGAAGCCCGGATCGATGCGGGCGTTGACGATGACGTAGAGGGCCGGACGCGCGGCGCGCCGGATCGGCTTTCCGCCGAACAGCACCGCCTGCGGCAACGTATAGACGGGCGCGCTCAGCGTGCCGTCGGCGTGCATCTCCTGGAAGACCTTGCCATCCGCTTCGACCTTGATCAGTTGCGGCGCGAACACCACGGGAACGCTGGCCGAGGCGGCGAGAACGTCGCGGAACAGTTCGAAGGCTTTCGGATCGCCGCTTGTGGCGATGGCGCCCATGTCCCAGACGACGGCGCGCTGTGCGTCGAGATTGGTGGTGACGACCAGCAGGCGCCGCCCCTTTTGATCTTCGCGCGCGATCGCTCTGATGAGATCGTCGTCGAGATAGCGGCCGACCAGCCGGCGCAGGCGCTCGGGACCGAGCACCCCGGAACCAAGCAACGCTCCCAGGGGATTGGGCTGGCCAATCAGGCGCTGCGCCTCGCCATTGGTGTAGATTTGCCTGAGCCTGTCGTCGTAGTCGGGTCCGAGAAAAGCGAAAGGAGCGATCAGCGCTCCGGTCGACACGCCCGAGACGATGGTGAATTCTGGCCGCGTTCCGGCGGCGCTCCAGCCGTTGAGAACGCCGGCGCCGAAGGCGCCGCCGCCGCCGCCGCCCGAGAGGGCGAGATAGA
>Ga0182030_10023530_pt1 | contig 11383 bp, 7 predicted proteins | sample 812S3MmetaG_FD_121299 | JGI IMG/M metagenome (GOLD analysis project Ga0182030, IMG submission 121299) | Permafrost microbial communities from Stordalen Mire, Sweden - 812S3M metaG (Illumina Assembly) | ecosystem: Environmental > Terrestrial > Soil > Wetlands > Permafrost | place: Sweden...
GAGCGCCGGCAGGATTTGCTGGAGCACGTTGCCGATGAGCAGCACAAACGTGAACACCGCCACCGTCAGGAACAACGAGGCGAGCACCTGGCGGGTCAGATAATTGTGCAATGTCTTCACGCGGTCGGTTTGGGATTTCCGAAAAAATCGGCTGGCACACTTTTAATGGAATTCACCCGCAAAGTCCATCGGCGATTCCGGCCGGATTTCAGTCGCGGATCAAGACCGTCTGCCGCCATTCACCGAGCCGGGCTTTGGCGGTTTGGATTTGCGCCGGATTGAAGGCGGGATTTCCATCGATCTGTTTGACGACGGCTTCCGCACTGTTGACGCTGCCGCAAAGTTCCGCATGAACGCCGGCCAACCGCATCCGCAGGTCAAAATCCTCCGGCTGTTCCGAAACTTTTTGCTCCAGCCGTTCGACGGCGGTGCCGAGGTGACCCTGCGCCAGCAGTTCGTCAATGGACTCCGGCAGCATGGGGACGGGTTCCGGCTCCGGTTTTCCCTCGCTCCAATCCTGAATGGAACGCCGGGCAAAATCCGTGTGGCCGCGCGGGACGTGCGGCCGTTTTTCCAGCGCCCGCAATACTTTCTGCGCCTTGTCCGGATAAAGCAGATCCTGCGCGTAAAGCCGGATGAGCATCATGGCGGCGTCCACGTTGTCCGGATTTTTTGACAACAATGATTTGAGCCGCGCCTCCGCTTGGCCATATTTTCCCTGCCGCCGCAAACGTGACACCTCGACCAAAGGATCAGGCTGGCGGACATGATTTTGTTGCGCGATGCCGAGATGCTCCAAAATTGTTTCCAGCGCCAGCACGCTGGTGCCGCCCGATTCTTTGAGCTTCAGGCAAAGCTGAATCGCTTCCTTCCTTTGACTGTTGCGCACCAGCCGCGCCAGCGTGTCCAAGTCGCGCAGGCTCCGGTCAATTTCCCAGCCCAGTTCATCGTCAGGCTTCACCAGCCATTTGAACGCGCGGGAGAGCAGGGCGGTGACGCAACCACCCCAAAGGAAGGCCAGCGCCAGCACGAGGGCCAGATACATTTCGCCATCCGCGCGGTTCTCGAAGAATGTGAACTGCCACAGGCTCCAGATGGCGGCTTCCGCCAGCAGCAGGTTCACGCCGCAGCGCAGACTCCGGCGGAGAAGATCGTTCCGGTCGTTTACGCCCATCACCTGCGGGTCATACCAGCTCAACCACCAGGCGACCAGCGTGACGAGCAGCAGCACGCCGGTGTTTGCCAAAAGCAGGAACATCAGCCGGATTTTCCGATTTCACGCGACAAATGTCGAACCTGATTATTTGGTGCCAGTCAATTCTCCGGCCAATTACGCTTGCCAAATGCCGCCGCTTTCTTACATTGTTCGGCCTATTTTCAAACTATGCACCTGAATACATTCTTGGCGGACGCCGCCGCACCTGCCGCCGGTTCAGCCGGTCAACCCCAGCAACCCGCGTGGCTCGGTTTCGCCCCGATGATTCTGCTGGTCGTCGTTTTTTACTTTATCCTGATCCGTCCGCAGCAAAAACGCGCCAAGGCGTTGGCGGCGCTGGTGAGCAGCATTAAGGCTGGCGACAAGGTCGTTACCGCCGCTGGCATCATCGGCACGGTCATCACGGTCAAGGACAAAACCGTCTCGCTCCGGTCCGCTGACACCAAGCTGGAAGTCACTAAGGCTTCCGTCACCGAAATCCTCGAAGGCAGCGCCGCGACCGAAGCCTAATTCATCATGAAGCAAAATAATCGTTGGAGATTCATTCTCGTCATCGCCATTGTCGCCTGGTCGCTTTGGGAAATGAAATGGCCGACATCGCGCGACCTCGTGCAGCAATTCACGTCGCGCGCGGAAAACACTGACGCCGCGTTCACGAACATCCTAACGCGGCTTGCGCCGCTGGAGACGGCCCGGCCGGATATGGCATTCGCCAATTTACAGGAAGCCGTCGGCACAAACGACATACAGAAATATTTTACGTTCATCCCCGCTAACAACCAGTTGAACCCGACGACGTTCATCCTGAACCAAATTCAGCGCGACGCCGCCGGCAAGATCAAGCTCGGCCTCGATTTGCAGGGTGGCACGTCGTTCCTCGTCGCGATGGACACGAACGCGCTGGCGAATACAGAGCAGACCGGCACAAACGCCGTGTCGCGCGCGCCGGACATCAGCGGCGCGCTGTCGCAGGCGGTCGAGGTGCTGCGCAAACGCGTGGACCAGTTTGGCGTGGCCGAGCCAGTCATCCAGCCGGCGGGCGGCAACGAGATTTTGATTCAACTGCCCGGCTTGTCGCAGTCGGTCAAGGAAAGCGCCAAGGAACAGATTCAAAAAGCCGCGTATCTGGAATTTCGCATGGTCAAGGACGACAGCTCGGAAATCGTCAACGAAAAGACCGGTCAGATTTTGCAGCCGATCCCGCCGGGCTACGAAATGTTGAAAAAGATCGAGCAGCAGCCCAGCGGTCCGCCGATCGCCGAATATCTCGTGGTCAAGAAAAAGCCTGAGAACGGTCTTGCGGGCGACATCATTGAAGGTGCCGGCGTGAGCCGTGACACCCTGGGTAATGCGGTGATTGAATTCAGGCTCACCAAGGACGGCGGTTTGCGCTTCGCCGATGTGACGAAAAACAACATCGGCCACCGGCTGGCGATCGTGCTGGACAGCGAACTTTATTCCGCTCCGAACATTCAGGGTGCCATTGAAACCGGCAGCGGCGAGATCACCGGCCATTTCACGGATCAAGACGCCTTTGCGCTGGCGAACGTGCTGCAAAATCCGTTGCGTGCGCGACTGACAATTCGTTCCTCCGAAGACGTGGATGCGACGCTAGGCAAGGATTCCATCCGCAGCGGCATTTCCGCCTCGGTCTATGCGGTTATTTTCGTCTCGCTGTTCATGCTGATCTATTACCGGTTCGCCGGGCTCGCGGCAAACGTCGCGCTGATCACGAACATCATCATCCTGATGGGCGTTATGTGTTCCATCGGCACGACGCTGACGCTGCCGGGCATCGCGGGCATCGTGCTGACCGTCGGCATGGCGGTGGACGCGAACGTGCTGATTTACGAACGTCTGCGTGAGGAAATGGCCAAGGGCAAATCCCTGCGCGGCGCGATCGCCGCCGGTTACGCCCGCGCGTTCGGCACGATTTTCGACTCGCATGTCACGACGCTGATTTCATCGGTCATTCTGATTTTCATGGGCACGGGCCCGATCAAAGGTTTCGGCGTCACGCTGACCATCGGTGTCGCGGCCAGCTTGTTTACCTCGCTCGTGGTGACGCGGTTGATTTTCAACTTTATGCTAGATCGGAACATGATCAGCTCGCTCACCATGCTGCATCTCATCAAGAGCGCCAAGGTCAACTTCATGAAGCTAGCCACGCCGCTGTTTGTGCTGACGTGGACGTTCATCGTCGTGGCGCTGGCCTACGGCATCATCGGTCGCGGTGAAAAATTGTTTGGCATTGATTTTCTGGGCGGCGACAGCACGACCTTCAGTTACGCGGAAAAACTGAAACTGGAGGATATCCGCAGTGCGCTGACGGTGGCGGGCGAAAAAGACCCGCAGATTCAATATCAAAAAGAAGTCAGCGGCGGCGCGGAAACTTTGCGCGTGACGACCTCCTTCGGTTCGTCCAGCAATGTCATCCAAACACTCACGAAGCAATTCCCGGCGGCCAAGATTGCCGTCATCGGCACTAAAGCCGTCGGGCCGACCGTCGGCCAGGACATTCGGCGCTCGGCCATCATCGCCTCGCTGCTCTCGCTGTTTGGCATCCTGATTTACGTCGCGTTCCGTTACGAATTTTCCTTCGCCGTGGCCGCCGTCGTCGCGGTGATCCATGACGTGCTGCTGACCATCGGCGTTTATTGCATCGCCAACGCCACGTCGGGCCGCGAGTTCAACGCCACCGTCGTCGCCGCCGTGCTGACCATCATCGGCTTTTCCATCAACGACAAAATCGTCATCTTCGACCGTATCCGCGAGGATTTGAAGCTCGGCGCGCGCGGCACGTTCCGGGAAATCATCAATCAGGCGCTGAACCAGACCTTGAGCCGAACCATCATCACTTCCGGCACGGTGTTTCTGGCGACGATGTCGCTCTACATTTTCGGCGGCGGCGTGATCAACGACTTCGCGTTCACCTTCCTCATCGGCATCATCACGGGAACGTATTCGTCCATCTACATCGCCAGCGCGATCGTGTTGTGGTGGCACAAAGGCGAGCGCCCGAACATCGGCGCATCGCAGGTGACGCTGCAAAACGGCCCGTCGGCGAAGGTCTAAAAAACGCTTGCAGCCGGACTGCTTCGTGACAAATTGAAAGCATGAAGACGTTGGATTTCACTTACTGGCAAGATGGTGATGCTTGGCTGGGCTATCTCGACGAGTTCCCCGATTATCTTACGCAAGGCGAATCGCTGGCCGATTTGAAGGAACATTTGGCCGACCTCTATCGCGATCTGGTTTCTGGTGAAATCCCCTGCGTCCGCCACCACGCGGAACTCGAACTGGCGTGAAACAGCGTGACCTTGTAAAAAAAATCGAAGAACTCGGCTGTGTGTTCATCCGCCATGGCGGCCGGCATGATTGGTATCAGAATCCCGCCACGAAAATCGCGCAACCCGTGCCGCGTCACCGTGAGATCAAGGAACATCTGGCCCGGCACATTTTGAAAAAGCTTTCGTGATGAAATCCATACTTGGTTTCATCCAAATCACGCCGTGGCACTGGGCGGGTTTCATTCTCTGCATCCTGTTTTTCCTGGCGCTCGACCTGGGCGTTTTCCATCGCAACTCACACGTCGTCAAGTTCAAGGAAGCTATCGCGTGGAGCGCGCTCTGGTTTACGCTGGCCATGCTGTTCGCTGGCTTGCTCGGCCATGTGCGCGGTCGCGAAGAAGCCGCCCAGTTCACCGCCGGCTATCTCATTGAACTGTCGCTCTCGCTCGACAACATCCTGGTTATCGCGCTGATTTTTTCCACCTTCCGCGTGCCGCCGCAATACCAGCACCGCGTCCTCTTTTGGGGGATTCTCGGCGCGTTGGTGATGCGCGGCGCGATGATCGCCGGCGGCGTGGCGCTCATTCGCGAATTCGACTGGGTGCTTTATGTCTTCGGCGTGTTCCTCGTCTTAACCGGAATCAAAATGCTCTTCATCGGCGAACAAACAGTCGAGCCGGAGAAACATCCCGCGATCCGGCTCGTGCGAAAACTATTTCCAGTCACGCCGCACTTTGAACGGGAAAAGCTTTTCACGCGTTTGAACCACCGCTTCGCGCTCACGCCGCTCGCGCTCGTGCTGGTGCTGGTGGAGACGACCGATTTGATTTTCGCGGTGGATTCCGTGCCGGCGGTGTTTTCCATCACCAAGAACGCCTTCATTGTTTTCACCTCGAATGTCTTCGCCATCCTCGGCCTGCGCTCGATGTTTTTCCTGCTGGCGGGGGCGCTCGGCTATTTCCGCTACCTCAAGATCGGCCTGTCCATCGTGCTGGTTTTCGTCGGCGCGAAAATGCTGCTCGACCCGCACGGGCAGCCGGAAAAATGGTTTCAGCTTGAAATTCCAACGAACGTTTCGCTCATGGTGGTGGCGACCGTGGTATTGATCGCCATTGTTTTGTCCACCATGGTCGCCGAACGCGAAAAGCGCACCAGGCAGGCGGCAAAGAATAACAACCACGGATAAACGGGGATTAACGGGAATGGTTCTTCCGTGTGAATTTGTGATTGTCTGTGCGATTTCAAAAAATAATTCCCCGACCGCCTGCGCTCCGATGCCACCGACCGCATCACTTTGAGAAGATGCGCGAAAATTCGCGCGGTTCGCATCAAACCGTTTCTCGTTTCTAAAAAATGCCCGCAAAAGCGGGTGAACGCTTGCGCGCTCACCCGCTGAACCCATTTATAATTTTGCCGGCCGCTCGTCCGGCGGCAACCGCCTCAAATTGTAGAAGCTCCCGGCGTCACTTCCTCGCGCCGAAACGGCTTGTAAGTGGTATGGAGCAGTTCGTGCGCTAGGTGCGAATTGGGTTTGCCGTAGAATTCGGTGTAGAGCCGGAGAACATCGGGATTCTCCTGCGACTTCCGGTATTGCGACGTTTTGTCTATGTTCACCAGCACCTGCTGGCGCTGCGACAAGGTGCCGGTTTTTTCCGGCACCGGATGGCCCGCGCCGCAAATGCAACCGCCCGGACAAGCCATGACTTCCACCAGATCGTAACCGGTGTTTTCGCCCTTGAGAATTTTCTCGATGACGGGTTCGGCATTGACCAGGCCGGAAATGACGGCCACGCGCACTTTTTTACCGCCGGCTTCGATGGTGGCTTCCTTCAGGCCTTCGAAGCCGCGGACCTGCTCAAACTCCAGATGTTCCACCAGCGGTTTGCCGGTGAGTTTCTCGACGGCCATGCGCAGCGCCGCCTCGGCCACGCCGCCGGAGGCGCCGAACAACACGCCCGCACCGGTGACGCGCCGGTAAGGTTCGTCGAATTCCTGGGGCTGAATTTCGGTGGGATCCAGCCGCAACAGTTTCATCATCTCCAGCAATTCGGTGGTGGTCAGCACCGCGTCCACGTCGCGAATGCCGCCGGGGGCAAATTCCGGGCGGGCCGCCTCGAATTTTTTGGCCAAGCAGGGCACCACGGAAACCACATACAGGTCGTCCTTGCTGACGCCGGCCAGCTTGGCGAAATGATTCTTCACCGTCGCGCCCATCATTTGTTGCGGCGACTTGCAGGAGGACAGATGCGGAATCAGGCCGGGATAACGGCGTTCCACAAAATTAACCCAACCGGGACAGCAGGAGGTGAATTGCGGCATCACGCCGCCTTTCTCCACGCGGGTCAGGAACTCGGTGGTTTCCTCCAGGATCGTCAGGTCGGCGGCAAAAGTGAAATCAAACACCTTGTCGAACCCGAGCATCTTCATCAGGCCCGCCATGTAGGGCTGTGCCTGGTCAAACGGGATCTTGAAATGATCGCAGAAGACGCTGCGCACCGCCGGGGCCACAAAGCCGACGACCAGCTTTTTCGGATTATTGATGGCGCGGAAGACCCGGCCGCGTTCCCGGCGATATTCCAGCGCGCCGCAGGGACACGCGGTGACGCACTGGCCGCAGGACACGCAATCCGTCTCGTTGAGCGGTTCGCCCTTGTGTGTGCCGACCAGCAATCGGCCCTGTGTGAGCCGATAGGTGAGCACGCCAGGTCCTTCGATATCCGCGCAGGCGGAAATGCAGCGGCCGCAGGCGATGCACTTGTTGTGATCGCGAATGATGAACGGATGATCGTTCACGATCGGGATGTATGGCCGCACATGCGCCGGGGCACGGAATTCAATGCCGAGCTCGCGGGAAGTCTTGCGCAAAGTGCAGTCAAATCGTTCGCTACAGCCGCATTTCAAACAGCGGGCGGCTTCGTTGCGGGCGGTGGCTTCATCCAATCCTAGATCCACTTCGGCAAAGCCGTTGAGGCGCTTGGCCACTGGCAGGGCCGGCATGGTGGCGCGGGAGAGCTTGGGCATTTCCTCGAATTCCCCGCGCGGCAAATCCTCAAGCGAACCGCGGCTGCAATTGTAGTTGGCATTTCCGGGGCGCACATAGCCTTTGGTGAGAAATTCGTCCATGGCCTTTGCCGCACGGCGTCCGGCGGATACGGCTTGGATGACGGTCGCCGGTCCGGTGACGCAGTCGCCACCCGCGAAGATTTTATCTTCGGAAGCCTGCATCGTTTGGCCGTTGATTTCGATGTCGCCCCATTTGTTGAGCTTCACGGGCAGATCGTTGTAGAGAAACTGGGTGTTGGTGCTTTGGCCGATGGCACCGATGATGGTGTCGGCCGGCAGAGTGAAGTCGCTGCCTTCCACGGGAACGGGACGGCGGCGACCGGAGCGATCCGGTTCACCCAAGGCCATTTTCATGCAGTGCAGTTCCTTGCGGCCTTCGCTCGCGGTGATTTTGGTGGGCGCGGTGAGGAAGACCATTTCCACGCCTTCATGCAGGGCTTCCTCGACCTCGATTTTTTCCGCCGGCATTTCCTCGCGGGTGCGGCGATAGACCAGCTTCACGTTTTTCGCGCCCTGTCGCAGCGCCGTGCGGGCGCAGTCAATCGCCGTATTGCCGCCGCCAATGACGATGACAGTGTCGCCCAGCTTGACTTGCACGCCTTTGGTGACTTGTTCCAAATACTGGATGCCCAGCCAGACGCCCTCGATGTTTTCGCCTTCAATCTGCATGGGGGTCGCGCGCCAGGAGCCGATGGAAAGATAAACCGCGTCAAAATCGCGCACGAGATCGTCCAGCCGGATGTGGGTGCCGAGGGCTTTGCCGGTCAGGATTTTCACACCCAAAGATTTAATCACGCCAATTTCCCGATCCAAGGTCGCTTTGGGCAGACGGTATTCCGGGATGCCATAACGCATCATGCCGCCGGCGTGCGGCTGGCGTTCAAAGACGGTGATTTCGTGACCATTGATCGCCGCGTAATAAGCGGCGGCCAGGCCGGACGGACCCGCGCCCACAACAGCGATGCGTTTGCCGGTTTTGTCCGTGAGGCGGGGCAGCCATGGACCGTGGGTCATGTCCCAGTCCGCCGCAAACCGTTTCACATGATTGATCGCCACCGGGGAATCCACCAGGCTGCGCCGGCATTTCGCCTCGCAGGGATGCGGGCAGACGCGGCCGCAGACCACCGGAAACGGATTGCGATCCTTGATCACCCGCACGGCTGCCTGGAAGTTGCCGTTGACCACGTGCCGCAAATAGCTCTGGATGTCAATGTTGGCCGGACAGGTCTGCACGCAGGGTGCCACGCAATCGGCGTTATGATCGCTCAAGAGCTGCTCCAGCCGCACCCGGCGATACGCTTCCAGCTTGGGCGAATGAGTCGTGATCACCATGCCTGCCTTGATCGGCGTGTGGCAGGCTTTGACATCGCTGCCATTGCCCAGTTCCACCGCGCACATGCCGCAGTTGCCGTTGGCGCGCGGCAGGCGGATGTCGTAGCACAAATGGGGAATATGCTGCCCCTCCTGCAGCAGGGCCTGCAAAATTGTCAGGCCGTCAAATACTTCCAGTTCGCGGCCGTTTACCGTCACCTTGATTCGTTTTCGATCAGTCAATGAAATCATGTTGTTTGTTCTGTTTTAGTTTGTTTGCTGTTAAACCGGCTCAAAAATGGCCCCTATAAATATGAAATGGCGGAACACTTTTAAATAAAAAGCAGACCGTTTAATTAAGTAGTATTAATCAAAAGCCATCAAATAAGCAGGGCTGTTGATCGGGTCATGGTATCCGTGGTTGAAAAAACGATGCGCCTTCTATTGTTGCGTGAACCACTTCCCAGGGACTCAAGGTGAATCTGGTTTGGGCAAACATACCTGTGTCCATCCGTGTCCATCCGTGTTTAAACTATTTCCATGAAATTCCGTTGGACGTCCGCACCGCCGCAACCGCTCCTTGCGGAAAAACTCGCGGCGGAATTAAAAATTTCCCCGCTGCTCGCCCAATGCCTGCTCAACCGTGGTCACAGCGAAGCCGCCGCCATCGAAAAGTTTCTCACGCCGCGCTTGAAAAATCTCGCCGACCCGTTTCTATTGCCGAACATGGCCACCGCCGTCGAGCGCCTGCTCCGCGCCCGCGAACAAAATGAACCGCTCGTCATCTTTGGCGATTACGACGTGGACGGCGTGACTTCCACTGCGCTGCTGGTGGAAGTTTTGCACGCACTCGGCTGGTCGGTGGATTTTTATCTACCGAATCGGATGGATGAAGGTTACGGCTTGAGCGCCGACGGCGTGGAGAATTGCTTGAAAAAATTTCCAGTGAAACTGTTGCTCGCCGTGGACTGCGGTTCGACCGCCGTGGAAACCATCGCCGGGCTGCGCGAACGCGGCGTGGATGTCATCGTCCTCGACCACCATCAGGTTTCCAATCCCGCGCCCGCTGCCGTCGCGCTCGTGAATCCGCAGCTATCAACTATCAACGACCAACCATCAACCAATTTCACCGAACTTTGCTCCGCCGGTCTGGCCTTCAAGCTTGCCCACGCGCTGGTGAAACGCGGGCGCGAAACCGGCCTGCCCGGCGCGGCGGAATTTGATCTGAAACCGCTGCTCGATCTGGTCGCGCTCGGCACGATTGCGGACATCGTTCCGCTCATCGGTGAGAATCGCATTTTGGTTTCCGCCGGATTGGAAAGGTTAAGCAAAACCCAACGTCCCGGCCTCGTCGCATTGAAGGAAGTTGCGCAATGTCCGCCAACGCTTGGCGCTTATGAAGTTGGTTTCCAACTCGCGCCACGACTTAATGCCGCCGGCCGGCTGGAAACCGCCGAGGAAGCGTTGCGCCTCGTTCTCGCGCCGGATCTGAAAACCGCCACGCCGCTGGCGCAGGAACTGGATTTGCGGAATCGCGAGCGCCAGAAAATCGAGCGCAGCATCAGCGAAGAGGCCGTCGGCGTCGTGCGCTCGAAGTTTGACGCGCAAAAAGATTTTGTCATCGTCGAAGGACAATTGCTCTGGCACATCGGCGTCGTCGGCATCGTCGCGTCCCGCGTATTGCAGCAATTTTACCGGCCCACGTTCATCATCGGCGGCGATGGCGAGGCGTGGCGCGGTTCGGGCCGCAGCATCGCAGGCTTTGATCTGGCCGCCGCGCTGCGCGAGTGCGATGATTTGCTCATCCGTCACGGCGGCCACGCGATGGCGGCGGGCGTGATGATTCATCCGGACAAACTGGATGCTTTCCGCACGCGACTCAACGAACTGGCCCGGCGCAGTTTGAAGCCGGAGGACTTGCAGCCACCGTTGCGCCTGGATGTGGAAGTGGCGTTGAAAGACATTTCCCTCGCCACGCTGGCCGAGCTGGATCGCCTCAAGCCAACTGGGCAGGGGAATCCGTCCGTGCAATTCTGCGCACGCGGCGTGACGCAGAGCCGTCCGTTGCAGCGCATGGGTGCGGAGAAGCAGCACGTCAAATTGTGGGTGACGGACGGCCGTGCGACGCATGAAGCGGTCTGGTGGGGCGCGGGCAAGGAATCGTTGCCGGTCGGGAAATTTGACCTGGCGTTCGCGCCGGCGGTGAATGAATTCAACGGCCGGCGCGCGGTGCAGTTGAAGGTTTTGGACTGGATGCCGGCTTGAGGAGGGCTTGAAAAAACGGGCTTGCAATTTTTTCCGGGCTGGCTAGAGTCGCGAAGTCTGTTGGATAAGCTGGCTTATTCAGGTCATGGTAAATCTTCAGGTGAACGTGGTTCAGTGATGATTTGAAACCCGGTAGTCGGGAACAGTCCGAGAAAAGCGGTTGGTCTTGAACAGCGAGACATAAAATGAGCACTAAACTGTTTGTGGGAAATCTTTCCTTCAACACCACAGAAAACGA
>Ga0182030_10023531_pt1 | contig 11382 bp, 13 predicted proteins | sample 812S3MmetaG_FD_121299 | JGI IMG/M metagenome (GOLD analysis project Ga0182030, IMG submission 121299) | Permafrost microbial communities from Stordalen Mire, Sweden - 812S3M metaG (Illumina Assembly) | ecosystem: Environmental > Terrestrial > Soil > Wetlands > Permafrost | place: Sweden...
AATAGCCTGCGCGGCTATCGGAGCCCCAGGATTTACTCCCCGCGAGAGGTGGTGACGCCGTGAAACCCGGGAAGGAATTCGACTGTGTCGAGATGAAGGCGGAGATTCAAGAGCGCCTTCTGCGCGAGGTTGCCGAACTGGGTGAGGACGAAGCCCAAAGGCGTCGGGCCGAGCGCCTGTCGCGCGATCCGATTCTGGGCAACTTCTTGCGAACAAAGATTGCTAACGGCAAAGGATCCGCCGAGCACACGCCGGCCGCTTAAACCTCACAAGGGGTGCGATTGCGCGTTCAATCGGGGCCGTTCGTTGCCGTTGCCATCTTTGGGCGCTCGCTCGCGCTCAGCACACCCCCACCGGTGCATCGGCGAAAAGCTTGAAGATCTGGCAGGGCGTGGTTTCCTCGGCGCCGGGCATCTCCATGTATTGAACCCCTGACACGGCGACAATCCCACCTGAACGTGTGTAGGGCAGGATTACCTGGATCGTCAGAAGCGGGGAATCGAGCATCAGGAAGATGGCGGTTTCCTCGGGCACAACTTCCCGCTCGTCGTTTTCGAACGGTCCCAATCGAACATCCAGCGTCATGATGGCCGCTTGGGGTGCCTTGATTCCTACCAGGGTACGCAGATAGTCGAAGCTCCGCGCGGTCCGGATATCAAAGTGGTCCAGGACGGTTGGATCTTCGAACTGAACCTGCTCGATGCGGTCACCGAAATACAGCGCGACCAAGGGTTGCACGGTTCCGGTGTCAACAAGCTGGGTTTCCAGAAGCTCGATGGCTTGCCGCGCCCTCGCGCGCATGGTGTCGGGATTTGCGTGATTCATATTCTGGCTGGATTATAGCCGGATACGCGGGTGGCCGCGTTGGCGGTTGCGGAAGGTTTCAACCGGGCCTCGGCGACGGGAAGCCCGCATTCAGAGAGAAGGCAGGAGAGAGAAACCAAGTGTTTACAGAATTGATGCCGCTGCTCAAACAGCGCGTGGTCGTGATAACCATTTCGGATGTTGGCGAGGGGTTGCTCAGGGTGAACGTCATCCCGCGAAAACTTGAGGGAAGCACGGACGAGAACGGAGCACTCACCGTGCCGCTCTCGATTACGGGCAAGGCCGAGGAACTCGACCGGGAATTGCCGGGCCAATTGGCGTCCTTCACCGATTCAGTCACTCAGACCGGGTCGAACCTCGACGAATTAAGGACCCAACACGCGGCCGCGATTAAGGCGGTCGAAGCTGAGAACAGGAAGAAGATGGACGACAAGAAGAAGGGAAACGGGCCCAGACCCATAAGCACGCCGCCAACCACCCCGACACCAACGGCGGAGTTCAAGGAGGGCAAACCGATCTTCGGGAGCAAGGTGCCCCAACAGCCGGTTGAAAGCCAAGGCCTGTTCGATAATCCGGCGTCGGCGGACGATGTCACGACCGAGGACGCCGCCGGGGAAGCCCCGACAGGTCCCCAGCCGCAACATCCCAACGCATCAGCGAGTTCATAGACATAACGTTGCCGCGACCTCGAGGACGGGCTCCGCCAGTTCGATGGTCAAATGGTTCGGTGCCGTTCCGACGCCGCTCACGTTGTGCCGATCCGAGTTCACCGTCCTGTTCCTCTGGGCGTTCGAACACAGGCAGCCGAACAAGGTAAACAGATCTTGTGGTATGTTACAATACCGCCGCGACCTCTATATTCAGTGTTTTGTCTGCCTGTTCGGGCACGCAGGGCGCGCGACGTGCCCAAGCGATTTTCGTACAAGGAGGCCAACATGTTCTGTAAGTCGTGCGGCAGGGCACTAGCGGACACCCTGCGATTCTGCGACGGCTGCGGCGCTGACGTGAACGGTGGAGGAGCGGGTGCGGCGACTCCACTCTCCCAACAACTCAAGAGCGAAGTTAAAGCTCGGTCGCTGGATGCCTGGCAAGGCGTCAAGCTATTCGCCAAGAGCCCCGTCGGCGGGCTTCCGGAATCGTTCGCCCTGTTCGATGACCGGCGTGCCATACAGGTCGGGATTGTCTTCGCGATCGTGTATGAGGTTGCAGTCCTGATAGGCGCTCTGGTCATCAAGTCGCGAACGGAGGCTTTGCTCGGTGGCATCCTCCCGGTGGGCCGACTGATGGGCGAACTGACCGCTGCCCAGTTATTCAAGGTGCTTTTTCTCGGGCTCGTCCCGTTCGCCAGCCTCGTCGGCGCGTGCGCCCTGGCGCGCGCGATCTTCCACGGTAAGGGGCGACTAGCGGGCGACGTATACACCGCTGGTGCCGTGCTGCTTCCAACGGCTGTCTTCGTGCTGCTGGCGTCGCTTCTGGGCGCGGCGAACTTCGAAGTCATTGCGATTCTTTTCCTGTTCGCTCTGACGTATTCGATTCTCATCCTGTATTCCGGATGTTCGCGGATAGGGTGCATTTCCGAAGCCGGGGCGGCTCCGGCGGTTCCCATCATTCTGCTGTTGAGCGCGTGGATTACGAAGATTATTGTGGTGGCTGTTTGGTAGCCGAGCACGGAAAGGTGACGATCTATGCAGTGCAAATGCGGATTTGAGAACGCCGCGGACGCCAGGTTTTGCGGCAATTGCAGGGCGGCTCTTGGGGATGTGCCCGTTGGCGCCGTTCCCAATGCGACTGCGTCATCGGCTGCGCCGCCGGTCGCTGGTGGACGCGGGCCAATAACTGCACGCCCGCTTTCCCGCGCGCGCATGGCGATTGTGGCTGCGGGTGTGATCATTTTGGCCGCAGGATACTGGTGGATGAACCGGCCTCCGGGACGATACAAGGCGGACAACAGCGGTCTGCGCCTAATCCAGGTCCACGGCACGTTTGGGTTCGTCGACAAGACCGGAAAGTACGTGATCAACCCGCAGTTCGATGACGCACGCGACTTCAGCGAGGGTCTGGGAGCGGTCGGCGTAGGCGACAAGTGGGGGTTCATCGACAAAACCGGCAAGTACGTGATCAACCTGCAGTTTGACAGCGCCAATGTCTTCAGCGAGGGCTTGGCTGCGGTCAGGGCGGCTGGCAAGTGGGGGTTCGTGGACAGAGCCGGCAAGTACGTGATCAACCCGCAGTTCGATGAGGCAGGGAAATTCAGCGAAGGTCTGGCAAAGGTCTGGATAGGCGGCATAGGCGGCAAGTCTGGGTTCGTCGACAAGACCGGCAAGTACGCGATCAGCCCGCAGTTCGATCACGCAAGCGACTTCAGCGAGGGTCTGGCAATGGTCGGGATGGGCCGCAAGGTCGGGTTCGTCGACAAGGCCGGCAAGTACGTGATCAACCCACAGTTCGATTACGCAAGCGACTTCAGCGAAGGTTTGGCAAAGGTCTGGATAGGCGGCAAGGTCGGGTTCGTCGACAAGGCCGGCAAGTACGTGATCAACCCACAGTTCGATATCGCAAGCGACTTCAGCGAAGGTTTGGCAGTGGTCTTAATAGGCGGCAAGTTCGGGTTCGTCGACAAGGCCGGCAAGTACGCGATCAGCCCGCAGTTCGATAACGCACGCGACTTCAGCGAGGGTCTGGCAATGGTCAGGATGGGCCGCAAGTTCGGGTTCGTCGACAAGACCGGAAAGTACGTGATGAATCCGCAGTTCGATGAGGCGCGGCAATTCAGCGAGGGCCTGGCAAACGTCAGGGTAGGCGGCAGGTGGGGGATCGTGGACAAAACCGGGCGATACGTGTGGAAGCCATGGTAGCCAAAAAGGTGCTGTGGTAATCCGGTACAGAAAGGTGACACGCTATGCAATGCAAATGCGGATTTGAGAACGCTGCGGACGCTAGATTTTGCGGCAATTGCAGGTCGGCTCTTGGGGACGTACCCGCCAGCGCCGTTCCCAATGCGACTGCGTCACCGGCCGCGGCTCCGGTCGGCAGAGCGCCCGCGCGACCGGTTTCCCGCGCGCGCATTGCGATTGTGACTGCGGTCGTTGTCGTCGGAGCAGTCGGGTACTGGTGGATGAACAGGCCTCCGGGAAGATACAAGCCGGACAACGGCGGTCTGTACCCGATCTATGTCAACGGCAAATCCGGCTTCATGGACCGCTCCGGGAAGACGGTCATCACGCCGCAATTCGACAACACTGGCGGGTTTTCGGAAGGGCTGGCAGCGGTGAAGATAGGGACCAAGTGGGGCTACATAAATACCAAAGGCATGGTAGCGATCACGCCTCAATTCGACTACGGCAACCCGTTCCGGTACGGACGGGCAACCGTCCAACTGGCGAACCGATTCGGCTTCATTGATAAGGACGGGAAGTATATCAGCAGCCCGAATTTCTCCTGGGCGGGACAGTTTTCCGGAGACTTGGCGCCCGTCCGAACCGCGGACGGCGTGATGGCTTTTGTGAACCGCTCCGGGAAGTTGGAGCTTGCTGGCAAGGTCGAGAGTCTCATGCCATTCGGATTCACGGCGGGGCTTGCACCCGCTGCCTCTGGTGGAAAATGGGGGTTCATTGACGCAACTGGTAACTGGACCATCGATCCTCAGTTCGAAGGAGCTGGCAACTTTGCCGACGGGCTTGCTCCGGTAACTGTTGGAGTGAGAACGGGTTATATCGATTCGATAGGCAAGTTCGTCGTCAATCCGCAGTACGATTTCGGCGGTGAGTTCTACGAGGGACTCGCCGCTGTTGTGAGCGGCGGCAAGTCTGGCTTTATCGATACGAAAGGCCGTGTGGTGTGCGACGCGAAGTTTTTGTTCGCTGGCCACTTCAGCGATGGCCTGGCACCTGTGACTACCGAAGACGGAATGGGGTTCATCGACCGGTCGGGCAAGATGGTGATCAGCCCGCAGTTCGATAATGTGTGGGTGTTTCAAAACGGTTTGGCGCGAGTGACGGTTCTCGGCAAGGAAGCCTATATCACGACGACCGGAACGTTCGTGGTGGACCCGTTTCCGGGTACGACTATCGCAAAGGAGAGAGCGCGCCTGGCTGCCGAGGCCCTTCAAGCCCAAGTCGATGCCGCTGCATCGGCTGGGGCAGCTTACCTCAAGGAGTTCCTTGGCACGTGGACAGACCCGGACAATCGTTCTTTGCTCGAACTGAGCTATGTAGATGGGCGCATCAGAATCAGGGAATGCTCTGCAGCAGGCGCGACTGAAGGAGTTGAGTACTTCGGGAGATACTCCGATGGGACGATCACGGCGATAGGCAACGCAAGGGATTTCTATAAGTTTCAGTTTCCAGAATTCAAGGTGCTGCCCACTGGCGAATTGCTTATCACTTGTGGGGCTTGTGGACCGGATGGATTCAAGAGGACGACGAGACAAATGCCCAAGATCCCGTTCAAGCCGCCCGTGAATCGAGACTGAACGACGATTGGAAGCTATGGCCTCGTTGGACGCAGAATCAATAAGAGCTTGGTGATTTGGCACGGAAAGGCGAAGATCAATGCGATGCAAATGCGGATTTGAGAATGCCGCGGACGCGAGGTTTTGCGGCAATTGCAGGTCGGCTCTTGGGGATGTGCCCGTTGGCGTCGTTCCCAATGCGGCTGCGTCACCGACCGCGCCGCCGGTCGCCGGTGGACGCGGGCCGATAGCTGCACGCTCGATTTCCCGCGCGCGCATGGCGATTGTGGCTGTGGTCGTTGTCGTCGCAGCAGTCGGGTACTGGTGGATGAACAGGCCTCCGGAAAGATACAAACCGGACAACGGCGGCCTGTATCCAATCAATGTCGATGGCAAATACGGCTTCATGGACCGCTCTGGAAAAGCGGTCATCACCCCGCAATTCGACGGGGTCATCGGATTTTCCGAAGGACTGGCAAGCGTGCGGGTTGGGACCAAGTGGGGCTACATCAACACAAAAGGCGTTGTGGCGATCACGCCGCAGTTCGATTTCGCCATGCCGTTCCGGTACAGACGCGCCAGAGTCCAACTTGCAAACCGCTATGGCTACATCGATAAGGAAGGAAAGTACATTGGAAGCCCAACTTTTCTGTGGGCGTCAGAGTTCTCCGGGGAGTTTGCAGCCGTCCAGACAGCAGACCGGGCGTTGGCCCTGGTGAATCAATCCGGGAAAACGGTGTTATTGACCAACGTTGACACACTGGCTTACGCATTCAACAGCGGCCTTCTTCCAGCCGCTTCCGGCGGGAAGTGGGGGTTCATGGATACAACCGGCAAATGGGTTATCGATCCCCAGTTTGAAGGCGTCGCTGGCTTCGCCGACAGTCGCGCTCCGGTGAAGGTTGGAGGGCGAATCGGTTACGTCGATATGACCGGAAAATTCGTCGTCAACCCGCAGTACGATCAGGGAAATGAGTTCAACGAGGGCTACGCGAGCTTCGCGAACGGCGGAAAGTGGGGCTTCATCGACACGGGTGGCAAAGAAGTGTGCGCCGCAAAGTTTCTGGCGGTTGGAAACTTCAGCGACGGACTGGCGCCGACGCAGACGGAAGATGGATGGGGATTCATCGATAAGACATGCAAGTTAGTCGTCAGCCCGCAGTTCGACGGCGCGGAGTCTTTTCAAAACGGTTTGGCGCATGTGACGGCACTCGGCAAGGAAGCATATATCACTACAACCGGCGCTTTCGTAGTGAACCCGTTTCCAGGGACGACCGTACTCGCGGAGAAGGCGCGCCGGGCGGCGGAGGCTGCCGATGCTGAGGCGAAGGCCGCCCAAGCGGCGGCGCAGGCCAATGCCGAAGCTGCTCAAGCACCCACACGGAGTACGCAGTTCCCGCCACTTCAGCCGCCGCCAGTCGCAGACACGACCGCTTTTCAGCGCCTGCTGCCGGGCGGAGCTCGAATAATTGAAGCTGTTGATCTGACTGCGATCGCCGGAAAGGCTCGCGTCATGATGCTCTGGATGCTGTCACCAAAACAGTTGGTGCGCCAGTTGGCCGTGGGCGGATGTGTTGATTGGATTTACGGTGATTACTGGCATGGACCGACAAGGCTGTCGCTTGTAGATGTAGGGGCAAACGTTTTGTTGAACACGATTACAATTCGCAGCGAAGACGAAGTAAATCCAAACAAAGCTGACACGTTCAATATTCCATTCTTGGTATCGAATAAATACTACTATGTCAGTGCGCTAAATGCGAAAGGCGAAGGGCACCCTACTGTTCTACATCCCCGGAGCTTTGCCGACAGCAGCGCCGTGACCTTTCCGCTATTTGACTATGAGGCGTGCGGAATGGCCGCAACCGGAGCATTCGGTTATAGCACCACTGCTGACCAAGTGATGCAGTTTCCCGTCGAAGTTGTGGCCCCTGAAAAGCCCGCGGCCCTGCGGATGTGGGTAACGCAGCTTTTCGCTCAATACCCTCAGGCTCCGGGGCATTGGCGTTGTACGAGGCGGCCTGGACACGGCTCAGACGCCACGATTACAGACGATGTCTTCTTTGAACGAAGTGGCAGAAAGTTTGTGGACCACCAAACGATCACAGAGGCCGCTCAAGAAGCGGCGGTGGCCAATGCCGCTAAACGCTCTCGGGTGGAGCACGGGATTGCTGGAGAGTGGGCGGGAAGATTCAACAACGACCCGCGAGGACGGCTTGCGATTAGCAGTAGTGGAAGTGCCATCGGGGCTACGCTTCAATCGAGCGGATGGCGTGAGGCATTCAACTGTGAATTGCTCCAGGACGGAACCCTGGTTTTGACCGGCACCGGCGCAACCCGAGTCGGCCCGTCTCCAAATAGCACATACAGTCTCGACACATTGCGCCTAGAACTGGATGCAAACCGAATTAATTTCCACGGGCAGTACCGCGATGCTCAAGGCCATACCGGGCCAGTCGTCTTTGCGAAGTGTCCAGGGTGGGCGTGCCTTAGGTGATGCAGACGATCAGTTCATGTGGCCCTCGGAGCATCCTCGCTGCTGCGCGTGATCTAGGAGGAAGAAGGAGGAAGTATGCACGAGCAATTTCGTACGTTCCCTCAGCTAGTAATGGTGGGCTTATTGGCATTTGCATTGGCGGCTTTCGCGCAGGTGTCGCCCTCGCCAGAACGCGGTCAGGCATCGCCTGCCAAGGCCATCGACCCGGATCTCCTGAGAAAAGCGACCGCTGGCGATGTGCTGTCGCAGCGAACCGTAGGCGTCATTTACTTGCAGGGATTAGGCGTCCAGAAGGACTATGCTCAAGCAGAAGTTTGGCTTCGCAAGGCGGCTCAGCAAGGAGATACTCAATCCCAAAACTTGCTGGGCAAGCTCTACTACGACGGCCAGGGCGTCCCACGGAACTATGAACAGGCTGCAATCTGGTGGCGCAAGGCCGCAGACCAAGGGAATGCATCTGCGCAATACGATCTGGGCTTGCTTTACCGCGATGGCGAAGGCGTTGAAAACGACTACGCTCAGGCGGCCGTTTGGATTAGGAAGGCGGCCGAGCAAGGGCACGCAGGCGCGCAAAACGCCCTTGGCGTGCGCTATCAAAATGGCCAGGGCGTTCCACAGGACCTCACGCAGGCAGCAATCTGGTATCGCAAGGCGGCTGAGCAAGGGGAGGCTAACGCACAAAACAGCCTTGGGGTGCTCTTCTACACAGGCCGAGGAGTCCAGCAGGATCTTGCGCAAGCCGCGGCGTGGGTTCGCAAGGCAGCCGAACAAGGCTCTGCCACGGCGCAGAAGAACCTTGGCGCTTTCCTAATGCTTGGCCAGGGTGTTCCGCAAGATAATTCGGAAGCCTATTTCTGGCTGGCTGTTGCCGCAACTGGGCTAACGGGGACGGAACAGGAGGGGGTTGCAAAAACTCGCGATGCGATCGCTGCTAAGTTGACTCCGGCTGAGCTCTCTGCGGCGCGCAACCGCGCTGCGAGTTGGCTTGCTGCGCATCCCAGGCAAAGATAGGAGCTTGAGCTGGCGGTGCCAAGCGATTGCCTCTACGATGTCGCTAAGCTGCCGACTCCTTTCTTATTTGAGGGCCTTTTTCCCGGCCTTCGCGCGCCGGCACTGAATCCGCCGCGTGAGCTCGTCCTGGCGCCTCAGTTGGACGATGGTGTACTCCTCCGTAATCTTCGTGTTGGCGTGGCCCGCGATCTTGCTGGCTTCGATGCTGCTGCCGCCAACTTCTTGCTGCCACGCTGCCAGGTGATGTTGGCGCGGCGCAAGGAGTGCGGCCCGAAGCCGGGGAAGTCGCAGCCTTCCGCGGTAGCCGCCCTTTTTAGCGCCTGACGGACACCGGAATCCCACATGGGTTCGCTCGGACGGTCCGCCTGCGGGAAGACCCACGCCTCCACGCCTCCGGGCCGCGACGCTTCAGTTTCCCGATCCAGACCTTGTAGCGCGCGGGCCTAGCCAGGCAAGCACCTTCACGCCCGAGCCCGGACAAGAAGACCTACCTAACGACCCGGCTGTTGCTCAAATGTCACTTTGACTTCCACCGGTTCAGCACTGGCTGACCGGAGGGCCAGCCACAGTTGCGGCTTCATCAATTTGCGTTTCACTCCTGGTATGGCGAGGATCTCGTCGCCGTTCTCCGTTCTCATGTAAATACGGGCCGTGGGAGACACGTTAAAGTGCCCCGCCACCGCTTGGGCCACCTTAACCCAGTTTCCGTCCGCTGGAGCGACGACGGTGGTGGTCTCCCCAGGCTGCCCCAATACTACTTTTGCTCTGTTCAGCGCGTCCTGCAGAGAGTCATCCTTAGCCTTCTGACGGTTGCGTACTGCCTCTCTGAACGCCTCCATTTGGCGCTGTTGTGCCGCTGTCGGGGCACGGGGCGTCGTATCGTTATCGAGGTTAGGCCCGCTCGCCACTCTCCACCCATCATCGTAAAGTCTCATGATTGATCCGCCTGTTCCGCCCACAACCACGAGTGCCTTCAGCGTGTCCGGGATATTCACAAACGACCAACGGAAGAAAACCTCTTTCATCCCCTGCTGGGCGGCGTCGGCGATTCCCGTAATCTCATCAACAGATGCCGTAAGCGACATTTTCACTGTCAGGGTCGGCGAATACTCATCTGATGCAGCGACGACTTTCACGAACTCGGGGTTGGTCAGTCCACCCTCCGCTGCAAACTCCCGATAGCCATTAGGCAGCCAAGAGAGTTGATTGTACGTCGAAGTGAACACTCTGGTCTTGGACAGGATTGCTTTCGCCTGAGGGCGTGTGAGGTCGGCAGACCAAGATGGCGAGCAGGAGAGCAGCGTTAAGGCGGTCAGCGTGGCAACCACGATCCGGTTAAACATGGGCGGAACTCCTTTCAGCAGCAGCCAATTTTAGCACTCTTCGTTGCGCCATCAGAATAATCACGCAGTTCGTGTCACGCAGTTCGAGAACAGGGGCGTGGACAGACGCTTTCGAGTTTGCCACTGGATCAGCAGTTTCTTCTTCCGCCCTCCTTACAAGGAGGACTGGCTACCGGAAAACCACCTGGCTCGCCTCATCGCTGATGTCACCAACGAACTGGACCTGTCGGCGATCTATGCGCAGTACGGGCGCCGGGACGGCGGTGGCCTTTCGGCCTATCACCTTTGCTGTTGACGCGATTGTTGCTCTATGGCTACTGCGTCGGCGTGGCGAGTTCCGGGGGTTCGAACAGGCCACGCATGACGATGTGGCACCTCGTTATCTATCGGCCAACCAGCACACCGACCACGATACAGCCACCGCATTTCGGCAACAGCACGTGGAGCCGCTCTCGGGCCTCTTCGTGCAAGCCCTGCGACTACGCCAGAAAGCGGGATCGGTGAGGCTCGGCAACGTGGCCATCGACGGAACCAAGATCATATGCCAGCGGCACCCGTCGTTCGGTGCCGTGCCGGAAGCTGACGGAGCGGGAGCGGCGCAGGGACGGACGGGACGTATCCGCTTCCGCCCGCCCCAGACAGATCCCATGAAAGTCCGCTCACATCAACTCGGCAGGAGACGCCCATGCAGTGGATGTGCTGCTCGGGTCGGATCGACGTGGAGCGATGTGTCCACAACGATCACGCGCGCGTACGGCTGCAGCGTTTAACTGCCTGCCCAGTGAACATGTAGTTCACTCACGCGGAAGCGTCACGCACCCCAACCGCGCCGCGCAGTATCATTTCCACCAACCGTCACGTGTTGATTCAAGAAGGGCAGGAAACGTCTTCGACACGAATCTCGCTAATTCTGAACTCCTGCAAAAAAAGAGGTGAGAAAATCAATGACCATCGAAACCATGGCTAGAGAATTCCGCTACGATTACGTCCGGCTCCCGGACCCGGATTCGAGGCTCAGTATAGAGGAAGTCCGCACTGCATTTTCGGCGACGTATCCGGAGATCGCGACGGCTGTCGTCACCGGGCCGGAGGCGATCGGGAACAAACTGGTTTACCACTTCGCGAAGGCGATTGGCACGAAGGGGTGACGAAGAAAAACGTCCTCAGCGAGCTCCAGCGCGTAATCGAAGGACAGACTGGCAAGACCAGTCAGATCGTTCGGGAGTTCAAGAGATGTCCACAGTTCCAACAGTCCT
>Ga0182030_10023532_pt1 | contig 11382 bp, 13 predicted proteins | sample 812S3MmetaG_FD_121299 | JGI IMG/M metagenome (GOLD analysis project Ga0182030, IMG submission 121299) | Permafrost microbial communities from Stordalen Mire, Sweden - 812S3M metaG (Illumina Assembly) | ecosystem: Environmental > Terrestrial > Soil > Wetlands > Permafrost | place: Sweden...
ACCGGCTTTGCCATGGTCATCTCCAAAGTGGATCAATCGGCCCGCGACCGGCGAGCACGGCGGCAATGTTGTCGAGCGCCCGGAACCCCATCGCGTTGCGCGTCTCCACCGAGCCGGAGCCGATATGCGGCGACAGGATCACATTGGGCAAGGCGGCAAACCGTGCGTCGAAATCAGGCTCGTTGCGGAACACGTCGAGGCCGGCACCAAACAGCGCGCCACTGCTCAGCGCGTCATACAGCGCGTCCTCGTCCACCAACGCACCCCGCGCGACATTTACCAGCACCGCACCGCGCGGCAACAGCGCCAGCGTCTCCGCGTTGATGATCCGCTCGGTGGCCGGGGTCGCGGGCGCGTGCAACGACAGGAAGTTGCAGTGCGGCAACATGGCACGAAAGTCGGCGAAATATTCCGCCCCATTCTCCCGCTCGGGCGGCAGGCGGTTGCGCGCGTGATACAGCACACGCATGTCGAAACCGCGCGCGCGGCGTGCCATGGCCCCGCCGATGCCGCCCATGCCCAACAGGCCGAGCGTCTTGCCGCTGACCCGCACGCCCAGCACATCGCCCTGGCCAATCCGATAGCGCCAGCCCGCGCGCATGATCGCGTCGTATTCGTACGCGCGCCGCGCCGCCGCCAGCAGCATCATGAACGCGAAATCCGCCGTGCAGTCGCTCAGCACGCCGGGCGTGTTCGTCACCACCAAGCCACGCACCTTCGCTGCCGCCACGTCGATATGGTCGTAGCCGACGCTGCTGGTCGCGCCGACACGCACGGTCTCCGGCAATTGCGCGATCGCCTCGGCGCTCAGCGGCAACGTGTTGACGAACTGGATCGCGTCGGCGCGGTGCGCGGACGCGGCCTCGATCACCTCCGGCATGGTCATGTCGGCCGGCCCCGTCGCCACCACGGCGTCGAATTCATCGCGCGCGCGCTCGACCACGTCGCGCGGCATCAGCGCGGCCATCACCAGGCGTGGCTTCATGCCGCCCTCCTCCAGCTTCCCCATCTCAGTCTATCGCCGATGCCCGGAGGTTGCGGAAGGGGGGCACGGCGCGGCAGGTTGGGGTTCCCCGCTCGGAGCCTCCCCATGCGCGCCAACCTGACCCCCGATATCGACCTGGCTGCCCGTCTATTCGACGCGTTGCGCGCGGCCACATCCGACGGCATCGGCGTCACGCGCGACGCCTACGGCCCTGGTGAACAATGCGCGCACGACTTGGTGCGCGTCGAGGCCGAGGCGCTGGGGCTGGAAATCGCCGTCGATCCGGCCGGCAACATGCTGATGACGCTGCCCGGCACCGACCGCACGGCCCAGCGCATCGTGTTGGGCAGCCATCTGGATTCCGTGCCGACCGGCGGCAACTACGACGGCGCCGCGGGCGTGCTGGCGGGCCTCGCCACCGTCGCGGGGATGCGCAAGGCAGGCTTTGTGCCAGGCCGCGACATCACCGTCCTCGCCATCCGCGCGGAGGAAGCCGGCGCCTGGTTCCCCACCTCCTACCCCGGCAGCCACGCCTCACTCGGGCGCCTGCCGCCCTCGGTGCTGGAGGTGCAACGCATGGACACCGGGCGCACGCTCGGCCAGCACATGCGCGAAATGGGATTCGATCCGGATGCGGTCGCGGCGGGCAAATGCCTGCTGCCGCCCGCCTCGATCGCCGCGTATCTTGAACTCCACATCGAGCAAGGCCCGGTGCTGGACGCGGAACAAATCCCCATCGCCATCGTCTCCGGCATCCCCGGGTCCCGGCGGCTACGCGCGGCGCGCGTGCTGGGCGAATATAATCATTCCGGTGCCACGCCACGCCGCTATCGCGCCGACGCGGCAATCGCGCTCGCGGAACTGGCGTATCGCCTCGATGACCATTGGGGCATGCTGGACGCGCAGGGCCACCAACTGGTCTGCACGTTCTGCGTGCTGGCGACGACGGAGGCGGCCGGCTTCACCAAGATCCCCGGCGAGGCGCGCTTCCAGCTCGATATCCGCAGCGTGCAGCCGGCGAGCGTGGATGCGATGTTCGCTGAGCTGCACCGACTGATCGCCGCGATCGAGGCCCGGCGCGGCGTGCGCTTCGACCTGGGCGTGGAGACCGGCAGCCTGCCAAGCCCGATGGATGCCGATCTGCGCGAGGCGCTAACACAGGCGGCGCAGGCGAGTGGTGTGGCGTGCCGCGCGATGGCCTCGGGCGGCGGCCATGATGCGGCGGCGTTTGCCCAGGCCGGCGTGCCGGCGGCGATGCTGTTCGTGCGCAACCAGCATGGCAGCCACAATCCGCATGAGGCGATGCGGATGGAGGACTTCGCCGCCGGCTGCGCGGTGATGACGCGGTGGGCCGCGGACGCCGCGTCGTAGTGGTCTGATCCAAACACTTGCTTCCCAAGCGTTTGGTGAATCGGCCCACCAAATCAAAGGCTAGTGGGAAACTCTGACGGGCCCTTCCGTCAGATTTTGTCCACTAGCGCGTGATGACCGGAGGCGGAATCGCCGGAGGTCTGAATCACGCGCAAAACAAAAAGCTAGAGCGCGATGAGTGAACGCAAGCGAACGCATCTCGCTCTTGCCGATTGATCCGCGTCAATGCTGTGCGGTCTCGGGCGGCGCACAAACGTCCCGGGACCAACACGGAGGACCCAGATGATCGGCATCACGCTGTCGCCCGAACAGGTGCGCGCCGCGCCCCCGGAGGTGCGTCGCTGGCTCGAGCACGAGGTCGCCGGCATGTTCGGCCTAGCCGCCGAGCATCCCGCGCCAGAGGAGGTTACCACCAGGCTGATCGGCTGCAATCCCGATGAGGCGACTGGCATGCTGGAGCTGGTGCAAGGCATGCTGCCAGTGGTCAACGTGTTCTTCGAGCTGGGCCGCGAACCCGCTAGCGCACCGGTACATGGGTTGCGTGCGTTTCGCCTGGCCGACGTGATGCGCCAGGCGCGGTTGTCGACGCCCGACCAGGTGATCGAGTGCCTCGACGTGCTGACAACCGCGCTGCGTCGCGTGCGCGGTGACACTGAGGCGTTGTTCTATCTGCTGGATGACCGCGGCCACTGCCTGGTGGCGGAGCCGACGATGCGCAGCGTGCTGCATGTATGGCAGGGCATTGTCGCGCAACGTGCGCTAAGCATGCCGCAGGAGGCGCCGCGCCAGGTGCCGATCGCGGCCGCTTCGTAGACACACAGACGTACACCTCTCCCGCTATGCGGGAGAGGTCGGCGAGCGAAGCGAGACGGGTGAGGGTGGTGCCGCAAGGCCCTCACCCGCGTCACATCGCGCCGCGGCTTCTCCCACTCCGCGCGGGAGAGGCGCACAAGTCACCCCCGCATCTCCCGCAGCAACCCGGCGCCACTCGCCAGTTCCACCACCTCGGCGGTGATCTCGTCCTGCCGCACCTGCCGCTCCTGCGCGGTCAGTGCCTCCAGCATCGTATCGATATTGCGCCGGGCGCGCGCCATCGCGGCGACGCGCGCTTCATTCTCGGCGGCAAATGCCCGCATCGCGGCCTCGCACAGCGCGGCATAGACGTATTCATCCGCCAGCCGTTCCACCAGGTCCGCCGCCGGCAGCGTGATCAACGGCGCATCGGCATGCGGCAACGCAACGAAGCGCGCCGGATCGAGCGGCAGCAGCGAATGGCGTTCGACCGCGAGGCCCTCCCCGGCGGTCCAGGTTGGAAAGATCAGATCGATCGCGTGCAATCCGCCATCGGGAACCGCGTCATACAGCGCGTCGGCCAGGCGCACCGCCAGCAGCTTCACGCCATCAACATGCGACGCCATCGGCGCCTGCCAGGCAATTCGCAGTCCGCGCTCCGTCGCGATGCGCGCGCCGCGGCTGCCGATCAGGAAAATCTCGGCGTTGGCCGCGTCGTTGCCCGCTTCCTCCAGCACGCGTTCGCTGAACGCCCCCGCGAACCCCTGTTCGGCGCAGAACAGGATCAGTCCGCGCCGTGCGTTGCGGTGGCGCGCCGGCGTGGCGCCGCCCGACAACAGGCGCAGTGCCTGGGCGATCGCCAGTGCAATCGTATCGGAATAGGCACGGATACCAGCGAGCTGGGATCGGCTCTGCTGCGCGCGCGTGGCCGCGATGGCGCGCATCGCACCGACCACCGCGTTGAGTTGATGCACGCCCTGGATACGCCGGCTGATATCCGCAAGCCGCTCGGTCATGCGGCCTGTCCCGCGATCAGCTCGGTCAACGCGCTGCGCAACCGGTCCGCATTTGCATCGTCTAGCACGCGGTCGCGTTGCACCTCGGTCACCACGGTGCTGGCGTGCGCATCGAGCCACGCCGGCAACGCGGCGCGCAGCGCGCCGATCGCGGCGACCGGCACGGCATCGAACAGACCCTCGCGCAGCGCGAACGCCAGCGCCATCTCGTCAACCAGGCGCAATGGCGCATATTGTGGCTGCGTCAACAGCGCGCGCAGCCGATCGCCGCGCGCAAGCTGTGCCTTCACCCGCGCGTCGCTCATGCCGCCGAACCGGGTGAACAATTCCAGTTCCAGGAACTGCGCGTAGTCCACCCGGAAACCGGCGGTCAGCGCGCGCAGCCCGGGCGCCTGCGTCTTGCCGCCGACGCGGCTGACCGAGGTGCCGACATCGATCGCCGGCTTCTGGTCGGCATGGAACAGTCGCGCATCGAGCACCAACTGCCCGTCGGTGATCGAGATCAGGTTCGTCGGAATATAGGCACTGAGATTGCCGGCGTCGGTCTCGGCGATCGGTAGCGCGGTCAACGAGCCGCTGCCGCGCTCAGGCGACAGTTTTGCAGCGCGTTCCAAGAGCCGCGCATGCAGATAGAACACATCGCCCGGATAGGCCTCGCGCCCCGGCGGCTGCCGCGTCAGCAATGCGATCTCGCGATGCGTGGCGGCGTGCTTGGACAGGTCGTCGATCACCACCAGCGCGTGGCCGCCGGCGTCGCGCACCTGCTCGGCCATGCTCATCGCGGCGAACGGCGCGATCCATTGCAGCCCCACCGCGGCCGACGCGGCGGCGGCGACGAAGATGCAACGTTCCGGCGCGCCGTGCCGGCGAACCGCATCGATGACCCGCGCGATGGTCGCGGATTTTTGCCCGACCGCGACATAGATGCAGACCAGGTCTGACGATTTCTGGTTGATGATGGTGTCGACCGCGATCGCGGTCTTGCCGATGGCGCGGTCGCCGATGATCAACTCGCGCTGGCCGCGGCCGAGCGGAAACAGCGCGTCGATCACCAGGATGCCGGTCTGCACCGGCTCAGTGACCAGCGCGCGATCGACGATGTCGGGCGCCGGCTGTTCGATCGGCACACGTTGCGCCGCAGCGATCGGCGGGCCGTCATCCAACGGCCGGCCGAGCGGATCGACCACGCGGCCGAACAGCGCGGGCCCGACCGGGACGCGCACCACGTCGCCGGTGCCGTGCACCTCGGTGCCGGCGCTGATGCCCTCCGGCGGGTCGAGCAGCACGCACCCGATGGTGTCGCGGTCGAGTGTCTGTGCGAATCCGAACTGCCCTGTGCCGAAACGAAGCAGCTCGTCGAGGCGTACGTGCGGCAGGCCGGAGACCTGGGCGATGCCGTCGGCGACGCTGGTGACCCGACCGATCGTTTCGATCGCCGGCGTCAGGTCGGTGGCGGCGACGCGGGCCTGGGCCTGGGCCAGCCAGGCGTCGGGATCAAGCGGCATCGGCACGCTCCGCGGCAAGTTGGTCCGCGATCCGATCAAGGTCCGATCGCCAGGTGGTGCGAATGCGGGTGTGCGCACCACGCAGTTCGATGCCGGCGAGCAGAGTGGCATCGATGTTGAAAATCGGGGCGACGGGAATGCCAAGCGCCCCGGTCAGGGCTGCCCTGATTGTTGCCTGCTCAGTTGTGTCGAGCGGCGTTGTCGTGACCACGTCGAGCTGATCTGGCGTCAGGGAAAGATCCTGTCGTTCCGCCTCCGGCAACGCCGCGATGTCCTCGGCGAGCTTGCGGGCAAACGCCTGGGTGATGGCGGCCTGCGGCAAACGCACCAGCAGCCGGCGCGCGATATCGACCGCCAGCGTGCACGCATGTGCTTGCAGCGCGGCCTCGGATTGAGCGCGTTCGCGGGCCAAGGCTGCCGTGGCATCGGCCTGCACGCGTTCCACCTCCGCACGGGCCTGCGCGACTTGTGTGGCCCGGTCGGTCTCGGCGTCCTTGTGGGCGGCGGCGCGCAGGGCGGCAGCCTCCGCGCCAAGCCCCGCCCGCTGCTGCGCGATCCCTGCGACCTCGGCCTGCGCTTTGGCGCGCGTGGCGTCGGCTTCCGCCAGCACTGCCTCGGTCGCCTGCCGCCGCTGCGCCACAATCACCGCGACGGGGCGGAACAGGAAGCGCGCCAACAGCCAGACGAGAATGAGGACGTTGATCGCCTGTAGCCCCAGCGTCCAAAAGTCGATGTGCATGTCAGCGCCCTATGCGCGCGCCATCAGTGCACGAACGGATTGGCGAACAGCAGCAGCAGCGCGATGACCAGGCAATAGATCGCCATCGTTTCGATCATCGCCAGGCCGACGAACAATGTGCGCGACAGCGTCGCCGCGGCTTCCGGCTGGCGCGCGATGGCGTCCAACGCGGCGGCAACGGCGAACCCCTCGCCCAGTCCCGGCCCGATGGCACCCAATCCAACCGCCAGGGCGGCGCCGAGCACGCTTGCGACCTCGATCCAATTCATGGAATTGCCTCCTGGGGTTGTGGCGCTTCGCCAAGCGCGCCACCGATGAACACGGTGGCCAGCATGCTGAAGATGTAAGCCTGGATGGTGCCGGTCAGCAGTTCGAGCGCCATCAGCGGCACCGGCACCAGCAGGCCGGCGAGCGACAGCACGATGCCGATGACGAACACGCCACCCATGACGTTGCCGAACAATCGTACCAGCAACGAAAACGTCCGCGTCACCGTTTCGATCAGGTTGAGTGGCGCCATGAACAGACTTGGCTCCGCGAAGCCGCGCAGATAGCCGCCCAGGCCGCGGGCGCCGATACCAAACCAGAGCATCGCGACGAACACGATCAGCGCCAGCGCGGCGTCGGTTTCCAGATGCGCGGTCGGCGGCTCGATACCGGGGATCAGCGACGACCAATTGGCGGTGAGGATGAACAGCAGCAGCGTGCCGATCAGCGGCAGGAACGGCTCGGGCGCGATGCGCAGCGCGTCACGGATCTGCGTCCCGATCGCCTCGACGACCAGTTCCAGCGCGGCTTGCGCCGTGCTCGGGCGCAGCGTGAGGCGGCGCGTCAGCAGCCAGCTGCCCCCGGCGAGCACCGCCATGATGGCCCATGTGGTGACCACAGGGGTTGTGATCGGCACGGGACCGATATGGCACAGCACCGTCAGCGTGAGCGGGGAGTCGGTCATGGCGACGTCGCCTCCGCATCGGGCGAGATGGCGCGGGGCGGGCGCGTCGATCGGGTGACGACGAAACGCGCGATCACGACGCCGAGCGCGGTGAACAGCAGCGGCCAGGCGCCCTGCAATGCCACCAGGATCAGCACACCACTGATAGCTGCCAGCCGCAGCACCTGCATGCCGACCGCCCGCCATGCGCTGCCGGCGATGAACAGCTGCGTATTCCAGCGCAGCAGGTGAAAATGCGCCAACCCGGCGACGCCGCCGAGGGCGAACCAGCCAACGTCGAGCAGCGCGGTCATCGTCCCTGCACCCAGCGCCAGGCGGACCAACAGCCGAGCGCGAGACCGAGCAGCAGCAACGGGCCGGTCCAGAATATCCCGGTGCCGAAATGGCGATCCACCCAGCGGCCGGCGAACGTACCCAGCAGGGTCGGCAACACGATGATCCAGCCCAGGATGCCGATCTGTGCCACCTGGCGCGCGAAGGAAGGTTCGCCCTCGCGCAGCCAATGGAAATGCCGCGCACGCCGTTGGCGGACCGAGCGCAGCATGCCGTCGCCTTCCTCGGTCATGACACCAGCTCCGGGCCGGCCGGGCGCAACGCCGCGATGATCTGCCGGATCGCCGCCATGTGCAGGCGCGTGGCCGCGGTGCGCTCGCTTCGTTCGGTTTCAAGGTCGGCACGGAAGCGGGCAAGCACCGTGTGTTCGAGTTGGTCCAGGTCGTCGCCGAGCTGGGCCTGGCGGGTCGCGATGGCGATCTCGACGCCGCCGCGCACCGACAGCACCCCGCGGCGCACGGCGCAGTAGCCAAGACGACCGGCTGCGTGACGCCATTGCACGACGGATATGGTCAACGCGGTGAGCAGATCGGCGTGGTGGTCGAGAATGCCGAAGCTGCCGCTGGCGTCCTCGGCCCGGACCGAGACGATATCGGAATGGTCTGCGACCACGGAGGTCGGGTCGGTGATCAGCAGGCGCATGGGCGCCACCGGCAGGAAAGTGCGGCTCCATCCCACCGCATCGTCATGGCGAACCCCACGTCATGGCCGGACTTGATCCGGCCATCCGGTGCGCACCGGCGTTGCGCGGATGGCCGGGTCAAGCCCGGCCATGACGGAGAGAGAACGGCGCGGGGACGGAACCGACGCCATCACGCCGCCACTCGCGCCTGTTCGCGCGACCGCGCCTCGGCCAGATCGCCAATCAGGTACAGCGAACTTTCCGCCCATTCATCCGCCTCACCGGCCAGAATCGCGCGGCATCCGTCCAGCGTATCCGCCAGCTTCACCGACCGCCCGGCATGACCGGTGAACGCCTCGGTCACCTGGAACGGTTGCGTCAGGAACCGCTGCAACCGCCGCGCCCGCGCAACGATCCGGCGATCCTCCGCGCCGAGCTCCTCAACCCCCAGCAACGCAATGACATCCTGCAATTCGCGATAGCGGGCGATCGCCTCACGTACCTGTTCGGCCACTTCGTAATGCGCCGCCCCCACCACCGTCGGATCCAGCAGGATCGATGATGACGCCAGCGGATCGATCGCCGGATACATCCCCTCCGCCGCCATGCCGCGCGACAACACCAGCGCGCTGTCCAGATGCGCCGAGATCGCCGTCACCGCCGGATCGGTGAAATCATCCGCCGGCACATAGACCGCCTCGATCGCGGTGATCGCCGCCCCCGCCACCGAGGCGATCCGCTCCTGCAACGCCGCCACCTCGGTGGCCAATGTCGGCTGATACCCGACGCGCGACGGCAGCCGCCCCAGCAATCCCGAAACTTCGCTGCCCGCCTGCACGAAACGAAACACGTTATCCATCAGCAACAGCACATCCTGGTGCAGCGCGTCGCGGAAATACTCGGCGATGGTCAGCGCCGACAGTCCGACGCGCCAACGCGCGCCCGGCGGCTCGTTCATCTGGCCGAACACCAGCACGGTGCGCGCCAGCACGCCCGACTCGCGCATGTCGGACAGCAGCTCATGTCCCTCGCGCGACCGCTCGCCGATGCCGGCAAACACCGAGATGCCCTGATAGCGCTGCACCATCGCGTGGATCAGCTCCATCACCAGCACGGTCTTGCCGACGCCGGCGCCGCCGAACATCGCCGCCTTGCCGCCGCGCGCCAGCGGGCACAGCAGGTCGAGCACCTTGATCCCGGTCTCGAACACCGCGCGCGACGCGGTCTGCGCCGCCAGCATCGGCGCCGCGCGATGGATCGGCCAGCGCGCCGTATCATCCGGCAACGGCGCGCCGCGATCACGCACCGCCCCCATCACGTCCAGCAGCCGACCCAGCACCGCCTCGCCAACCGGCACGCTGAGCGGGGCGCCGGTCGCCTGCACAATCGTGTCCCGCGCCAGGCCCCCGGTGTCCTGCAACGCAATAGCCCGCACCGTCTGCGCATCGAGATGCGCCTGCACCTCGGCGATCAATGGGGTGGGCCGATCCCAGGCAATCGCCAATGCCTCCTCGATCGCTGGCAACGCCGACCCCTCGAAGCGCACATCGAGCACCGCACCGCGGACCGCGACAACGCGGCCGCGCGGCGGATCAGAGTTCTTCGGACAGGGCATCCGGCATCTGTGCGATGGCGCGCACCAGATCGGCACGCGCGACAATCCCCACGACCTTCCCGTCGCGCAGCACTGGCACCCGTTTGATCCGGTGCTGCATCATCAGGTCGGCAACCTCGCGCGCCGAGGTGCGTTCGACCACGCTCACCACCTCAGCGCTCATCAGGTCCCTGGCGCGCCGCTGATCCTGGCGCACATAGGCGAGGAATTCCGGCGCCAGCTCGGTGCCCTCGGCCAGCATGCGCAGCCACCAGGCACGACGTTTTTCGGTCTCGTTGGCGAACGGGCGCATCAGGTCACCCTCGCTGAGCATCCCCAGCAATTTGCCATCGGCATCGCACACCGGCACGGCGCTGATATGGTTGGCGGCGAGCACGCGCGCGACCTTCGCAACCGTATCGTCGGGCCTCGCGCTGATGACATTGGTGGTCATGATGCTGGCGGCGTCGGTCGGCATGGCAGCCTCTCCTGGCGTTTGGTCAACGTCCTATGACCGCACGCCGGGAAGCGGGCCGCATTGATTCACGTCAACGGCCCGGCGGGGCCGCCACCGATGCATCGATCCGCGCGATCAGCTCTTGCGCCAGCGGGCCGGCATGCGCGGCCGCGACGCACTCCGCCAGCTCCTGTCGGTTCTTCACGCCGAGCACCAGCGTGTCGATGTCGAGCGACAGCGCATAGCGGTGTGCGATGACCGCGGGGTTGGCGCCGAGCGCGGCGCACAACGCGCGGAAGCCGGCCGCGCGCGCGTAGTCGCGGACCTCGGGGTGCTCGGCTGGCAGGTCGCGGTCGATCGCGGCGGTCAGCGCGCCGGCCTGCACCGCGCGGATGCCCATGACGCCGACGCCATTGGCGCGCGCCGCGGCGATGACCGCGCGCGGTTTCGCCGGACCGTCGAAGAACTTCAGCCCGCCGGGCGAGTCCAGCAGGTTAGCGATGCATTGCACGGTGGCGGGCGCGGGGCGTTCGCCGAGCAGGCGGATGATGGTATCGGGATGGCCGATGCCGGTCAGGCCCCAGGCGCCGATCAACCCTTCGGCAACGAAACGTTCGAACAGCGGCCTCACGTGGTCGACGAAGGTTGCGTAGGGCGTCATGCGCGCCGCGGCATCCCCCGGGCTGCGTGCGATGAACGCCGCATCCGGCACGATATTGGAATGCAGGAAGAACAGATCGAGCTTCGCCAGGCGCAGTCGTTGCAGACTGGTCTCGATCGAGCGGCGCAGTGTCGTTTCGATCTCAGCGGGCGCGAGATGGCCCAGATTGCACTTGCTGGTCACCCGCACGCCATCCGGCAGCTTGCCGTTGAAGGCAGCGCCCACCACATCTTCGGCCTTGCCGTCACCGTAGCGTGGCGCCAGATCCAGCAGCGTAATGCCGGCACCGACCGCGGCGTGCACGGTGGCGACGCATTCCTCGACTGTGGTCTTGCCCCACAGCATGCCGAGCCCA
>Ga0182030_10023533_pt1 | contig 11382 bp, 8 predicted proteins | sample 812S3MmetaG_FD_121299 | JGI IMG/M metagenome (GOLD analysis project Ga0182030, IMG submission 121299) | Permafrost microbial communities from Stordalen Mire, Sweden - 812S3M metaG (Illumina Assembly) | ecosystem: Environmental > Terrestrial > Soil > Wetlands > Permafrost | place: Sweden...
AGCCAGCCGTGATGCGCGTCTGGCACCTGGCCTACGACGGCTTTCACAATCTTGAGCGGCGCGGTGCGCGCGGCATCGAGATCGGCGAAGGGATTCTTGAAGAACGATTCGACCTTGTTGGCGGGGACGCAACTGTCGCGGTTGATCTGGATGGGCGCGGCGGCTGCGTCGTCGGAGCGGACAAAGCTGGTGGCGGCGGTGTAGTCGCCGTAGGAGTAGATGATGGCGAGCGAGGCGCGGTCGCTGGCGATCTGCTGGGCGGCATTCCCGGATGCCGCGAGCAGGCGGCCGGCTTCGGCCTGATCGAAGTGCAGGGTGAGTTGCTGGTCAGCGCCCACCATCGACTGCACCTGGCTGGCTGCATCGACGCTGAACTTTTCCGTGCGCAAAAAGAGCGTGCCCACGCCGATCAGCGAGATGATGATGCCGCTGGTGCCGACGATAAACAGGAAGCGGCGTCCCTTGCGATCGACCAGCATCATGCCGACCATGGTCATGGTGAAGTTGACCACAGTGAACAGCACATAGCCCCAGTGGCTGGCGAGGTCCGAAAGGCCGCTCTGCAGCAGGATGCCGACGTTGTAACCAATGATTGAATTGATGCCGGTGGCAGTATTGCAGGCCAGGATCACAAGGGCGAGCAGAAAGGGAATCACAAACTTGCGCTGCAACAGCGACTCGCGCACGCGTGCGCCGACCGCCTGAGTGGCCTGCTTCTGCAAGGCCGCTCGGTCCGTCTCTTCCATCTCGCGCAGTTCCAGGCTGGCCTGCTCGGCGGAGCGGGAGCGAAGGAGCGCGGCGTAGGCCTTGTCTTTTTTGCCGCGGCGATAGAGCCAGCGCGGCGACTCGGTGACCATAAGGCTGCCGATGACGAACAACAATCCCGGCGGCAGAGAGACCCAAAAGATGCTGCGCCAAGCGTGGTCTTTGAATTGGAAGAGCGTGTCGGCGTTGGCAGAGAGCGAGACGGCCTGCACGCGATAGCTGTAATACATGCCAACCAGTGCCGCGGCCACGATGCCGAAGGTGAGCAGCCACTGGAAGATTCCGGTACCCTTGCCGCGATTGGCGGCCGGGAGGCACTCTGCGAGGTAGAGTGGGACCACGACGCCGATGAGTCCGCCGGCCATGCCTTGCAGCAGTCGGCCGAAGAAGAGCGGGCCGTATCCATGCGAGAGCGCGATGACAGGGATGCTCGCAACGAACGTTGCGCCGCTCAAAAACATGAGCGGCTTGCGGCCCAGCCAGTCTGCCAGCAGGCCGGCGAAGAGGGTGGAGAAGACGGTGCCGAGCAGCACGGCCGCGACGATGTACGAGAGCTGCGCGGCGGTAAGGTGCGACGTAGCTTCGAGGTACGGGTACGCACCGGCGATGATGCCCACGTCGATTCCATAAAGCAGGCCTCCCAGGCCGGCGACCAGCAGCAGAAAGCGGGCGTAGCGTCGTTTGGCGGAGGAATCTGCGGACAGGGAAGCGGCTTGGCTGGCGGTCATTGGTGTGGGTTTACCTTTTCCGGGACTGTTCAAGTTGCGATCAGTATACAGTGATTGATTTCAGCCGAAACGATCAGAGTTTCTGAGCTTCTTGTGGGGAGCGAGGACGACCTATTGGACGTGGCCGGCGGCAAGGAACTGTCGGACGTGGGTGGAAACGCCGAGGGCGTCGCAGTTCATGATCAGGTGCCCGCATGAGCCTTGAGAGATGTAGACCGGGGCGCCGATTGCGGCAGCCCAGTCGAGTGCGGGCTGGGGATTGACCAAGTGGTCCTGGGCGCTGACGATGACGAGGAATTTGGGCGTGGCTGCACGGGCAGCGTCGGCAAGGGTGCGGCTGCCGATCACGTCCTGTGTCATGATGGCGCGAAGCTGCCAGAGACGGTCGTTGGCATCGATGGGCTGTGCGGCTTCAGCGGTCGCGAAGAACGCGTCAAGCTGGTCTCGGGGCGTGAGTTGGTTGCGGTACTCAGGGGTGGTGACGACCAGATTGCCGAAGAGATTGGCGAGCTTGAGCGGCGGCTCTTCAGCATAGGCGCCATTCCTGTATGCAGGATCGTCGATGATCGTCTCCACCATGATGCGCTTGACCTGGAGGTCGTAGCTGGTGAGGCGCGGAGTGCCCAGGATGGGGATGGCGCGATCGATGAAGTCAGGATGCATCGCAGCCCAGTCGAAGGTCTGCTCGCCGCCCATCGAGAGGCCCACAACGGCGTCGAGACGATGCAGGCCGAGCGTCTCGGTCATCACGCGGAACTCGGCGGCCACCATGTCGCGCATGTTGAAGGTGGGGAAGGCTGTGCCGTGCTGGGTTTTGCTGTTGGAAGGCGACGAAGAAACGCCGTTGCCAATGGCGTCGATGGCGATGCCGAAGTAGCGTGTTGTATCGATTATCTGCTGTGGAGCGCGGCCGTGGCCGAACAGCGGCACGAGTTCAGCACTTGTGCCGTAGAGCCAGGTGGGCATGAGGATGGCGTTGTCGCGCGCGGCGTTGAGCTTGCCGAAGGTGCGGTAGCCGATGCGGCAGTCTTCGATGACCTGGCCGCTTTCGAGCTTGAACTGGCCAAGCTGCGCGAACTGTTGCTCTCCGTCGACGGCGCGGGCCTGCGGGCCCGAAAGCAGCGCGAGGCAGGCGAGAAGCAAGCAAGCCAGCGCATGCGGATTGGCTCGAAGAGCACGGGCCAGATGGCTTTTGGAGCGGTCTATGCAGGTCGGCATCGGGTTGGGCACGGTAGATCGTCGAATGGTACGAATTGTACATGCCGGAAGGTCCAGTGGACGATCGAAGTGGAGAATGGGCAATGGATTCGAAATGAGACTTGAAGGCGGGTACTGCAGCGGCCTCAATGAGTTGAGACGAGATTCAGGAATGGGCGAAAACAGATTCAGCGAGTCGTCATCTGCTGCGCGGTCAGCAAGTCAGCGTGGGCTTGCGCGTCTCAATCCGCCTGCGCGCCAACGGTGCGCGCGGGGGCCGGCGCAAGTGCTTCCACCAGCGCTCGGACGCTGCTCTCGCTGGCGCCGTAGCGCTGATACTCGCGGTCGCTGAGATCGCCCATGGCCATGTTCTGCTTGCGGAAGCGCATGGGGCTGGGAAAGGCCACGCGCGCGCTCGAATGAAACTCCGCTGCGCCGGTCTCCTGAGCGATGGCGGCGATGTTGGCGGGTGTGATGCCGCCGCCGGGCATGATGGTGATGCGTCCCTTCGCGGCATCCACCATGCGCGCGATCTCTCGGATCCCTGCCTTGGCGTTGGGTGCGCTGCCGGAGGTGAGAATGCGCGTAGCCCCAGTGGCGATGACGTCTTCCAGCGCGATGCTCAAGCTGGGAGTCATGTCGACGGCACGATGAAATGTGACTTCAAGCGGCGCCGCCAGCTCCACCAACTGCCGCGTGCGGGTTACGTCCACACAGCCATCCTCATCCAGCAAGCCCAGGACGACTCCGTCAGCGCCCAGCCGCTGCGCAAACGCAATCTCCTGCTGCATCAAATCAAATTCCAAATCGCTATAGCAGAAGTCGCCGCCGCGGGGCCGGATCATGACAAACAGGCCGATGTCGATGCGGGCGCGCACGGTCGCGATCAACCCGGCGCTGGGCGTGATGCCGCCTTCCAGCAGATCGCAGCAGAGCTCAACACGCTGAGCGCCGCCGCGCTGGGCAGCGATCGCAGACTCCACGGAGTCAATGCACACTTCAAGTTCCATGAGTTCTGCGTCCTGTTTTGGATGGATGAGATGCCCGCTGAACATCGTAGCATTTGACCATAACGGCTGGCTTTTGGAATCGGATGAGGTATCCAATTCGGCATCGCCTGGCGCTGGCTGCCGCACGCGTCATTTGTCGTCCGCCGCAATTCTGCGCCATGCGCCGGAAGGAACGGGAATCGCTGCGCTGGACAGGTCGATGCTGGTGCGGGGCATCACCACCAGGTCCACGCGCCGATTTTCAGCGCGACCCTCGGCTGTGTCGTTGCTTGCCACAGGATGGAACTCGGCATATCCAGCCGCAGAGATGCGATCTGCCGGCATGGCTTTCAACTCCAGAATCATGCGGGCAATGTGCGTTGCGCGCGCAGTGGACAGCTCCCAGTTGGAGTCGAATTCAGAAGTGTGAATGGGGATGTTGTCGGTGTCTCCCTCGACGCGCAGATCGTAAGGAGTGCGTCCCAGCGATTCTGCGATCTTGCGCAATGTGGGGAGTGTCTCCGGCCGCGGCGTGGCAGAGCCGGAGGTGAAGAAGCCGGCTTCGCGCAGGCTGATGACCAGCCCATCGCGGCCCATGTGAATGGAAACGGTGTGTGTCGCCACCTGGTTGGAGAGCGTCTGCGCAAGCTGGCGATGAATGCGGTCAAGGTCTGCCTTCACCCTGGCTGGCCCCAGCACCACCTCGCCCATCACGATGTTCATGGGGATGACCGCCTTGTCCACTCCATCGGCGCCGGTTGGGCTGCCTGAAGGGTGGCGCGCGGCATCGGGAAAGATGCCCAGCGAGCGGAACGCTGTGTCAATGGAAGCAGAGACCTCCATCTGCTTTTTCTGGTCGGCCTTGGAGAAGGCATAGAGGACAACGAAGAAGGCGAACAGCAAGGTAATAAAGTCGGCGTAAGAGACCAGCCAGCGATCGTGCGTGACGCGGCTGCGGGGCACGCGGCTCCTCATGCGGCACGCTCCGGCCGCTCTGAAATTGGTTCGTCGATAAAGCCGCACAGCTTGATCTCAAGCATGCGCGGGTTCATGCCTTCCAGGATGGAGGCCACACCCTCCAGCATCATCTCGCGGCACAAGTGATCTTCACGAATGCGGATGCGCATCTTGCCCGCGAAAGGCAGAAAGAAGAGATTGGCGATGCCCACGCCGTAAACCGTTGCCACAAACGCAACAGCGATGCCGCGGCCCACTTCCTGAATATTGTCGAGGTGCTGCATCACCTGGATCAGCCCAAGTACGGCGCCCAGAATGCCGATGGTGGGCGAGAAGCCGCCGGCCGACTCGAAGACGGCGGGCAGGCGCTCGTCGTTTTCGGTGGTTGAATCCAGGCTGACCTGCATGATCCTGCGCAACTCGCTCGGTTCGGTGCCATCCACGGCCAGCATCAGCGACTGGCGCAGGAAAGGATTCTCAATCGACCGCAGCTCGCTGTCCAGTGAAACGACGCCGTTGCGGCGGGCCTTGTTGGCAAAGGAGACGAGCAGGCGGATCAGTTTTTCGTTCTGTTTCGCAGGCGCCACAAACAGCTTCCCAAGATTGCGGAAGGCAGCCAGGACCGTGGACATCGGATACTGCAGCAGCACCGCGCCCATGGTGCCGCCAAAAACGATCAAGGCCGCCGTTGGCTGCAGGATCTGGCCCAGGTTTCCGCCTTCGATGAGCAGCCCGGCCACGATCCCGGCGATCGCCAGCAAGACTCCGCCAATGCTTGACTTGTCCATCAAAGCCTCCCTTCTGCTTGAAAATCAGCTGGTGTCGAACGGTGATTCACAGGCTGCCGTCGCGGCCGCGCTGGCCGGTTGGCGGAGGCAAAGCCTGCGAGGCGACATCGAGGCTGGCCAGCGAGACCACGCTGCGCACCTCTTCATACGAAGGCAAACGCCGGGCGACAATCGACAACAGGCGCGCACGGTACGAGAGCACTCGCTCCGTTACTTCGCTGCACGACTCGCGCACAATGATCTTTTCTCCGTTGACCAGCGTGAGCATGGTGTCCGGGGAGGCCTCAGCGGTCTTGATGAGATCGCTGTTGAGCACAATGGGAATTCCGTTGAGCCGCGTGAGTTGAATCATCGCCTGCGTACTCCTCTTCACGCGTTATCGGCGAGGGTCTGAAAAGGTTAAAAAAATTAGAAAGGAAAAGCGCAGTATGTCCCCGGCGGGACAATTCTTCGGGGTAGATAAAGTCTCACGCAGACGGGGCCGAAGAAGGGGCCAGATGCGACGGGTATCGAACCGGCAGCCGCAGCCCGGCGAAGTTAAAAAATGGGCGCGCTCTCCAAGAAGATTCCCGTAAATCAACGCATCCAAAAGGAGAACCCCATGTCCCTGGGAGTCTTAAATAATCTCTCCGCTGTATACGCGGAGAACAACCTAAACAACACCAGCAACAGCCTGAGCACCGTGCTGCAGCAGTTGTCTTCCGGATCGAAGATCAACTCCGGCGCAGACGATGCGGCCGGCCTTTCGCTGGTGAACGGCCTGCAGGCCAATCAGCAGGCCCTGATGCAGTCGCAGACCAACGCAACAGAAGGTGTTGGACTGTTGCAGGTCGCCGACGGCGCCCTCTCGCAAGTGACAAGCCTGCTCAACCGGGCCGTGACGCTGGCTACCGAAGCCTCGAACGGCACCCTCAACTCGACCCAGGACCTGGCCGCAAACCAGGAATACCAGTCGATCCTGTCAGAAGTCTCGAACATCGGCGCCACCACCACGTATAACAACCAGGCCGTGTTCAACACCAAGACCAACATCTACACCGGTGACTCCTCGACACAGGGCTCTGCTGTTGACGCGCTGAACATCCGCACGCTGTCTGCCTCGAACCTGGGCGACACCAACGGCGCCATGGCGTATAGCAATGGCAGCAACAATGTGTTCATCGACCTGTCGAATGCCGGCACCAACGCCGCTGTCACCGACAGCCTTGGAGCTTCGTCTGCGACCACCACCATCGCCGTCAACTACATGGAAAGCGGCGCAAGCGGTTCGGTGGTCCAGGCCACAGCCAATATCAGCGTGGGCGCAGGCACAGAATATGCCAACACGGCGCAGGGCTTGATCAGCGCCATCAACGGCTCGGGCCTCGGCATCACCGCCAGCTTCGGCACCGCGACCAACGCCGGAACAGCCGCAACGGCTACCGCCGTAGCGGGCAACTACCAGACGCCGACTCTGAAATCCAACGCAACCGACACCGGCATCATCATCTCCGGTCAGGGCGTTGGCGTGAACGGCACGGGAAACAACGGCACCGGTGAAGTTGGCACCCTGACGGTAACCAACAACACCAGCGCGCCCGATGCAGCCGGGGCGGTTCTGGCCGGCACACTCAGCGTCGTCGGCTCCAACGGTCAGACGCACGCCATCACGCTTGGAACGGCCAACTCCACCGACACGCTGGCCAACCTGGCCTCCACGATCAACTCCGAAGGATGGGGCGTCACCGCAACCTACAACGCCACGACTGCAGTGGCCGACACCTCGAACATCGTATTCACGTCCGCGAATGCGTCCACGAGCATCGCGCAAACTTCGGCAACACTGACCGGAACCGGAACTGGAACCGACACAGTGGCGCTCACGGGCCTGCCGACAGCGGCCGGTACGGCAAGCTCAACCACGCTTGCCACCATCACCGGCGCACCCTCCGCGGCAGGTACTCTGACCATCGGCTCCAACACCATCGCGGTGGCCATCGCCGAAACGTATACCACCTTGGCGGCTGCGGTGAACGCCGGCAACTACGGCGTTACGGCGACGCTCAATACAGCCGGAACGGTCATGACGCTGAGCTCGGCGAACTCCGACGCGCCCACTCTCACCGATTCCGCCACCGGCGCGGCCGTCACAACTGTAAACACCACATCCTCGCAGTACTACAGCGTGGGCATCTCGGGTACGGTTGCCGATTCCACCACCAGCGGCGGCACGGGATCTCTTGGCATGTCGGCGGATACCAACGGAACGGGTGGGACAGCCACCATCAGCTACTCCGACTCAGCCGGCCAGTCTCTGACCTCGACCGACCTGACCAACCAGACAGACGCCGAGGCTGCACTGACCCAGCTGAACGCTGCCATCTCCGACGTTTCGGCACAGGATGGGTACATCGGCGCGCAGATCAACACGCTGAACTCGGTGAGCCAGGTGCTGGGCACCCAGATGGAGAACGTGCAGTCGGCACAGAACGCGGTGCAGGCGACGGACTACGCGTCAGCGACCAGCAATATGTCCAAGTACGAAATTCTGAGCCAGACCGGCATCTCGGCCCTGGCCCAGGCCAACAGCATGCAGCAGGAAGTGACCAAGCTGCTGCAGTAAGAATCGGGGATTCCGGCGGCAGGGCATCGCCGCCGGAACGCCCGAAGGTAGTTTCGTCGACCTCCGGATCAGACTGCCGGAGCCGCGCTCCCCGTCAAACGGGAGCGCATTTTTTTGCGCCGGGCGAAAGTTGCGGACGAAGCATGTTTCCATCGTCAGGCTAAAGTCACGGGCGGTCGCGCCGATGAAGGGAGCTGAATCGCTGCCCGCGCGGGAGCCGCTTAGCAATTCATTTTCAACGTAATGAGGATTTCCCAATCCAGATCATTCCCTGTTGGGCACCGGGCTGCTTGAATTCGTCAAAGGGAGACACAGATGGGCACAGTGGGATTGAGTTTCGGGTCGCCGACCAGCGGGACCGGATTCAACGTCAGCAGCACGGTGTCGTCCATTGTGGCCAATCTGCAGAACGTGGAGACGCCGTGGAAGACGCAACTGGCCTCGCTCGAGAGCCAGGATGCGGCCATCTCGTCGCTGGGTACGCTGTTCTCGAACCTCTCCAACGACATGAGCGCGCTGACCGATTTTCAGGGAATTCTGTCGGAGAAGACCGGTTCCAGCTCCGATCAGAACGTGCTGACGCTGACCGCGGCCAACGCGTCGGCGGTGGCGGGAACGCACACCGTCGAGGTCCAGAACCTGGCCCAGACTTCAAGCGGCTACCTCGCCGAGATCAAGAACACGAATGACACGCTTTCCGGCTCCATCACCCTGGCGGTGGGCACGGACACGGCACAGACCTTCACTCTCAACTCTTCCGATAACACGCTGGCCGGCCTGGCGGCGTCCATCAACGCATCGTCGGTGGGCATCGTGGCATCGGTGCTGACGGATGCCTCGGGCTCGCGCCTCAGCCTGGTCTCCGGCACTTCGGGCGCAAATGGAGACATTGCCGTCACCGCCAATGGAATTACCGACACCAGCAATTCCACCAGCATTACGCCAGCCTATACCAGCAGTTCCACCACTGCCGGCAGCCTCAGTCCGATTGCCAATGCGGCCAGCGATACGCTCTCCGGTTCGATCTCCTTCACGGTGGGTTCCGGTACTGCGCAGATACTGACGATTGCTTCCTCGGACAACACGTTGGCGGGACTGGAGGCGGCCATCAACTCCGGCGGCTTCGGCGTCACGGCCTCGATCGTCGCCAATGCCGATGGCTCGTCGAGCCTGTCCCTTTCCTCCGGCTCCAATGGGGCGCTGGCGGTCTCATCGACCATTGCGGACGCGACCAGTTCGCTGGCTTACACCTCGCCCGTGGCCGGCAAAAATGCCAGTCTTACCGTGGACGGCGTGGCTCTGACCAGCAGTTCGAACACGGTGGCCAACCTGATCCCAGGCGTGACGTTTCAACTGCTGGCTCCCTCCACCTCCGGCGAGCAGGTGCAGGTGATCATAGGCAATGACAACACGGGCGTGGAAAGCACGGTAAACCAGTTCGTTACCGACTACAACTCGTTGATGAGCGCCATCAACACCCAGCAGGGCAACACAAGTTCTGGCAGCCCGGAGCCTCTATTCGGTTCGCCCACCCTGAGCCTGCTGCAGCAGCAGCTTCTGGGCGGATTGAATACGGCCAACCCGAACGGCAGCCTGACGCAGGTCTCCGCTGCTGCCGGGACGACGCTTACCGGGTCCCTTTCGATCACTGTGGGCAGCGGCGCGGCGAAGGTCATCAATGTTCCCACGACCAGCGGGAATAACAATCTTGCCGGCCTGGCGGGCGCCATCAACGCGGCCCAGATCGGGGTTACGGCAACGGTGACCACGGTGAACGGCGAGTCGACGCTGTCGCTGTTGTCCCAGACCGCCGGCTCGACGGGAAAGCTGAACGTGAGCTCGACGGTGGTAGCTACGACGCCCACCGCCATCAGCTACTCCGATACAGGCGGCTATACCGGCACGACTGCCGATACCGGCACGCTGGCTGCTCTGGGGGGCGGAAGCGACGCGCTCAGCGGCTCCATCTCCATCCAGGTGGGCACGGGCGCGGCCGCCGTTGTCAATGTGCCGGCAAACTCCGCCACCTCGCCCAGCAACAACCTGGCTGGACTGGCGGGCGCCATCAACGCAGCCAACATCGGGGTTACGGCCTCGGTGGTGACCAGCAACGGTTCGTCCAGCCTGCAGATTGTCTCCGGAACCATAGGCAGCGCGGGCGCATTGACGGTGACCTCCTCCATCCTCGACGACGCCACCACGTCGCTTGCCTACTCCAACTCGTCCGATATCGGCAGCCTCACCGGCCTCGGAGTCAGCGTCAACAACAACGGCTCGCTCACGCTGGATGCAACCAGCCTCGATTCGCTTTTGAACTCGGACTACAGCGGGGTGGTGGGCTTCTTCCAGAACGCCAACGGATGGGGGCAGAACTTCTCCACCATGCTGATCAACTCCGGTCCCGCAGCGGCGACCGGGATTCTGGCCCTCGCCGCCACCTCCAACAGCAACATCGAGTCCACATTGAATGCCGACATCTCGAAGGAAAACAGCCATATCTCCGCCCAGCAGGCCAGCCTTACGGCGGAGCTGAACTCTGCCAACCAGATCATGCAGGAACTGCCGTCGCAACTGGACGGCGTGAACGAACTCTACTCCGCCATTACCGGCTATAACCAGAGCGTGAACGGCTAACAGCCATGCGCGCGGCAGGTCTGCGCGCGCAAACCATTCGCTTCATGGGCGGCTATGCGAGTCTTCAAAGACTCATCCACGCCCCCGATCCAAAAGGCCGCAAGGAGCAGTCGAAGATGGGAAGTTATCAGGAACACGCGCTGGAAAGCGCCTCGGCCGTGGAGCTGGTGGTGGCGCTCTATGACGGAATCATCCGCTTTCTGCATGCCGCTGCAACGGCCGTCGAGCGCGGAGATCAGCAAGGCCGGCGCGTCGCCGTCAAGCGGGCCCTCGACATCATCATTCACTTGCAGGCGCGCCTGCGCATGGACGTGGGCGGACGGCCGGCGCAGGCGCTGAGCGAGTTCTACGCGACTGTTTTTGCGCAGGTGCTGCAGGCCTCGCAGTCGGCATCGAAACCGAAGTTCGACCACGCCATCGATTGTGTGCGCAACGTGCGCGATGCCTGGCGCGAGGTGGCGCGCGACCCGGAAGTGAATCCGGCGCCATCTCAAGTGGTGCATCGATCAGGGCATGGAGATTCGAGCTTTGGCGGGGATGAATATGGCGCCAGCATCTCCACGAGCAATCGTTGGAATGCTTGATTGAGTCGGAGCTTGCACGATGCAGGGATCGTGGTTTCCCACCCATTTCGCAACGAACGCGAAAAGGATGGGACACGGAGCTTCTCTGGCTGGCGAGCATTCGGCCCCGTGAAAGGCCGCAGATTTCAGGAGTCATGC
>Ga0182030_10023536_pt1 | contig 11381 bp, 7 predicted proteins | sample 812S3MmetaG_FD_121299 | JGI IMG/M metagenome (GOLD analysis project Ga0182030, IMG submission 121299) | Permafrost microbial communities from Stordalen Mire, Sweden - 812S3M metaG (Illumina Assembly) | ecosystem: Environmental > Terrestrial > Soil > Wetlands > Permafrost | place: Sweden...
CGAAGAAGTCGCCCGCGCTCTCGGCCGCCACCGCCTTCTTCGCCTCGCGGGAGCGCGCCCTGGACCGCCAGAATGCCGTCGCCACGGCCCTCTTCGAGCAGCACCACCAGGAGTGGGACGCCGCCGATAGAAAAAAGCGCGGTGCGGAACCGAAGCCGCCGCCGCGCATGACCTGTCTCCTCGACGACCTCACGCTCGCAGTTGTCGCCCCCATCCTCCGGAACAACCCGCGCGGTGCGCTCGTCGCCAAAGACGAACTCGCCTCCTGGCTCGGCTCCTTCGGCCAGTTCTCCCGCACGGCCGGCGCCGCGGCTGCGGACGTGAGCGGCTGGTTGAGCCTTCACAACGGCGAGCAGTTGATCTTGGACCGCAAGACCAACGGCGAGTGCTACCGCATTTTTCATCCCCGGCTCAACCTCACCGGTTGTATCCCTCCGGCCGTCCTGCGGGACGTCCTCACCAAGGATTATTTTCAGCGCGGCCTGCCTGCCCGGCTTCTGTTTGCGGCCCCCCCGCCGCGCCGCACCGTCTGGACCGACGACGAAGTGGATCCCGCCTTGGAGACCGCCGCCGCCGCGATCTTCGACCGGCTCTTCGCCTTGGCCCCCGACCTCGCCGACGAGCGCCCTGTCCCGGTGGTCATGTCCGTTGCACCAGATGGTTTGGAAGTCTTCAAACAGTTTTACAACGACGTCGGCGCTCACGCGAGCCAGTCGGAGGAGCCCGACGAGGCCGCGTGGTTCAAGCTGCACGGCGCTGCGGTCCGCCTTGCGCTGGTCGGCCACCTTGCCCGCGGGGCGGATGGGACCCCGGTCGGCGCCCCGGTCATGGAAGATGCGGTGGCTTTGGCCCTCTGGTTCGGACGTGAGGCGGAGCGGCTTTACGCCTCCTTCTCCGAGTCCCCCCGCGATGCCCTCCGCCGTCTGCTCCTCGAGTTTATCGCGCGTTTCGGTGGCGAGGTCGCCGTCACCGACATTGCTGAGAATTTCAGGCCCCTCAAAAACCAAACTCCGATGGTGGAGGCGTGGTTGAACTCCCTGGTGCAGAGCGGGGCCGGTGAGTGGACCCCCACTGCCACCACCCCCAGGGGCGGCCGGCCCACCCGGAAATTCCGACTCCGGCCCGATTGGGCCGGCTGTCCGCGTCCGCTAAACCCCACGATTTCCCCGGACGCAGCGGGTTTCGCGGACGCGGACACCCTCGTCCTCCCTGATCCGGATGCTCCGGCCGGGGCTGTGCCCCCGGTTCCCGGCACCCCATCCGTCCCCGTGACACCCCCCCAGGAGGTCCTGCTGTGAACAACCCGACCACCCCCGAGCACCTGTACCTCGAGGCGACCCGGCGCGGCCTTACCCTCGCCCCGCGTGGCGGCCGCCTCAGCGTCTCCCCCGCGGAGCACCTCGACCCCGAGTTTCGGGACCTGCTGCTCGCCCACAAGGCCGAGCTGCTCTCTTGGCTGTCGGCCCGCGCCGACGGGCTTGCTCCCGATTGTGCCCCTTGGCTGCATGTCGCCCGCCAGATCCTGGCTGGCGAATTTGACGGTTGTGATCGCTCGACCCGTGAAAGCCTGCGGATCGGCCTGGGGTCCATCTCCCATCCCGAGTGCCATCGCGCGCTGGCGCGCCTTGGCGTTAACCGCCCCGTTGCATAACCCGCCCACCTGATGAATCCATCCTCCCCCGAGCCCTATCGTGAGTGCCCCCGGTTCCCCCGGTGCTCCGTCAACCGCTGTCCATTGGACCCCGAGTACAGCCACCGCGAGCCCCACCCCGGCGACCCGGAGCGCCGATGCGGCGTCGCGAAAGCCATCCGCCTGCGTATTGCCAAGCCGTATGCCGCCTACCTCCCCCTCGCCGGGCTGACGGCGCCGGAACATGCCGCCCGCCAGCGTTGGGACAATCTGTCGCCGGTACAGCGTCAGGCCGTTGCGGAGATGGGCAGGAAGTCCCTCCTGGCACTGACCTCCAAGACAGACGCAAAAGCGGGCAAAACCCCCTAACACGGCCGCCGCAGCGCTCAACCAGACACCCGCCCCTTTGCCTGGGCTAGCCTGCACCCCGCTCCGTGGTGGCTGCCTTTTTGGCGTCCCGGATGTGCTGCTGGAATACCGGGGCGAGCGATTGCATCCGCTGGCGGTCGCTGTGGCACTTTTGGCACACCAGGATCCCGTTCTCCAAGGCGGTGACCCCGCCGGCGCTGTGCTCATTGATGTGGTGGATCCGGGCCTCGGGAAATGTGACCGCGGCTTTGTGATCTGGATTTTGGCATCTGCGGTCGTCGCGGATCCAAATGACTTCCTTCTCCAATCCATCAAACAGGCGCTTCGGGTCGAGGGGGACCAGGGCGAGTTTGGGGTGAATCTCTTGGAGGAAAAAGGCGTGCCGGGTGCGAATGACCTCTGCCGTGTCCGATCCGGAGCCCCCTAGCTGGGCGATGAACCGCGTGTAGTGGGGCAGTGTCTGGCGAGTGGTCCTGTGTGCTTGGCGGGCTGTCGCGACGTCGTCCTGGAATTCGCGGAAGGCCTTGACCACCCGGTCTCGCCATGATGGGACGTAGTCTCCGGCTGTGAGGGAGTCCACGAGGAGGGCGAAGTGGAAGCCCATTTGGTACGTGACCGGCTTGGTGACGAGGAGGTCGTGGAAGCCCGGCAGCGCTGCGACCGCGTCGAGGACGCGGACGACGCGCACTGCGGCGACGTCCTCGGGGGGCAGTGTGAGGTTTTCCCTGTACAACTCGTTGATGCTCTTGCCCTTTAGGTCCACGAAATCCACCCCGGAACGCTGGCGGCGCATGATGGTCATGGCAAGGCCGGCGAAGAACTTGCGCGTGTCGGCCCGGCCGTCCACATAGTCGTCATCGCCGGCATCCACGTTGATCTTCTTGGCTTTGCCGCGGCTCACCAGGGCGAAGAACGGCTTGGGGCGGGAATCGGGGTGCTCTTCCTTGCCTGCGTGGCGGATGACGAAAGTGGTGAAGTCGCCGGGCCACGCGTCGCGCTTCTGCTGCGCGGTGAGCGGGGTGCCGGCTTGGAGCCGGATGAACAAATCCCGGGCTTCGTTCGGGGCGTCCTCGCGCATCTCGATGATGGAGAGCGGCTGGGCGAGCAGGCTCGCCTGATGTTCCGGGGCCAGTTCGTCGAACCGTTTGCCGGCCCAGGGCGCGCCTGCCGGAAGCGCGCTGGGCACGGGGCCACCTGGCCCTTCGGCGGCCGCGTTGGGGAGCGGGAACTGGTTGTTCAGGTAATCGGCGATGGCCGCCAAGCGCTGTTGGCCATCCACCAGCCAGGCCGTGGTTTCCTTCGTGCCGGTGTATTCGTTGTCTTTTTCCAGCAGGTGGATATAGAACAGCGGGATGTGATACCCGCGAAGGAGGGAATCTATGAGCGCCTGTTTCTGTGCGACGGACCAGACGGTGCCGCGTTGGTATTCTGGATTGACCCGGAGCGCCCTGCGGTAGGAGGCCGCGAGTTTTCCCAGTTCGACGCGTTTGGGTTCGCTTTTCATGGTAGTGTCTGTTCGGCTCGCGGCTTTAGGTCGCCTTCCTGCTCGCCTGCCAGAGGCGGTCCAGGCCGTCGATCCACACGAGGAGCGCGGCCCGCGCGTCGGCCGGCTTGTCGAGCGGGGCTTCCTGATGGGCGACGCGCGTGTTCCTGAACTCGTTGATCGCGGTGACCTTGTCCAACAGGTCGCGGCCGCCGGCGAAACGAAACTGCGACTTCACCGCCGCGAAGACCCCCGCCAGTTTCGTGTTGTCGTTCAGCGCGTACTCGAGGCAGGTGCGCAGGAGGCCGAGGGGGGACAGGCCGTTCTTGTACACGACCGTCTTTCTCAGGTTGCGGGCCGTCTCTTCGTAGTGGCGCACCATGCGCTGATCCACTCCGCCCGTGTACGGGGCGAACCAGTCTTTCTGCTCTTGCATGTTCGCCGGCATCAGGGGCGTGAGCTTCTGCAGGACCAACCCTTTGGAGGCTTCGTCCATGACGCCCAGGAGGGCGGTGAACACGGGGGCGTAATTGACGCCCGGCTTCTTCTCGAAAAAGCGATACAGGGAGATCGATTCTTCGACCGCTCGGCGGAGCCGCTCGGGCAGGGCGGCGAGGATCTTCTCGTCCACGAGGCCTTGCGCCTCGGGAGCTTTGGCTTCCAGAATGCCGGCGCTCGCGAACAGGGGCAGTTCCGCCGCGAACTTCTGTTCGTTGGTGAGGTCCTCCAGCGAGGGGGCGCACATGCGGGCTAGATCGGCGAAGAGGGCGCCCTGGAACCGCTGGAACACGCCTTCTGGGACAAAGACGTATTCCCACCTCGTTTGCTTCGTGGACGCGGCCTTGCACCATTCGACGGCCGCGCGGGCCTTGGCGGCCGTTTCCCGGTCGACCTGGCCCTTGGTCTCCACGAGGTAATGGGTGTTCGTTGTGGCGCGGACGAAGAAGTCCGGGACGTAAAAGGCGAGGCGCGTGCCCTGGGCGAGGTAGTCGATCCGGAGGCACTGCGGGCCCGCGTTCTTGGCGAACGCGGCCACGTCGGCGGCCCGATTGCACTGTTCGACCAGAGCGGTTTCCAGCGACCGGTTGCACGGAATCAGGTTGAACAGGGTCCGGGGGGATTGCTGGACGGGGCGGCGCTCGCTCACCGTGACCTGGAAGGGCTTCCACGATGACAGCCGTACCGGGGGCGCCTCGGCGGTGCGGACCTGTGTCTGGACCACCTTGCGCCGGATGATGGGTACGAAGACGGCCCGCACGTGTTCCCGCACGTCGCTGTCGGACAGGCGCTTGACCAGGTTGGTATCGAAGACCGTGGTCTTGGTGGTGAAGAGGAGTTGCTCGAAGTAGAGCTGTAGCAGTGGGCCGAGCACCTGGTGGGTGCTCTTGACCTTGCAAATGTACTCCAGTTCCTGGACGTAGAAGGAAATCGCTCCCACACCAGACTCCAGCAGGGCGAGGCTCACCTTCATGTGCTCGACCACTTCGCCCGTGATCAGGTGCCGGCCCTCATATTGGACCTCGTCCGGGCCGCGGTCGCCGAGGGGCAGCGGCTTGTACGGAGCGGCGGCTGCGCGGAGCTCCGCCTCGGTGATGGGGCCGAGGACAGGGAGGGTCTGATTGCCGGCGGCGAGGGCGGGGATCGCGATTTCGAGGGCCTTAAAGTCCTTTTTGTCGGTCTCCGGAAAGATCGAGACGGTCGTGGTGGGGACTTTGTGGACGTCAACGACTTCCAGGGGCAGGCCCTCCTGGGCGAGTTCGTCGCGGTAGAGGCGGGCGAACGCTTCGTGTTCCACCACCGCGACCACTTCGTTGGCCTGGCCCGTCGGGGTCATGCGCCGCAGCCCGCGACCGAGGGTTTGCTCGGGTAGAATGTTGGCCATTGAACTGAAGGGGCGGAGGGGAACGATGGTGGTGACGTTGCGAACATCCCACCCCTCGCGCAGCATCAGCACCGAGACGATGCAGAAATAGGGACTGGCGCCGGAGTCCAGTTCCCGGCTGAGCTTGCGCAGGGCTTTGAGGTCGTCGTCGCTGATTTCCTTCTCGTTTTCCACGAACTCCACGCGGGCCTCGGCCCCTTTGCCGACCTTCTTGAGTTTGCCCTTTAGGTTGGTATGGAGGTTGATCGTGCGCCCATTCAGTTCCTTGAAGACGGGGTCACCGTTGAGTCGGCCGGCGATTTCATCGGCGGCCTTGGTGTCCTCGCACATGACGAACATGAGGGGCATTTTGCCGCTTTTGAGCCACTCGTCTCGGCTTCTGAGCCAGCGCTCATAGCCGAGTTTCAAGTGCATCTCGTACTTGTACCCGGCGTTGTCGGTGGCCTGCTCCGTGAGCCGACCCGCGCGGCCGATGATCGGGGTCTTGACGATGCCGGCGTCCACCGCCTCGCCCAGCGGGGTGTCGCAAATGATGTGTTTGAAGTAGTTGGCGTGGTTGTCCTTGGGCGTGGCGCTGAAATCCAGTTGGGCGAACAGACCGCCGCCCGTGCGCTTGCGGATGGTCTCGTGGAGGAACCCGATGGCCTCGTTCCAGGCGGATTCGGGGTCCCAGACGTGGTGGGCTTCGTCGTTCATCACGAGGAGGCGCTCGTGGCCTGTGATGCGGTCGCGCAAGGCGGCGGCGGTGTCTAGGGCTTTGGCCTTGGAGACGGCCGGACCCATCCAGTCGAACGTCTCCCCGGCCTCCCGGGTCCGGGCCTTGTCAAACAGCCGGTGGATGTTGGTGAGGTAGAGGGTGCCGCCTGTGCTCGCGCCGCTGGCCTCGTCCTGAAGGACGGTCGTGAGGTTCCAATCGCCCCGCCACTCGACCGGGATGAGCGGGTCGCGGTCAAAAATATCCGGGCCGCCACCCTCGGGTTTGAAGTCCTCCTTGAGCCGCTCAAAGACCGTGAGGTTGGGGGCGATGATGAGGAAGTGCCTGGCCATCGGGGATTCGCTCTCCCGCAGTGCATGGAAATAGCTCCACACGATGGCCAGGCTCATTACCTTGGTCTTGCCGGAGCCGGTGGCCATTTTGCAGGCGTAGCGGGTCCAAGCATCCTCCTCGTCCGTGATGCCGAGCGCGGCCATCTCGGCAAAGTGCCCGCCGAACTCGGCGATGAGCCGCGACAGCGATTCGACTTTCAGAACCTCCTTGAGGTAGATGATGGTCTCGATGGCTTCGCGTTGGCAGAAGTAATAGCGGAACTCCCCGCCCTCCGCGTTGTGGCCACGGCCAAACCAGTGGTTGAGCAGGTGGCGCGTCGTCCCGCTGGCGCCGAAATAACAATTGTCGCGCCACTCCTTGACCATGATCCGCAGGTTCTGCGCGATGATGATGCCGCTGGGGCGGCGCCCGTTTCGCTCCGCCGCACCGTCCCCGCTGTCGGCGCGCACGCGGTGTTTGTTGGGTTCCTCCCAGGCCGCGAAGAGCGGCTCCAGCGCCTCGGCTCGCGTGGTCAGTGGATCGGGCATGGCGGGTTAGGGCGTGGTGTCCAAGGTAATACTGGTGTCGCAGCCAAACACGTCCACGACCTTGACGCAGATCGTGTGCTTCCCTTTGGCCTCGTAAATGTGGCCCGCGTCACTGACGGTTTTGAGCGAGCGGTCTTTGCGGGTGCGATAGTCCTGCCAGTGGTGGCTAAAGGGTTTGCCGGGGTGCCACTCAAAATCCACCGCCCAGAAGTCAATGAAATCGAACCCACTCTTAACGGCTCGTTCCTTTAGGGCCTCTAGTTCCTTGTTGGGCACCTCGGTCAGCGATGGAAGAAACTTCGTGAGCTTTATGTCAACGGACCGCTTGCCGGCGTCGTTGCGCAGGACCGGTTGAGCCTCCAGGACGGCCATTTCTAAGAACGGCGGTGGGCTCTTACGGTTCTTCTCCATGACCTCTCGGGGAATTGGTATCAGCTTTATCTTCACGGCCAGCTCGGCCTCCAGCGACAGGGTGAATTGGCGCAGCTCCATCTCGAACTCCCAGGCCAGGCAGCAGACTTCGCGCCCCCCGGCCTGGGCCGTGGCCTCTGCGACCGCTTTCGCCTCGGCGCGGGTGAAGATGGAATCTATACCATCCACATGGCAGAACGCGCCGGCTTTACGACCGTGCAGGAGTGGGTTGGGTGGAGTGGCTAGCACCTCGGCTTTGAAGAACTCTAACACCACGCGGCGGTGCTCTGCCTCGGCGCCTCGGAGGCGATCCTTCTGCCACCACTGGCGCTCGTAGCGGCCAAGGTTGTAAACATCGAAGGCGCGGTAAGGTTTACCGTCCGCGTGGAGGGTGCGCTGTAGCTCAATGAGGCGTTTGCGACTCGTATGGATTGAGAAGCGTCCGAGGTCGCACATGAGCCAACGCCGGCCGAGGCGTTCTGCCACTGCTCCGGTGGTGCCGCTTCCGCAGAAGAAATCCGCGACGAGACCGCCTTCATCTGATGAAGCGCGGATAATCCGCTCGAGTAGGGCTTCAGGCTTCTGCGTGGAATAGCCGACGAGCTCGTTCGACTGGTTGTGAATTTTGCTGATGTCCGTCCAGATGTCCTGAAGGGGAACACCTTCGTAGTCGCTTTCATAGCGCCTTAACCGGGGGACGCCGCCTTTCTTTTTCGGCCAGTGAAGGCGCCCCTGCTCGTCATGTTTAATCAGCGTTTCAATGGGGCAGCGCCAAGTGGTGCGCACGCCTTTGTACTCGTAATCGTAGCCGCCGCCAGAGAGGCCCAGCGCGGATAGGCTGATTCGCTGGTACCGCTCGCCCCTGGCTTCGTCGTATTGGTCGAAGAAAGTTTCGACGTAATCTTTGTCTGGGGGCTGGAGGATTATGTTCCACGCGCGGCGTTCGGTTTTGCCGTAGAAGAGGATGGCGTCGTGAATGATGCCGTACCGGTTCGAGTCGCTGTGCCCGAATGCTCTGCGCCAGATGATCTCGTTGACGAAGTTGGTGGCGCCAAAAACCTCGTCTGCGAGGGCGCGTAGGTAGTGGTTGACGTTGGGGCCAACGTGGATGTAAATGCTCCCGGTTTCGCGTAGTAGCTCCTTCATTAGCATGAGGCGCTCGTACATCATGTGCAGGTATGAGTCGGTACCTTTGCCCCACATATCCCGATAGGCGACCATTTCGAGCGTGGACTGATCCTTGCCCACGGTATCCTTTTCGTCGCCGATCGGGACGTCCATGGTGAAGTCCGCACCGACATCGAATGGAGGGTCTATATATATTAGGTCGATCTTGCCCTTGAACTCTGTGAGGAGGCTGGCCGTTATCAGTTTGTTGTCCCCCCAGACTAGGCGATTGCGGAAGTCGTCGCGTTTTTTGCCGGCGAGTTGCTTTTCGAACATCGCGAGTTGGCCTTCGGCCTCGGCTCGCTGACGGGGCTCGTCCACGGTCTCGATCTTCTGCATCGGCATGGCGCATGCGGCTACATCCACTTCGCGGCGATTGCCGAATTCGTCGTACTTGCCATCCCAGACGAGTTCCGTGCGCATCTTGGCCAGCGGGTGAGGATTCGCCGGTCCCCAATGGAATTGGTCCGCGTTGCTGTTTGTCGCCATATTTGGTGAGTCCTTCTACAGCACCCCGCGGCGGTTTTCGAGCCTTTCTTTCGGGGCGAGGGCGGTCCCCCAGGCGGGGCAGGGTGCCTGCAGCCCCCCCCGGGGGGGCTTGGCCCCGGACTCGGGACGGGTGCCGGCACTCCGCCGCGGACACGACGACCGGGCCACGGCTCCCCCGGGGGGGACGCCTACCGCCGGTCCTCGATTTCCCCGAACAGCCACCCGACGGACACCTTCAGGCTGCGGGCGATGGCGGAGATCTCGTAGTCCATCAGGTAGCGGGATCGGTTCTCGATCCGGGAAATGGCGCTCCGGTCCAGGGTGATTCCCTTTGCCGCCAGGCGCCCGGCGAGGTCGTCCTGGCTCACCGCCGGGGAGCAGCGCAAGCGTGCCAACCGCACCCGGCGCCCGATTTGGTTTCGGGGTCCAGCTTCGGCGGTCTTCTTCATGCCAGCGTGCGGGGGCTCAACACGCTTGACTTTTAGAGGAATCGGGTCGGTAATGTGTGTGGACTTCACACGGCTGGAATGATTTTGGGCTTGGATATGCGACACGACATCCTCACCGTTGGCGGAAGGCTGGCCACGCTGCTTGCCGGGGGATGCCGTGGCACGGCCTTGACGCGCCCTTCGGGCAGCCGCCCCCGAGCGCGGCCCCCTTGGTTACACGCGTTTCCGAACCCCTTTCGCGCAGCACTTCCGCTTGCCCGCGTTGCCCCCCCTCGCCCGGGTTGGTGCCATGCCGCCTGCCTTCTGCTGCTGCTCTGGTTCGGGCTGCCTTTTCCGGCGGACGCTCAGTTCGCCTACGCCTACACGAACGGCGCGCTCACCATCACGGGCTACACCGGCCCTGGCGGTCCCGTGGTCATTCCGGCCGCGGTCAATGGAGTTCCCGTCACCGCTGTCGGGAACTCCGCCTTCAGCAACTGCACCAGCTTGGCCAGCCTCACGATCGGCACCAACGTGACGACCGTCGGGACCTCTGCCTTCCAGAACTGCACCCTCTTGGCCTCCGCCGCGATCCCCAACAGCGTCACCACCCTTGGCAGCTTCGCGTTCTGCGGCTGCTTTGCCTTGACCACCGCCGCGCTCCCTACCAACCTCACCAGCATCGGTAACAACGCGTTTGGATCCTCCGGTCTGACCAGTGTCGCCATTCCCGACAGCGTCACCAACCTCGCCAGCAATGCGTTCGGCAACTGCGGAAACTTGGCCCACGTGATCATCGGCAACGGCGTCAAGAGCATCGGCGACTATGCGTTCCAGCACTGCCCCAGCCTGACCCGCGTCACGATCCCCAACGGCCTCACCAGCATCGGCGCTTCTGCGTTTTGGTCTTGCACGAGCCTCGCCTCGGCGACGATCCCCAACGGCGTCACCAACATCGGGGCCTGGGCCTTCTCCGGCTGCACCGGTCTGACCAACGTGACGCTGGGGAGCAGCGTCGCCAGCCTCGGGGCCTCGGCGTTCGCGACCTGCGGCAACCTCTTCACCTGCGTTTATGTCCAGGGTGACGCCCCCGCTGCGGATTCCTCCGTGTTTGACGGTGACAACTATGCAACCGTCTATTATTTGCCCAGCGCCGTCGGTTGGGGTCCGTTCTTTGCCAACCGTCCAACCGTGCTGTGGTTGCCCCAAGTCGAGGCCGGCCCTGACAGCCTCGGGGTGCGGACCAATCAATTTGGCTTCACCGTGAACTGGGCCGACACCATGACCGTCGCGGTGGACGCTTGCACGAATCTGGCGAACCCCGTTTGGTCTCCCCTGGTCACGAACTCATTGCCCAGCGGCTCGTTCTATTTCAGCGATCCCCAGTGGACGAATTCTCCAGCGCGCTTCTACCGCCTGCGCTGGCCCTGAGCGCCCATCGTCCTGGTCCGCCCCAGCACGACGTGGCCCGGCGTGGTTATTCGTGGAAGATGGTGGAATGGTGTGGAATGGATGGACCACCGACTTCCACATAGCCCCAGGGAGGTGATGCCGTGTAATCACCTGTAATGGACAGTAATGGCGACTCCCTGCAACCGACGATCCAGGACGAAAGGCCCAAATCCCCAAATTGTATCGAGGACACCCGGTCGACCCAGCGCCCCCTGCAAAGAGGGGGGCTCCCCATCCCCCACACTTCAGCTCCCCGTAAACCATCCTTTGCCCCCCCGTCCACCGGCTGCCGCCACGACCTGGTCCGTCGCGTCGAACCGCCGGACGCCCGCGTCCCCACCACGACCGCCCACCGCACAACCCCCACCACGCCCGTTCGCCAACCCGACCGCCCCCAACCCCTGGACGCTCCTCCGCTTCGCGTCCTCCCCGCCGCGGCCCATGCCGCCGTCAACCAGCCCACCAACGCCCCGCGCCTTCGCCTCAACCAGCCCC